>ENA-OOWV01000087-OOWV01000087.1-human-gut-metagenome-genome-assembly--contig:-NODE-87-length-70596-cov-7.150409_pt1 | contig 70596 bp, 67 predicted proteins | sample MGYA00241584_ERZ501337 | MGnify/ENA primary metagenome ERZ501337 (study PRJEB25962, sample SAMEA2042744) | human gut metagenome | biome: human gut; feature: human-associated habitat; material: faeces... | reverse complement strand
ATGAAAGGAATAGAAAACAGTTTATTAATAAGAAAAGATGGATATGTAGGACTTGCAAATAATGCCGGAACAATTTTAATAGATGTAAAATATTCTGATATAAAAAATCTAGGAACAACATACAAAGAAGGATATATAACAACAGATGAAAATGGAAAATGTGGAATAGTAAGCACAACAAAAATACAAATATTAGAAAACAAATATAATGAAATAAAACAAGTGTATTTAGGTGATAACTACTATGTTGTAGAAGACGGAGAAGAAAAAATAATCAATCAAGCAGGAGAAACATTAATTGATAAAGGATTTGATGATATAAAATCAAGTACAAAAAGAGGAATTATATTTACTCAAAAAGATTTATATGGAGAAATGACAACATCTGGAGATATATTAATAGAAGCAAAATATAAAGATTTAAAAGAAGCAAAAGAAGGAATTTATATAGCAAAAAAAGATGAAAAATATGGAATTATAGATGAAAAAGAAGAAGAAAAAGTTCCATTTGAATATACAGGAATTATTTATAATGAAAAAGCAAATTTATTTTTAGCAGAAGACGAAAATTATAAAACAACAATAATTAATGATAAATATGAAAAAAAATTAAATGGAGTTCTAGTAGAACTAAATGTAAATGATAAGTATCTAAGAATGAGAGTTGATAGTGATTATAAGTATTACAATTTGAATTTAGAAGAAATTACAAGTCAAGAAGCATTACCAAACAATACATTATTTTTGAAAAAAGAAAATGGAAAATATGGATATGTAGACAAAAAAGGAAATGTTGTAGTAGACTATATTTATGATGATGCAACAGAACAAAATTCTTATGGCTTTGTTTCAGTAAAAAAAGATGGATTATGGGGATCAATAGACAAAAACGGAAAAACAATAATAGAACCAAAATATAATTTAGAAAATAATTTAAAAATTGACTTTATAGGAAAATGGTATTTAGGAGAAGAAATAGGAGTAAATTATTATTGTGATAAATAATAATTTAGAAAGAGGGAACAAAAGATGGAGTTAAAAACGAAATACGAATATACATATTTTATTTATCCTTATGTTATAAAAGAAAGTAAATATTTAAAATATTTAATGAAATTATTAAAAGATAAAAATTGTGAATTAAGAATATTTAAAAAAGATAAAGATATGGACATATATTCATTTTTCTCACATAGAACTAGAGAGTATATGTTTGGAACATTTAATTATAGTAAAAATAAGATTAAACAATTAGAAGAATTGCCACTTGAAACAAAAGCGGCAATTCTTGCAAGAAATGGTTGTACAATGTTTGAATATACAATACCAAGAGATATTCAAGGAAAAGTACAAGAGAAAAATGGTATATTTTTTAAAATACCAAAAGTTGAAATTATATGTTTTAATACAGGAATTTGTTTTTTGTGTGTAAAAACAAATATAGAGGATAGTGACAAATTTTCAGATTTATTAAATTTTAACTATAAATTTAGAGATATAAATCAAGAATTCTCTAACATGAAAAATTATGACAAAATTAGAATTCAAACAGATTGCTTCAGTGATGTAATGTATTTTAAAGAGTTTGTAGAAAAAATAACAGGACCAGTCACAGAATCAATGAAACTAGACATAGATACAGAAAGAGCATTAACATATTCATATGCATGTATTGACGAAAATGGTTGGAATAATATAAATGAATTTGATAAAATAAAAGATCAATATTTTAAATTTTTAAATATATTACCAAATGATAATAGTGTAAATTATTCAAAAGAAGAAATGAAAATAATTTCAAGATGGAAATATGCAAAATTAGGTGTAACAAAACAAAGTGTAACATTATTTTCATCAAGTTGTGATATAAACAATTATACAATATTTCCAAGTGATTTTGAAGAACAATACTTTTACACATATATATTAGCAATATATACAAAATTGTATTTAAAAAAGATAAATTTGAAATTTAGACAAGGAATAAATATAAACAAAACAAGAAAAGAATTCATAAGATTTACAAAAAAATTATGGATAAATGAAGTTACAGATGATGACACTGGTTCGATTTTTTATCAACATTTAAAAGATATTTTAGAAGAAAAAGATTTAATAAGTGATTCTAAAAGTAAAGGAACGGTTGAGTTTACAGACTCAAGTAATTCGGAGTATAAAAGAAAAAGATTTTTGAGACAATTGGGACAGTCCTAATTTGTCTCACTTTTTTGTCGAAAAATGTAATATAAAAATCAATCAAAATTTAAATAAAAAACTCGAAAAAATGTTCGTAAAAGTATTGACAAAGTAAAATCAAAAATATATAATAAGACCAAACAAAAAATCGCAAACAATTTGTTCGATAAAAAAATTTTTTAGGAGGTCTTTTTTATGATATCAACATTACATATAAAAAATATAGGAATAATAGATGATTTAAGCATAGATTTAAACGAAGGGCTAAACGTATTAACAGGAGAAACAGGAGCAGGAAAAACGCTAATAATAGATTCATTAGGCATAATATCAGGTGGAAGATTTTCTAAAGAAATGATAAGAAAAGGTGAAACAAATTCATTTGTAGAAATATGTATGTATGAACCAGAAAACGAAAACTCAATAGATGGAAACATTATTGTATCAAGAGAAATAAATAGCAATGGTAAAAATATGTGCAAAATAAATGGAAGAATGGTAACTGTAAATGAACTAAAAAACTTTATGAGTAAATTTATAGAAATACATGGACAAAATGATAATCAAAGTTTGCTAGATAACAAATTTCATTTAAAATATTTAGATGGATTTATTGGTGATAAAATAATTGATGTAAAAAAACAATATAAAGAAAAATATGAAAAATATTTAGAGATAAAACAAGAATTAAAAAACAATTATGGAGACGAAAAAGAGAGAGAAAGAAAACTTGATTTGTTAAGATATCAATTTAATGAAATAGAAGAATCAAATTTGAAAGTAAACGAAGAAGATAATTTAGAAGAAAAAAGAAAGTTAATGTTAAACTCAGAAAAAATATCTAAAAACTTAAATGAAGCAGATATTGCAATAGGAGAAAATAGTATAGATAGCATAAATGTAGCAATAAGAGCATTAGAAAAAATAGAAAATATAGATAAAAAATATGAAGATATTTCAAGCAACTTAAAGAACATTTACTACGAATTGCAAGAAATCTCAAGAGACATATCAGAACATAAAGAAGATGTATATTTTGATGAACAAGAAAGAAATGAAGTTGAAGAAAGACTTGATTTGATTTACAATTTAAAGAGAAAATATGGTAATGATGTACAAGAAATTTTGAACTATAAAGACGAGATAGAAGCGGAAATAAATCACATTGAAAATTTAGACGAATACAATAATAAGCTAAAAAAAGAATTAAAATATTTAAAACAAGAAATGACAACATTAGCAGAAAAGATGCATGAATTAAGAAATGAATATGGAAAAGTTTTAAGCATTAATATAAACAAAGTTTTAGAAGATTTGGAAATGAAAAATGCAAATATTAATATTCATGTTGATTACAATGAAGAAGAGTTCTTTGAAAACGGAAAAGATATAGTAGAATTTTATATTACTACAAACTTGGGAGAGGATGAAAAGCAATTAGCAAAAATTGCATCAGGTGGTGAGATGTCAAGAATAATGCTTGCTATTAAAAAGGTATTAGCAGATACAGATAAAATGCCAGTCTTAATTTTTGACGAAATAGACACAGGAATTAGTGGTAAGGCTGCAGGAGCAGTTGCAGAAAAATTAAATGGAATTTCTAAAAATCATCAAGTATTATGTATTTCACATTTACCAAGTATTGCGGCAATTGCAGATTATAATTATTTTATTAGTAAAAGAGTAATTAATGAGAGAACTAATACTAATATAAAATTATTAAATGAGAAGGAAACTTTAGAGGAGATTGCTCGTATTTCTTCTGGTGAAATTAATGAGGCAACTATTCAATATGCTATGCAGTTGAGAAATAAGAAGGTGAGCTAAATTTAATACCGTATTAAAGGGAGGTAGATATAGATTTGAATAAAGAAATTCATGAAAATATTTTGGAAACTGAAAAAATATTACAGGCCACAAATGGACAAGATACAGTAGAATATTCTATATGGACAAAACAAAAAGCATTATTAAAGTATAATGAAAATATTCCAGTTTTTCCTATATATAATAACTTTATTTATTGGTATAATTTAGGAATTAATATAGGAAGTGAACAAAATAAGATAAGACATGTAATAATAGTCGGAAACACCATAAAATCGCCGATAGCTATAATAATACCATTAACAAGCAAAAGGTTAAAAGATGAATTTTGGTATCATATTGACTTAGAAAAACTTGACTCTACAGCATTAGTTGAACAATTAAGAGTTATTAGCAAGATAAGAATTATAAGTCCATTTAGACAAAAAGGAAAAATGGTAATAATATCAAAATCGGATTGGAATAAAATTAATAGGCAATTACAAGTATTATATAGGCTAAAACCATTAAAAAATACACAAAATTGATTGACAAATATATATATATTGATTATAATTATATTAATAAAACATTAGAGTCAATCTCGAGAGAGATGTAATCATTAAACTCCGATAGTCTTTGGACTATCGTTTTTTAATATAAAAAATATTTTTGCATATAATATTAATACATTAGTGTCCATAGTTTTATACTATGAAATCATTAAATATTATACATATATAAAGAGTTCTTTTGAATAACAAAGGACTTTTTATATGTGTAGCAAAGGGATAAATAATTTATATATTTAAAGGATTAAAAATTAGTAATAATGTATAAATCTGGAAAAAATGGCTAAAATATCAAAAGAAACAAATTGAAAGGTGGTATATTAATGAAAGAATATTTAGCCATAGAAAACATAGAGGCATTAGAAATTTTAGACTCAAGAGGAAATCCAACAGTACAAGTAGAAGTCGTAACAGAAGGAGGATTCTCAGGAACAGCAATGGTTCCATCAGGAGCGTCAACAGGGAGTTTTGAAGCAGTAGAATTAAGAGATAATGACAAAAACAGATTTATGGGAAAAGGTGTAAGCAAAGCGGTTGAAAATGTAAACAAAAAAATATCAAAAAAACTAATCGATATGAATGTATATGACCAAAGAAAAATAGACAGAACATTGATAGAATTAGACGACACACTAAACAAATCAAATTTAGGAGCAAATGCGATTTTAGGAGTATCACTAGCAGTAGCAAAGGCAGCAGCCAATTCATTAGGAATGGAACTATACAATTATATAGGGGGAATAAATGCAAAAGAATTACCAGTTCCAATGATGAACATTTTAAATGGTGGAAAACATTCAGACAACAATATCAACATACAAGAATTTATGATAGTGCCAGTAGGAAGTATAACATTTGCAGAAAGATTAAAACGTGGAGTAGAAGTATATCATACATTAAAAAAGGTTTTAAAAGAAAAAGGACATTCAGTTGGAGTAGGGGATGAAGGAGGATTTGCACCAGATTTAAAAGATGAAGAAGAGGCATTAGATTCAATAATAGAAGCAATAAAGAAAGCAGGATATGAACCAGGTAAAGATATATGCTTAGCGCTGGATATAGCAAGCACGGAAATGTATGACGAAGCAAAAAAAACAGGAAAAGATGGATACTATTTCTGGAAAACTGATGTATATAAAACAAAACAAGAAATGATACAATATGTTATAGATTTAACTGAAAAATATCCAATTATATCAGTAGAAGATGGCTTGGCAGAAGAAGATTGGGAGTCATGGAAAGAATTGACACAAAAAATAGGGGATAAAGTCCAATTGGTTGGAGATGATTTATTTGTAACTAATATAAAAAGGCTTCAAAGAGGTATAAAAGAAAATGTCGCAAATGCAATTTTAATAAAGCCAAATCAAATTGGAACTTTAACTGAAACATTAGATACAATACAAGAAGCAAAAGAGAAAGGATATAAGACTATAATTTCTCATAGGTCTGGTGAAACAGAAGATACAACAATTGCTGACTTGGCAGTGGCTGTAAATGCAGGACAAATAAAAACTGGTGCACCTTGTAGAACTGACAGGGTTGCTAAATATAATAGACTTTTAAATATTGAAAATGTATTGGCAGAAAACGATAAGTGAAAATGTATAAAATCTAAAAAAAATACAGATTGACATAATACACAAAATATGGCATTATAAAAATGTAATTTATAATTTATCCAAATATGTTAATTAACAGGAGGAATCATTATGCGGAAAAAATTAGAAGTAAAAGAAGCACATGCAACAGATAACGGAATCAAATTTTATTCAGAAAGACATAAGGGATACATGGCTATATCAATAGTAGATGAATTGGGAAATATTCAAACGAAATGGACTACAAAGAAAAAGTATAAAAAGGAGGAAGATAAGCATATTAAGATTGCCAATATTAAACAATTATTGATAGGTGTACTATGGGCAATAGTATGGTGTATAATTTGGGATATATCATATAAATGTCTAATGCACAGAGAAAATATAATTATAATACGTTTTTATCTTATAGAAACCATTGGGGTAATATTAGGTGAATTTTTTATAGTTCACTGTATAGGAAGAGAAAAAAGAAAAGATCGGTATAAATTTCAAGGGGCTGAACATATGGTACTTAATGCATATAAAAAGTTGAAAAGAGTGCCATCTCTAGAAGAAATACGATCATATTCTAGATATGACAAATCTTGTGGAACCAATTTTACAACTCAAATTGTTATGAATTTTTCGTTAATTTATCTATGTACTTTTATTCAGAATCAATTTTATATGATTATAGGTATGTGGATTAGTAATATTTTAATTCTTATATTATTACAATGTGGTGTATTGAATTTTTTACAGAAATTTACTACTGAGGAACCAACAGACAAAGAGTTATCAGTTGCAATTGAAGGACTGAATGTATGGCTTAAAAATGAAAAAAACTAGATTAAAAAAAATAATTTATTAATTTTTTCCAAGAGCTTTTAATAAAAGACTCTTTTCCCCAATAATTAAAATTTATTGGGGAAATTTTATATTGTTTTTAAATTATTTTTTATAAAGATATTCAATTACAAAATAGAATTAATTTGAAATAGAATAAAAGAAAGAAAACTACTCACCCCTTCTTTGAATTCGTTCATTAGAATTAGAAGAATTATTAGAGCACATTTTTTCATACTCTTTACATTTAATCTTATAATCCATCTGCATACATAAATATCTATAGTACAAAAAAGCCTGTTCATATTGTGCCATAGGATTAAACATAGGATCTCTATATAAATCATTCATATCAGGGCTACCAGTAGTATTAAAACCATTCATTTGTTGAAATGTAGAAAAGTCCATGAATGGTGGCATATTATTAAAATCTTTATCCATAAAATCAACTCCAATCATAATAAAGTATATTCATGATTTATAAAATTATGAACTAAAAAAGTGGCTGATGAGATTAGTTGTATAATTCAACACACCTTTTCTACAAATTAAAATTAAAAAAAGGAAAAACACTAATAGTAATAAAAGTATAAAAAGCCGCAAAAACACCATGTAGCAACTTGCCATAAAAATAAGGTTTAATAGACAAATCAGTTTTAGAAGTAATACTCAAAACCTGAAGAAGAACAGACAAACCACCACAACCAAGCAAAAAAGCAGTAATAATAACATTAACAGAAATACATTTAATATTAATACTAGAAACAGAACTAATACCATTAGTAATTTCAAGTAAACCAGTCAAAATACCATAAATAAAAGAATTATCAATATGCAAAAAATTAAATGCAGGAGTTAGCAATACAACCAAACTACTCAAAATACCACTAGATTTTAAAATTGAAATTATACTTGAAAATATAACAACAAAACCACCTATCATTAAAATTGTAGAAATGCTATTAGTAATTCTTTTTCCTAGAACTTCTCCTAAATTAGAAAAAGTTACATTTCGATATTTTGAAGAAGCAGAAGTTTTAGTGCTAACATAATTAGAACTTTTCTTTCCAAATTTCCAAAATCTAAAAATAAATCCAACAGTAATACAAGCAAGAATGTGAGTGATAAGCAATAATAAACCTATTGTAGAATTTCCAAACATACTGATGCCAACTGTTCCAACTATAAATAATGGACCAGAATTATTTGTAAAGCTTAATAGCCTTTCACATTCTTCTTTAGAACAAATATTATTTACTCTAAAATCACAAGCAATTTTTGCTCCAACAGGATAACCACTAATAAGTCCCATTATAAAACCAAAAGAGCCTTCACCTCTAATATTAAATAAGGGTTGCATTATTTTATTTAAAAATCTTCCTAGAATAGTTACTAAGTTGGTGCTCATTAATAATTCTGTAGCAACAAAAAATGGAAAAAGTGCAGGTACAACTGAATTTGCCCATAATGATAATCCTTTTTTTATTGCAGGTAAATTACTACTGGAAAATAGCAGTAAACTTGCTCCAAAGGCTAAAAATATTAGTGCAAAAATATTTCTTTTTATTTTTAATACTAAAAAATGACATTTTGAAAACATATAATCACCATATTAAAATATATGATATATAATTTTAAATAATAAATAAAATCAAAAAAATTTCCAAAATAAATTTTAAAATTGAATAAAAACCAAAAAAAAGCACATGCTTTATTTGGAGGTATGTGCTTTATGGAAAATAAATTCAAAAATCAAATATTAAGTGAAGATTTACAAAATATAACAATAGAAAATCAGGAAGAACCATCAAAACATGGAGAAGAAGAGGAGACTGAGGATACAACAAGATATGGGGAATTTGTAACATCATATTTTGCATGGGTACCAATGTCAAAACAAAAAGAAAATGTAAAAAGATTAGAAAATATAACAAAAAATAGAGAAAAATAGAGATAAAACAAGAAAACAACAAAATAAAAATCAAATAAGGTCAGAAAAGGTCAAAAAATAATATTGCATTATTTTAAAACATGAGTATAATATAAATATAGGTCAAAGAAAGTCAAAGACAAAAACATATTTTTAAAAAGATTTACAGAGAAAAATAAAAAACATAAATATAAAAAAGTTAGAAAAACGCACAAAAAGACAAAATATTTAAAGGGAGGCTGATAAAATGAGAATGTCAGATGTAATAGAAGATTTTATAAAAGATTTATTTGATGAAGATGACAGTGATTTAATAGAAATACAAAGAAATGAATTAGCGCAACACTTTAATTGCGTGCCATCACAAATAAATTATGTAATATCAACAAGGTTTAAGCCATCACAAGGATATTATGTAGAAAGTAAAAGAGGTGGTGGAGGCAACATCAAAATAAAAAAAATAACAAATACAAAATCAGATTATATAATGCATATAATAAATAATATAGGAAAAACAATAACAACAAATGATATAGACATTTTGATAAGTGACTTCCTGACATATAACATTATAACATCTCAAGAAGCCAAACTATTAAAAGTTGCAACAAGTGATAATGTTCTAAAACTTGACAAGGATATAAAAGATAAAGTAAGAGCAAGAATTTTTAAAAATATGTTACTAAACATAGAATAAAAAGTAGCTAAGAAAATTTCAAAAAAGAAAAAGGAAATCATAATGTGAAGCTACTATAAAAGTGAAAATAATAATAAGGAGTGATTAATATGTTATGTGAAAATTGTGGAAAAAGAGAAGCAAATGTTAGATATTCAGAAAATATCAATGGAGTAAAAAAGGAGATGCATTTATGCGAAGAATGTAGTCAAAAACTAGGAATATCATCAAAAATGGACTTCAGTATGCCATCATTAGATATACCAAGTTTTTTCGGAAGTTTTTTAGAAGACTTCAGTACACCTGAATTTATGCCATTACTAAATGAAGTAAAACAATTAACTTGCGATAGTTGCGGTTCAACATTTGATGACATAATAAATACAGGTAGATATGGATGTGCAAATTGTTATGATGTTTTTGAGGATAGAATGGATCCAATATTAAAGAAATTGCAAGGTGCAAACAGACATAATGGTAGATTAGGAAAAATATCAGACAATAAAATAAAATTTGAAAATGATAAAAAAGTAGATAAAGAAAATAAAACAGAAAATAAATTGGAAAAATTACAAGAAAATTTAAAAGTAGCAATAAAAGAAGAAAGATATGAAGATGCAGCTAAAATAAGAGATGAAATTAAGAAAATGTCAAAATAAAGACATTTTCTTTTAAAAAATCAAAAAAACTGGGACATAAAAAATATAGAAATTAATATTAGTGAAAGGAAGTTATAAAAATGAATTGGTATTTACAAAGTGGAAAAGAATCAGATGTAGTAACAAGTACAAGAATCAGATTTGCAAGAAATCTACCAGAATTCAAATTTAATTTAAAAAATAGCAAAGAAATAGAAAAACTAAAAAATAAAATAAAAGAGAATGTATATGCAATAGGATATGGGCTAAAATATTTAGAACTAAAAGACATGGACGACATCACAAAAATGAGTTTAGTGGAAAAAAACTTAATAAGTCCAGAATATGCAATACATAATGAAAATGGAGCAATACTAATAAATGACGAAGAAAATATCTGTATAATGATAAATGACGAAGACCATTTAAAAATTCAAGTATTTAGTAGTGGATTAGAACTAGAAAATACATTAAATTATGCAATAGAACTAGACCAAAAAATTGAAGAAGTTTTAGGATATGCAACAAGCAAAAAATACGGATATTTAACAAGTATGCCAACAAATTGTGGTACAGGCTTAAAAGCATCTGTAATGGTGCATTTACCTGCACTTACAATAACAAAAAACATCAATAAAGTATTTTATACAATAAATAATTTTGGTGTAAATATTGTTGGGGCATATGGAGAAAATAGCAAAGAACTTGGAGATGTTTTTCAAATTTCTAATAAGAGAACATTAGGAGTTACAGAACAAGAAATAATTGAAAACATAAAAGTAGTTACAGAAAAATTAATTGAACAAGAAAGAAAAGCAAGAAAATTCTTAGCAAAAGATACTCTTGATTTGGAAGATACAATATATAGAAGTTATGGCTTACTAAGTAATTGTAGAAAAATATCTTTAGAAGAAGCCCAAAAGTTGATTTCAAATGTTAAGATGGGTACAGATTTGGGAATATTACCAGAATTAAATGATAGCAAGGTTCAACAGTTGATTTTATATACTAAACCTGCAAATATGCAAAAATATTTGGGTGAACAATATGAGGCTTTGGAAAGAGATATAAAAAGGGCAGAAGTTATTAAGAAAATAATGTCCTTTTAGGGACGGTTCTTAAATGGACATTTTGGAAAAAAATGGTATTGCTGAAAGCGAACAGCCGGAACATATTTAAAAATGTTTTTTTAAAATTGATGTCCCAAAAAGAACCGTCCCCAAAAGGACAAAAATTAATGAAAGAGGTGAATTAAAATGACATATAAATTTACAAATAGAGCAAATAAAGCAATAGAAATTGCAAACGATATAGCCTTAGAACTAGGGCACAGCTACATAGGAACAGAACACATATTATATGGACTAGCAAAAGAAGGCAATGGAATAGCTTCAAAAGTATTAGAAAATCAAAATGTAACAGCAGATGATATTCTAAACAAAATTGAAGAATTAATTGGCAGTGACGAGCCAATTGAAAATATTGTAGACTTTACACCAAGAACAAAAAGAATAGTAGAGTCAGCATTTATAGAAGCAAGAAAACTAGGATACAACTTTATAGGAACAGAACATCTTTTAATAGGAATTTTAAGAGAAGGTGACTGTGTGGCAGCAAAAATCTTGTTAGACTTAAATGTAAATATTCCAAAACTTTATAATGAAATTGTAAAAGTAATAAATGAAGGAGAGGATTATCAAGGAGAAAATTCATCAAATTATTCAGACGGAGCAAAAAGAAGAGGCAAAGGTAGTTATAATCAAACACCAACATTAAATCAATTTGGAGAAGATTTAACTAAAAAAGCAGAAGAGGGAAAATTAGACCCTGTAATAGGAAGAAAACAAGAAATTGAAAGAGTAATTGAAATTTTATCAAGAAGAACTAAAAATAATCCATGCTTGATAGGTGAACCTGGTGTTGGTAAAACAGCAGCAGTTGAAGGATTAGCTCAAAAAATAGCATCTGGTGATGTTCCAGAAATTTTGAAAGATAAAAGAGTTGTAGCTCTTGATATTTCTGGAATGGTTGCAGGTGCAAAATACAGAGGTGATTTCGAAGAGAGAATTAAAAAGGCTTTAAATGAAGTAAAAAAAGCCGGTGATGTAATTCTTTTCATAGATGAAATTCACACAATAGTTGGTGCTGGTGCAGCAGAGGGCGCAATTGATGCGGCAAACATTTTAAAACCTTTACTTGCAAGAGGTGAAATCCAATTAGTTGGCGCAACAACTTTAAATGAATATAGAAAATTTATTGAAAAAGATGCAGCTCTTGAAAGAAGATTTAGCCCAGTTACTGTAAACGAACCATCTGAAAAAGATACAATTAAAATTTTAAAAGGAATTAGGGACAAATATGAGGCCCATCATAATGTAAAAATTACAGATGAGGCAATTGAAGCAGCAGTTAAATTATCTATAAGATATGTAAATGATAGATTTTTACCAGATAAAGCAATTGATTTAATTGATGAGGCATCTTCAAAAGCCAGATTAAGAACATATACAGAGCCTGATAGTTTAAAAGAATTGCAAGAAGAAATTGAAAAGACAAAAAATGAAAAGGAAGAAGCGGTATTAAATCAAAAATTTGAAAAGGCAGCAGAATTAAGAGATACAGAAAAAGCTTTAAGGGAAAAATTTGAAAAAGAACAAAGCAAGTGGAAAAGCAAAAATACTAAATCAATTGTAACTATAACTGAAGAAAATATTGCTGAGGTTATTGCAAATTGGACAGGTATTCCTGCTAAAAAAATAACAGAAGACGAAAACGAGAAATTAAAAAATCTTGAAAAAGAATTGCATAAAAGAGTAATTGGTCAAAATGAAGCGGTAGAAGCGGTTTCAAAGGCAATAAGAAGAGGAAGAGTTGGATTAAAAGACCCAAAGAGACCAATAGGTTCATTCTTATTCTTAGGACCAACAGGTGTTGGTAAAACAGAGCTTTCAAAAGCATTAGCAGAAGTCTTATTTGGAGACGAAAATGCAATGATAAGACTAGACATGTCAGAATTTATGGAACCACATTCAGTTTCTAAATTAATAGGAGCTCCTCCAGGATATGTTGGTTTTGATGATGGTGGTCAATTAACTGAAAAAATAAGAAGAAAACCATATTCAGTAGTTTTATTTGATGAAATTGAAAAGGCACATCCAGATGTTATGAATATGTTACTTCAAATACTTGAAGATGGTAGATTAACTGACAGCCAAGGAAGAACAGTTAACTTCAAAAATACAGTTATAATAATGACTTCAAACTTAGGTGCTAGACTAATTACAGATAGAAAACAATTAGGATTTTCAAATCAAGGTACAGCAAGTGAAAAGGCAAAAGGAGAAACAAATAACATTTCAGATAAGGCAAAAAGTTTAAAAGACTTGAAAGAAAATTCAGTAAATGATGAAAAATCAAAAAAAGAGTACGAAGAAATCAAAAAAGAAGTTATGGCAGAGTTGAAAAAAGAATTAAGACCAGAATTTATAAACCGTATTGACGAAATAATTGTATTCCATAAATTAAATGATAATGATATAAATCAAATTATAGATATCATGCTTAAAGAAGTTGTAAACAGATTAAAAGAACAAAAATATGATGTCGAATTTGAACCAGATGTTAAAGAAATGATTGCAAAAGAGGGTATTGATAAGAACTTTGGTGCAAGACCTTTAAGAAGAACTATTCAAAATTTAGTTGAAGATAAATTGGCTGAAGATATTTTGGATGGTAAATTGGTTAAAGGAAAAGTTAATAAAATAACAATGAAACAGTTAGGTTAAAGCCTAGCTGTTTTTGTTATGCAACAGTCAATATTCTGCTTGATTATTACAAATAAAAACAAAAAAAGAAAAAAGTTAATATTGACATATAAGTAACTATGATGTACAATATATAAAACAAAAGATAAGGGAAAAAAAGATTGAAAAATTTATTTTTTTTCAACCCGATTTGTGCCTTGTGAAGGGAATGTGATTAAAAATGAAACAAATAGATATAAAAACATTAATAAATGAAATAAATTTAAATAAAAATAAACAATTTATATTAGAATTTGAAGGCATTATAAAAAGTAAGATTCAAATCAAAAACTTAGAAATGCAAGAAGATGCAGAATACATAAATATATTAAGTAAAGAAAGTGAAAAAATACAATTGCTAAAACATCAAATTATGAAAATAGAAAAAATAGAAAATGAATACATTTTAAAATTTGATGCTATACAAAATGTAAAAATAATAGTGGAAAATAATATGAATTAAAATAATAAAAGTTGACAATGAAAATTTTATGCCATAACAAAGGCAAATAAAGAGTTTACAAAAAAATTTACAATAAAAAATAGAAGATTAAACTTCTATTTTAAAGTATCAGCTATATTTTCACATAAATTAACATATAAATTTTGATTTTTCTCAGGTATTGATTTTAAAATATTTGTAAACACTGTATCTGCATTATTTTCTGTAATACCTAAAACTAAATAATCTAAACTTGCATTTATGGTATCTGCAATATTAGTAATAGTAGCTAAACTGCAAATACTAGAACCACGTTCAATTTCACTAATATATGAAGGTGAAACATCTATTATTTCTGATAGTTTTTCTTGTGTTAAGTTTGCTTCTTTTCTTTTGATTTTTATTCTTTTTCCAATTTCTTTGTAATTTATTTCTTTCATTACATCACCTCATCAATATAATATTTTATAATGAATAAAAAATAAATAAAATTATCTAAAACTGTTGAACTACATCTATAACTGTAATAATATTTATTTGTATAAGTAATATGCATTAATTAGAATAAACAAAAGAGGAGAGTATTTTAATGGGAAAAAACTTTGAAAAAATAAAGAAAAATACAAAAGGTATAACCCTTGTAGCTCTAATGGTTACAATTATTATTTTATTATTGCTAGCAGGAATATCAATTTCTATGTTAACAGGAGAAAATGGCTTACTTACTAAAACAAAAGAGGCTAAAGAAAAACATATGATAGCTAGTGCCAGAGAAAAATTAGAGTTAGTATTAATTAATTTACAAGCAGATAAAACAACAAATTCGGACTATAATGAAAATGAATTTATGGACAGAAAAATACAAGAAAATGAAATGACTATAAATGGTGATGTTGTAACAGTAGATGGCTGGCAATTTGAAATAGATAGAAGTGTTCCTAAAATTATAGCTTCATTGGGAAAAGGTGAGGAAAGTCAAAAAGTTACTATATTAGCTACTGTTGAGGTAGCATCAGATTACACAAAGGCAAATGCAAAAATAGAAATTACTAGTGATAATGAAGTCAGTACAATAAAAATTAATGATGAAGAAATTGAGGTACCAGAGAAAGCTGATGGAAAGTATATTGTTGAAAAAGAAGTTCAAAAAAATGGGAATTATTTAGTTTATGTTAAAACCTCTAATGAAGAGTATAAAACTGATACTTTAAAGATTGCGGGAATATCAGAAGATACAGAAATTTATACAGTTGAACAACTTGAAGCATTTAGAGATAGAGTAAATAATGGAGCAACATATGCGGGAAGAACAATTACATTGAAAAATGATTTGGATTTAAAAAATATAGACTGGATTCCAATAGGAAATTATTGGGTATCTGATGAGGATAAAGTGTCATTTAATGGGACATTTGATGGTGAAAATCATACTATTAATAATATGAAAATTAATATTACAGGAAAACAAAATAATGAGAGTTATATAACAGGTTTTATAGGAGTATTGGAAAATGGAAATTTAAAAAATCTGAATTTTAACAATCCAAATGTTTATGCAGAGACTTATGCAGTAGTTGCGATAGCGGTGGGAAATCCATACATAAATTCTATAGTAGAAAATATAAAAGTATTAAATGGAGAAATTAATTGTACTTCACAACAGACAGGAGGAATATGTGGTGTTTTACAGGAGCATTCAATAATAAGAAATTGTTACAATAAAGCTAATATTAATTCGACTAATGAATTTATAGGAGGGATAGCTGGACATATTTTAAATTCTACAATTGAATCTTGCTATAATACTGGAGATGTATATTCAGGTTTTAGGTATGTAGGGGGAATATGTGGAGTTGCTCAAAAAGAATCTATAATAGAAAAATGTTACAATGTTGGAAATATAACAGGAAATGATATTAGCGTTGGCGGAATAGTGGGAATAAATCATCAAGTTTCAACAATAAAGAATTGCTATAATATTGGTGAGGTAATAGGATATAAAACACTTATAGGAGGAATAATAGGCAATAATGGAACCAAAGGTCAAGGAACTCAAACAGTAGAAAACGTATTTAATGTAGGAACAATAAAAAAAGGAACAACAGTAGCAACAACAGACATAGGAAAATCATCAAATTATTTAGGCAATCTTATAGGATATGGAGTATATAACAAAACAATTAATGGAAAATATGGAACCACAACAATAGAAGAAATGAAGGGTTGGAACAATGACACAATTTTTCAAAATTTAGGAGACGGATTTAAAAAAAATACAAATGTTAGTGTAAACCAAGGTTTGCCTATATTAAAATGGCAATAGAAGATACTAATGCAAATTAAGAAATTAATCAATCAAACAAAAAATAAAAAGAATACTTGAAAAGTATTCTTTTTTAGTATAAAATTGTATCAAGTAGCAAAAATAGGTAAAAACTATAAAAAACAAATAAAAAAATTAGGAAAAAACCTAAAAGAAAGAAGGAATGAAAATGAACAAAAAAACAGTAAAAGACATCGATTTAAAAGGAAAGAAAGTATTTGTAAGATGTGACTTCAACGTACCAATGGACGAAAACCAAAACATCACGGACAACACAAGAATAAAAGCAGCACTACCAACAATAAAATACCTATTAGAACAAAACTGCAAAATAATATTAGCATCACACTTAGGAAGACCAAAGGGAGAAGTAAAACCAGAATTCTCACTAAAACCAGTAGCAAAAGAGCTATCAAAATTATTAGGAAAAGAAGTAATAATGGCAAATGACGTAATAGGAGAAGATGCAACAACAAAAGCAGAAAACCTAAAAGAAAGAGAAATAATGCTACTTGAAAATGTAAGATTCCACAGAGAAGAAACAGACAATGATCCAGAATTTGCTAAAAAATTAGCATCAATGGCAGAAGTATTTGTAAATGATGCATTTGGAACAGCACACAGAGCACATGCATCAACAACAGGAATAGCAGACTACATCCCAGGTGTAGCAGGATTCTTAATAGAAAAAGAATTAAAATTTTTAGGAAATGCTATCAACAATCCAGAAAGACCATTTGTAGCAATATTAGGTGGAGCAAAAGTTTCAGACAAAATAGGAGTAATAGATAGCTTATTAGATAAAGTAGATACATTAATGATAGGTGGAGGAATGGCATATACATTCTTTAAAGCACAAGGATATAATGTAGGAAATTCACTATGTGAAGTAGAAAAAACAAATTTAGCTTTAGAAGCAATGGAAAAAGCAAAATCAAAAGGTGTAAAATTATTATTACCAATAGATACAAAAATAGGGAAAGAATTCAAGCCAGACACAGAAAGTAAAACAGTAGCATGGACAGAAATTCCAGATGAATGGGAAGGATTTGACATTGGAGAAAAAACAATTGAAATGTTCAAAAATGAATTACAAAGTGCAAAAACTGTAATTTGGAATGGACCACTAGGATTATTTGAATTTGATCAATTTGCAATTGGAACAAATGAAATAGCAAAAACACTTGCAGATTTAGATGCAACAACAATAATAGGTGGTGGAGACTCAGCAGCAGCAGTAACTAAAGCAGGCTTAGCAGATAAAATGACACATATTTCTACAGGTGGAGGAGCATCACTTGAATTCTTAGAAGGCAAAAAGTTACCGGGTATTGAGTGCTTACAAGATAAATAAGGAGGAAATTATGAGAAAAAAAGTAATTGCAGGAAACTGGAAAATGAACATGCTTCCAAACGAAGCAATAAATTTTATAGATAAATTAACACCACTTGTAAAAGAAACAAAAAATGAAGTAATATTATGTGTGCCATACACAGACCTATTTTACGCATTACTAACAGCACAAGGAACAAACATCAAAATAGGAGCACAAAATATGCACTTTGAAGAAAGTGGAGCATATACAGGAGAAATATCAGGCAAAATGCTAAAATCAATTGGAGTTGAATATGTTATAATAGGGCACTCTGAAAGAAGACAATACTTTAACGAAACAGATGAAACAGTAAACAAAAAAATAAAAGCAGCATTTGCAAACGACTTAAAACCAATTGTATGTGTAGGTGAAACACTAGAACAAAGAGAAGCAAATCAAACACAAGAAGTTATAACAAAACAAACAGAACTAGCATTACAAGGTTTAACAGAAGAACAAGTTCAAAATACAATAATTGCATATGAACCAATATGGGCAATTGGAACAGGAAAAACAGCAACATCAGAACAAGCAAATGACGCAATAAAATCAATTCGTGACAAAATTTGTCAAATCTATGGACAAAATGTAGCAAATGGAGTTATAATACAATATGGCGGAAGCGTAAAATCAAATAATGCAAAAGAACTATTTGAAATGTCAGACATCGATGGAGGCTTGGTCGGAGGAGCAAGCTTAAAACCAGATGAATTCGCAAAAATAGTAAATTACGCAGATTAATGCAAATCAAAAATTGAAACAATTTAAAAATTAAAATTGAAACAATATTTTGAAAAGCAAGAGCATAAAGGAAGGAGGAATATGTTAGAAAAAAACTAACATAGACTAATAATGAAAGATAAAGTAACAATGCTAATGATATTAGATGGTTTTGGAGACAACAAAAACAAAGACGGAAACGCTATAAAACTAGCAAACACACCTAATATTGATAAACTAATGAAAAAATATCCAAACACAGACATATTTACAAGTGGATTACATGTAGGATTACCAGAAGGACAAATGGGAAATTCAGAAGTAGGACACACAAATATAGGTGCAGGAAGAATAGTATATCAAGAATTAACAAGAATAACAAAATCAATAGAAGACGGAGACTTTTTCAGTAATCCAGAATTTATAGCTGCAATTGAAAATTGTAAAAAATACAATTCAAAATTACACATTCTAGGATTAGTATCAGATGGAGGAGTACACAGCCACAACAGACATTTATATGGACTATTAGAAATGGCAAAAAGAAGAGATTTTGAAGATGTATATGTTCACTGTTTCTTAGATGGAAGAGACACTCCACCAGCATCAGCAGAAACATATGTAGCTGAATTGCAAGAAAAAATGAAAGAAAAAGGCGTTGGAAAAATAGCATCACTTTCAGGAAGATTTTATGCAATGGACAGAGATAAAAGATGGCAAAGAGTTCAAAAATGTTATGATGCTCTAGTAAATGGAGAAGGAGAAAAAGCAGGGGATCCAATAAAAGCAATCGAAGATTCTTATCAAAAAGAAGTATTTGATGAATTTGTTGTACCAACAGTAATGTGCAATGGAAATGAACCAGTAGCAAAAATAGAAGAAAACGACTCTGTAATATTCTTCAACTTCAGACCAGACAGAGCAAGAGAAATAACAAGAGCATTAGTTGATCCAGAATTTGATGGATTTGAAACTAAAAAAATGAATTTATATTATGTATGTTTCACAAGTTATGACGAAACAATGCCAAATGTACACATCGCATTCAAAAAAGAACCACTAAAAAATACATTTGGAGAAGTTGTAAGTGAAGCAGGACTAACACAATTAAGAATAGCAGAAACAGAAAAATATGCACATGTAACCTTCTTCTTTAATGGTGGAGAAGAAAAACAATATCCAGGAGAAGACAGAATATTAGTACCATCACCAAAAGTAGAAACATATGATATGAAACCAGAAATGAGTGCATATGAAGTTACAGACAAAGTATGTGAAGCACTAGAAAATGATAAATATGATGTAGTAATTCTAAACTTTGCAAATACAGACATGGTTGGACACACAGGAAGTCTACAAGCTGCAATAAAAGCAGTAGAAGCAGTAGATGAATGTGTAGGAAAAATTGTAAAAATAATAGAAGAAAAACAAGGAAATCTATTAATAACAGCAGACCACGGAAATGCAGAACAAATGATAGACTACAAAACAGGAGAACCACACACAGCACATACAACAAATCCAGTTCCAATAATATTAGTAACAGCTAATAAAGAATACAAATTAAAAGAAAACGGAAAATTAGCAGATTTAGCACCAACAATGCTTGATTTAATGGGAATTAAACAACCAGAAGAAATGACAGGAGAAAGCCTATTAATCAGAGAATAGGGGTAAATATGTTAAAACATACAAAGAAAATAAAAGAGATGTACGAAGATATACAAAGACGTATATTTTATATGATACCAGAAAAATGGGAAAAGATGTACCTATATGCCTCAGTATCAGATTTAATTGATGGACGAAAAACAGGGGAATTATTCTTCTACTATATTCCAAAAGGAATATTTAAGAAGAACCCTGTAAACGTCTATGAAATACCACAAAAATTCAATTTAGATGAAAAAGAGTATCTAAAATTAGTAAATATTTTATATGAGAAAATTGTAAATCTAAGAGAAGAATTCAAAAAAGTAGAAGTTACATCATCAACATGGTCTAATCTTACTATGAAAATTGAAGGAATAAAATTCAAAGTTGAATATGATTATGAAGATTTAACGCAATCAAAATTTTCAAGTTATGAAAGGCACATAATATGGAGATATAATAATCTAGGAATTAAAGAAGAACAACTAAGCAAAGAGGAACAAAAGATTATAGAAAAATATTTGCTAGGAGAAAAAGTAGTAAAAAGAAGAGAAAGATATGAAACTGGTATATACATAAAAAATATAAAAAATATAGTTGATTATGATACAGAAAGTTATGATAGTGAACAAAATATAGAATATGTTGCAACTAAGGACGAAAAAGTTATAAATCAAATTATTATGCCTGGAGATCAAGTAAAGGCAGAAAAAAGTTTATTAAAAAAATTATAATAAAGTGCAAAGCTTAGTGATTTTTGTTTGGAAAAAAGGATTAAGGGGAACAGAACTCAAAATCTCTGAAATTTCAAACATGATGAAAAAAGTATAGCATAGTGAAAGGAGCAAAAAACGATGATTTATTCAAAAGAATTAGAAGGAATGTGTAAAGTAGCAAAGGGAGTAGACCATGGACCAGCACCAATTCCAGAAGAAGGGAAATGGGTAAAAGCAAAAGAAATTAAAGACATATCTGGTTTAACACATGGTATAGGATGGTGTGCACCACAACAAGGAGCATGTAAATTAACATTAAATGTAAAGGACGGAATAATCCAAGAAGCATTAATTGAAACAGTTGGATGTTCAGGAATGACACACTCAGCTGCAATGGCAGGAGAAATTTTAACAGGAAAAACAATATTAGAAGCATTAAACACAGACTTAGTATGTGATGCTATAAATACTGCTATGAGAGAATTATTCTTACAAATAGTATATGGTAGAACACAAACAGCCTTCTCAGAAGGAGGACTTCCAGTAGGAGCAGGACTTGAAGATTTAGGAAAAGGACACACATCACAAGTTGGAACAATTTATTCTAGTTCATTAAAAGGACCAAGATACTTAAATCTTGCAGAAGGTTACATAGTTGAATTAGGTTTAGATAAAGATGACCAAATTATTGGTTACAAATATGTTCATTTAGGAAAAATGATGGATAACATCAAAAAAGGAATTGATCCTAAAGAAGCAATTGAAAAAGCATCTGGTACATATGGAAGATTTGATGAAGCTGTTAAAACTATCGACCCAAGAGAGGAATAAAAAGTGATAAATGATTTAGTAAAAAGAGCACATGAAAATAGTGTGAAACATGGATTTTGGGAAAAAGATAGAGATTTTGGAGAAATTATTTCATTAATGCATACTGAATTATCAGAAGCATTTGAAGAATATAGAGATGGCAAAAAATTCGATGAAATCTACTACAAAGATGATAACAAACCAAGTGGTATACCAGCAGAGCTAGCAGATACAATAATAAGAATATTTGATTTCTGTGGTGGAAATAATATCGACTTGGAAAAAATAATTTTAGAAAAAATGAAATACAATGAAACAAGACCATACAAACATGGTAAGAAATGTTAATAAGGAGGAAAATTAAATGGCAGTAACATTTGAAAGTTATGAAAGAAGAATAGACCAAATAAAACCAGTAATGGAAAAATACGGAATAAAAGATTTTGAAGATGCATTGAAAATATGCACAGACAAAGGATTTAACCCATACGAAATAGTAAAAGGAATTCAACCAATATGTTTTGAAAACGCAGCATGGGCGTACACATTAGGAGCAGCAATTGCAATCAAAAAAGGATGCAACAAAGCATCAGATGCGGCTAAAGCAATCGGAGAAGGACTACAAGCATTCTGTATTCCAGGCTCAGTTGCAGACGACAGAAAAGTTGGATTAGGACATGGAAACTTAGCATCAATGCTATTATCAGAAGATACAAAATGTTTTGCATTCTTAGCAGGACATGAAAGCTTTGCAGCTGCTGAAGGAGCTATAGGTATAGCAAAATCAGCAAACAAAGTTAGAAAAGAACCATTAAGAGTAATCTTAAACGGACTTGGAAAAGACGCAGCACAAGTAATATCAAGAATTAACGGATTTACATATGTAAAAACAGACTTTGACTTCTTCACAGGAAAAGTAAACATTGTAGAAGAAATCAAATATTCAGAAGGTGAAAGAAGCCAAGTTAGATGCTACGGTGCTAACGATGTTAGAGAAGGTGTAGCAATAATGTGGTTAGAAGATGTTGATGTGTCTATCACAGGAAACTCAACAAACCCAACAAGATTCCAACATCCAGTTGCAGGTACATATAAGAAAGAAAGACTTGAAGCAGGTAAAAAATACTTCTCAGTTGCTTCAGGTGGTGGAACAGGTAGAACATTACATCCAGACAATATGGCTGCTGGACCAGCTTCTTATGGTATGACAGATACTATGGGAAGAATGCATTCAGATGCTCAATTTGCAGGAAGTTCTTCAGTACCAGCTCACGTTGAAATGATGGGATTAATTGGTATGGGTAACAACCCTATGGTTGGTGCTTCAGTTGCAGTAGCTGTTGCAGTAGAAGAAGCTATGAAATAGTTGATAATACTAAATTACAGTAATTTTATATAATATTAAAAAGAAACGTGGACAAATACCAAAATATGGTTTTGTCCATATTTTTATTGATATTTTACATAAAATATGTTATTATATTAATGTAACTATTTTAAATTCAAGCATATATCGAAAGGAGAATTGCTAATGAAAGATTTTGAGAAACTGGCTAAAATAGTATTAGAGGAGCGGAAAAAATCAGAAAAAGAGCTACAAGAGAGAGCAGATGAAATTATAGAAAGGGCAATAAAATTTTTTGAAGATATTCTAGTGGAATCTGTTCACATTGAAATTAAGGGTAAATCCGACAATACAATAGGAGTTTATTCTGGAAAAAAGGAAAAAGGAGGAGTTATAAATGTTACAGATAAAGAAAGGGTGTTTGGTATTGTAAAGGATATTTTGACATCAGAAGATAGTAAAATGGAACAATACTTTACTATAAGTGTGAATCCAGAAGATATATTAATAAGGCTAAAAGACAATGCTTGAACGAAAAAGGAGGAAATATTCCTCCTTTTCTCGTTTATATAAGAAAATAAAATATCGAACAAAAATTTTATTTTTTTATAAAAAAGTATTGACAAAAGAAAAAAAAGAATATAAAATAGGTACAACAAAAACGAACAAGATTTTGTAAAACATAAATTTGTAAGGAGTGATATAAAATGAAAATAATGACAAAGAAAATTAACCTAAAAATAACAATAGAAGAAACAGCAGAAAGACACCCAGTTCCTGTATTAGGAACAGATTATAAAGTTAAAATAATATACAAAAATATCAAAGTTGCTGAACTAGATGTAGAAGATAAAATTATAAAAATATCACTACCAAACAAATATAAAAAAGCAAATAATGAGAGAATATTAGATATAGCAATAGACAAAATGTACGAACAAATTGCAAAAGTAGAAGTAGAAAGAGCAATGGAAAAAACAAGAATTTTATTAGGATTTGCACCAGAAGATTACGAAATTAGAAAAATGAGTGAAGAACTTGGAAGATGTGAAGAAAACAAAATAACAATAAATCCTGAAATAGTAAAATATGATAGAGAAGTAATAGATTATATAGTTTTACATGAATATTGTCATCTAAAATACAAAAGTCATTGTAAAAGTTTCATAAAAATGCTAGAAAAATATGAACCTAATTACAAAAAATATGAAAGAATTGTTGCTAATATATAGTAATTATAAAAAATATAGACTATAATATAAACAAAAGTAATTTGCAAAATTATAACTTTTTCAGTACAGTTATAAATTGTATAAATTACATATTATAGGAGGAAATTAAAAATGAACAAATATTATTTTACATCAGAGAGTGTAACAGAAGGACACCCAGATAAAGTAGCAGATTTAATATCAGACAGTATATTAGATGAATATCTAAAACAAGATAAATATTCAAGAGTAGCAGTAGAAACATTTGTAACAGGGAATACAGTAACAATAGCAGGACAAGTTACATCAAAGGGAAATGTGGATATAGAAAATGTAGTAAGGCGAACAATAAAAAATATAGGTTATGATAATGCTAAAACAGATATGGATTATAGAACATGTAAAATAAATGTAGATATTACTAAACAAAGTCCAGATATTGCATTAGGAGTAGATGATGGTGGAGCGGGTGACCAAGGAATAATGTTTGGATATGCATCAAATGAGACAGAAGAATATATGCCATATGCAATATCAATGGCACATAAATTAGCCCAAAAGCTAACAGATGCACGAAAACAAAAAGAAATACCATATTTACGTCCAGATGGAAAAACTCAGGTAACAGTAGAATATGAAGATAATAAACCAAAAAGAATAGAAGCGATATTAATTTCAACACAACACTTACAAGAAGTAACAATAGAACAATTAAGAAAAGATATTACTGAAAAAGTAATAAAACTAGTTATACCAGAAGAGATGATAGATAAAAATACAAAAATATATATAAATCCAACAGGAAGATTTATAATAGGTGGACCTCTTGGAGATACAGGACTAACAGGTAGAAAAATAATAGTAGATACTTATGGGGGATATGCACGTCATGGAGGTGGAGCATTTTCTGGAAAAGATGCAACAAAAGTAGACAGAAGTGGTGCATATATGTTAAGACACATTGCTAAAAATATAGTTGCAAATGGATATGCAGAAAAATGTGAGATACAAATTGCATATGCTATTGGTATGAAAGAACCTCTTTCTATATGTGTAAATACTTTTGGTACAGGTAAGAAATCAGACGAAGAATTAGCAAATATGGTAAGAGAAAAATTTGACTTAACACCAAATGGTATTATTGAATATTTAAAACTTAGAGAGCCTATTTATACTAAAACGACAAACTATGGACATTTTGGAAAAGAAGATTTGGAGTGGGAGAAAATTATAGAGATGTAGGAATGCACACCTGCCAAATAACCAACATTTAGAGGAACTATGAAAACATAGTTCCTTAATTTTATAAAAAAACTATGAAAAAAACTAAATTTATGATATAAATATAATATAAATTAAGGAAAGGAGAAATTCATGCTAAAACTTAAAAACATAAAAAAGACATATGTAAGTGGAGACGAAAAAGTAGAAGCATTAAAAGGAATAAACATAGAATTTAGAAAATCAGAATTTGTTTCAATACTTGGGCAAAGTGGATGTGGAAAAACAACGCTTTTAAACATCATAGGAGGACTAGATAGATATACATCAGGAGATTTAATAATAAATGGAAAATCAACAAAAGACTTTAAAGACAGAGACTGGGATGCATACAGAAACTATTCAGTAGGGTTTGTATTCCAAAGTTACAACTTAATAGGACATCAAACAGTATTATCAAATGTAGAACTTGCATTAACAATATCAGGAGTATCCAGAAAAGAAAGAAAACAAAGAGCAATAAAAGCACTAGAAGAAGTTGGACTAAAAGAACAAATACACAAAAAACCAAACCAATTATCAGGTGGACAAATGCAAAGAGTTGCAATAGCAAGGGCTTTAGTAAATAACCCAGATATAATTTTAGCAGACGAACCAACAGGTGCATTAGATACAAAAACAAGTGTGCAGGTAATGGAAATATTAAAGAAAATATCAAAAGACAAACTAATAATAATGGTTACACACAACCCAGAACTTGCAGAAAAATATTCAAGTAGAATTATAAAAATACTTGATGGAAAAATAACAGATGATTCAGACCCAATAGAACATCAAAAAGAAGAGAAAAAGGAATATACTAAAAAGAGAAGAACATCAATGAAATTCCTTACAGCATTACGATTAAGTTTAAATAATTTAATGACTAAAAAAGGAAGAACAATATTAACATCATTTGCAGGAAGTATTGGAATAATAGGAATTGCACTAATTTTAGCAATTTCAACAGGAGTACAGAATTATATAAACAAAGTAGAAGAAGATACACTTTCTTCATATCCAATTACAATAGAAGAATCAACAGTAGATATGTCAAGCTTAATGCAGTCTATGTCTGGTGAAAACACAGATAACACGGAAAACAAAGAAGAAGGAAAAGCATATTCAGCAGATATAATGAATGATATGATAACAACACTTTCTAATAAAAAACAAAGCAATAATTTGAAAGAATTAAAAAAATATTTGGATAATGGCGATAATGAAATTACAAAAAATAGTAATAGCATAAAATATGGATATGACTTAAATATCAACTTATATAGAGCAAATACAGACAATGGAATTGTAAGAGTAAATCCAAGCACAGTAATGAATGCATTTGGAATGGGAGATATGATAGAAGCACAAAACAATTCAGCAATGTCATCTGTATTTGGAAGTTCAATGATGACAAATACTGATATATGTTTTGAAATGCTAGATAATCAACAATTATTAGAATCACAATATGATTTAGTAAAAGGAAACTGGCCAAAACAATATAATGAAGTAGTTTTAGTGTTAAAAGAAGACGGAAGAATAGATGATTACACATTATATTCATTAGGGTTAAAAGACCAAAGTGAGCTAAAGGACAAATGGAAAGCAGTAGAAAATGGTGAAAAACTTGACGAAAATCAAGAATCAACATCATATTCATATGACGATCTTTTAAACTTACAATTTAAACTATTATTAAATTCAGATTATTATCAAAAACAAAATGGATTATGGGTAAACAAAGAGGATGACGATAATTATTTAAAAGAGAAAATTAATAATGCAGAAACTGTAAAAGTAGTTGGAATTATAAAACAAAATGAACAAAGTGCTGTAAGTACTTCTGTTACAAGTGGCATAGGATATACAAAACAATTAAAAGAATATGTAGTAGAAAAATCAAATGATGCACAAATAATCAAAGAACAAAAAGAAAACAAAGATGTAAATGTATTTTCTGGTTTGAAATTTCCAACTGATGAAGATACATCCTCAATGGAGAATTTGACAGCAGAGCAAAGAATGGCAATGAGCAAATTAAGTAGCGAAGAAATTGCCCAAATGATGGAAACATATTCAGCAAATAAAGATGCAAGTTATGAAAAAAATATACAAAAATTAGGTGCAGTTGATATTGATACACCAACATCAATCAGCATTTATCCAAAAGACTTTGAATCAAAAGATAAAATATCAAGTGCAATAGAAGAATATAACCAAAAACAAAGAGATGATGGAAAAGAAGAAAACACAATAAGCTACACAGATATAGTTGGAACAATGATGAAATCTGTAAGCCAAATTATTAATACAATAAGTTATGTATTAATTGCATTTGTAGCAATATCATTAATAGTATCTTCAATAATGATAGGTATTATAACATATATTTCTGTATTAGAAAGAACAAAAGAAATTGGAATATTAAGAGCAATTGGAGCATCAAAAAAAGATATTTCAAGAGTATTTAATGCAGAAACTTTGATTATAGGTTTAATATCAGGCCTTATAGGAATAGGAATTACAGTATTATTGACACTTCCAATAAATAGCATGATTTATGCAGTAACAGGTGTTAAAGTGGTAACTGCTGTACCATTTAAGGCTGGTGTTGTATTAGTTCTTATTAGCATGTTCTTGACAATTATTGCAGGTTTGATTCCAGCTAAAATTGCAAGTAAAAAGGACCCAGTAATTGCATTAAGGACAGAGTAAAAAAATTGAAAAATTAATATAATAGAAGCGAAAATTTTTTAGAAAAGAGATAAAATTATGCAAATATTTTTAGGTTTAGTAATACCATTTTTAGGTACAACACTTGGAGCCGCAATGGTATTCTTAATGAAAAAAGAAATGAACAAAAAAGTAGAAAAAATCTTATTAGGATTTGCATCAGGAGTAATGATAGCGGCATCAGTATGGTCATTATTAATACCATCAATAGAAATGGCAGAAACACAAAGAAAAGTTGCTTGGATTCCGGCGGCGATAGGATTTTTATTAGGAATTGTATTTCTTTTAGTATTAGATAGTGTAGTCCCACATATGCACTTAGAAAGTGAAAAGTCAGAAGGAATGAAATCAAAATTGAAGAAGACAACAATGATGGTATTTGCGGTAACTTTGCACAATATACCAGAGGGAATGGCCGTTGGGGTTACTTTTGCAGGAGCGCTAGCACAAAATGCAGGAATTACAATGGCAGGGGCTTTTGCACTAGCAGTAGGAATTGCTATTCAAAACTTTCCAGAAGGTGCAATTATTTCAATGCCATTAAAAAGTGAAGGAGTATCAAAACCAAAAGCATTTTTATATGGTACTTTGTCAGGAATTGTTGAGCCTATTGGTGCAATTATTACAATACTTCTTACAAATGCAGTTGTTCCAATTTTACCATATTTGTTATCTTTTGCAGCAGGTGCAATGATTTATGTTGTTGTAGAAGAACTGATTCCAGAGTCACAAGCAGGAGAACATTCTAATATTGGTACTATTGGTGTTGCAATTGGTTTTACAATTATGATGATTTTGGATGTTGCGTTGGGATAAAATGTTTATAAGTTAGAGTTAATTATAACATCAAATATTACAGTTCACAGTAAATATAAAAAATTAATATGAAATTTTAACAAAAAAATTGTAAAAGTACTTTCTATATGATATAATTAAATTAGAGTTTTAATATACGGAGGTAAAAAATATGTTTGAGAGCAAATATAGTAAAGTATTAACAATAGTATTAGTAATAGTAATAATAGCAATAGTTGGATTATTAGGATTTTTAGCATTTGATTTTATACGAAATTCAAATTCAACAAAACAAGCATCTGATTTTGTTGAAGACTATCAAGGAAATTTAACAACAGCAGATGAAGGTGGAGATGGAAATACAGAAGGTAATGTTGCGCTAGATACATCTGGTGAAACAGCATTAGATTCATCAACAAGCGGAACAAATTCAGGAAAGAAGAAATATAAAGGATATGATGTAGTAGGCACAATGAAAATACCATCACTTAATATAGAATATCCTATTCTAGAACAAAATTCTGCAGGAGCATTAAATGTTGCACTAATATTGTTATATCCAAAAGATAATCTAAATAAACCAGGAAATTCAGTAATACAAGGACATAATTATAGAAATGGAATGTTTTTCTCAAATTTAAAGAAGATTACAAATGGAGCTAAAATATATGTAACAGATTATACAGGAAAGAGCTTAACATATGAAGTGTATAATAAATTTGAGGCTTCATCAACAGATTCATCATTCTACACAAGAGATACAAATGGTTTGGCTGAGTTGACATTATCAACATGTACAGATGCTAGTAATGATATAAGAACTATAGTGTTTGCAAAACAAGTTTAAAATAATTATGAAGAGATTTGCATATTCGTGCAAGTCTTTTTTCTGATTTATTGTAACAAAAATTTAGTAATTTAATTTAAAATTCAAAAAAAGTACTTTAAAAAAACTGTAAAATGTTATACAATATACGAAAAGTAAAAAAAAGGAGAAAGGTATGAACAAAAAATGGCAAATATACGAAACTAACACAGAAGAAGTAAAAAAAATAACTGAAAAATACAAAGTAAGTGAATTACTTGCAACAATAATCTCAAATAGAAAAATCAAAGAAGAAAATATCGAAATATTTTTACATCCAACAAGGCAAAATTTTCATGACCCATTTTTAATGCCAAATATGAATATTGCTACTGATAGAATTTTAAAAGCAATAGAAAATAATGAGAAAACAATAATTTATGGAGACTATGATGTAGATGGAATAACAAGTATAACAGTATTAAAAAGCTTTTTGGAAGATAGAGGACTGCATGTAGACTCATACATTCCAAACAGATTAGAAGAGGGATATGGTTTAAACAAACCAGCAATAGAAAAAATATCAAAAGAAAATTACACATTAATGATAACAGTAGACACAGGAATTTCTGGAATAGAAGAAATAGAATATGCAAATTCTCTTCGGAATAGAAACAATAGTAACAGACCATCATGAAGTAGGAGAAAAACTACCAAAAGCACTTGCTGTAGTTGATGCAAAAAGAAAAGATAACAAATATCCATGTAGAGATTTGGCAGGAGTTGGAGTTGTATTTAAGTTAACACAAGCATTACGGAATAAAATTAGGATTAGATGAAAAAGAATATTTGAAATATTTAGATATTGTTTGTGTTGGAACAATTTCAGATATAGTGCCATTAGTAGATGAAAATAGAGTTATAACAAAATTAGGATTAATGTTGGTTGCTCAAACAAAAAATATGGGATTAAGGTCATTACTTATGTCTTCAGGATATAAAAATTTAGACTCAACAACTATATCTTTTGGTGTTGCACCAAGAATAAATGCGTGTGGAAGAATGGGACATGCAGATGAGGCGTTAAAACTATTCTTATCTAAAGATATTTATGAAGTAAATGAATTAACAAAAAAATTAAATGATTATAATAAAATGAGACAAGAAAAAGAAAAATCAATTTATGAAGATGCTGTAAATCAAATTGAAAAAAACAAGTTATATGAAAATTGTGCAATAGTTGTAAGTGGAGAAGATTGGCATCATGGTGTAATAGGAATTGTATCTTCAAAAATAACAGATTTATATTTTAAACCAAGTATTTTATTATGCTACGAAGATGATTTAGCAAAAGGGTCTGGTAGAAGTATACCTGGATTTGATTTACATGAAGCTTTAATGAAATGCCAAAATTCAATTGAAAAATTTGGTGGACACAGTATGGCAATAGGTATTACGATAAAAAGAGATAAGTTTCAAGAGTTTGCAAATGAGCTTGAGCAAATTGCAAAAGATGCAAAAATAGATGAGATAGTACCTATTATAAATGTTGATGCAAAGATTGATTTGAATGATATAAATAGAGAAATAGTTGAGAGTTTAAAGCTTTTAGAACCTTTTGGAGAAGGTAATAAAATGCCAATATTTGCATTAAAAAATTTGAAAATTGATTCAATAAGGGCTTTATCAGAAGGTAAACATATTAAAATGACTTTGAAAGATGGCAATTCTGTAATTAATAGCATTGGGTTTAATTTAGGTTATTTGGCTGACGAGTTTAGAATTGGTGATAAAATTGATGTTGTGGGAACGTTGGAGATTAATAGTTTTAATGGGGTTGATAGTTTACAAATTAACTTGAAAGATGTTATGAGGTCAATATAAAAAAATTGTCAAAAGGGACGGGCTTTTTTGACAGATAATATTGAAAGTTCTGTCAAAAAGGGGCGTCCCTTTTGACATCTTTTGACAAAAGAGGGGTGAAAAAATGCAAGAAAATAGTAAAGAAATAACAGTACAAGATGTAATATCAAAAAAGAAAGAAACAAGCAGAAGAGTAGATACAAAATTAATAATGAAAGCATATAACTATGCAGTAGAACATCATGGAGAACAAAAAAGAAGGTCTGGAGAACCATATATAATACATCCATTAAATGTGGCATATATACTAGCAGGAGTAGGATTAGACGAAGCAACAATATGTGCAGCACTTTTACATGATGTTGTAGAAGATACAGATGCAACAGATGCAGATTTAAGAAGAGAGTTTGGCGACGAAATTGCAGATATGGTTGCAGGTGTTACAAAATTAGAAACAATGCAATTTACAACTGTCGAAGAACAACAAGTTGAAGATTACAGAAAAATGTTTTTGGCAATGGGAAAAGATATCAGAGTTATAATATTGAAAATTGCAGATAGACTTCACAATATGAGAACATTAAAATATCTAAAAAGAGATAGACAAATTGCAAATGCAAAAGAAACAATGGAAATATATGCACCACTTGCAAATCGTTTAGGTCTATATTCAATGAAATGGGAGTTAGAAGATTTATCTTTTAAATATTTATATCCTGAAGAATATCATGAATTAGTTGAAGGAATAAACAAAAAGAGAGAAGAAAGATTAAAATTTATAGAAAAAATAATGGCAGACATACGAGTTCAATTAAAAAAACAACATATTGATGCAGAAGTAACAGGTCGTGCAAAACATTTATACAGTATATATAGAAAGATGAAAAGAGACAACAAAACACTAGACCAAATATATGACCTATTTGCATTGCGTATATTGGTAAATTCAATAAAAGACTGTTATGCAGCATTAGGAGTTGTACATGAGATGTACAGCCCAATGCCAGGAAGATTTAAGGACTATATAGCTGTTCCAAAACCAAATATGTATCAATCAATACATACAACATTATTAGGTGACAAAGGAACACCATTTGAAGTTCAGATCCGTACATGGGATATGCACAGAGTTGCAGAATATGGTATTGCAGCGCACTGGGCATATAAAGAAGCAAGCTACTTTGGAAAAAAGCAATCAGTAAAAGTAGAAGAGGACAAACTTGCTTGGCTTAGAGAATCATTGGAATGGCAAAAAGATATGCAAGACCCACAAGAATTCTTGGCAACACTAAAAACAGAATTATTTGAAGATGAGGTTTATGTATTTACACCAAAAGGAGCTATAAAAATATTACCAAGAAATGCAACACCAATAGACTTTGCATACAGTATACATGAAGAAATAGGAAACCATATGACAGGATGTAAAATAAACAGTAAAATGATGCCAATTATAACACCACTAAAAAGTGGAGATATCATTGAGATAATTACATCAGACAATTCAAAAGGACCAAGCAGGGACTGGCTTAAATTTGTAAAAAGTACAAAAGCTAAAAATAAAATAAATGGATGGTTTAAAAAATCAGAAAAATCAGAAAATATTGAAAAAGGAAAAGACTTAATTGAAAAAGAAATCAAGAGAATTGGAATGTCACATTCAGATTTATTCAAACAAGAATATATAGATGCAATGCTTGATAGATATAAATATAAAAACATCGAAGACATGTATGCAGCTGTTGGATTTGGAGCAAATTCTGCAGTAAAAGTAATTGCAAGAATGCTACAAGAATATAGAAAAGAACATCAAGAAGAAGATGTTGAAGAAAAAATAGAAGAACTAAGAAAACAAAAAGAACAGAAACAAAAACCATCAAGCTCAGGAGTTGTGGTAGAAGGAATAGACAACTGCTTAGTTAAACTATCAAAATGTTGTAACCCATTACCTGGAGACGAAATAATAGGATATATCACAAAAGGAAGAGGAGTATCAGTTCATAGAAAAGACTGTGTAAATGTAAAAGACCTATTGACAGAAGAAAACAGAATAATAGGTGTTAAATGGTATGAAGAGGCAAAAGAAAATTACAATGTTACATTAGAAGTTTTGGCAAACGACAGAAGAGGACTATTGGTAGACATTTTAAATACGGTTAAAGAAACTAAGGCGAATTTGATGGGAGTTAGTACAAAAACTACTAAGGAGAGAATTGCTATTATGGACATCGACCTTGAAGTTGAGAATATTGAAGAATTGAATAAAGTAATTAGAAATATTAAGAAGGTTGATAGCGTTTACGAAGTTAGAAGATAAAATGTCCATTTGGGGACGGTTCTTTTTGGGACATTATATTAAAAAGAATATTTTAAAATTTGCTTGATATATCAGTACTTAGAGATAATTACAAAATTTGGAAAAATGTCCCAAAAAGAACCGTCCCCAAATGGACAAAAAAGGAGATAAAAATATGATTTTAAAAGAACTAAAGATAGACACCTGGATAGGAGACCCAACAAATTGTTATGTGATATTTGATGAAAATAGCAAAGAAATAATGGTAATAGACCCAGCAGGTGATGTGGATAAAATAGAAAATTTAATAAAAAATGTATTTAAAGGAAAATTGAAATATATTTATTTAACGCATTGCCATGGGGACCATATTGCAGGTGTTAATGAATTAAAAAGACGTTGTGGTGGTAAAATTTTAATTCACAGAATTGATAGTGAAGGGTTAAATAATGTTGATATTAATTTGTCCGAATATATTGGACTACCAGATATAGAGTTAGAAGCGGATTCAAGAGTTGATGATAATGATTTAATACATTTAGGTGATTTGGAATTTAGAGTAATTCACACACCAGGACATACAGCTGGAAGCACATCGCTTTATTGTGAAAAAGAAAAATGCCTATTTTCAGGTGATACAATTTTTGCTGGAACGTGGGGAAGAACAGATTTACCAACATCGAGTAGAGAAGATATAATGAATTCAATTGTCAATAAAATTTTAATTTTACCAGATGATACTTTTATTTATCCAGGACATGGAAAGGCTACAATGCTTAAGGATGAAAAGCCAATTTATCTTGAATTAAAGCCTAAAATGTGGTAAAATATATAAAAATTCGGGATTGGGGGACGGGTCTTCAATCCCGAAAAAATAGAGAGAGGAAATAATTATGAGCAAAACAGAACCAAGAACATTGGCAGGTTTTATGGAACTAATGCCAAATGAACAAATATTATTTGAACAAATAAAACAAAAAATAGAAAAAACATATCAAAAATTTGGATTTTTACCACTAGACACACCAATACTAGAACTATCAGAAGTATTGCTTGCAAAAGCTGGTGGAGAAACAGAAAAACAAATATACAGATTTGAAAAAGGTGATACAGACATATCAATGAGATTTGATTTAACAGTACCACTTGCAAAATATGTAGCAAAAAACTATGGAAATTTAAGCTTCCCATTTAGAAGATATCAAATTGGAAAAGTATATCGTGGAGAAAGAACACAAAAAGGAAGATTTCGTGAATTTTATCAATGTGATATAGATATTATTGGAGATGGAGAATTAAGTGTAATTAATGATGCTGAACTTCCAAGCGTTATTTATAATGTATTTAAAGAATTAGGATTTGATGATTTTACAATAAAAATAAATAACAGAAAATTATTTAATGGTTTATTTGAAAGTTTAAATCAAAAAGAAAATGCAGTTGAAATCCTTAGAATAATAGACAAAATAGAGAAAATAGGAAAAGAAGCTGTAATAGAAGAATTAGAAAAAATAGAAGTTCCAACAGAATCAATAAATAAAATATTAGATTTTATTGAAATTGATGGAACAACAGATGAAAAATTGCAAAAACTTGCAGATTTAAATATTGAAAATGAATCATTTAAAACAGGACTTGAAGAACTTACAGAAGTTGTTAAATATGTAAGATTATTTGGAATTCCAGATAGTAATTTCAAAGTTGATTTAACAATTGCTAGAGGACTTGATTATTATACAGGAACAGTTTATGAAACATTTTTAAATGAATATAGAGAACTTGGAAGTGTATGCTCTGGTGGTAGATACGAAAATTTGGCTGAACACTATACTGATAAAAAGCTACCAGGTGTAGGAATTTCAATTGGTTTAACTAGATTATTCTACAAATTAAATGAATTGAAGTTAATAAATGCTGATAAAAAATCAGTTGCAGAAGTTTTAATAGTTCCTATGGTTGAAGATATGACGGTTCCTATAAAGTTAGCAAGTGATTTAAGAAAAAATGGAATTAATACAGAGATATTTTTAAATGATAAAAAATTAAAAGCTAAAATGAAATATGCTGATAAACTTGAAATTCCTTATGTTATTGTTGTAGGTGAAGATGAAGTTGATTCAGGTATTGTTAAAATTAAGAATATGAGAACTGGTGAACAAATAGAAAGTAGCATTGCAGATGCTTATAAAATTTTAAAGTAAAAAATAAAAGTAGTATAATATTTAAAATATTGTACTACTTTTTATATAAGGAAAGCTATCAAGAAAAAAATTAGTATAACAGAGTAATTCTATTTCCATTTTTCTTTATAAACCCCTCATCCTTCAAAGCCTTAATTTCACGCATCATAGCACTTCTATCAACACTAAGATAATCAGCCAAATCAGTCAAAGAAAAAGGAAGAATAAAAGTTTTACTTAAACTTCTAGTAGACAAAATATTAAAATAACCACGAAGTTTTTCACGAATAGAACGCTTTGTCAAAATTTCTACTCTAGTATTTAAATCCATAACTTTATTCAAAATCAAATTAGAAAAATTTTCTGATAAAGCTTGATGAAATTTGCAATTATTTCTACATTTTTGGTGAATATTATTATAATTAAAAAATAAAACATCACAATTTTTCTTTGCTTCAACAGAAAGTTCATTATTTGTTGTAACAATGTATAAAGCTTCACCAAAAATATCGTTTTTAGTAAAATGTTCAATAATAGCTTTGTCACCATTCATATCATATCTAACCAAATCAGCTTCACCACTTAGAAGAATGCAAATTTGGTTTCTTTTTTGTATATATGTAGTTATTGTTTGATTTTTTTTGAAAGATTTCTTTTGAACGCTTTTGCAGGTATGTGCAAAGTCTTTTAAAAATGTTTCTATGTCTTGGATGTATTCCATTGTATTCACCTCAATGTGTATATGTTTATAATGTGCTTTTGTTCTTATATTAAATCTTTGGTGGTATATTGTTTTTATATTTTGATATTTAAACTTTATAATGCACATTATACAATAAAAAAGTTGCAATTGCAACAAAAATATTGTAATAAAAATGTAATATTTTTCTAAGCTTAGAGAATAGCGAGTTAAAAAATATATTTCAAAAATTGTGATATATGCAACAGAAAATGGAAATTATTGATATATAATAAGTATATAAAAAAGTCGAAAATTTTAAAAAATATAAAAAATTGATTAGCAACGATCTAAAATTAGTCAATAACAATTTTTTAAAAATTTTCATGGTAATGAACTAATTAAAGTGAAAGGAACAGAAAAATGAAAATTATAAAAAGAGATGGAAGAATAGTAGATTATGACAGGCAAAAAATAGCAGTAGCAATAGAAAAGGCAAACAGAGATGTAACAGGTAAAGAAAAAGCAACAAAAGAAGAAATAAAAGAAATAATAGATTATATAGAAGGGCTTGGAAAAAGAAGAATTTTAGTTGAAGATGTTCAAGATATAATAGAAGAAAAATTAATGGACATGGGAAAACATAAGTTAGCAAAAGAATACATAGTTTATCGTTATAATAGAGCATTAGTAAGAAAATCAAATACAACAGATGAATCAATTTTGGGTCTAATTAGAAATGAAAATAAAGAATTAGCAGAAGAAAATTCAAATAAAAATACAATGCTTGCATCAACACAAAGGGACTATATAGCAGGAGAAGTTTCAAGAGATTTAACAAATAGATTATTATTACCAGAAAAAATCGTAAAAGCACATCAAAATGGAGTATTACATTTTCATGATGCAGATTATTTTGTTCAACCAATATTTAATTGTTGTTTAATCAATATTGGTGATATGTTAGACAATGGAACTGTTATGAATGGAAAATTAATAGAAAGTCCAAAAAGCTTTCAAGTTGCATGTATAGTAATGACACAAATAATTGCATCAGTAGCAAGTAATCAATATGGTGGACAATCTGTTAGCCTTAAACATTTAGGAAAATATTTAAGAAAAAGTTACAACAAATATAAAAAACAAATTGAAGAAAAATATAAAGGAAAATTATCTGGAAGTACAATTGAAGAACTTGTTGACGCAAGAGTAAGACATGAGTTAGAGTCAGGAGTTCAAACAATTCAATATCAAATAAATACTTTAATGACTACAAATGGTCAAACACCTTTTGTAACATTATTTTTACAATTAGAAGAAAATGACCCATATATAAAAGAAAATGCGATGATAATTGAAGAGATTTTGAAACAAAGAATTCAAGGTGTAAAAAATGAAGCAGGAGTTTATGTAACACCAGCATTCCCAAAATTAGTGTATGTTTTGGATGAACACAATTGTCTAAAAGGTGGAAAATATGACTATTTAACAAGACTTGCTGTAAAATGTTCAGCAAAAAGAATGTATCCAGATTACATATCAGCAAAAAAAATGCGTGAAAATTATGAAGGAAATGTGTTCAGCCCAATGGGATGTAGAAGTTTCTTATCACCTTGGAAAGATGAAAATGGAAACTACAAATTTGAAGGAAGATTTAATCAAGGTGTGGTAAGTATTAATTTACCACAGGTAGCAATAATAGCAGAGGGTGACGAAGAAAAATTCTGGAAATTATTAGATGAAAGACTAGAATTGTGTAAAGAAGCTTTAATGTGTAGACATTATGCATTATTAGGAACATTATCAGATATAAGCCCAATTCATTGGCAATATGGAGCAATAGCAAGACTACAAAAAGGTGAAAAAATAGATAAATTATTATACGGTGGATATTCAACAATGTCACTTGGATATATCGGAATATATGAAATGACAAAATTAATGAAAGGGGTATCACATACAACACCAGAGGGACACGAATTTGCACTAAAAGTTATGAAACATTTGCGTGAGACAACAGACAAATGGAAAAAAGAAACAAATATCGGATTTGCATTATATGGAACACCAGCAGAAAGTTTGTGCTATAAATTTGCTAGAATAGATAAAGAAAAATTTGGAACAATTGAAGATGTAACGGACAAGGGATATTATACAAACTCATATCATGTAGATGTAAGAGAAAAAATAGACGCATTTGAAAAATTAAAATTTGAAAGTGAATTCCAAAAAATCTCTTCAGGTGGAGCAATTTCATATGTTGAAATACCAAATATGCAACATAATTTAATCGCATTGGAAACAGCTGTTAAATTTATTTATGATAATATTCAATATGCTGAATTTAATACAAAATCAGATTATTGCCAAGTTTGTGGATTTGATGGTGAAATTATTATAAATGATAATAATGAATGGGAGTGCCCAAATTGTGGTAATAAAGACCATAGTAAAATGAATGTTGTAAGACGTACTTGTGGATATTTAGGTGAGAATTTCTGGAATGCCGGCAAGACTAAAGAAATTAAGCAAAGAGTTTTACATATGTAATTAGAAAGAAGGAAAGAAAAGGGAAAGATGGGAAAGAGGGACGTTCCTTAAAATCCCTGCAAAAAGGGAATAGGGGACACTCTTTGTGGCAAATATTATATATATTTTAAGGAGTGTCCCTTTTTCCCTTTTTACAGGGATTTTAAGGAACGTCCCTCTTTCCCTTTTTCAACTTGAGGAAGAGATTATGAATTATGCAGATATAAAGAAAATAGATGTTGCAAATGGTGAGGGAGTAAGAGTTTCATTATTTGTAAGTGGATGTAATCATCATTGCAAAGGATGCTTTAATCAATGTGCATGGGACTTTGATTATGGTGATAAATTTACTGAAAAAGAGGAACAAAAAATAATTGAATATATGGACCATGACTACATAGAGGGACTTTCACTTTTGGGGGGAGAACCATTAGAACCTAAAAATCAAGAAGGATTACTTCCATTGGTTAAAGATATAAAGAAAAAATTTCCTAATAAAAATATTTGGTGTTATACTGGTTTTGATTTTGAAAAAGATGTTATGGGAAAGATGGCTCAAAAAAGTGAAACAACAAGAGAATTATTAAAATATATTGATGTTATTGTTGATGGTAAGTTTGAAGAGGATAAAAAAGATTTGAAACTTCAGTTCCGAGGTTCTTCTAATCAAAGAATTTTGGATGTAAAAGAAAGTTTGAAGAGTAGAAAAATAGTAAAAGAAGAGCAATATAGATAAAAGAGATATGCATTCAACATATCTCTTATTAATTATTTTTTTAAAAATCTATTTAATAATTGTTTTCTACACAAATTTTCAAACTCATCATTTAAAGGATCTAATTCGACATTTTCATTATATTTTCTATCTAAGCAGTATCTGATAATATAATCACAAAGTTCAGGATTCTTAGAAAGAAGAGGACCATGTAAATAAGTTGCAATAACATTATTTTCAAAAAATCCTTCTTCAGAATCACCAAATTTATTACCATTTCCAAACAAAACATTTCCAAAAGAATTAGAAATATCAAAAGTTTGACCACCATGATTTTCAAAGCCAATAACATTGCCCATCTTAGTTTCTATAACAATATTTCCAATACATCTTTTCTTTCTATCAGGGTTAGCAACAGTATAATAATCAAAAACTTCAAGACCTGGAATAATGTTACCTTCAACACCTTTGTAGTATTTACCAAATAATTGATAAGCACCACAGATAAGTAAGAAAAATACACCATTTTTAACAGCCTCTTTAATATTGTCTTTATATTTTACCAAGTCTTCAGCTAAAATACTTTGTTCATTATCAGCACCACCACCAGCAAAAACAATGTCATAATTATTAAAATCTGGAGCAGTATCTCCAATAGAATATCTATCAATTATTGCTTTGTATCCACGAGATTCAATTCTGTATTTTAAAACTTGGATGTTTCCATAATCTCCATAAAGTTCCAACATATCAGGGTACAAATATAATATTTTGATTGATTTTTCGTCATTATCTTGTACTTGTGGGTTATCAATATCGTCAATAATTTGGATATTTTCTTTTGTATCAATTTCAGTATTTATAGTATCGATTTTAATTTCTTCTTTTTTAGAAACATCACTAATCTTAGAATCAGTTACATTATTATTTTTATTTATTTCATCAAATTTTTTCAATTCGTGTCTAGTAGGCTGCAAAGATGTATAATTTGCGATAACATATTTTTTAACATTAGTTTTATATAAAGATTTAACAGCATCTTCTAAATTTAAATATGGTTCAATTTTTTCAGCAGGGAAGCCACTTGTCTTAATTCTAATAGCAATATCATAAGCACGCGTTCCAGAAGTAATAATTCTTGTAACATTATTTAAATTATTAAAATTAATATCCCAAATCCATGAAACATCAAACCCATCAGCAATATTATCATTTAAAACAAAAAGTAATTCTTTTTCTGAATCATCTTCATTTAAAATACGCAAGCTGACATTGCTTCCAGTTGGATTTTTAGCTAAATTGATTATAGTTGGAACATCATTTATTTTGATTTCTTCTAAACGACCATTATTTAAAGCAAAAGTTGAAAATGCCCTTTTTACAACATCATTTGAAATATCATATAAACTGCAAACTGAATATACAGCAGTATAATTATAAATTAAATAGATACTATTTCCATTTATTTTGTAGGTATTTCCATCAATATCAAAACATCTATTTTTTAAATCAACATTTGTTGCCAATTTATAAATTTTATTATCACCAAAATTACAATTTGGACATTTAAATTTTCCAACATGTGAATATTGATAATATTCATATTCTAATATTGTTTTACAGAAAGGACAGAACTTGCCTTCACCGGCTTCTTTGATGTGTTCTGTTGCAAATTGATATTTATCAACACTAAAATAATAAATATTTTTATTATTTGGATTAGCTTGTCCAAGTCTTGAAACATTTGGGTCGTCATTATTTAAAATTAAATTTCCATTATAAGTTTTCAAAAATTCATTTATTCTTAAAATTAAAGATTCAACTTCACCGTTTCTATCTAATTGGTCACGGAAAAAGTTTAGAATTACCAATGTATCTAATCTGAAATCCTTAAATACAACAGGGATGTAGCTTTCGTCAACTTCAAAAACTAAGTAATCTGCTTTGATTTTTCCAGTTAAAGTACAATTTTTTAGTATAGTTGAAAGTATCCCTGTTTCCATGTTATTTCCTTCAACATTGCTTACAACTTTGTTTCCAGCAGTTTTTAAAGTGTAACCTATACAGTTGTTTGTCATTGTTTTTCCATTTGTGGCAGATACTGCGATTACTGGACAGTCGACTTTAAAGTATTTGAATATTTCGGGATTCCAGTCGTATGCGATTTTTCCTAGAAAGTTCCCTCCGTTTTTATGACATATTTTTAGTATTAAATTTAGTATTTTCATTGCTAAGATTATGAAAAAGTTTTTCATTATATCAAGTCCTTTCAAAAGTTATTTTATATAATTTTAGTAGATTATATCATAACAAATTTGTGGCTACAAGTGAATTGAAGGAATTGAATAACAAAATGTTACTATATAATGTTTTTCTTATGGTAGTTTGCTGTATAATAGTATTTTCAATTGTCTGAATGTGATTGAAACAATATTAAAATTTATTAAATCTTTTTTGGACAAGAGTTCACTTTAGTGGAAGGGAGTCCAAAAAGGATTTTAGAAATTATTATATTGTGTATTGAACCGAAGACAATTTAAAATACCATTATACAGCAAAATACCATAAGGAAACCAATTATATAGTAACGACAAAATCTGTTATAGTTCAATGCTTCTATACAAAACTATATCAAAAAATAAGCGTCCTCATATTGAGGACGCCAATGCATAAAAGTTAAAAATCACATCCAAGTAAGCTAAGCTCAGCATGAATTTTTTCAACTCGTGCATCAAGGTCTTTGTCTGAAACACCATTGCTAGCAGCATATTTTCTGTAAAAACTAATAGCTGAAGCCATGTCTGTTAATCTGAAGTTATAAATAGCATCATTGCATGCCTTATATTTTTTCATAAAAGACATAGCATCTTGTTTCTTCTGGTCTGTTAGAAAAGATTTTTGGGGTGCATATGCTGCTCCTTTAAAAATTTTCTTAAATAAAGATGGCTTTTTATGAGAAGCAACATATTCATCAGCTTGCTCTTTTGAAACAGAAAGAGAAGATACATAAGACTCAATGTAATGTGTAGCTGCCGCTATGATACTTAACAATTGAAAGTCAATTATTGAATTGCTTTCACATTGTTTAACATTATAAAAGTTAATTCCCACTTTCTTAAATTCTTGGGATAACAAAAGCATTTTGTTATTATAGGTTATTATAATGTTAGGAATTTCTACTTGCTTTAAATGGTGAAGTTTTGAAAGTTCATGACAGTTTTCTATAAGTTCTGCCATTTCTTTAAAGGCTATTGCTTTTTCCTGTTTCCGTTCGTTTTTATCAGACATAAAAATACCTCCTTATGCAATAATTAAATATAAGTTTATTATAACACTAAAGGTTACATAAATCAAGAAAAACTCGATTTTTAATTAGCTACATATTTTTTAATTAATGTATATTTAGGAGATTAATGGAGTTTATAAAAATAAAGTTTAATAATAAATATTCCAAAAAAGATATTATTAGAACAATAACTAATAATATCTTTCTTTTTTGGAAACAATATGATATAATAAAAACATAATAAAAAAGGAGAGCTTACAATGTTAGGAGAAAAAATAAAAAAATATAGAGAAAATAAAAACATGACTCAAAATGAAATTGCAGACATCTTAGGCGTAAAACCAGCAACAATATCAAAATATGAAACAAACACATTAGAACCAAATATCGAATCAATAAAAAAATTATCAGAAATATTTGAAATTTCTATTGATGAATTATTAAAAGACAAAGAAGACGAATTAAATATATCAAAATTCAATATATTGGATATATTAAGAGAACAAAAAGATATGAAATTAAAAGGAAATTTATATCATAATACACAAATAATATTTGCATACAACACAAATCATATTGAGGGAGGCAAACTTTCAGAAGACCAGACTAGATATATTTATGAAACAAACACATTATTAGCAGAAAAAGATTCTGTTACAGATTTGGATGATATATTAGAAACAACCAATCATTTTAAATTAGTTGATTATATGTTAGATATAGCAGATAAAAAATTGTCTGAAAATATGATAAAAGAATTTCACAGAATATTAAAAGAGGGAACATCGGATAGTAGAAAAGACTGGTTTGTTATTGGGGATTATAAAAAACTATCTAACGAAGTTGGAGGCTTGAAGACTACAGAACCAAAAAATGCTGAAAGAGATATGAAAAAATTATTAGACTGGTATGATTCTTTGAAACAAGTAACAATAAAAGAAATAATAGAATTTCATGCAAGATTTGAAAAAATACATCCATTTCAAGACGGAAACGGCAGAGTTGGCAGAATAATTGCTTTTAAAGAGTGTTTAAAAAATAATATAATTCCATTTATCATTTTGGATAAAGATAAATTATTATATTATAGGGGATTAAATCAATATCAAAGTAATAAAGAAAAAGGATATTTGATTGATACTTGTTTAAATGCTCAAGACCAATATACTGAAATGTTAAAATATTATTTAAAAAGGTAAATATATTCCTAGACAAAGAGCCTAAAATGTGATAACATAAGTAAGAAAAAATAAGAGAAAAAAAGAGGTTAGCCAAAACACAAAAATCAAACAACAAAAACCAAAAGGAAAGAGGTAAGTAAATAATGAAGGATACATTTTATGTAACAACACCAATATACTATCCAAGCGGAAAATTCCATATAGGAACAGCATACTCAACAGTAGTAGCAGATGCACTAAAAAGATATAACAAATTAAAAGGAAAAGAAAGTTACATGTTAACAGGAACAGACGAACATGGACAAAAAATAGAAATAAAAGCACAAGAAGCAGGAGAAACGCCACAACAATATGTAGACAGAATGGCAGCAATGGCAAAAGAATTATGGGCAAAAATGGACATACAATATGATGATTTCATAAGAACAACAGACGAAAGACACGAAAAAGTAGTTCAAAAAATATTTGACAAATTTATGGAACAAGGAGACATCTACAAAGGTGAATACGAAGGACTTTACTGTGTACCATGCGAAACATTTTTCACTCAAACACAATTAGTTGATGGAAAATGTCCGGACTGTGGAAGAGAAGTAGTTCCAATGAAAGAAGAAGCATACTTCTTCAATATGAAAAAATATGCAGATAGACTTTTAAAATACTATGACGAACATCCAGACTTTGTCAAACCAGAATACAGAAAACAAGAAATGATAAACAACTTTATCAAACCAGGGCTAGAAGACTTATGTGTAACAAGAACATCATTTGACTGGGGAATAAAAGTATTAAAAGACCCAAAACATGTAATATATGTATGGGTAGATGCTTTAACAAATTACCTTACAGCATTAGGATATATGTCAGATGATGAGACATTATTTAAAAAATTTTGGCCAGCAGATGTACAAGTTGTTGGAAAAGATATTGCAAGATTCCACTTAATATATTGGCCAATTTTCTTGATGGCGTTAGATTTACCATTACCAAAAACAATATTTGTTCATAACTGGATAACAATGAAAGACGGAAAAATGAGTAAATCAAAAGGAAACGTAATTTATCCAGAAGATTTAATAGATAGATATGGCTTAGATGCAACAAAATATTTCCTATTAAGAGAAATGCCAACATCACAAGATGGACTATTTTCACCAGAAGAATTTGTTGAAAGATATAATTTTGATTTATGTAATGACTTAAGCAATTTATTAAATAGAACAGTATCAATGGTCAACAAATATTTTGATGGACAAGTACCAGAATACAATGGAAGACCAAATGAAGTTGATGAAAGTTTAGAAAATGCATGTAAAGAGCAAATAGAAAAATTTGAAAAACTATTTGAAAACTTTGAAATTGCAAACTCAATTCAAGAAATTTGGACACTTGTATCAAGAACAAATAAATACATTGACGAAACAATGCCATGGCAATTAGCAAAAGAAGAAGACACAGAAAAATTAAAATCAGCAATGTATCATTTAATAGAAAATTTAAGAAAAATATCAATATTAATAAAACCATTTATGGATGAAACATCTGAAAATATATTAAGACAAATTGGAATTACAGACGAATCTTTAAAAAATTGGAAAAGCCTTAAAGAGTATGACAAAATTAAAAATGCAAAAGTAATTGAAAAAGGTGAACCAATATTTATGAGATTAAATGCAGAGGAAGAAATTGAATATATAAAACAAGCAATGAAAAAATAGATAATATTAACAAATTTTCGATATTATTAGCAATATCAAAAAAATGTTAATTGTAGCAAAATGAAATGAAAAAATAAAAGAGGAATTTAAATGGGAATATTTCAAAAAAAGGATCAATATGAAGGTTATAACATATATAGTATGAAAAAATATGTTGATAAAAAAAGGATGGTGTTCACAATAATAGCAATTATAGCTGTTATTGTAACATTATCATTAACTATTTTTTATTTGGTAGATACAACAATAAGAGTGAAAAAAGCAAAAGATTTTGCAAAACAGATTACAGAATTTGCTAATCAGCAACAAGACGCAGAAAACAAGAAAAAAGAGGAAGAAGAAGCGGCAAGACAATCAAAAATTCCTAAATTAACTGAACAAGGAAAAGAAAATTTGAAAAATATCTATCATTCAGAAGAAAAGGTAGCATATTTAACATTTGATGATGGACCATCAAACAACACACATGAGATTTTGGATATTTTAAAACAATACAATATAAAAGCAACATTTTTTGTTCTTGGCAGTCAAGTTGAAATATTTCCGGAAACAACAAACAGAATATATAATGAAGGTCATTATATAGCAAATCATGGATATTCACATAAATATTCAATAATATATCAATCACCAGAACAGGTTTTAAATGAATTTAATCAATGCAATCAAATTGTAGCAAAAACAATCAATGTACCAGAATACAATTCTCATTTGTTTAGATTTCCAGGAGGTTTAGTTGGTGGTAAATATGCAGAAATAAAAAATCAGGCAGAAGTATTACTTGAACAGAATGATATTTTACATATAGATTGGAACTCTTTAACTGGAGATTCAGAAAAAGCAAATCCTACAGAAGAATATTTGATGAATAATTTACAAAAGACGACAGAGGGAAAAAACAGTTTGGTTGTTTTGATGCATGATGCACAAGCAAAACATATAACTGTTGAAACATTACCAAAAGTAATTGAATATTTACAACAACAGGGGTATATATTCAAGAATTTTTATGAAATTATTAAATAAATTATTAGAATTCATTATTTTTAGTATATTAGTAAAGTTATGCAACTTTTTTAATGTATTAAATTACATTGCACAGAAAATTTATTTACAAAAATATAGAGGAGAGATACAAATTGCCTAGAAAAAAGAAAGAAAAAATAGAAGGAATATCAGATAAACTTGAATATTTAGGATTAGATTTAGACAAAATACCACAAAATTTGAAAAAATTTGAACCACTAGAATATAGAGTTACAAGAACTTATGATGAAAAGCAATATAGACAATATAGATATATAGATATAAAAGACATACAAATATTATTATCACCAACAAATAGGTTAACAGATTTAAATGAAAAATATAAAAAAGCAAGTCCTTTGTATGAATATTTGGATAATAAAAATGAAGAAAATATAATAAAACATACAAAATTCTTAGAAATGCTAAGAAATATGGACATTGATGAAATAGAAAAAGTTGAAAAAGAACAATCAAAATTAAGCAAAGAAATACCATTCAAGGTAAAATTTCATGGAAACTATTTATGGCAAATATATTATTCTGAAAACACAAATAGATATTTTATGATAGTTCCAACAGAAGATACTGATTATTCTACATTTTTCTATTTATTAAAAAGACAAATTGAAAATAAAAGAGTAGGAAAAATATTTGTACCAATAAGTAATGTAAAATATTCAAATCAATATCTAAAAAAATCAGAATTTGAGGATATCGAAAATTATTTATGGTTGTTTACAAAAGACTGGCCATTAATATATGAGGTATACAACAAAAAAGACGAGTTATCAATTCAAATTATTGGTGAAACAAATGTATATGAAAAAATAAAAACAACATATAAAATTCAACTAAATAGTGAAACAGAAGCTAGTGAATTTTATAAATTATTGAAAGCATTATTTATTTTACAGACAGAGATTCCAAAGTATTATAATTTTGAAACAAATATAGATAGCAATGGAAGATTGGAATTTTATTTAGACGGTCAAAAAATAGAATATAAACATATGGTAGAATTTATAAGAGAGCAATATAAGATTGGATTAAAGAAAAGAAAAGAATTAAAAAGTAAGATAAGGGCATATAATAAAAGAATTAAAAAATTGCAAGAATTAGCTGCATCACAAGAAATAGAGTATTTAGCAAAAGAAAAACAAATATCAACATTTTTAGAATGTAAAAAAACATTTTTTGGAAAAGTAAAATACTATTTTAAATATAGCAAAAAAAGTAATAAAAGCATAAAAAATCAAGATGTTGAAGAAGAAATTGTAGAAGCAGAAAATCAATCAATAGAAGAGATTCAAACAATAGAACCACCTAAAAGAGAGAAAAAGAAAATTCCTATTAAAAAAATATATACATTAGAAGAATTAATAACAAGTTATAAAGAGTTGGAAGAACTAGAAAATGAAATGAAAAATCTTTTAATGGATATAAATGCTTTAAAATTAAAAACAAAGAATCTAGCAAAAAAAATAGAAAATGCATCAAAATATATTGAAGAAATAGATAGTCACAAAAAAAGTATTTTTGAATTTTGGAAATATAGCAATAAAGATGAAATGGAAGTTTTGCCAGAGGGTGAGCAAGAAGAAGTAAATGTAATTAAAAAAATAGAGAAAACTTTCAATTATGAAGAAGATTTAGAAGAATTTGGAAAAAAACTAGATAGAATTCAAAGAAAAAACCTTGATAGAGGGGACACTGATAGTGTTTATATTGCTACAACAAATTTGATTGATGTGTTGAATAAAGTAAAGACTAATAATATATTACCAGAAGAAATTGAAAAAGCATTGAAAGATTTGAGATTGGAAGAAAAAGAATTGAAGTCTTTGGATGATGAAGAATATGATATTTTTGGTAATATTATTGAAGATTCAACAAAGATTAAAAAAATTAATAATAAAAAACATAGAGAATTACCAAAAGATAAATTTAATATTTTGGAGATAACTAGAAGCACAAAACAAATTGGGTTTAAGTTAATTTTACAATCAGTTGTTCAAAACATTACAAAAGCATTAGGAAAAGGTGTTATACCAGAGTCTTTGCCTGTGTATAAAGCTATTAATGATAAATTGTTAAATAATAAAGAAATAAATGTGTTTAATATAAATCCTGAAAAAGAGATGCAAGAAGCGGTTGAAGGTTATGGAAATAATATTAATTTGTATAAGCTTCATATTAAAGAGGGAACAAAAGGTATTGGTTTTACAAATATTATTTTTTATGATAATCAGAATAAGACTTTACCTGTTGGTATGGATTTGTCAACTAAGATGATTGTTGATACTTCGAAGTTACATTTGAAATTGCTTGATAAGAGGTCTTTTAATGTTGGTTGTTTTGATGATTCTGATGATGATTTTTCTGAGTTTTCTGTTAAAAATGTTACTGCTTTTGATTATGAAATGGTTAAGTTGGAGGACTTGGAGAAAAAAGATGTAGAAAAATAAAAAATGTTAAATAGCTTAATACTTGATGACAAGTGTTAAGCTATTATTTTGGTACCGATGGTGGGACTCGAACCCACATGGTTTCCCGCACGATTTTGAGTCGTGTGCGTCTACCAATTCCGCCACATCGGCATATATTTAATACTTTCATATATTACCATATTTAAATAAAAAAGTCCAGTAAAATTTATAAAAAAATTTGATTTTTTTTACAAATTATGGTATAATATTATGTGAACAAAATAAAATAAGAGCTTATATATAAGCTCAAACAAAAAGAATTTGGAACATTGAAAACAGCAAAAGTACAGGAGGAAAAAAGTATGAAAGCAAACAAAAAAATTTTAGCAACATTATTGGCGGTAGCAATGGTATTTTCTATGGTACCTGCAAAAGCATTCGCAAATACAGTAGGCAACATGGAGATAAATGTTGATTCAACTGGCCGGGCCGTTCTAACGGTAGATAAGGACTGGCAGTATCAGTTGGCTAAAGCAACACTTGCTAAGGAAGCAATATTGACATCTGATCAAACAGCGTATGTACTATTATGTAGTGGGACATTAAAGATGTACTCATACAAGTATCAAAAAGACGAAAAAGAAGTAAGAACGATAATGATTGATACTGGAGTTATATCTATCAGTCAGGATGGCTATGAGAAAATGAATGGACATTACAACTGGTTGTCTGATCAGGAAGTCAGAAAAAAATTGGGAGTAGACAATAGCAACAATGGTAGTAACGCCAACAACGGCAACAATACCAATACTACTAATAAAATTGGAGTTTACAAGTCAGATGATGGTAAAACAGTACTTTATAATGATGGCAAGAACATTCATGTTCTTAGTCAGGGGCAAGCTGTTGATGAAGTTTTGACATTAAAAAATGTAGTCTACATAAGATACACCAATGGTGTTATCAAATCATGGAAAATCACAGAAGGAACAACATCAATTGTATTGGTTGACGTAGCTTCCGGAACCAGAGGATTTGCAAAAGACTCCACAGGAAATGTTACAGGCTATTATGATGCTACAGGAAAAGCCCAAAGTTTTTCAACAACAACATCATCAACTGGAAATCAGTTATATGTAACTGTTAACAACAAAGTCGCAACTGTTGTTGTATTTAATGGAAATTCCATTATTGCAACAAAAACAATAGGACAGAATTTAGAGTGGGCATATCTGGACAGTACAAACACTTTGTATTGTAAAGATGAAAAAGGAGATTTGTATATCTGGAATTATGATATACAAAAAGACTCTAATACCTTAGTAAAAATTGCTAGCAATGTTGATAATGCAGTAGTATCTAGTAATAAAATTATTGGATATACACTAAAAGGAAGTTCAACAATGCAGCCGACTTGGTCATTAGACCAGGTAAAAGTTGCAATAGCAATGGCAAACACATCAACATCAAGTAATACTGATACAAGCAACTCAAACAAAACAATAGAAAAGTATAGTTATGCTGCAAAAGTTATAACTAAAAATTCATACAAAGTTTTGTATGACTCTAAGGGTAAAAAGGTTGCAAAGCTTAGATTATTAAAAGGAAAACTTTCTTATATGGGAATGAAATTTTCTAAAGTTAAGAAAGCTGATTTTACTAAATCTGGTGATGTAGTTTTTGTAAAGTCAAATGGAAAGGCTTATTTGTTAAATAAGTCAACATTAGCAACCAGAATTATATCAACAAAAAGTTCACATTTTAAACATAATAGTAATGGATTTGCTACACATGTAATAAAGAGAAACAAAACTCAAAAAGAAATCAAGTAATTGTTTGTTCCAAATTCTTTTGCTACGGGGGCCAAAATTGGACTCCTAAAAAACCAGCTCGAGAGGGCTGGTTTTTTTGTCGAAATTTGACGAACGATTTTTCTTGACATTTAACATAAAAACATGCTAATATATAATTATTCAATTATTAAAAAATTCATTAAAAAGAATATAGGAGGTGAAAACTAACATACTAAAGAAATTAATTCAAAAAATTATCAACATAAAAAATCAAAAACAATTAATAAATTCATTAAAATCAGGAGATTTAGTCTGGGCAAAAATGCCACTTTCAAAATCAAAACTAAAAACAATAGAAGAAACACATCAAATACGACCATATCTTGTAATAAAAAAAGGAAAATTTTCAATTTGTGCATTTCAAGCATCCTCAACGAATCATAAAGCGTTAAATAACTATCAAGAATATTTTATTAATCGATTAAATTATAATCAAAAAAGAAACAGTTTTATAAATCTTACAAAAGTCTATAAAATTCCATTTATAAATTTAAAAGAAAAATATATTACATTAAAAAATCAGGACATAAAAAATATTCAAAAAAGAATTAAAATTCAAATAAATCGAAAATATCCAATAGATATCAATTATCAGTTTTCAGTAGATATACAAATTGTAGAAGGAGATTTAATTATTGTAAATAACAAATTATATTATGTATATGCAGATGATAATGTTTATTTGTATTGCATAGTAGTATATAAAAAATATATACAAAATGGAGAAAGTTATACTAATATTTGTATAAATAAAAGAACATATTATACAAATTTTGAAGAAAAAATGGTGATTAATAGAAATATTAAAATGGAAATTAGTAATATTGCAAGTATAGATGAAAAAGAATTTATATTAAATAAAAAGAAAGAAATAAAATATAAGTTAAAGAGGAAAAGAAGGCTTGAAAAAAAATAAAAAATAATGTATTATATTACCATAGATTAGAGAACAATAAAAATAGTTATATTTCCGTAAAAATAATGTTTGAAATACATTTAAAATATCATTCACAGGTAATTCAAGCATTATTCTTACAGAAACATAATAAAAGGAATGGGATGATATGAAAACAAAATATTTTAAATATATATTTATTATATTTGCAATAGCAATAATGATATTTGCAATTATAAAAATCAAAAAAGATGAGCAAAAAAAAGACGAAATAACAACTGAAACAACTCAAGAAGAAACACCAGAAGTGACAGAATTAAAATTGGGAATAGCATCATTTGATAGTATTAATCCAATATTAAGCAAAAATAAAAATGTACAAGATGTATCAAAAATAATATTTGAACCATTAATGACATTGACAAAAGATTATAAATTAGAAAATTGTTTAGCAAAAGAATGGGCAAAGCAAAATGAAACTGTATATTTAATCAAATTAAGAGATGATAAAAAGTGGTCAGATGGGCAAAAATTCACAGCAAATGATGTGCGTTTTACAATTGATAGGTTAAAAGATTCAGACACAATTTATTCAGCCAATGTTCAACACATCACAACAGTTGAGGTTGTAGATGATTCAACAATAAGAATTACATTAGACCAAGAAGTTCCATTCTTTGAATATAATTTGACATTTCCAATATTATCTAATAATTATTATAGTGATAAAGAATTCACCGCTGATATAGTACCTGTAGGAACAGGAATGTACAAAGTAAGTGATGTTCAAGATAATGCATTAATTTTAGTTAAAAATGAATATTATCCGGAAAGTGATAAATTGAAATTAGGTAGAATTACAGTAACAACTTATGCAAGTGCTGGTGAATTATATAATGCATTTAAAACTGGAAGTGTAGATTTAATAGGTACCCAAAATACTAATTTAAAGGAATATATAGGAACAATAGGATATCAGTCAAAAGAAATGAAGGGTAGAGAACATGATTTTATAGCATTTAATACACAAGGTGAAATATTATCCCAATTGAATGTGAGAAAGGCAATTTGCTATTCAATAGATAAATCAAATATTGTTTCAAGTGTATATGGAGATAATTATTACACATCAAGTTTTCCATTAGATTATGGAAATTGGTTATATCAAGAACAAGATTCAAGTGCAGGCTATAATTTGGAACAAGCAAAACAAATTTTAGTTGATGATGGATGGAATTATAAATATAAATATTGGCAGAAAGTAGTAAATTATAGAACACAAAGAATCTTATTGAATTTTGTTGTGAAATCAACAGATGCAAATAAAGTTGCTGTTGTACAAAATATTAAGACACAATTAGAAAATCAAGGTTTTAGAATTAATTTGATAAAAGCAAATGATAGTCAATATCAGAGTTATTTAACAAATAAAAATTATGATATGATATTATGCAGTATGAATTTGTCTGTAAGTCCAGATTTATCTACATTTTTTGGAAGTAATAATTTGGCAAACTATTCAAATGAAGAAGTTACAAATATTATGAATGAGGTTAAAAATTTAAGTGATGATGAAAAATTGAAACAAGACTACAAAAGACTAGGTGAAATTTATAAAAGTGAAATGCCATATTTAAGTTTATATAACAATAAATATACAGTTGCATACAGTACAGGGGTGGCTGGAACAATAGAACCAAACTGGTTTTATCAATTTTATAATATTAAAGATTGGCATAAATAAAAAAATTTTAAAATGTATTGACAAAAACAATTGTTTAGTGATATAAAATAGATATCAAACAAAAGTTCAATAATTTAAGGAGGAAATAATAATGGCAGAGAATACAGAAAAGAAAAAGGCTCTAGAAGCAGCAATGAGTCAAATAGAAAAACAATTTGGAAAAGGTTCAGTAATGAAACTAGGAGAATTTAAAGCAATGGAAATAGAAGCAATTCCAACAGGAGCATTAAGTTTAGACATGGCTTTAGGTATAGGAGGAGTTCCTAGAGGAAGGATTATAGAAGTATTTGGACCTGAATCATCAGGTAAAACAACGCTTGCATTACATGTTGTAGCAGAAGCACAAAAAATGGGAGGAGAAGCAGCATTTATAGATGCAGAACATGCTTTAGACCCAGTATATGCAAAAAAATTGGGTGTAGATATAGATAATTTAATAGTATCTCAACCAGATACAGGAGAACAGGCTCTTGAAATAACAGAAAGTTTAATAAGAAGTGGAGCATTAGATGTAATAGTAGTAGATTCTGTTGCAGCATTAGTTCCAAAAGCAGAAATTGATGGAGACATGGGAGATTCTCACATGGGACTTCAAGCAAGATTAATGTCACAAGCATTAAGAAAATTAGCAGGAGCAATAAATAAAACAAAAACAGTATTAATATTTATTAACCAATTAAGAGAAAAAATAGGAGTAATGTTTGGAAACCCAGAAACAACAACAGGTGGAAGAGCATTAAAATTCTATGCATCAGTAAGACTTGATATAAGAAAAATAGAAAATATCAAACAAGATGGGGAAGTTAAAGGAAATAGAGTTAGAGTAAAGGTTATCAAAAATAAAGTTGCTCCACCATTTAGAGAGGCTGAATTTGATATTGTTTATGGTGAGGGAATTTCTAAAGCAGGAAATATTTTAGATATGGCTGTAAATATGGACATTATAGAAAAAAGTGGTTCATGGTTTAGTTATGATGGCAATAGAATTGGACAAGGTAGAGAGAATGTTAAAAAATACTTAAAGGAAAATCCTGAAATTTTAGCAGATGTTGAGCAAAAAGTTAGAGCAAACTTTGCTAAAGCATTTCAAGATAGCTTAGGCGAAGAATTACCAGAAGTAGATGAAGATGGTGAATTTGAAGATGAAGAGTAAGATTTAAGTAGTGTATTAAAACTTAAATTTGAATTTATTATAGGAAGGAGGTATGCATATGAATAATAAAGAAATTTTGGAAATATTGGATCAAAGATTTGATAAAATAGACGAAAGATTTGAAAAAATAGATGAAAGATTTGAAAAAATAAATGAAAGATTCGAAAAAATGGACAAAGGATTTAAAGAAGTTAATGATAAACTCAAAGAAACCAATGACAAAATGAATAAAGGCTTTAAAGAAACCAATGACAAAATGAATAAAGGCTTTAAAGAAATAAATGACAAAATGAATAAAGGCTTTAAAGAAACTAATGATAAAATGAATAAAGGCTTTAAAGAAACTAATGATAAAATGGATAAAGGGTTCGAAGAAGTTAACAATAAATTAGACATAGTAGTAAATTCTAATATAGCTCAAATTCTTGTAGCTCAAACTAAAAATACAAAAGAACTTAATGAAAAAATAGACAAATACATAGAAAAAAATGAAACTGAGCATAAAAAATTTGACTATGAAATAGCAGATACAAGAATAAAACTTAAATTTGCTAGATAAAAATAAAAGATTGGAAGTAATAAATGTATACAATAGAAGAATTTGATAAAGGAAAAACAAAAATATTAAAATACATACTTTATAAAAAAAGAAGTGAAAATGAAGTTAGAAAAAAATTTGAAAAAGAATTAGATGAAAACATGTTGGAAGATATTATCGAATATTTAAAAGAGGCTAAATATATTGACGATAGCGATTATATAAGAAGAACAGTAAACAACTTCATAATTTTAAAAAATTTATCAATAAAAGAATTAAAATACAAATTACTAGCAAAAGGTTTGAACAAAAATGATATTGAAGATTACATTTACGAAAACAAAGAAGAGCTAGAAGAATATGAAGTAAAATCAATATCAAATATAATATACAAAAAATCAGTAGCTATGGAAAAAGATGAAATAAAACAATATTTATTAAAAAAAGGTTATAAATTGGAAAATATAAATAAAGCAATTGAAGAACAAATCTGAAAGAATCAAGGAGAAAACAATGTCAATATTAACACTAGAAACTAAGAAATATTCAATAAAAATAGATAATTTTGAAGGACCATTGGATTTATTATGCTATTTAATAGATAAAAATAAAATGAATATTTATGATGTAAATTTAACAGAAATAACAAATCAATATATAGAATATTTAAATGCAATGGAAGAAATGAATTTAGAAATTGCAAGTGAATTTATAGTTATGGCATCAACATTGTTATATTTGAAATCTAAAAACTTGTTACCAAAACAAGAAGAGGAAGAAGAAGAAATAACAGAGGAAGAACTAATAAGAAGAATCATTGAATATAAAAAATTCAAAGAAATTAGCAAAGTTTTTAAAGAAAATTATGCTATATTTGCAAATAGATTTTATAAAGGACAAGAAGAAATAGAATTACCAAAGCAAAAATTGGAAAAAGATTATGGAACTGAAAAAATTCCAGAAGTGTATAAATTGTTGGTTGAAAGAAATAGTGTTAAAATAAATCAAAATGCTAAAAACATTGAAAAAATTGCATTAGTAGATAAATATACTGTTGCTGATAAAGTAAAGGACATGTATAAAGTTCTAGCAAAACAAAAGAAATTTGTATTTAATAAATTGTTTTCAATTAAAAAACATGAAAAACAAGAAGTGGTAACAGCTTTTAGTGGTTTACTTGAATTATCCAGAAGAAGCAAAGTAGAAACAAGTCAAGAAGAAATTTTTGGTGATATAATGGTTGAAGAAAAGAAAAATAAATAGCAAATTAGTTTAAAAGATAATTTGAATTTGGAGAAGAAGTAAAATATGAAACAAATAACATTTGATTATAAAGAAAATTTAGAATATCAAAAAGTAAAAGATAAGGTTAGAGCAGTTATTCTAAATGAAGATGGAAGAGCACTTTTAGTAAAATATGCTGGTTTATATATGTTACCTGGGGGAAAAATAGATGAAAATGAAACTGAAAAGGAAGCATTAAGAAGAGAAATATTAGAAGAATCAGGGATAGATATATTTATAGATACTGATATTGAAAGTGAGGAACCTTTTTTACAAATAGAAACATATAATCAAAATTATTATGATAGAAAAGCTGATAAAAAAATAAATAGAGTGAGAAAAACATCTTTTTATGCATTGAAAACGAATCAAAAAATAAAAATTGAAAAACAAAGACTATCAGAAAGTGAGAAACAAAAAAATCTTATTGTTAAATTTGAAAATCTATCAGTAATAGAATATAAAGTTCAAAATAATCAAACAGATAATTTTAGACAAGAAATATTTGATAGAGAAATTTTAACAGCGCTAAAAGAATATCGTAATTACAAAGAATGTAAAGAAAAAGAAGGACAAAGATAAAAAATATAGATAATAAAGTTTAAATACTAAAAAAAAGGAAAAACTAATAATATTACTTCAAAAGAAGGTGATATATTGGTTTTTCTTTTTATAATTTTAATGATAATAGTTATACTAATAACAATAAAAATAAAATTAGAAATACAAAATCTTAAAATATCAACAAATGAAACTCCACATTTAAATAAAAAATATCAAATAAAAATTGTAATATATACATTAGGATGTATACCAATTTTAAAAATAAATTTAAATAATAAAAAAATACAAAAAGTAATAAACAATCCAAAGATAAAAGAAAAAATAAAACAACAAGAAACTAAAATAATAGAAAATAAAGTAAATATTGATAAAGAATTAATAACTTCACTAAAAAATATAAAAACAGAAATAAAAGAAATAAATTTAAAAATCATAATAGGAACAGAAAATGCATCATTAACAGCATTTACAATACCAGTTATAAGTACACTTGTAGCAGTTGTTTTAAGCAAACAGATAAAAAAATATAATGAGAAGCAAGTATTTTTAGTAGAACCTGTATATCTTGATAAAAATTTGATAAATATAGAAATTTCAAGTATATTTCAAATAAAAATGATACATATTATAAATACAATATGTATCGTAAATAAGAAAAGGAAAGGTGATAAAAATGAGCGAACATCCAATAGAAGGTCTTATGACTACGGCTATGAACAGTATTAAAGATATGATAGATGTAAATACAATAATTGGAGAACCTATAGAAACATCAAATAATATAGTAATAATACCAATATCAAAAGTTTCTTTTGGTTTTGCTGCAGGTGGTAGTGAGTTCAAAGGTGAAACAATTGATGAATATAAAAAGGTAGAGAAGGAAGAGCAAATACAATATAGATTACCATTTGGAGGTGGAGCTGGTGCAGGAGTTACAATAAACCCAGTTGCATTTTTGGTAATTCAAGCAAATAATATAAAACTTATGCCAGTATGCCATTCATCTAGTTTAGATAGATTATTAGATTATGTTCCAGATTTAATGGAAAAGACAAATAATATGATGAATAGAATTGTTAGTAATAAAAAAGAAGAAACAGAAAAAATCTTAAAAGAAATGCAGAAAAGAAATAATAAAGATATTAATAATGTTAAAGAAGAAGTTAATGAAATAAAAAGCGAAGTTAATAATATGAATTTAGAAAATAATAATCAGGATGATTAGAAATATTTTATAAAATGTCCTTTTGGAAGACGATGTCCCAAATAGAACCGTCCCCAAAGGGACATTTTTTATTTTGTCGAAAACTTTTGTAAAATCGACAAAACTTCTATTTTTTTGCTATTGGAAAAAACTGGAAAAAGGTTTATAATATATACATAAAGCAAAAGAAAAAGGAGCGGACAAGTATGGAATCAAAATTTTATGAAGACAAGAAAATGTTAGTTTTTAAAATTACAGATGAAATTGATGACTGTAGTGTACAAAAGATAAGGAGGAGAGCTGATTATGAAATTGAAAGATATATGCCTAGAAAAGTTGTATTTGATTTTGATAGTGTTACTTTCATGGATAGTGCAGGAATAGGATTGATAATAGGAAGATACAAATTTGCAAATATGCTTGGAGGAAAATTGGAAGTCGCAAATTTAACTCAAAGTGTAAGAAAAATATTTGAAATGAGCGGAATTCTAAAATTAATTCCAGTAACAGAATTATAATATACTTAGGAAAAATTTCAATTCCTAATATAAATACATTGAAAGGAAAATATAGATTATGAAAGAACAGATTGAAAATGAAATGAAATTAGAATTTTTAAATAAAGGAGCAAATGAAGCATTTGCAAGAATTACAGTAGCAGCATTTGCATCACAATTAGACCCTACAATAGAGGAACTTGCAGACATAAAAACTGCAGTATCTGAAGCAGTCACAAATTGCATAATTCATGCATACGAAAATAGACAGGGAATAATAAAAATAAATGCACAATTAAAGGGTAATGAAATAATAATTCAAATTTCAGACAATGGAAAAGGAATAGAAAATGTAGATGTTGCAAAGGAACCATTATACACAACAAAGCCAAATCTAGAAAGGTCAGGAATGGGATTTACAATAATGGAAAGCTTTATGGACACAATGAAAGTTGAATCAATTGTTGGGCTAGGTACAAAAGTCACCTTAACAAAAACAATAAAGAAACAAGATGAGGAAATTGATGAAAGTCAGTTAACAGCTATAACAAAAGAATAAAATAGGGGTAAGTGTACATATGTATGAAAATAATATAAATTCAATAAAAAGAGCCCAAGAAGGTGACAAATTTGAAATGGATAGACTTATTAGAGAAAATAATGGGCTTATTTGGAGTATAGTAAAAAGATTTATGAATAGAGGATATGAAGTAGAAGATTTATATCAGATAGGATGTATAGGTTTTATAAAATCAATAAAAAGATTTGATACAAATTTTGAAGTAAAACTATCAACATATTCAGTACCATACATATTAGGAGAAATAAAAAGATTTATAAGAGATGACGGACCTATTAAAGTTAGTAGAAGTATAAAAGAATTGAATACAAAAATAAATGAATTAAAAAGGCATTATTTATTAAATGGAAAAGAAATTACTTTGGAACAAATTTGTAGGGAATTAAAGATACAAAAAGAAGATGCTATAATTGCAATGGAATCAACGAATGCAGTTGAATCAATGGATGCAGCAGCAAATGCTGAAAATAAAGATGGTAAACAAATGACGGTGTTTGATAAAATATCAACTGGAAAAAATGAGGAAGAGATGATTACAAATAGAATGGTTGTTAATCAGTTGATAAATGAATTGCAGGATAGAGATAAAGAAATTATTTTATTGAGATTTTTTAAAGAAAAAACTCAAACTGAGGTTGCAAAAATTCTTGGAATTAGTCAGGTACAAGTTTCTAGAATTGAAAGAAAAGTGTTGAATGAAATGAAATCAAAATTGACATCTGCTTAATAATTTTTAAAGCAATAGAATATAAAAAATGGAGTGATTATATTGAAAAAATTTTTAATCTATTTGTTATCATTCATATTAATAATTTTTATAATTCCAGCACTTTTGACTAAAAAAACAACCACAACAAGTTCAAAAGAAGAAAACAACAATCAAACAACAATCAACCAAGATGAAAAAAAAACAACTGAAACAAATAGTAAAAACGAATATAACTATAATCAATATGGAACAATATCATTACTACATAAAAAAACTGGAGAAGTAGAACAAGTAAAATTAGATGATTATTTGTGTAATGTAGTATCAGCAGAAATGCCTGCAACATTTGAGAAAGAAGCATTAAAGGCTCAGACAATAGTTGCAAGAACATATACAATATATAAAATTTTAAATAAAAAACATGACAACGCAGATATATGTGATGACTCGACATGTTGTCAGGCATGGATTTCAAAAGAAGACAGGTTCACAAGATGGGAAGAAAATCAAAGAGAAAGTAATTGGCAAAAAATATGTAATGCAGTAAATGACACATCAGGAAAAATAATAACATATGAAAATAAACCAATTGATGCTTTTTTTCATTCAAATAGTGGAGGAATAACAGAAGTACCCGTAAATGTATGGGGAGGTACAGGATATCCGTATTTACAAAGTGTTGAAACATCAGGAGAAGATGCGTATACTCAATATTCTTCAGAAGTTGTATTATCACAAGAAGAGTTGATAAATAAATTAAAGAAAAAATATACAGATATATCAATAGATTTTGCTAATAGTGATGATATCAAAATTTTGGAATATACAGAAAGCACAAGAGTTAAAACTGTAAAGTTTGGAAATCACGAGATTTCTGGAGTTGAGGCAAGAACATTATTTGGATTGAAATCTACAAATTTTGAGATTACTAGGGATGGTGATAATATAAAATTTTCTGTAAAAGGTTATGGGCATGGTGTTGGTATGAGTCAAACTGGGGCTGATAGTATGGCTAAACAGGGGAAAAACGCAGAGGATATTATTAAACATTTTTATACTGGAGTTGAAATTACGGAAGTTAATAAATTGTAGTGCTTATAACGAAATTATAATGTATATTTTTATAAAATCCGGAAATAATTGTAATATAAACAAATATTTAAGGAGGATTTTATGAGAAGAGATATTGTAAAAAATAGCAAAGATGAAATGAGTATGAAAATAATAAAGTATTCAGCAATAGCTGTTGTAATACTTACAATAATAGTATTTGGAGTTTTACTTTTTAGTAAAAAATTGAATGATACTGTAAAAGAAGGAACATTAACAGGTGAACAATTATCAAGCATATTAAATAATACAGCAAGTCAAACTGAAAATACAGAAAGTGCAAGTTCTGAAATTGGAAAAAGTGTAAATGAATTATCTAATGAATTAAATACAAATAGTAATGTTACAAATAGTTCAAATTTAAATAATAAGAATTCAAGTGGAACAACTAACAAAAATACAGAAATAAAATCTAATAATATTTTAACAACAAATAAAATAAATAGTAATAAAACAACAGAAACAAATAGTAAAACAGAAGAAAAGGTTGAAACAAAATCTGTTGAATTAAATTTTGTGAGACCAGTTGAAGGAGATATTGTAAGAGATTTTGCTGTTGATAGTTTAGTGTATTCAAATACTTTGCAAGAATGGACAACACATACAGGGATTGATATAAAAGCAGATAAGACAACTGTTGTAAAATCAGCAGAAGCTGGTATTGTTAAGACTATAAAAAATGATCCTAGATATGGTTTAACAGTAATTGTAGAACATGAAAATGGATTTCAGACTGTATATTCTAATTTATTGACATCAGAGTTTGTTGTTGAAGGTGAAAAGGTGGAAAAGGGACAATCCATTGGAACAGTTGGAAATACCGCGGCTTTTGAAATTGCAGATGAACCACATCTTCATTTTGAAATTTTAAAGGATTCTGTTCAAGTTGATCCTAATATATATTTAAAATAATAATTATATGAGAAAAATAAGAAATGGGGGACAGTATAAAACTGCCCCCCCCTATTTTTTCACATAGTTTGGCTTGTATCATAAAAATGTTAAATTTTACACTAAATACAATAAATATTTATTTTTGTGATATAATACTTCTAAGATTACTTTACATAGATTTTATAAAAATTACAATTTTATTTGAGGTGGAAGAAAATGAATAAATTATTAAGTATAAATTACAATTTTTTTAAAGTAGAACCACAGAAATTAATAGAAATAATAAATAAAAATAACAATAAAAATCAAATACAAGGTTTTGAAGTTTCTGTATCAAACAAAGAAGAACAAAAATATTTGTTAGAATTTGCACAAAAAGCAAAAGAAAATAATTATATATTAAACCTGCATTCACCAACATTAAGTAGCATTGAAGAATACAAGGATTATCTGGACTTTGCAGTAGAAGTATCAAAAATTACAAATCAAAAAATAAATATAGTATTTCATCCTATAAATGCAGAAAATAAATCAAAAAGCATAGAAATAACCAATAAATATATAAAGGAATTGCTAAAATATATTATTCAAAAAGGATATGATGAAAATATGGAATTAAGCATAGAGAATCTTAATGATATGAATAATCTGAAAAGATTGAAAAAAGAAGATTTAATAGAAATTTTAAAACAGAATCAAAGTTTGAAATTTACTTATGATATAGGGCATGAATTAGTAGATGAAATAGTTCCAAAAATCGAAGAAAAACTATTAATTGAGAGACTAAATAATGTACATATTCATACTCATTTAGGAAAAGAGGACCATCATTCGTTACAAAATAACACAAAAGATATGATTATTACTAATGAAATATTAGATAAAATAAGTTCTAAAAAGGAAAAAATTAATGTTGTTTTGGAATATGCACTAGATTATATAGATGGAGTTAATTTTAAATCAAAGATGGAAAAATATATAAAAAATTAATGTGATTATATGGTGATAAAATATAAAAATAGCAGTATTACAAACCAATATAAATACTGCTATTACATAATTTCAAATGGAGCGATTACGAAACAGGTATGCGAAAAATTGGTATACTCTGTTTCAAGCTCTCTTATATAACTCGATTTATTGTCTTTACTTTAACATAAAATTTATAAATTTTCAAGTAATTTGGCATAAAAATATTTTACGAAAACTTGTTTCTTTTCTATTGATTTATTATAAAATATATGCTATACTAACTACCATAGGAAATGATGATAAGCAGATGTGGTTTTGCCACCAAATTTTACGAATTTTCGTAGGAGAGGTGGTGATGTTTATGGTTAAAGTGATACTATTTTTTATAATATCCTTAATGTTATCTTTAACATTAAACGTTGCCTTGACAGCAGTTCTGTATAAGAACTGGGTTGATAAGCAACTACATAAATAAAAAAAGCTCACATCTGTAAAAATTTGACGATTTAGATGTGAGTTTTTCTATCTATATCGGCAAAACCACGTTTGTGGAATTGTCATTTCCTATATTTATTATACTTGAGATTTTAGAAAATGTCAAATAAAATTTCGAAAAAACCCGTTATTATCTCTCTATGTCTTTATTTTTTTCTTTATAATATTGTGTGACTTGTGAACTCCTTGAAAATACTCTTACATTTCCAAGTTGCATTAATTGTTTTTTTATTTGTGATTCATCTGAATTTGGATTATAATATAATAAGCCTTTATCAGAAAAATGTACTGTTTCTTCTGAATGTTCTTCGCTGAATATACTTCCTACTACAACATTTTTGATACCATATTTTTTGATAACCTCTTTATATAAATCTATATCTTTTATGGTTATCCCCTTTAATATCGGTTTCATATATAAAACTGTTGGAATACCTAATTGATTTGATAATTCAAATGTATTAAATCTTTTATTTAATGAGTCTGTTCCTTTTTCAATTTTATTCCACTGACTTATAGTTGCAGAACTAACAAATATTACTAACTGTCCCAAATATGTAGTCAAATCTTCAAATTGTCTTGCTTCTTGTATAGTAATTTCTTTTTTTGTAGATAGTTGAATTTGATTTCCTCTTTGTAAAAAATATTTTATTAACTTTATTGTTTCTGGTTTATTATTATCATCCCAACATTCTGAGAAACACCCTAATGTAATTAAAGTATCCGTGGAAATTCCATAATTTTCAATTTCTCCAATTAATTCTTCCGATGTTTTAATTTTTGAAACTATAGATTCATTGTCATATCCCATCTTACTTAAATAGCAATATGAACATTTGCCAGTACAACCTAAACAAGTATTTACAAATATTCTTTTATCATCTCTTGAAAATAAATATCCTGTATCTATCATTTTACACCATTCCATTCATCTAGAAACTCTTCTAGAAAATTTTCTAAAAATTTATGCCTTTCTATTGCAATCTCTTTTGCTGTATCTGTATTCATTAACCATTTTATCTTTAAGAGTTTGTCATAAAAATGGCTAATTGAGGTATTAGAACCTTTTTCGTTATATTCTTTTTCATCTACAAGTTGATTATTATTTGGATTATATATTAGTTTCCCCTTTTTACCACCATAAGCAAAAGTTCTGGCAATGCCAATTGCTCCTAATGCGTCTAATCTATCTGCATCTTGTACTATTTTTCCTTCGTGCGAAAGTTCTCTTTTTTCTAAGATATTACTACTGAATCCTAAATTTTCACAACTATAAACTATATTTTGTATATCCTCTTTTGAAAAATACTCATAAATCTTTAGTTGTTTTAGGGTTTCTTTTAATTTTTCAGCAATATTCCCATTAAAGAATTTATGATCATATAAGTCGTGCATTAAAACAATTATTGTTAGTAAAAACTCGTTTGCTTGTTCTTTTTTATTTATTAACATTGCATTATTATATACTCTTACTATATGCCACCAGTCATGACCTGTGGAGTCATTTTTACATACTTCCTCAACATATTTTTTTAGTTTACTTATTATTTCTTCTTTTTCCATTTTTTCTCCTTATCGTGTAAAATTATACCACAAATTATGCGATTTTTCAACATTTTTGTAGTAATATATGTTCTAGTTATAAATCTCATCTTCAGAAAAATTAATATTATTAAATAAATATAATGCAACTTTATTCTGTTCTGTTGTTTCCATTTCCATAAGTTTAGCCATTACAAACATTACAAGTTTATATTTTCCAAAGTTTATAAGTGTAGTTTTATATTCTTCATCTATATTTTTTAACATACTATCAAATTTTTCATAATATTCTTTGGTATTATATATAAGTCTAGACCATTTGCTTTGGCTCATATATATTGCTAGTCTTAATTTATCTTTAATATCCATATTGTTTATTATATCTATTAAATATTTTACTTTTTCTCGTTCCATTTTCTATTACCTCCATATTAAAATCTTGTATCCTTATTTCTTTTTTTATTTTTTTCCGTTTTGTTTTCATTTGGTATAGTTACTTTTCTTAAAATGTTATTAGCAATTTCATTATCGTTGTCATCAAATATGCCATTTTTATATAAATCATCACTTACTATTTTATAATTTTGGTCATTATCATAAGTTATTCTCTTATGGAAGTGGCTCATTAAATTATGCCAAAAGCTTTTGAATTTCTGTAATTGAGCTTTTAAGCTTTCTTTTTCTTCTTGTAGTTTAATAATTATCTTATCTTTAGCAGATAATTTATCATTTAATTTTTCAATAGCTTCATTTTTAAGTTCTATTTGATATTTAAGGGATTTATTTTTCTTTTCTATTTCAAAAGATGCGTGTTCAAACTCTTTAATCGATAAATTTAAATCATTTACACTTCTAACTGTCTTGATAACATCTGTTACGTCTTTAATATAATCTTTGATATTTTCTATATTCTCGTTTGAAATTTGGCTATTATTTTTACTAAATGGCATGGGCTTTAAACTATCTAATAACTCTACTATATCTTTACTTGAAGTATCTATCTTTTTAGTTTGTTTATTAGCATTTTCAAGTTTTTTACGTTCTTGTTCTATTTTTTTCTTTATTTCTCTATAATTTCCCATATCATTTACATTGATGTCTTGATTTCTGCCTTTTTGTTTTGCTTTAAGCCTACTATCAACATCATAGAATTTATTATATGATTTAATACAAGCATTTCTCATCTTATCTTGTATTTTTGTTAAAGACTCTTTTGTAAATAGTTGTGATTTTCCTACTTGTTTTTTCATACCTCTTTTACAATTTTCTATAACAGGAACACCAACAACGTGCATATGTGGAGATGTTTCGTCAAAATGTATTGTAGCATTGGCTACTTTAAAGCTAGGAAGTATTTTATTTAAGTCTTGTATTTGCTCATTATATACATCTATCATCTTAAATCTATATTCATCATCTTTATCTTGCCAAAAATCCATATCTCCAAGTTCTATAATAATTTCACAAGCAATATCATTTTGAGAATTACATATTTTCTCAAAATAATTGTTTATCCTTCTATCAGCTCTTGATTGATTAGTATTATATTCAATTCTAACTTGTTCAAATTCATCTATATATACTTGCTTAACATCTTCTACAATATCGTTCGTTCCATAAATAGTATTAATTAAATCTCTTTGATTATCATAATCTCGTAAATTGTGTTTATTTACTTTTGATAAATCATTTGCATTTTGAATAGCATTATTTGAAAGGGAAGTAGTACCAGATACATTTCCTTTAGCTGTCTTTTTTGCTACTTTACTTTTGTTTTTATCACTACCTAAGTGAAATGAATATGCTAATTCTTGCTCCATAAAAACCCTCCTTTGAAAATTCTTCGTAGATACAGGACTTTGACCTTGTCATAAGTCCTAACCCCCTATGAGTTATGACGTGCCATCATAACTCGGGGGCTCTGCGAGGCAAAAATTTTATCTTGACAGATAAAATTTATTCAAATTACCTCACACAAAATTTATATTGCTAACGCAAATATAAATTTGTTTTCGCTAATTTGATTGTTGCAACATTGGTTACAATTAGAGTAATAGTTGCAACAATTATTTATGTTTTTTCTTTGAAGTAGTATGAGTGACAAGCCCTAGTCGCAATTTTCCCTCTGGTTTAGCCAAGAAATTTTTATATTGTTTTATTGCTACCATTCTAATTACTTTTTGATTCTTCTTTAACTTAAACTCTATATGTCTATCTCTAATCATTGCAACTTTAGATTTATTATCATAGTTTTCATCTATTTTATCATCGTGGAAATAATATTCTCCTAAATCCATATAGTTTATATCTAATTCCTTTTTCAATGTACTTAAATAGTATTGTAATTGCTCATTGTTCATATTTACACTAATTCTTGTATCTTCAAATTTTCCATCTCGTTCTAGCATAGTTGGAAAATCTACAACACCTTTATCATATAACTTGTCTATTTGCTCAACAAAACTACTTCTAAAATTGATTTTGTCTATATCAAAATTGCCGTCTTTATCTTTCTTTAAAGTTGCTGTTTCAATAAATTTAGATATAAAAGATTGTTTTTCTTCTTTGCTTTTCATAGTCCATAGCTTTAGTAAAACATCTTTATACATCTGATGTTCAGTTAATTTTTCTCTTTCTATATCTCTTTCGGCAAGTAGATGCTGTGGATTATAGGTTTCTTTGTCAAAATCTAAAAAGTCAATTCGCTTGTTTTCTAATTCTGCTAGTTTCTTTTCAATAAACTCATAATCTTTTGCAAAATCTTCTTCATGTAATATTCCATTGACATAGACTTTCATAAGCCTTTCTTTTTGTTCTTTTAATTTTTTGATTTCTTTTTCAATTTCTTTAGTTTCATCATCTTTCTTCTCAGCAAGTAAAGGGTAGAAGTATTTATTTACATGAAAGTCATATTCTACTAAGTCTAAAATATAATCAATTAAGCAATCTTCTATTTCAGCTTCATTATAATACAAATTGCAATTATCACAGAAATAATACATATATTTAGCTTTTTTGCCACCTGCACCTTTACAAGTCATTATTTTACCGACAAGTAGGACATACAAGTTTTTGAAAGAAAATATAAACTCTATTTCTACAATAAGACCTTTGATTTTTCTCTTTCTGTTTTTGTACTTCTTCCCACATAGCTCTTGTTATAATTGGAGGAACAACATCTACAAATAATTCAGTTTCTTTATCTGTATCATATTTATATCTTTCATAATCACCCATATATATTTTATTATTTATAATTCTATCAATAGTAGAATCACACCATTTCTTATTATTAGGAGATAGGACTTTTTCTTCATTTAGAATATTAGATATTGCTTGATAGCTTTTACCTTCTAAATACAATTCAAATATTCTTAAAACAATATCTTTCGTAGTAACATCTACTTTTAATGTTTTATCAGTATCTCTATAATAACCAAGTGGTACTTTACCAGGAATATGACCTGCCTTAATTGCACCATTTAAGCCAAATTTTGTTCTTTCTGATACTATTTCTATTTCAAGTTGAGAAAGTACAGTTAACATTCTAACAAAGAAACGACCATTTGCAGTAGAAGTATTAACATCATCTCTATCACATATTAAATAGCAATGGTATTGTTCAAGAGTGCTAATTAAAACCTCTAAATCTCTAACAGAACGAGTTACTCTATCAAGTTTATAAGCCACAATATAATTCAATTTACCTGCTTTCATATCTTCTAACATTTGTTGAAATGCTGGTCTATCTTTCATATTTTTTGCTGATATTCCTGCATCTTTATAAATTTTATATATCTCAAAATCCTTATATTTACATAGTTGTCTCAATTTTTCTTCTTGTTCTCCTAAACTAAATCCCTCACGAGCTTGATCTTCGGTACTTACTCTAATATAAATACCTGCGATTTTCTTTTCTGTGTTTTCCATTATAACCTCCTAAAAACAAACAAAGTGCTAGTATAATAACTAACACTTTAAACTTACTTTATTATTTACTTGTTATATAACTTGCTGAAAATAAAGAAAACTTCTAGTATTAGTTACCATTGATAAAATCTCTTAATTTTGAGAGTGGATATTTATTTGCTAAATTACCTATGTAAAAATATTCGTGTTCATTAAAGAATAAATATATCTTATCTTTAATAACAGCTGTATGTGGTTCTACATAAGCAAGATTAGTTTTTTCTACCATTCTCAAATTACCATTCTTTATCTTTGGTTTACAATTACTAAAAGTGCAAGCCCATTCAATCTTAGAATGTAATTCTTTACTTATTGCTATTTCTTTTTTTACTGTAGTTATCATATCACAAAAACCTCCTTTTTTCAATATTTTGAGGCTATCTTTTACTTTATTGTATGTGTCAAGTTAATGTAGGCAATTTTTTTATCTTTTATTTTTAATCCTCAAA
>ENA-OOWV01000086-OOWV01000086.1-human-gut-metagenome-genome-assembly--contig:-NODE-86-length-71654-cov-5.334153_pt1 | contig 71654 bp, 52 predicted proteins | sample MGYA00241584_ERZ501337 | MGnify/ENA primary metagenome ERZ501337 (study PRJEB25962, sample SAMEA2042744) | human gut metagenome | biome: human gut; feature: human-associated habitat; material: faeces... | reverse complement strand
ACAATTGTACATAAAAATATTGGCACAATTGTTCAAAATAGTCTTGACATTAATATTTATATAAAGATTTATGGCTGGCTGATTTATATCCACAACAAAAAGACGTAAATATTCAACCCCATTCTCTTTTGCTAATTCCACAGCTTTTTCAAGCATTATGCCACCAATTCCTTGCTTTAAATAATCAACATTTACCCCAAGTCGATCAATATACAATACTTCAGCCTCTTCTTTTTCCCACTTAAGATGCTTTGCCCCTGCATTTGATTTGCAAAGAGCAAAGGCTGAAACTATTGTATTATTTTTCTCTAAAAGATACAGGCACTTATTTTCAATATCCTCCTTGAAAAATTCACAAGGATATATTTCATCCCAAATCTTAATATTGTTGCAATTCATTTCTTTAATTATATTTTCATATACCACTTTAAGCTGTGGTAAATCATCCATCTTAGCAATTCTAAAATTCATCCTCTAACCTCTCACAAACATAAATTATTACTCTTAAAAATCCAGTAACATTTTTAATAAACTCTCAAATTACATACCATCTAAATAATAGTTATATTGTATATTATAACCACTTAGTATAATTAATGAAATATCAACAGTTTATCAAAACAAATCTTATTAATATAAGGCTCTGTTTTAAAATAATGTTGATAATATATACAGAATTTAAAAAACCAGTGATTTCTAACTCACTGGTCTCTAGTTCGTAATATGTTAAAATTATTCATCATTAAGAACCCTCTTTAAACTTGAATTTATTGCATCTGAATCTTCTGGATGTTCTATAAGCAATCTATTTGCTTCCATAATAGCAGCAGACCTTGAGGTTTGTACTGATTGTTTTACTTTAGAGTCCTCAATAGATTTAATATAATCCTTTTGTTTCTGCCAAGCATCTTTTATTATTGTATAGTATTCATCTTCAGTTGATTCCTCTTGAGTATATTGTTCTATATTTGATTGAATATCTTGGTGCATATCTTCATGGTTATTATCTTCTGAATTTTCAACAGTGGAAGATGTAGTGTTTATACTGTCTCCTTCAGAATTTTGAGTAATGCTAATAGAATTACTTGCATTTGATTTAGAAGAATCTTCTTTTCCTTCTGAATTATTCTTCTGTCCACATGCCACAAGTGACAGAGATAATAACACTAATCCTAATTTAAAAAATATCCTTTTATTCATTTAAATCTCCTCATAAATTATAAGATTATTAGTTCAATATATTATATAAAGCAATTTTGAATTCTTAATGTTCCAATAATTACTCTTCTTAAATTTGTGGACAAATAGTAATCTTGTCTACTTTTATTTTAAATCGCAATATATTCAGATTGTTTTACTAATATCAAAATTTAAATTTAGATAATGGCTGTAAAAAGTAACGAAGTTACTATTATAATTGTTACCATAATAGTTGATAGTATATTACCAACTTTAGAACCAAAATTATCATTAAACTTATAACCAATAATTAATGATGGAATATAAAATAATAGAGAGTAGAATATTGTATAATGTGTTCCTTGATTTCCATTAGACCATGATTTTAACCCAATATAATTTAAAATATTATCTCCTATACAAACCTTATTAAATGTAAAGGCAAATAAAGAACCTATAATAAATAACACTAAAGAAGTTGTACCTATTCCTATCTTTCTTTTTTTCACATTACCTCCTCCAATATACTATAATTGATTTATACAATAAGAATTTTAATAATCAACTAATTCGTATAAAATTACAATTGTTCATAAATCATTATATTTATCTTATACCAAAAACAGTAAAATTAAAATATTTTTACCTTATATATATTAGTCTTTTAACCTTAAACTCTTTGTTAAAAACATTAAATTATGTCTCAAAAAAAGAAATTACAATTAAAACAGATTCTAATATACAAATATTAAGGTAGCCTTATAATATCTATGTAAATCTACCTTAATTCTATTCTTATTATGATTTTATCTTATTACTTCTATGATTTCATATGTATCAATAAAGGGCACATTAAACACTAAATCTCTTTTAATATATGCTTTAAAAATATTTTTCTTTCCACCTTTGATTCTCTTATAAGTTCTATAAGCTTCAATTTCACTAAACCCTGTATAATATATCTCTTCAGAATCAAGTCCAGCATTCTGCACTACTATAAATTCCTCTATTTTATCATTACAACCATGATTTTCAATACTCTCTAATTTAATTTCTTTTTCATCATTATTCATAATTAAAGTATTCCTTTCTATCCTTTGTATACCATTCACATCTTCTGCAAAAATCATATATATTTACTTATATCATCTGATTTATTATAACACAAAGCATTTAGCTCCTAAAATACCACTTACATGATTATAACTTTTACTTTCTTTTTCAACTATTATTTTCAAATTATAACAATCACATTCTGAACACTTAAAACTTTCGTTAAATTTATTTACCAATATATTTTTTCAACTTTTCCAAATTTTCTATATACAAAAATACTTCTCCACATTTAGGACAAATACAAGCTTTGATTTTTCCTATGCTTTTTGGAATTATTACTTCATCAGTTTTCACTATCTTTATTCCATAACCGGCTCCATCCATTTTAACATTAAATCCTTCTATCATTTCACTGTTACATTGTTTGCAAATTCTCATATAACCCCTCCATTCTAAAAATAAGTATTATTTTTCTTCATTAAAATCTTCCATAATACAATATATTTCTTCAGAATCAAATCCAACATTTAGTATTATCTTCAACATATTAATACTCTCCATAACAATTTTAATAGAAAATTAAGGCTAAAAACTTTATGGCACAAAATAATGTAACACATTCATATATCAACGTAAAAAATTTAAAAAATAGAGAGCCAATGTATATATAATATATGTGATATTTTGTAAAATATGTTATAATAAACATTATACAAAACTATAATTGAATGGACAATAGTAATAAAATATGCATTATAACATTGTGGAAAGGTGAAGGAAATGAGAAGAATTCAAACTTATGAATTTAAATTAAGCGTATTAATATTTTTCATTATTTCTTTTATTATACCAGCCAATATATCAGAAAATGGGGCTATAAAAGTATACAATTTTGGGTTTCCATTTAACTATTGGTCAATATATCAGAGAAATAAAGGAAGTTCTCAACTCTTTAACAATATATTTGATGGAAATAACGGAATGAATATTAATATATTATGTTTATTTTTTAATTTATTTATTATATATACTCTATTTATATTATTAAAGAAAATATATATAAAAATTAAGAATCACTAAAATTAAATAGAAAATTATAAAATCTTATTATTCGTATATTGAAAATTATAGGTGAACAATCCCACCTATAATTTTTTTAGACTATATTTCAACATCATATTAAAACATAGCCTTATTTTTTAATTATATATATCATAAATCAAGTTAAAATTTTTATAAAATAGACCGAATAAATTAGCTTGTTCACTTTACTTCTATAACTACTACTTTTTAATACACTGAGATATTCAACGGCCTCTTACTTCTTATTTCTAAAAAATTTCACTAAATAAACAATAAAACATACTAGAGCAATTAAATCTAGTCCCACTGCAACAAATTCATTTAATTCAATCAGTTTATCTAAAATGTTCACCGTGGTTACTATTACTAGTCCTATTAAAACTAATATGCTACCTTTATTATTGTTTTCATTCATATAGTTTCCTCCATAAATTCATAAATAATTTAATATAAAGAGCTGTCTATTGGACAGCCTTTTCAGTGGTACTAATTTTAAATTACTCATAAAATATTATTACTTAATAGTATTTTATAGTTTGCTAAAAAACACTGATAGTATTGAAAGAATAATTGCAAGAAAGCCACCTAAAATTAATGAAATTGATTCTTTTTTCTTATTCTTTACGTACAAAGAATATCCATTTAATATAGTTGATACTCCCCCTATTATTACTGCAATTGACAATGCAATACCTGAATCCATAATCTTGAATAATCCTAAAGCTAATATAATAACACTTATTATTGGTAATAATTTCTCAATGCAACTTTTCATATAGTTCCACCTTTTTAATCCAAAACTTTATTGTTGAGCAATTAAATACAATTATTCATCAATCGTTATATCTATTTTATACCAAAAACAGAAAAAAGAACTTAGAAATAATTAAAATCATTACAAAAGATGGTAGCACATTACCCAATGTAGCAACCAAAGCACCTATAATACCCACCTATTTATATCCAATGAAAGTAGCGCAGTTAATAGCAATTGGGCCTGGAGTAGATTCAGCAATTACTGTAACATTCATCATTTCGTCATGTGTAATCCACCTCTTCTTTTCTACGCAGTTATTTTCAATCATTGAAATCATTGTGTATCCTCCACCAAAAGTAAATAATCCAATCTTGGCGAAAGTAAGAAACAAATCTAGAATAATACTCATACCAAAATACCCCCTTATGGTTATATATTAGTCTTTTAAGTTTAAAATCCTTTATTAAAGATATTAAATTATGCCTCCCCCAAAAATAGGTTTCAATTAAAACAGATCTTAATATACAAATATTAAGGTATCCTTACAATATCTATGTAAAGCTACCTTATTCACTTCATATTATTACTTGTATATTTTCATAAGTATCAATAAATTGAAATTTGCATCATCCCATTGTCTGCTCATACTACATCCTAACAGAAAATAGAAGATGAGGCATATCAATACCTCAGTAATGCTTAATATGCAATTCTCCATCAATCATTATATTTATTGCATTTTAAATACAAAATGCTATATTTGTATTTTAATGTAAAAAAACACATTCTTATGTTAATATATAAAGAGAAAATAAAGCATAATTTTTTAGTACGATAAAAGGGGGAATTTTTATGAACTTAAAAATAAGAGAAGGGAATACTAATGATTATATTGCTATTAGCAATTTAGTTAAAGAGATTCATGATTTGCATGTTCTAAATAGACCAGATGTTTATTTAAATGTTGACAATCCATTTAAAAAGGAGCAATTTGAAGAGCTATTGAACAGTAATAATACAAATTTATTTGTAGTTGAAAATACTGATAACAATGAGTTAATAGGATATAGTATTTTACAAATCATGACTACAAGGAATCTAAATATACTTATTCCATTAAAGTTTGTTTATGTAGATGATTTCTGTATTAAATCAACCTATCAAAAAAGAGGTATTGGTAAAATGCTATTCACTCATATTGTAGACTATGCAAAATCCAATGAGGCTTCTTCAATACAGTTAAATGTATGGGATTTTAATGAAAATGCAATTAAATTTTATGAGTCATTAGGCATGTCAACTAGGAATAGAAGAATGGAGTTAAATATATAAATTTAACTGTTAATTTAGTGTTATAGTATAATTTTAAAGAGCACCAATGTTACTCTTTAATTATCCATTAGGATTTAAAGATAATTATTAATTTTATGTTATATTAAAAACGGACAGGTATCTGTCCATTTAATTTCAGTGTAGACTCTTATATAGTTGTAAGACTCTCTTTATTAAAAATTATATTCACATCTTTCAAACCTTGAAAAATTTCCTCTCTTGAAAAGTTACCATTTTTCAATTTATCATCGCTTTGATCCATTAATAAATCGTAAAAATCAAGTGCAATTTTATAAATTTTTTCAGATTTATTTTTCTTAATTTCTTCAAAAAGAATATTCTCAGCCTTATTATACTCATGTTTTAGAACAAGGCTTTTTAAAAGTATTCATATATAGTCAGATGAATCAACTTCATCTAAATTTATTATTTCATTGTTATCTTCTTCTTTTTGCAATAATGATTTTCCTGTATTTTTTACAAGTTCATTAATTAATTCCTCTATATTTATATTAATCACCATCTTTAATAAAAATTTTATAGCATATTATCTAAAAATAATTTAATACTTTTTTACAAAATTATATACCATCAACTCTGCAACATCAATAAAATTTTGAATGAGCCTTAGAAACTCTTTATTCCTAAATTGGAAAATACGTTAAGAAAATCTATTTGTCTGTGCGTTAGCGAGTTATAAATTTTTAGTATATCCTACTGAAGGAATCATAGTTTTTCAAAGCAAAATAAAAAGCACCTCCTATGAAGTTTTACCCTCATAGAAAGTGCCTATATCATCAATTCTACAACTTCGAGAGTAACGAAGAGTTGTTTCCTTTAATCTAATGAATAATAAAAACGAAGAAATGATTAAAATTTTATTTTAGTATTTCATTATTAATGGAGCAAAATATACGTTAAGAAAAAAGACACCTTCTATAAAGTAATCCCTCATAGAAAGTGTCTATATCACTATTTCTACAACTCCGAGTGTAATGAAGAATTGTTTCCTTTAGCTATCAGAATAATATAATGTTGGAGGAAATATCTGAATGAGTCTTAGAAACTCTTTATTCCTGAAGTGGAACATACGTTAAGAAAATTTATTTGTCTTTGTATAAAAGCGTTATAAATTTTTAATATAAAAAAGCAGTTTCATCTAAATTATCTCTAAATAAAACTGCTTTAACTCTCTTTGTTATTACTAATTAAAAACTTAAATTAATTCATATTGCTATGAACTTATATTTTCATTTTTAATTTTACATTTCTATTAATGCACAACATTATGAATCAGCAATAAATTCATCATTCATCACTCATAATTCATAATTTTTACTCGTCCCATCCTTCTGGGAATTCAGCATTGTGGTAAACTTCTTGAACGTCATCATCATCTTCAAGTAAGTCTAACATCTTTTGGAACTTCTTAGCATCATCTTCATTAATTTCAGTGTATGTATCTGGAATCATTTTTACGCCTGCTTCTAAGAATTCTAAACCTTGAGCTTCTAACTCTTCTCTTACTGAACTGAAGTCTTCTGGTGTAGTAGTTATTACAAATACTTCCTCTTCATCTGCATTAAAGTCCTCTGCACCTGCATCTAAAGCCATCATCATAACTTCATCTTCATCTAAGTCTGCTCTTTCAATAACTATTTCACCTTTTTCTTGGAACATGAAGCTTACACATCCTGTAGTTCCCATGTTTCCGCCACCTTTAGTGAAAGCTGATCTTACGTTACCAGCTGATCTGTTTTTATTATCTGTTAAAGTTTCAACTATTACAGCAACTCCTGATGGACCGTATCCTTCATATACTATGCTTTCATAGTTAACTGCTGCTAGTTCTCCTGAAGCTTTCTTAATTGATCTTTGAATTGTATCTCCTGGCATGTTTGCTGCTTTAGCTTTTGCTATAGCATCTCTTAATTTAGGGTTATTTTCCGGAGCAGGACCTCCATTCTTAACTGCAAGCACTATTTCTTTACCTATCTTTGTAAAGATTTTTCCTCTTTTTGCATCTGCTTTCCCTTTTTTATTTTGTATATTATGCCATTTTGAATGTCCTGACATCTTTTTCATCCTCCTAAATTATTATTTTATTAAACTGCTTCCATTATATCATATTTATTCTAATTAAACAATTTTCTATTTTAAGTATTTACTTTCAACTTTTTTCTTTCATTATTTCATTATAAAATGTCTTTGTTTCATCAGCTGTAATTAAATTAATATAATATTGATCCTTTGGTGTTTTAATATATATAAAAGGGCTTTCATCATTATATAAGTATAATCTTGCATTTTTACCATCAAGGTTAAAATATCCTTTTCTCTTACCATTGGTTAGCATTATACCATTAACCCTCTTATTAATAGTAGGAATTGTGTCTTTCAGTGACAACTCTTCAATATCTGCTATAGCTATATTGTTGCCATACAGTCCATAAATCTTAATATAATGATTCTTTACAGTAGTATTTAATATGTTAGCGGAAATAAATAATGCTAACCCTATGGATATAGGTAGAGATATTATAATCTTTCCTATATTACTTTTACTTTTCATAATACCACCTCATAATTATTCTTTTCTTAATTTTTTATTTTTTTGTATAATATAGTATATTATTAATTTTACTTATATAAATATAACTTAAACCATATAGTTACTTAATATGAAAGAACTTTATTAGAGGTGAGGAAAATTGAAGGTATTGATTCATGACTTGACACAAAATGAATTAAATACACTTTTACCTAAGATAAACAATGATATTAAGATAATATCCAATGATGGAACCATTGAAAAATGTATAGGATGCTTTAGCTGTTGGATTAAAACTCCTTGCAGATGCATATTAAAAGATAATTACAGAAATTTAGGTTCTCTTTATTCTAAATGTGATGAAATTATAATTCTTACAAGATGTTGCTACGGTTGCTATAGCCCATTTGTTAAAAATGTTTTAGATAGAAGTATAAACTATATTCTCCCTTATTTCACCATACGCAACAACGAAATGCATCATACTTCTCGCTATAAAAATAAGCTTAAACTTTCAGTTTATGCCTATGGAGAAAATATCACCGAAGAAGAAAAGGAAACAATGAAAGAACTCGTTACTGCTAATCTTATTAATTTTAACGGCAGTTCATCTAATGTTTATTTCTCCAAAGACATTGCATCTTTTAAAGAATTAAAGGAGGCTATCTTATGAAAATAAGTCTTATTAACGGAAGTCCTAAAGCAAAAAATAGTTGCTCTGATTACCTTTTAAAAGAAATCAAAAAACTTCTTGCTGAAAATAATGAAATATATGAATTTAATGCTCGTGCTGGCATACTACCTATTCGCTCATTAGAAACCCTTAATAGTTCTGATGCCATAGTACTTGCCTTTCCTCTTTACATTGATTCTTTACCTTCACACTTTTTAAGATTTTTAGAAGCTTTAGAAATCTATTTTAAAGCCAATGAAAATCATAATATAAGGGTTTATGCCATAAGTAATTGTGGTTTTTATGAAGGAGAACAAAATAGAATTGCTTTAAAAATCATTGAAAACTGGTGTCATAAATGTAACCTTATCTTTGCCCAAGGCTTAGGTATAGGTGGAGGCCCTGTTGCCAATGAATTTCCTAATGTGGAACTTGGACACGCTATAAAGAAAGATATAGGTCTAGCCATAAACACTTTATGTATCAACATATTAAATGATGGAGTATGCTCTAACATTTATGCATCTATAAATTTCCCTAAAAGATTATATATATTTCAAGGCAATAACTCCTGGACTGCTGTGGCCAAAAAAAATGGTTTAAAGAAAAAAGACATATGCTCTTTAGAATAATAAAAAAGATAGCAATACCATTAAAAGTACTGCTATCTTTTTATTATATGATTTTATAAAGTCTATTATCTTCCTTAAAGTATATGTCTTCATCACTTTTTTCTACAATTATCTTACCATTAGATACTTCTGTCATTTCTTTTTCAATAACTTCACTTACAGAAACTTCTGCTAATATATGAACAATTACCTTATCAGTATACTCAGTATCTTCTATGTGCCAATTATTTTGTCCACATACATATTGAACCTTACCTATCATGTCATAATCTAAATGTAAGGCCACATCTACTCCTTGTACTTTTTCAACAACGCCACCAGCTTTTAAGGCTATAGATGCTCCCTTAGTGTACGCCCTAGTCAGTCCTCCTGTTCCTAGAAGTATTCCACCAAAGTATCTTGTTACCACCACTGCACAGTCAGTTATATCACTTTTCTTCATAACTTCCAAAATAGGTATTCCTGCTGTTCCTTGTGGCTCTCCATCATCACTGTATCTTTGGATTCCCATATTTTCACCAATTACATATGCCCAACAGTTATGACGTGCTTGCTTATGCATTGATTTTATTTCATTAACAAAGGCTTTTGCCTCTTCTTCATTTTCTACTCTCTTTGCATATCCTATAAATTCAGACTTTTTTTCAATAAATCTATCTTCTCCATAATCACGTATAGTTATATACGACATTTGTCCAGCTCCTCTTTTATAATATTTATTCCTCGCCTTATATCTTCTTCTTTCACTTGTGAATATCTTATCCTGAAAGAATAATGTCCTTCATCATTACCAGTATAAAATATGCTTCCTGGTGTAATATATAGCTTCCTTTCCTTAAGCCTATAAAATAATTCTTCACTATTAATTTCCTTATTTTTTAACTTAATATAAAAGGTAAGGCCTCCTTTTGGATCAATAAATGAAACATATTCCTTAAGCTCTTCTTCTAAAAGCTTCTTCATTAAATCATATCTCATTTTATATTCACTTTTTAAAAATGAAATATATCCTTTCCAGTATCCTTCTTTAATATACATTTCTAAAGAGCGTTGCATAAGTGTTGAAGTTGCTATATCTGTATTCACCTTAGAACTCATCATTACTTCCCTAAAAACCTTAGGATTTATTATATATCCAAGCCTTATACCTGGTAAGAATACCTTAGAAAAACTCTTTATATAAACCACCCTGTCATAAACATCTAGCTTCTTAAAAGGCTCATATTGGAGGTTATTATCATAAATAAGTTCCGATAAGTAATCATCTTCAATTATATAAAAATCATATATTTTGGCAAGTTCTAAAATTTTTATCTTCTTTTCCCTACTGTAGCTTACTCCTGTAGGATTGTGGAAATAGCTCATGGTATAAAAAAATTTTATCTTATGCTTTTTAAGAATTTTCTCAAACTGCTCAATATTTATACCATCTTCTTCTATGTCAACTTCAAAAATATTAGCTCTTCTCCATTTAAATACTGATAAGGCACCAGTATATGTAGGTTTTTCTACAATAACATTATCATTAATATTAAGCATTGCCTTAGATGCAATATCTATACCTTGCTGCGCTCCTGAAACAATAAGCAAATCATCTATATCACGGCTACCCTGCCAAAATGCTTCATTTATTGTCTCCCTTAGTTTCATATATCCTAATGATTCCTGGTTTATTAATGCCTCTGCTCCATCTCTATCAAGAACCTTATTGATAACTTCCTTAAATTCATCTATAGGGAAAATCACTTCTCTACTACTTTCCCCAGTAAAATCTATTATATTTCCATCTTCTGAACTTATCATAGACTTTATTTCTCTTGAATATTCTCTCTTAAAAGAATTTATCACATCACGTTTCTTAACATATGTACCAGAACCAACCTTTTGAACTGCATAACCATCATTAACCAATCTTTTATAACAACTTACTATAGTGTCATTATTGACCTTTAAATATTGTGCAAGCCCCCTAATTGGTGGAAGCTTTTCTCCTCCTACTATATATTTATCATTAATAAGCTTTTTAATATTATTTGCAATTTGAATATACTTAGGTTCATATTCATTAAACTCTACTAAAAACTTCTCCATTTTCCGCCCCTTTATTCTCTCAATTATCACTATTATATAATATGGATAATATTTTATAAACCTATAAATTTATTAATATAAAGAAAGAAGAAGCTTTCTGCTTCTTCTTTTCATTATTCATTTATTAATTTAATAACAAATTCACTACTTTTATTATAACTTTCATCATCTACTTCAACAATCATGAAAGTACCATTTTCCTTGTAATCTTCTTCAAAAACTCTTCCATTTCTATGAAGGAAAGAAACCATATCACTTCTATCATATGGAATAAGATATTCACATTTTTTCATTGTGTATGGAAGGTTTTCTTCTATTTCATCTAATAGCTTCTCTAAGTTAGTACCTTCCTTAGCTGAAATTTCAACTGTATTATAATGTTCTGTTGCTACTTTTATTTCTTCTAAAAGTGCTGGTTCTGCTTTATCAATCTTATTTAATACAAGTATTGTCTTCTTATCTAAAGCATCTAGCTCATGTAGAACTTCTTCAACAGCCTTGATTTGTTCTAAGGCAGTTTCACTTGAAGCATCAACAACATGGCATAAAAGATCTGCATATATTACTTCTTCTAAAGTTGATTTGAATGCTTCAACCAAGTCATGTGGCAACTTTCTTACAAAACCAACTGTATCTGTAAGAGTTATTATTCCTTTATTTTTTAGTATTATTGCTCTTGTAGTGATATCAAGAGTGGCAAATAACATATCTGCTTCAAATACCTTTTCTTTTCCTTGCACTTCTTTTTGGGCAGCTACATCACATAGAGCATTTCTTAAAGTTGACTTTCCTGCATTAGTATATCCAACTAATGAAACCTTTGGAATGCTTTCTTTATTTCTCTTTTCTCTTTGAGTTTCTCTGATTTTCTTAATTTTCTTAAGCTCAGCATTTAAATCATAGATTTGCTCTTTTATATGTCTTCTATCTGTTTCTAGCTTCTTTTCTCCTGGACCTCTAGTACCTATACCACCACCTGTTCTTGAAAGTATAGTTCCTAATCCTTGTAGTCTACTAGCTCTATATTTAAGTTGTGCCAGCTCAACTTGAATCTTTGCTTCTCTACTTTTAGCTCTTCTAGCAAATATTTCAAGGATAAGTGTTGTTCTATCTATTACCTTAGCACCTAGAGCTGCCTCTAAGTTTCTTACTTGCGAACCTGATAATTCATCGTCAAAAATAATTACATTAGCTCTTAATTTTTGTCTTAATGTAGCTATTTCTAAAACCTTTCCTCTTCCTATGTAAAATGCTGCATCTATCTTACTTCTACTTTGGAATACAGAATCAAGTACAGGTATTTCACAAGCCTTAGTAAGTTCTTTTAATTCTTCAAGGCTTTCCTTGGTATCTGATCCAACTAAAATTGCACTTTCAACTTCATCTTCAATGATATCTCTTTCTTTTATAAGTGAATCTATATATGCAATCTTATTTAAGATATGCATTGAAGTTAAATCTTCAACTTTTATATGCTGTTCTTCTTCGTAATCTAATGTATCATTCATTACTGTAAGCATACCTAATGAGCAATCTATAATCTTTCCTTCATAAATTCCAATGGCTACAATAGCATCTAGCTTAAGTTTTAATAATGCACTTATATCTAAAGCAGATAAATTACTAAAGCCATTTGGATGAGTATGGATTATTCTCACTCCTGCTAATTTTTTTTCGCTTATATCTAGCGTAGGAATTTCAACTGATGTTGAATCTCCTATTGCAACTGAAACTGTATTTCCTCTTCTATCTATAGCTACACTTATTTCTCTTTCAATAAATGATGAAACTCTTGATATTGTCTCCATTATACTTAATGAACAAACTTCATCTTTAGGTGTCTTAGCTTTGTATAAAGATTCTAATTCTTCCAGTGCTGATTTTCTAATTCCGTCTATATTACCATAAATCATTTACTTCACCTCTACTTATACTCTTGACAACTTTCATATAATTTTATACTATAAATAAAACATTGTAAATATAGTAAACGGAGGATTCCCATGGAAAACAGAAAGAGAAACATATTATTTTCAGAAGAACAAATACAAGAAAAAGTTAAAGAATTAGGGGCACAAATCACAAAAGATTATGAAGGAAAAGAACTTTACATATTACCTCTTTTAAGAGGAAGTTTTGTATTCGGGGCTGACATCTTTAAGGCAATTGATTTAAAAGCTAAAATTGGCTTTATGACAACTTCAAGCTATGGACATAGTGAAGTAAGTTCAGGAACAGTTACAGTAGTTAACGACATTCCTGATAACATAGAAGGACTTGATGTTTTAATTGTAGATGACATAATGGACACAGGTTATACTATGGAATTTGTTGTTGAGCATGTTAAAAAGTTAGGCGCTAGATCAGTTAAAACTTGTACTTTACTTGATAAACCTTCAAGAAGAAAGGTAGATTTATCTCCAGACTATTGTTGTTTTGAAATTGATGACTTATTTGTTGTAGGATATGGATTAGACTACAATGGATACTATAGAAATGTACCTTACGTGTTTAATTGGGAGCAAGCATAATTATAAAAAAACACAACTTTTTAATTAAAGTTGTGTTTTTCATTTCCTTTTTACGGATTCATATTAATGGCTGTATCTGGAATCTTTCCAACTATGATGGTATCAGAAACTGGTATCTGGCATGATACTTCTACATCCCTACTCTTAAGTGGAACTATCACTCTTATTTTCATATCCACATTTAAGTAAATTTTATGACGTGTCTGATTAATGCCGGCACTTTCAAATACTGATTCGTATGAAGTATTTATATTACCAACCTGTCTCATTTTAACAGTGATACTGGGCCCCATATTATAAAAGAAAGAACTATTAGTTAAATATCCTATAGGTATTTTCACTCCCACACTTTCATACTTTTTAAAACGGTCATTACATTTTAAAACCACTTGTGAAGCTAAATAATTCTGCATAACTGTATCTGCTCTCATCAAAGATATATTACCTTCTTCATCTTTTTCTATATGTATTATATCGTCATATTTGAAGTTTTCAGAATATACAGCTACACTCTCCTCATTAATTATGGAAACAGCTTCACTTTCCATCTTAATCTCAGCCATATCAATTATTGTTGGTAACATTCTTTTATCAAATATATAAAAAAATAGATTAAATAACATTAAAATTGCAATAATAATAGCTAGATACATATTTCTCCTTCTATTTTTTTTAAATTTAAAGATTTTATTATTTTTTTCTGTATAATACTTCATAATTTATACACCTTATGCTTTATATTATTTTAATATATTAATAAATATGCTATAATATGTTATATTATTATAAAATTAAATACTTGATTCTTATTAAGGGAGGAACAAATGGCTACTAATAAAAAGTCTAGTGGATCTGCTCAAAATAAAAAGACTGCAGATTCAAAGAAAACAAATATGAAAGAGACTTCTAAGGTGAAAAGATTTTTTAAATACTTCTTCCTTACCATAGTTATGTTAGGATTAATAGGACTTGTTGTTGGTCTTGGATATATTTTTGCCGTTATAAAAACAGCACCTGATTTGGATGTTAACTCAGTATTAAATCTTAATCAACCATCAATGTTATATGATGATGCCGGCGAATTTATAGACAATCTACCTACACAAGAAGAGCGTTATGTAATTTCTTATAATGAAATGCCAGAAAATCTTGTTAATGCTTATATTTCTATTGAGGATGAACGTTTCAGATCTCATAAAGGTATCGACGTTCGTAGAATCATCGGTGCTGCACTTAGAGATGTAGTGGTTATCATAAAAGGAGAAGGCGGAGTACATGGTGCTTCTACCATAACTCAACAATTAGTTAAGAATACTGTCCTTATTGATGAAGCATCTAGTGAAGACACTGCACTTGATTCTATAAATAGAAAAATTAAAGAAATTTATATTTCTTTACAATTGGAAAAGAAGCTCACTAAAAATCAAATAATAGAGGCTTATTTAAATACTATCCCTCTTGGTGGATATATATACGGTGTGGAAGCTGCTTCTTTATCTTACTTTAATAAGCCAGCTAAGGACCTAACACTTCCTGAATGTGCTTACCTTGCAGGTATTACACAAGCACCTTCATATTATAGTGCATACAACACTGAAGAAGAAGATTATCCAAATACTTATCTTGATAGAACTAAAGCAGTATTAATGAAAATGCTGGAGCTTGGCCATATTACTCAAGGAGAATATGATGAAGCTTATGCCTTTGTTGATTCAAATTCTTTTGAATTTAATGCAGCTGAAATTGATTACTCTGTTGCTTATGAATGGTTTGTATACCCTGCTCTTGATCAAGTAAGAGAAGATTTAAAAGAAAAATATAAGTATACAGATGAAGAAGTAAGTAAACTGTTTGTTAATGGTGGATTAAAAATTTATACTACAATGAACAGAACAATGCAAGATGGAGTTCAAGCTGTACTTGATGACAGAAGCAATTTTGATGTGAAGATTGATGGAAGTTATAGTGAAGAACCTTTAACTGCTGAAGGCGTATATATGCTTCAATCTGCTGCTACTGTCATGGATTATAAAACTGGTGAAGTAAAAGTTATTATTGGAGGAAGAGGTAATCAACCAGCTAACTCATTAAATAGAGCTTATGATGACTTAAAATCAATTGCTTCAAACACAAAACCTTTAACAGTTTATGGTCCTGCAATTGATACTAAGAATTATACTGCTGCTACACCAATTGATGATGCACCTTTAACTGATGAAGAATTATCAAACTTTGGATATTCATTCCAACCAACCAATTGGAATGGTGTCTACGATGGATTAATAACTCCAAGAGAAGCTATTATGTATTCTAAAAATATTACTTCTTTAAAAGTTGTTTATAATTTAGGATTATCAACAGCGTTAGAATATGGTAGAAAAGCTGGATTAATTTATAACTCTGAATCTGAAAAAAGTATAGCTACATTAGCTCTAGGAGAATTTAATAATGATCCATATGATAGAGATGGTGGTAACACAACTATCCTTGCTTCTGCTTATGGTGCTTTTGGTAATAATGGTGTAAAAACAGAAGCTATCCTTTATACAAAAGTTATAGATTCTACAGGTAAAGTAATATTAGATAAAACTGCCGATACTACTAAGCTTTTCTCTAAAGAAACTGCTTATATAATGTACGATATCTTAAAAGGACCTGTTACAGGTTTTGATGCTGGTGGTGCTAAATTTGGTGATATACCTGTTGCTGGAAAGAGTGGAACCACTGACAATAGTGATTCATTCTGGTTCTCAGGACTTACTCCTTACTACTCTGCATCTGTTTGGATAGGTTATGATATGCCTACTAAGCTTAATGGTTATAGTAGTTCTGCTGCTAGCCTTTGGGGTGATGTCATGGGAGTTGTTCATGAAGGCCTTTCATATAAAGAAATTGAAAAGCCAGACACAGTTGTAACTGCTAATGTATGTCGTGATTCTGGTAAACTTGCCACTGATCTTTGTGCGCAAGATCAAAGAGGAAGCCGTGTACGTACTGAATACTTCATTGAAGGTACTCAACCTACAACTGCATGCGATGTCCATGTGACAGCTAAGGTAAACATTAAAAATAATAAGCTTGCAACTGCAAGTACTGCTGTTAAAAACATTGTAACTAAGGTATTTATTAAAAAATTAAATCCTAATTCAGTAACTACTGATTATCCTTATGTACTTCCAACAGAATACGATAATAGTTCAAATAACGAAACTATTTCTTTATCTAGTTTGGGACTAAGCAAAAATATGGATCTTTATGATGCTATTAATATATTAAATGAAAATGGAATAAGCTATATTATTTCTGGTGAATCTGTTCCTGGAAGTATAACTACAGGTGAATATACTGTTAAGAACTTTACATCAACAATAAAAACTGGTGAATCTGTTACTTTAACAGTGGCAAAAGCCTCTGGTTCTAATAGCAACTCTAATAATAACAATAATAACCATAATAATGATAATAGCCATAATAATGATTCAAATAATAACGGTAACTCTAATGGTTCTGCTTTAGATGAACTGGAAGATGACTTAGGTTCAATCTTTCCTGGATTAGGGGATTTATTTAATTAGTATTTTGGTGTATTAAAATATAAGACACTTACTTATATTTAATACACCATTTTTCTTATAATAAATTAATGATATATATTTTATACTTACAAGACAATTTTTGTTTATTTGAAATATGTAACATAAGTTTTTGCAAATTAACTAATTTAATGACATTTTTTCTGTTTTATACGGTTTTTTATGAATTTAGTCTTTTTTCTTCTTGCATTTTAGATATTTTTATTATAAAATTATAAACAACAATACACGAATGATATTAGGGGGTATACATATGAATATTTGTAGTAATTTTTTAAATTCATTAAATGACTATATTTTAATGATTAATGATTTCTTATGGACATATATTTTAATTGCACTTTTAATTGCAATAGGTCTATATTTCACTATAAAGACTAATTTTGTCCAATTTAAAAATATAAAAGAAATGTTTAAACTTTTAGGTGAAGGTTCTTCTTCATCAGAAAAAGGATCTATTTCATCATTCCAAGCTTTTTGTATCGGTACAGCTTCAAGAGTTGGTACTGGTAATTTAGCTGGTGTTGCTACTGCCATTGCTGTAGGTGGTCCTGGTGCTGTATTCTGGATGTGGCTTATTTCATTAATTGGTTCTGCATCTGCTTTTATAGAATCTACTTTAGCACAAATATATAAAGAAAAAGATGGTGACTCTTTTAAAGGCGGTCCAGCTTACTATATGGAAAAAGGATTAAAAAAGAGATGGCTTGGTGTTTTATTCTCAATTTTAATTATTATAAGCTTTGGATTTGCATTTAACTCTGTTCAATCAAATACTATTGCTAGCGCATTTAGCTCTGCTTTTAATATTGATGTAACAATTACTGGTGTTATTCTTACAATTTTTACTTTAGTTATAATCTTTGGTGGTGTACATAGAATTGCTAAAATAACAGGATTTATAGTTCCTGTTATGGCTGTAGCTTATCTTTTAGTTGCAGCATTCATAGTTTGTAAGAATATAACTGAACTTCCTTCAGTACTAAAAATGATTTTTGCTAATGCTTTTGGCTTTGAACAAGTTTTAGGAGGTACTTTAGGAGCTGCTATACTTCAAGGTATAAAAAGAGGTTTATTCTCAAATGAAGCTGGTATGGGATCTGCTCCAAATGCAGCCGCTGTTGCAACTGTAAGTCATCCTGTTAAGCAAGGTTTTATTCAAACTTTAGGAGTATTTACTGATACATTAATCATTTGTACTTCTACTGCTTTAATCATATTAGTTTCAGGTGTTCCACTTGATGGATCAATTAAAGGTATTGAACTTACTCAACTTGCTGTAACTAGTCAAATTGGTTCTTGGGGAGGAACATTCATTGCAATTTGTATATTATTATTTGCTTTCAGTTCAATCATAGGAAACTATTATTATGGTGAAACAAACATTCAATTTATCTCTGAAAAGAAGATATACCTATATGGTTATCGTATACTAGTTGCTGTTATGGTAATGCTAGGTTCAGTAGTATCAATGGATATAGTTTGGAACTTTGCAGACGTATCTATGGGACTTATGGCTATAACAAACCTTATTGCTATAGTACTACTTAGTAAAATAGCCTTTAAAGCTCTTAAAGACTACAATGATCAAAAGAAACAAGGATTAGACCCAGTATTTAAAGCTTCTTCTATTCCTGAAATAGTAGATGACGTAGAATGCTGGAAATAACATAAAAAATAGAACCAATAGCTAATCAAGCTATTGGTTCTATTTTATGAATTAATCAGTTCATGTCGCTTCGCTTATTAACTTAGTTAAGTCGTCACAAGTGACTAATGAAACGCTTATATCGCTTCGCTCATAAGCTAGTTAAATTTTCAAATGCAAGCATATGAAAAAATTAAGGTTACAATTTCTACGAAATTCTTTAAAATATATATCTTAGAAATTCTCTAAGGAATTTCATCCTTAATTCATCATTCATAATCCATAATTCATAATTAAAAAAGGAATTCCTCAAGGAGTTTCATCCTTAATTTTTCATTTTTTCATTTTACATTTCAATTACTTAATCCCTTCTTTATCTAATTGAAGTGTAATTGCATTTACTGAAATATTTACTTCGTAAAGAGATAGTAAAAGGGAGCTCATTAATGATAGCAAACTTATAGCAAATATAACTTCACCTAAAAACTGTTTATTAATGTAAAGAACAAACATGGTAAGTACACATAAAAAGAAGCTAAACACTCCTAAAATTTGCATCCATCTTATGATATTTATTCTCTTTCTTAAGTTTTTTATTTGCATTAATACTATTTCATCTTTATCCTTCTTATATTGTAAGTCTAGTTGTCTTAATAATCCTGCTAATGTTAAAAATCTACTGGTATATGCTGAAATTAAAAGTGATATAGCTGTAAATAATAACGCAGGTGTTGTCATTTCTATTCTCATAGGTCCTCCTTAGTTAAAATTTATAATATCTATATATTGTATATCTATATTATTGTTTTATGCTATGTTTTACAACAGTTCCATCATTACCACTAATTATAATTGTACATATCTTCCCTTCATTATCTCCTTTTGTAATCTCATAATTAAAGATATAACTTAAGGTAGATATATTTTCTTCAGTGGTGAAATAACCCATATCTTCATTTATAAGATCACCACTTAACCCAATGAATTCTAGATATTCTCTGGCAATTTTCTTTGCTTCACTTTTTCTTGTTCTCATAAATGATTGATACTCTACATTATCTGTATTTAAGGCTGAAAAACCTACCAACTCTCCTGAATATTTATTTATTTTAACAGTAATAATATCATCGTAATTTATATATTTTCTATGATATCTATAAAAATTAATAGTATAAAAAGGCTCATTCTTTTCACATTCTAATACTTCTTTTAATTCAAAATCATTATCTAAAATATGCTTTAAATATTTTTCTGCATAATCTATACATTGTTCTTCAGATAAAACTGTTTCACCAGTTTTAGTAGTAGTTTGCTCTAAAAATCCAATTACATTATAATTCTTATCTAAATCTACTCCGCAGTTATGCCATTTTAAGGTATATCCTACTGTAGCATTACCATTTGAAGATGTCTTAACTTCTTGGATATCTGATGCCACGGGTACAATTTCTCCATTTATAGCTCCTATTTCACTTAATTCTTCTAAGAAGCTTATGGTTTCTTTAACTTGTGTTGAAGTTTTCCCCATATTCATATTCCACATATAAATTATTCCTATAATCAAAACAAATACTATACTAAATAGTATTAAATTTTTATTGCCTTTTTTCATATATCCCCCAATAATATGTCTTAATTTATATTTTTATATCTATATTTTACATTAATGTTTTAAATTTTCAAAGCAATTTATTATTTGGTGAAATGAAAATAAAGATAAAGACTCAGAATAAATTCTGAGCCCTTATCTTTTTTGTTGTTTTATAAAATTTATATTATACCAATAATTTCATTTATATCTTTAATTCCTTGTTCCTTACAGAACTGTTCCATTTGTTCTATAACTTCTTTTCCTGCATTAGGATTAAAGAAATTCACTGTTCCTATTTGAATTGCTGATGCCCCTGCCATCATGAACTCAATGGCATCAACACCTGATACTATTCCTCCTAGCCCTATAACAGGAATGCTTACAGCTTTTGATACTTCATGTACCATTCTAAGTGCTATTGGTTTTACTGCTGGCCCTGATACTCCTGCATAAATATTATCAAAGACAGGCTTTCTTTTATATGGATCTATGGCTAATCCTTTTAGAGTATTGATTAACGATACTGAATCAGCACCTGCTTTTTCACATTGTATAGCCATATCAACTATATCTTCCGCATTTGGTGATAATTTCACCATAAGTGGCTTATCAGCTATTGCTTTTATTTTTGAAACAACTTCATAAGCTACATCTGATTTTATTCCAAAAGCCATTCCTCCGCTCTTCACATTAGGACATGATATATTAAGCTCTATCATATCTATATCTGTGCCTCTAAGCTTTTCTACTGCAGCTTCATAATCTTCTATACATCCACCACCTACATTGGCTATGATGTTAGTGTCGAATTGCTTCATTTTTATCAATTCTTCATTTATAAACTTATCTATTCCTGGATTCTGTAGACCTACTGAATTCATCATTCCACTTGGTGTTTCAAAAACCCTTATACCACTATTACCCTCTTTAGGATTTATTGTAAGTCCCTTAGATGAAATACCACCTAGTATTCCAACATCATAAAATTCATTATATTCGCTTCCAAATCCAAATGTTCCTGAAGCTGCTATTACAGGATTCTTAAAATCTACACCATTTATATTAACCTTTAACATCTTATGCACTCCTTAAGCCTTTATAGTTCTACATAGTTTCCATCAAATACTGGACCATCTTTGCATGTTCTCTTATTACCATCTTTAGTTTTACATGTACATACAAGACATGCACCTACACCACAAGCCATATGCTTTTCCATTGATACAAAAACCTGCACTCCATGCATCTTACACATTTCAGCTACTTTTTTCATCATTACTTCTGGACCACAGCACAATACTGTATCATATTCATCTACCTTTAATATATCTGTTATAAATCCATGATGTCCATATTTACCAGTATTAGTTGAAACATAACCTTCATTTATGTATTCACACATTTCATTTGTTAAATATATTTCATCTCTAAAACCTGCATATAGATCTAATTTCATTCCCTTATTTCTTTTTCTAAGCTCTCTTGCTAGCATTACCATAGGGGCTATTCCTATTCCTCCAGAAACTAAAGCTACATTTCCATACTTTTTATCAACATCAAACCCATTTCCAAGAGGCCCTGTAAGTTCAATATAATCATTTTCTTTAAGGTTAGCAAACTCTTTTGTTCCCTTTCCTACTGTTGCATAAACAAATGTCACCTTTCCATCTTTACTTTCACTTATGCTTATTGGTCTTGGAAGAAGCGTTCCTCCTTGATGCTTCAGCATATAAAATTGTCCAGGTTTAACTTTGCTGTCTTCTGCCACAACCATTTCATATATTCCATCTACTATTTTTTTATTAGATAATATTTTTGCTCTTGTATATTTCATGATATTGTATTCCTCCTACTATATAGCTTTTATAGCCGCTCTTATAGCATCTCTCATCTTAATAGCTTCATTTCTTGCACATTCTGCAAATTCTAATTCTCTATTTTCTTTTTTATAAGCTAATAATATTCCTCTTGACGAATTTACAACTCCACCATTGCCATTCTTTAAATAAAGTGCAACATCTTCAGCAGTGCCACCTTGTGCCCCATATCCAGGTATTAAGAAGAACATATCACTATATCTGCTTCTTATTTCTTTACCTTCTTCCACATGAGTACATCCAATTACTCCACCAATTGCTGTATAACCATATTTTCCTTTTACAGTTTGTCCAGCTTCTGTTATTTTATCAGCCACTGCATTATATAACTTCTTACCATCTTTTATATCTAGATTTTCAAAATCTTCTGCCCCTTTATTTGATGTTCTTACTAACACGAAGACACCTTTCTTTCCACTTTCCATATATGGCATATATGGTTCTATGCTATCCATCCCCATATATGGGCTTAAAGTTATAAAATCTGCCTCAAAATCCCCTGTAAAGTGTGCTTTAGCATATTGTGATGCAGTAGCTGCTATATCGCCTCTCTTAATATCAGCAATAATTATTGCATCTTTTTCTCTTAAATACTTCAAAGTATTTCTATATGCAATAAGTCCTGCTAATCCTAAAGCTTCATAATATGCTATCTGTACTTTATAGCATGCAACTACATCAAGAGTTGCATCTATTATTTCCTTATTAAATTGGAATATTGCCTCATCTAAACTTTTTCCTTCTAAAATATGTTGTGGTATATATGATGCATCAGTATCTAACCCTAGACACACTACACCTCTTTCTTCAACTCTCTCATATAACTTATCTATTATTAACTTATCCATTCTTGTCCTCTCCTTAACTTAAAGCCTTATAAACTATCTTACCTTTTCTTATTGTAGTCATAACTTCTCCAAAGTATTTTCTTCCATGGAAAGGAGTGTTCTTACCTTTTGACACGAAAGTTTCCTTATTGATTACTATTTCTTTATTTAAGTCTAGTAAAACCATATCTCCATCATATCCTATAGTTATTAAACCTTTATTCATGCCTAATATGTCTGCTGGATTCTTAGACATAAGTTCACTTAACTTATTTAATGAAATTCCATTTTCCTTTACTAAGGTTGTATAGCATATAGAAAATGCTGTTTCTAAACCTACCATCCCAGGTGCTCCATTTTTCTTATCTTCTTCTGTATGTGGAGCATGATCAGTTCCTATACAATCAATTATTCCTTTCTTAATGGCATCTATTATACTCTTTACATCTTCTTTCTTCCTTATTGGAGGGTTTACCCTATAATTACTTATGCTTTCATCAAGAGCAATATGATGTGGTGTAACTTCACAAGTTACATTTGTACCTTCTTCTTTTGCTGTTGTTATGGCTTGTACCGCTTCTTTAGTACTTACATGGGCCATATGAAGATGAACTCCAGTTACCTTTGCCAAGTATAAGTCTCTGATAGTCATTAAGTCTTCTGCTATCCTCATATCAATTTTTGAAAAAGTCTTATCTTCGGCATGAGACATAACTACCCAGTTATTTTCATTTGCCACTTCCATAGCCTTCATCATTATGCTGGAATCCATAACCCCTACTCCATCATCTGATATGGCCTTTACTTTCTTATCATCCTTAAAATTCTTTAAATGCTCTATGCTGCTTCCTTTAAAGTTTTCAGTTATTGATACACATTGATGTATATCTATAAGACCTACTTCTTCAGCTCTAGTTCTTACATGATTAAGGACATCATAGTTGCTGCAAATAGGACTTGTATTAGCCATAAGACATGCTGCAGTATATCCACCTTTTACTGCCGCTTTAGATCCACTTTCTATATCTTCTTTATGAGTAAGACCTGGCTCTCTAAAATGTGCATGAGTATCTATAAATGATGGCATTAACACCTGTCCATTTCCATTCAATACTTCTACACCTTCTTTGTTCAGTTCTAAACCAATTTCTTTTATCTTTCCATCTTCAATATATACATCTCCATGAAAATTTTGAAAGGCATCAATTATATTTACATTTTTTATAAGTAAGTTATTCATATTCCTTATACCTCGCTTGGATTAATTATAGTATCACAATATTGACATTTATATGATCCTTTATTTTCATCTACAAGATCAAAAACATCTTCTAAGTATTTTTCATCACTTGTTATACATCTAGGATTATTGCATTTTAATATTCCACTAATCTTTTGAGGTAATGGAGGTTTTATCTTTTTAATTATCTGTTCATTTTTAACTTCATTAATGGTTATACCTGGTGATAGTAAAGCCAATACAGTAAAATCTACATCAGTAACATTTTCTATTTTTATAATATCCTTCTTACCATTTTTCTTACTGTCAGCATTTATTATCAACGCAACTTGGTTGCCTTCCTTTTCTAAGTTAAGGTATTTAAATATTTTTACTCCTACACCAGCTTTTATATGATCTAAAACAAATCCATTTTTTATACTTGTTATTTCTAGCATTCCACTACCCCCAGTAATTTAGCTATTAAAGCCATTCTTACATACATACCAAACTCTGCTTGTTTAAAATAAGCTGCTCTTACGTCTTTATCCACTTCAATATCTATTTCATTTACCCTTGGTAATGGATGCATAACTATCATATCTTTTTTAGCTCTATCCATTTTACGTGCATCTAAAATATAACTATCTTTTAATCTTAAATATTCATCTTCATTGAAGAATCTTTCTTTTTGAATTCTTGTCATATATAAGATATCTAGGCTTTCTATAACCTCTTCAATCTTTTCTACTTCACAATACTCTATATTGTTTTTATCTAGCACTTCCTGTCTTATGTACTGTGGAATCCTTAATTCTTTAGGTGAAATAAGGACAAATTTTATATTTTCATATCTAGACATTGCTGTAATTAATGACTGTACTGTTCTACCATACTTTAAGTCACCACATATACCTATGACATGATTATGTAGTGTTCCCTTCAAACTCTTAATGGTTAAAAGGTCTGTAAGCGTCTGTGTTGGATGGTGATGTCCTCCATCTCCTGCATTTATTACAGGTACGTCTGAATACATACTTGCAACCTTTGCAGAACCTTCTTTAGGATGTCTCATTGCTATAATATCTGAATAAATTGAAACCATTTTTATTGTATCGGCTAAAGTTTCACCTTTGGCTGCAGAGCTTGAATTTGGCTCAGAAAAACCTAATATTTTTCCTCCTAACCTCATCATAGCAGCTTCAAAACTAAATCTTGTTCGCGTACTTGGTTCATAGAATAATGTTGCTAATATCTTGCCATTGCAACAATTTGAAAATTCATTTGGATTTGCTATTATTTGATGTGCTAATGTAAATATTTCATCAAGTTCATCTACAGATAAATCCATAGGATTTATTAAATGTCTACTTTTCATATTTTTCACTCCTTTTTTAACCTCTCTGGGTTAAATTTAAAAAGAATTTTTTATTTTAGAAACCTTTTGATTATATCAATTTAAATCTGAAAGTTTCATATGTAAAAAATGCCTCCCTTTATATCAAAAGGAAGGCATGTTAATCCTAATATTTTGCCAAAATCCGCTTCCTTTTGAATCTCTCTGGACTCTTTTAAAGGTACTCATTTTTACTTAGGATAACACTATTGTTTAATATTGTCAATATTATTAACTCCAATTATTTGTTATTTCATCCCACATCATTTTTCCACATTTAGCTAAAGTTATAGTTCCATAAACGCTATTTGGCACTTTTTCTGAAAGAACTGTAAATGTGAAATTTCCTTTTTTGTTGTGTATATACTCTGTATCATTTTCAACAGATGGCTTATCTCCAGTCTTACTGGAAATCTCTGATTTTAAATCGTCTTGGATATATAATGCCAATTTATTCTTAATTTGCTGTCTTTGCAAAATATCAATAAGCATTTGACCATTATCTTTATTTAAGAAAGTACCATTATATAAATGTTTCCACATCATGCACAAGTCATATGCTGAAGTGATATTTTCTATATTCACTTCCGGCATACGTTCATCCTTAGTTTTCCTATTTAACTTAGAATTCTTTAAACCCATTGATTTTATATCTTCATTTATTTGTTCCATTCCTAATATATCAATTATCTTATTAGCTGCTGTATTATCACTTTGAATAAGCATAATTACCATCAATTCAAAAAGTGTATAATCTCTGTCATCAAACTCATGAATTATACCTGTACCATATACTTTTTCATCATTTAACACTTTTATCTTGTCCATAAAATTAACTTTTTTATCTTCTTTTGCCTTTATAAGTGAAATAGCAATAGGTAATTTCATACATCCTGCTGCAGTCATAGAAACGTTTTCATTATATCCATAAGAATACCCACTTCTTAAATCTTCAAAATAAAACGAATACCTTCCTTCCCTTGTTTCTAAATACTTCTTGATACAATTCATCTAATACCCTCCGGTTTTACATTACTTTCATTTTTATTATTTTATATAGTTATATAATTTTTTATATATTCTTTTTTATATCTAAAAAATATAAACCATTTGCAAATATGCTAAAAAACTGCCTATTTTCATAGACAGTCTACTTTTCTTCAGTAATCTTAATCCGCAAAGGATATTCCTATTTTTTTTGCCATTTTTACTAATTCACCGTCTGGATTTACTTTTTTAGTTTTCTGTCCTATTACATTTTCAAGGGTATCGCTGGTGATAGTATCTCCTTTTAAACATACCATCTTACCAAATTCACCATTTACAATCATTTCAACAGCAGCAACTCCATATCTTGTAGATAATATTCTGTCATAAGTACAAGTATTTCCTCCTCTTTGAATATGACCAAGAACAGTGCATCGTACTTCTTTATCTTTCATTAGACTTTCAATATCGCCTGCTAACTTATTACCAATACCACCAAGCCTAATTGGATCTGGACTATCCTCAACAATCTTTGATACCACCACATCTCCATCCTTAGGCTTTGCACCTTCTGCCACTACTATAATAGTAAAATTCTTGCCACAGCTTTCTCTTTCCTTAACCTTAGCTATTATTTTATTTATGTCATATGGTATTTCAGGAATTAATATAACATCTGCTGAACCTGCTATACCTGATTCCAATGCAATCCATCCTGCATTCCTTCCCATTACCTCACATAGCATTATTCTGTGATGTGATTCCGCTGTGGTATGAAGCCTGTCTAATGCCTCTGTAACTACATCTATTGCTGTATTAAATCCAAAAGTAACATCTGTTGATGCTAAGTCATTATCAATGGTCTTAGGAACTCCTATTACATTAACACCTTTTCTAGCAAAATCCCTTGCTGATGTCAAAGTTCCATCTCCTCCGATGACTACTAGTACATCTACTCCTTCTTTTTTCATATTTTCTATAGCTACATCTGATACATCTTCCTTACTAATAACGCCATTTCTTTCTACTGTATAATCAAATAAATTATCTTTATTTGAACTATAAAGAATAGTTCCACCTCTGTGAAGTATTCCAGTTACAGTTTCCATGGTCAATGGAATAAAGTTATTATGATATAATCCCTTATAACCAAACTTATAACCTATGACCTCAATTCCATAATTCAAAATAGCAGCTCTTGTTATAGCACGTATTACTGCATTTAAACCTGGACAATCTCCTCCACCTGTTAGTAACGCTATTTTCTTTATTTTGTTATCCATATAAAACCCCTCCCCATATACTACTTTTATACCTTTATCCAACCTATAAAAGTTCTATGATTTACAACTTTACTGCCTAATTTTCACTGCTATTACTATAATATAAATTATGATAAAATTTAATTCTACTTTTTTATAAAATTTATGATTTTTTACAATTTACATACTAATTATAAATAATTTCAATTCTAGCATCTTCACTAATTCCATCACATGAAATACTTATCATATTTTCACCTTTAATAAGTTCTACTTCAAAATATTCATTTACTTTTTCAAAAGATCCATCATTTCTTCCTACATAATATTCACTGATTATGCTACCATCCTTAAATCCTCCTACCACAAATCTTTCTACACCTTCTTCTTCACTTTTCATCAATATTATATAAGCTTTATCATCTTCTGCTACCAACTCTACCTCTGGTGATTTTGTAAATAATGCTGTATTTTCAGTGTATATTGTTGGCATTAATGATTCATTGGCATATGTAAGAGCTATTTCTTCTTTTGATGTAATGTATGTAATAACACTGTTACTTTTAATTCTATCTACTGTATTATCTATCATAATAGTATAGGATTTAAATAAATTTTTCTTATTGCTAAAATATTCTTCTTCTGACATATTACCTATATATCTTAGTTCTGATTTTTTTCTTTCAACTAATTCAACACCACTACATGGAGTGTTTTCAAAAGTAAAATATCCACCATCTACAATATCTATGGCAATCCATTTATTATACTTATCACTATAGTATTCAACAATATAATATCTATCATATTTATCTTCATCTTTTTTACTACATCTAATCTCACCAATTCTTGCATTATACCCTACAGAAGTAATAAAATCTCTGATAATTATAGACATATCCTTTGCTGATACTGTCTTTTTTTCTCCAATTAGCCTAATAATATCATATCCATTAAGAGCTTTTGTGTCATTAACATCGCCTAAGGTTACTACCTCACCTGCAGCTTCTACTATCTTTAATATATATTTTATTTCATCATCTTCTTTTGCTATTTTATCAAGATTATAAATACCTCTTAACATTTCTATTCTTAAATCATTTTCCTCTTCATAAAATAATGCTATGCTATCTCCATTATAAATATTATCCCAAAGTTTTATTTCATATGTCTCCCTGGGTCTTACTAGATCATATATTGCATAACCTAATCCACCTAATCCACCTAATACTACTGCTACTATGATTATCTTTAATAATTTCTTCACCTTTATCATCTTCTTTCATATATTTTTATATTAATACTTTCGTAATAATATAAAAAAAATTAAGAGCCACTTAATATAGCTCTTACAATTATAATTTATTATACTGATAATTTTATCTTCTTTTCCTTCTTTAATATTTTACATATTAAAAATGCTGTTATGGGAATAATCAATACACATCCTATTGCTCCAAAAATGATAAAGACGAATTCCTGAAAAAATGCTTCTGAATTTATCATATCTAAAAATGAATAATTAAACCGTTTATATCTATTAAAAAGTAAGATAGATTCTCCTATTCCTGCTAGTACAAGGGTATTAGAGGTGGTTCCTAGAATATCCTTTCCCATTATTATGCCTGATTTAAATAATCCCTTTTCTGTCAAATCCTCATTATGCCTATATACTTCATATACTGCTGTAGCAATTGCAATGGCCGTATCCATAATTGAACCTAAAAGTCCCATTATTATTATAGCAATTTCCACATGCTCCATATCTACATCTATATTTTCATCTAAGAACATGGCATCATCTTCAAAAATACTTATATCATTATAACCACCAATAATTGATTTATTCCCTACTACCCATGCTGATGCAGACATGAGTATTACTACAATTTGTACAGCTAAAAATGCTGCCCAAGTCTTTTTATTTATACCATTTTGATAAAACAAAGTAATGGCACATAAAATACAGCAGCATATAAACACCACCATCATAGGAGACTTTCCTTTAGCCATCATATATGTAGCCATAATAAAGACTGCTACGTTGCATATTAAGGTGAAAAAGCTCATCATCCCTCTCTCTTCACCAATAATGCCCATTAAGGCAAATAATATAATTGCCAGCACCTTAATCATTTACTTGTCTCCTTTTCTTTAATATAGTTATAGCTATAAAGCCTGATATTGGAATTGTCACCACTATCCCTATGGCACCTACAAGGAACCTTATTATTTCAAAAGGAATTTGGAATTTAATAATACTTAAAAACTTATAGCCATTTTTTATCTTTAAAATCAGCATTGGAATGGTGCCACACATATAGGTAAAAAATAATACGTTAATCATAGTTCCCATAATATCATAACCAATTTCCTTCACTGATGAGATTAAGTTCTTCACAGAAATATTCTTATCTTTATTAATTAATTCATTTACTGCTACGGAAATAGATATTGCTACATCCATTATTGCTCCTAGGCCACCAATTAATACTCCTGCCATAAAGATATGATCTAAATGTTCAGGATTTGTTATATATTCCATCATCATATACTCTGGCTGTTCAAAGTTTTCCTTGGTAATCTTATATATAATAAATATTAAAGCCACTGATATCAGCGTCGATATTATTGCACATACGGTCTGCTTATTAATACCACTGGCTAATATTAATGAAATCATTGTAAATAGTATTATCATTAAATTACATAACTTTAATATGTCTTTACCATTTACATATTCATTTAATGCATATGTAAAAATTATTATATTCATAATGATAGATATAATGGATAATACTCCTTTTTTACCGGCAAATATCACTATTCCCAAAATAAAAACACAAATAAGCACCATAACATACATATCTCTTTTTACAGACAATATATTAGCTGATAGTTTATCTTCACTACCACTTAAACTAACAAATAAATAATTGCCTTTTTTATATCCTTCATCCTTTACCCCTGAATATGAGCATGTATTATTTAAAGTTATACTTTTTCCTTTATACTCTCCATTTTTTATTATTGCTGTGATTTCTTGATTATAGTATTTTTCCACTTCACCATTTAAGCCTTCTTTTTCATAAACTTCTTCATTCTTTACAGCTGTTATCTTCACTACATCTTCTTTATATAAAAAATAATTATTATAAGTAAAAACCATTGCTGCCATCAGTAAAAAAATAACTGCACATATGCTAATAATTCTCTTCCTCTTTTCCTTGATTATCTTTTTTATTTCTATTCCTTCTCTTGTCATAGCTTTACCTCAATTTATCTTTTAAGCTTTTTTTGCTTTATGCTTGCAAAAGGAAATGAGATGGTTTGAAACCATTACACCATCTCCTTCCCTTATATTAACACAATATATTATATCAGTTAATACCACTACTTTCAAACAAGCAGCTAACTATACTTATTTAATATACTTTTTTCCATTATGGCTACAGCCTTATACATTATAAAGGCAATTACAGCTAAAATCACAATGCTCATCATAACCATATCTAACTGTGCTATTTGCCCACCATATACAATTAAGAAACCTAAACCTTCTCTGGCCACTAGGAACTCCCCCATTATTACACCAACCCACGAAAGTCCAACATTTATCTTTAAGGCTGATATTAGTACTGGTACACAAGCTGGTAGTATTAAATGTCTTAAAATCTGCATTTTACTAGCTTTAAAAGTCTTCATTAGGATTATTTTACCAGTATCTACTTCATTAAATCCTGTTAAAACACTTATAATAGTGGTTACCAAAGATATCAGCAATGTTATTACAATTATTGCTCCTGTGCCATTGCCTACCCAAAAGATAATTATTGGTGCCAATGCCACCTTAGGCAATGAATTTAAAACCACTAGATAGGGATCCATTATTTTTGAAACTGTAGGCGATGACCATAACAAAACAGCTATTGCTCCTCCTATTATAGTTCCTAATAAGAAGCCTACAATTGTTTCATAACAAGTTACCCAAATATGAGTAAATAAGGTACCTTCTTTTATAAATTCCACCAATGATTTTAATATTCTACTGGGACTTGATGTTAAAAATGGATCAATCCATTTCAGCATGGCCGCTATTTCCCATAGAGCAATTAAGCCTATTAAGATAGCTACTCGCCAAATGCTTATCTTAATCCTTTGTCTTTTTTGCTTTTTTAAATAAGCTTCATGTTCATCATTCATTATCATCATCAAACTCCTTCCATAACATTGAGAAATATTCCATATATTCCTTTTCACCACGTTTCTCAAAAGGAGTAAGCTCACTGTTTTCAAAATGAATTTTTTGCATTTTCTTAATGGAAGCAGGCCTTTTGCTTAATACTATAACCTTGCTAGACATGACAATGGCTTCACCTATATCATGAGTTACCATGATAGTGGTCTTACCTTCTGACTTTATTATTGCATATACATCATCAGTTACCTTTTGACGTGTCTGATAATCTAAAGCTGAAAAAGGTTCATCTAATAATAATATTTCTGGCTTTAAGGCCATTGTCCTAATAAGAGCTGCTCTTTGCCTCATTCCACCTGATAATTCCTGTGGTTTATGATTTTCAAATTTCTTTAAACCATATCTTTCAATGAGTGACTCTGTAAAAGCTATATTTTCCTTGGTAAGAAGTTTTTTTATCTTAAGCCCTATGAGCACATTATCTTTTACCGTAAGCCAAGGAAAAAGATAATCTTTCTGAAACATATACCCAACTTTATCTAAATTATCTTTAACAATGCTACCTTTATACTTTATAACTCCCTTTGATGGTTCTATAAGCCCACTTATGATATTAAGTAGCGTTGATTTTCCACAACCTGATGGACCTATTATACTAATAAATTCTCCTTCATCCACTGTAAAATTTATATCTTTTATGGCTTCTGTAACGCCTTTCATATTATGATAATTCATATCTACATTACACACTTCAACTATTGCCATATTTACACCAACCTTTACTTACTTGCTTTCTCAGCAAAGGTATTATCTACAATGACTTCAAAAGGTGGTCTCTCTTTAATCAAGCTTTCATCGTAACCTTCAATGATATCCATAAGCTTCTTTAATTCTTCTTCCTTCACCATAGGAGTATCACAATATGCATCAATTTCCTTATAATTATCTAGTACTGATATTATTATCTCCTTATCTGTTCCTGGGAAAAATGAAATAATTGAATCAGCTATTTCCTCACTAGTATGTTCTTTAATCCAAATTTGTCCTTTGTAAATAGCATTAGTAAAACTTTGTATTATTTCTGGATTCTTTTCCATGTAGCTCTTTGTAGAATAGAAACAAGTATAAGCTATATTACCTGCACTTTCTCCAATAGATGATACTATATATCCACTACCGTCCTTTTCCAACATAGATGCTGTAGGTTCAAATAATGCTACATACTCTGCTGTACCTGATTTAAATGCACCAGATGTGGCAGTAAAATCAATATTTGTTACCATATTTACATCTTCTTCAGGATTAAGTCCATTTTCATTTAAAACATATTCTAACGCCATTTCAGGAATTCCACCTGGTCTTCCCCCTATTATTTCCTTGCCTCTTAAACTGCTCCATGAAAAATCTTTTTCTTCTTCCCTACCAACTAAGAAAGAACCATCTTTTTTAGTAAGTTGTGCAAATACTACTGGATAATCTTCCCTACCTTGATTATAAATATAAACAACCTGTTCTGGCCCTGAAAATCCTATATCTGCACTACCACTTAAAAGTTGCTGCATTGTCTTATCTGCCCCTTGACCTGTTGATAAATCAATCTTTATGCCTTCTTCTTCAAAGAATCCTTCATTTATGGCCACATACATTGGTGCATAAAATACTGATCTTACAACTTCATTAAGTCTTACTGTCACCATGCCTTCTGCCTCTTCACTTTTTTTATTGCACCCAAATAACCCACAAAGACAAAGTGTAAAAGCTACAAATAAAGAAATAATCCTAATCTTTTTTTTCATCGCCTTTCCCCTCAAAATTTCTCTTATTAATCATAATATGATTTTAGCACTACTTTTGATAAAAAAGAGTATTACTATTCCTAAGCATTAAAAAAACAGACATAATATATGCCTGTTTTTTTATCAATTAATTTATAAATTCCATTTTCCAATTATAATATCCTGTTTCTTCATCCTTTTCATATCTTAGATATGCTGAAAATAAAGTTCCTTTCTTACTCTTAAGATTTCTAAAGCCTACTTTTCCATTCTTAAGAAGTAACTCAACCATTTCCTTAGTTACTTTCTTCCCCATAGCTTCTATGAATTTATCATTCTTCCAAATGGTATATTTACATCCATTTTTCCAATTGGTACAACCAAAGCCTTTTTCACCTTCAATTATATCATTACCACATACAGGACATTTTCCTACACTTTCTGTTCCCTCTGGTAATGCTACTTTAAAGTTTTTTAGCATAGCTGTATCTTTCTTAATATCATCTACAGCTTCTACGGTGAAATCTTTTATCATAGCTAAGAAATCATCTTTCTTAAATTTACCTTTTTCTATATCAGATAAAGTTTTTTCCAATTTTCCTGTATACTCTAAGTCTAAAAGCTCTTTAACTGGGAATATTTCAACTAATGTTCTTCCAAGGTCAGTACAAGTTAAACTCTTACCTTTTGATTTAATATATCCGGTATCCTTTAATTTCTTAATGGTTTCAGCCCTTGTTGCCGGTGTTCCTATACTAAATCCACTTAAAATTGCTTGCATCATCTCTGGAGAATCTTCTTCATCTTTAAAACTTTTTCCGCATGTCTCCATAACTCTTAATAGAGTTTTTTCATTGTGAAGCTTTGGTGGTTTCTTAGTTACAGTATTAACTTTTCCATCAATTACTTGTACCATTTCCTTTTCACTTACAAAAGGTAAAATAGTATCTTTTGTTTCAATTTTTTCAACTACACGCCATCCTTCAACTCTTTGAACCCTACCTTTAGCAGTAAAAGTACCTTTAAAGTTTTCATCATGAACTTTTACTGTTAACTTAGTTTCTTCAAATTCTGCTATTGGCATAAATTGCATTATAAATCTATTTTTAATTGCATTATATACTATTTCTTCATCTTTACTTAAACCTGTAGGCCTAATATATGTTGGTGTTATTGCACTATGGCTTTCAACCTTAGAATTATCAAATATTCTTTTATTATCTACAAATTTAATTTGATCTTCATATGGCAATCCTTTTTTTACAGTTTCTAAAACTTTTCTTGTTTTGTCCTTTAAACTTTCGTCTAACGCCACACTTCCTGTTCTAGGATAAGTGGTAAACTTCTTTTCATAAAGGCTTTGCGCCACCTTTAATACTTTATCCGATGTCCAACCTTTATATTTACTTGTTATATACCCCTGTAAGTTAGATAAATTAAATAATAGAGGAGCATATTCTCTCTTCTTTTCCACTTGTTTCTCTACAATTTCACCTTGTTTATCTTTAAGCTGCTTTTTTAATTCTTCAACAACTTTTTTATCTTCAAACTTTTCATTATTATTTTCATTATAATAAGTTCCTTCAAACTCTTCATTGTTCTTTGTCTTAAAAGTTGCCAACAGCTTATAATATGTAGATGCTTTAAAATTTTCTATTTCTTTATCTCTATCATATATGATTTTTAATGTAGGAAGTAAAACTCTTCCTATATTAATCATTTTTCTTTCTTTACCTGTACCACCATATCTTAATGTTGCTACTGAAGTTAAATTTATTCCTATAATCCAGTCAGCCCACTGTCTGCTTATACCTGCATCTTGAAGGGATTTCATTTCTATATTTTCCTTTAAGTTATTCATCCCTTTTTTAACTTCATCTGGAGTCCATTCATTTAATAATAGTCTATATATAGGCTTATTTTGATTCAAGTACATAAATACTTCCAGTGATATAAGTTCCCCTTCACGGTCTTGGTCAGTTGCAGATATAACGCCATCTACATCATCACGCTCTATTAATGTCTTAATTATATTAATTTGCTTTTCTGCCCCTTTATCTGTAACACTTCTATTTACGTTATCACATTTTACTTTATATTTAAATTCTTCAGGTATAAATGGAAACTTCTCCATTCTCCAACCTTTCATATTTTCATCATAATCTTTTGCATCAAATAATTGAAATAAATGACCAAAAGCCCATGTTACTAAATAATCATCACCTTCAAAATACCCATCTTTTCTTATTTTGATATTATATGCATCTGCAATATTCTTAGCTACAGAAGGTTTTTCTGCTATTATTACTTTTTTCACTAAAATTTTCCTCCAATAGTCTGTTCTATTTATTATCTATTAATTATATATCTTTTTTTAATAAAAAAATAGACAGATATTAAGTTTTCAATGATACTTCTAATAACTGTCTATTTTTTATTATTTAATTTTTATTAAACTATCTTAATTTAAATTTATCAATCATATTTTGTAGACTTTCAGATTGACTTGATAATTCTTCACTAGCAGCAGCACTTTCTTCTGAAATTGCTGTATTAGATTCTACTACTTCTGCAATTTGATCTATGCCTTCATATACTTCTGAAATAGACATTGCCCCTTGTTCTGTTAGTTTAGCTATTGTACCAATTACTTCTACAGCTTCCTTAGCTTTTCCTACAACAGCATTTAATGCTTCTGATGCTTCATCGGCAATATTCTTACCATTATTTACATTACTTATAGAATCTTCTATTAATATTTCAGTATTCTTTACAGCCACTGAACTTTCTTCTGCAAGCTTTCTAATTTCATCTGCAACCACTGCAAATCCTTTTCCTGACTCTCCAGCTCTAGCTGCTTCTATAGCTGCATTAAGTGCTAAAAGATTTGTTTGTTCTGATATACTATAAATAGTATTGATTATTGATTTAATATTTCTAGATGACTCTTCTATTTTATTCATAGCTGTCACCATTTCATTCATTTTTTCATTATTTAATTCAATTTGATTTCCTAGCTCTATAGTTAAAACATTTGTACTATTAGCTTGTTCAGTTGAAACTTTAACTTTTTCATTTATTTCTCCAATAGAAGCTATTAATTCTTGAATTATACCTGCTTGATTTATAGCTCCTTCTGATATAATTTGAGCTGTTGATGCAACTTGTTCTGAACCATCCTTAACTTGCTCAGTAACTATTTTAATATCATAGAATGTATTATTTATAGAATCTACTATCTTTTCTAGCGATTCTTTTATCTCTATAAATTCACCGATATAGTTATCTTCAATTTCAACATCAAAGTTACCTTCAGCAAATTTATTTAATACTTCTGTTATATTACTTATATTATCTTTAGTAAATAAAATCATTTCTCTCATACAATCTGCTAATACACCAATTTCATCTTCTGATGTATATTCTATTTCTAAATCATAGTTACCTTTAGCCATTTCTAATGCAGCAGCTTTTATTTCTTCAACTGGATTAGAAATACTTTCAATTATAGCTTGTACAACTTTTGTTATAAGTATTAAACCAATGATTATTATTACTATTATTATAATCATTACTATTCCTATGTATCTAGTAGTCCCTTGTATATCATCTTGAACATTTGTACTTATTTTATCACCTATTAAAGATACTTGTTCAATTATAACATCTAATACTTCTGGACAATCATTTAATATAAGTTTATTAGCTTTTGCCATATCCTTATTATTTATTGCTGTCAATATTTCGTTACCTATATTTATCCACTTTGATATATTATTACCAAAATTCTCAAGCTCTCTTGCTATTTCTGGATCTTTGTTAATATTATAAACATACTCTAATTCATTAGTTATTTCATTTACATATTTTTTCACATTTTGATCATATGATGATATATTTTCACCATTTTCAGCTCTTATATAAGCATCTCTTATATCTCTTGCTAAAGTTAATATACTTGTTGCAGTTTCTTGTATTGATATTTCAGAAGCATACTCAGTTTCAACAAAACTTTCAAGTTGACCTTTTAAATACATAAGACCTACTCCAGTAGCAACCGTAATAGTCGAAATAATTATTATTGCTACAATTAATACTTTTTTTAATTTTTTTGAAATTGATAAATTCTTAACTGACGTTAAATTTTCCAATTTATTGTTCATAATTAAAGCTTATCCTCCTCTTTTTAACATGTTATATATTTTAGCATATTTCGACCTAATTTGCTAACCTTTTTTTAAACTTTTAAAGTTTTATTAACTTTTATATTAAATAACCATTTTATGCAAAAAAACAAAGCTACATGCTAATTTTTTAGCCTATAGCTTTACTCTCTTTCCAGTATATTCATCTTGGAATCCATTTAAATTCTCTTTAATTTCTTTTTGCCCAATTTCAAGCTTATCAACTTTATATTCAAGTCTAGTTAACCTTTCATTTACTTTAACTTGTTCTGTCTTTAAAGTATTAACATCACTTTTTAACTCATTAACATCACTTTTTAACTCATTAACATCACTTTTTAATTCATTAAGTACATTAAGAATTTTTTTTAAAACCTGTTCCATAATTATACCTCACTTATTTTATGTTTAAATAATTATTAAACATATTATATCACATAATAATTTGTCTGCGCAAAAAAAGAGAGCTTCCTCTAGTACAATTTATTAAAAATTATATTAGATTCTTCTCTCTTTTATTTTTTATCTAAATTCAAATATCAATTTAAATTTACCTCTAAACTTTTCCGCATGTAGAAGAGATGTAGAAAGTATTATACTTTCTATTGCTAATAATATTAATAAATTACATAATAAAATACAATATAACCGAACTGGCAAGCATTTGTTTGAGTTAAAAAAAGCTTAACAGTTAAATTTTTCAAGTTTTTTCTGTTAGCTTTATTAAAATGCGTCTATTTTTAAATACTGTATATTCATATAATAAAATATGCCTTAAATTTTATAAAAGTATAGAAAAGGAGCTATCGCTAACAGATTTTTTTATCCGCTATTGCGACAGCCCCCTTTATGTTACATAATTAGATTTAAAATGGCTGTCTCACTAAAACTTTTATACACAATATATTGTAGTATTTATTATTAATGCGACATCCCCATACTTTTAATGAATTATTCAAATTTAAATATTAATTCAAATTTTCCTGTAACACTTCCACCAATAAAATTTTTACCATGTTTACTTGTAAAGCCTATACTAGCTTCTTTTGGTGTATCACTTCCAGTTTCTTTAGCTGGTAATACACCTAACTCTTTGTTTATCACATTAACATTATCTCCAATAAACTCTTCAATTGTTCCAGTTCTTAAACTTGGCTCTTCTGAGTCTTCTGGAAAATCTGGATTACCTGTATTACTATTTTGTTTGTTTGTTGATAACCATAAAGGATTGCTTGGTTCATTATAATTTGACTGAGTTAAGGATTTATCCTTTATATAAATACCCAATGCCATTTTTGTCATGGAATCTTGTTCATTCATGTTATCCCAATCACAAGAATTTGGTCCTACAATTTCAAGTTCACCAGAATTAACTTTTTTAGCAAATGATTCAACTTTAACTCTTACTGGACTAGTATTATTATTCTTTATTTTTAGTACTCCAGATACAAATTGATCATTCCCTTGACTTCCATCTTCATTTGGTATTAAGTTTGTTACTATTTGAAATGGAAGTTTAGTAGGTACAGTTACATTTATAGTTCTAACAACCTGTATATTTATTTCCTTTTCTGTTGAATTTCCATATAAATCAGTTGCCCTATACCTTGCTTTATAATTACCTTCAATGCTAGGATTAACATCATTGCTTAAAAGTTCTAATATAGTTTCTCTTTCATAAAGAGAATCATCTTCATCAGTTGCCCTTACAGCTTTCTTTAAATATTCATTAATAGCTTCTGATTTATTATCTATTGAATCTAATTCTATTATCGTCTTATTAGTTGATTCAATTTTGGGCATATCATATACAATTATTGTACTTGACTTTCTAGCAGTACGACTATTACTATTAGTAACTGTATATATAGCTTCATATAAACCAACAACATTAACATTTACATCCGAATAATCAAATTCTATTTGGTTAGTAAGTGATCCATCAATACTATCATCTGCTGTTACACTTCTTTTTAGTTCTTCATAATTTATTTCTGTACCTTTTAATACTTTTTTATCCATTACTCCCATTATTCTAGGTGCTGATTTATAAATTGCTTCTAAGCCATTTGGTGTTAATTTAAAAACAGCTTCAAGTAAGTTCAAACTATTATCTACACCATCATAATAATTTTCTCTTGCTCCTTCTATATTACCCTTTATAAGCAATTTTTTAGGTGTTCTATGAGTCATAGTTAACGTGTCACCATATACATAATTAAAGTCATTAAATTGATTTAAAACACTAGCATCATTTCCATTTTGATTTCCATTTAAGGTAATTAATCGTTTCCTATTTCCTTGTTCACTTTTTAACTCCATTGTAAATACAGTAGTTGATACTGTACTATCAAGTAAAGTTGTATTTTTATCAATTACAGCAATACTACCACCATTATTTCCATTTGGAGTAATTTTAATCTTAATAGGTATTTTTTCTGGTGCTACTAATTCTATTAAATTTTCATTTACATTTAATTTATCAACCTCTGGCTCCACATAAATTGCCCTTAATCCAGAATCAGTAATTTTAAACACAGTATTTACAATATTTTCTGGATTTTGAACAAAATCAGAGTAATCTTCAGCAGCATTTCTAACTGGTCCATTAATAGAAAAATATTGTGGATGTCCTGCGTAAATTTCAATTATTGTATTATACGGAATCTTCATATTTTGAAGTGCTCCTAAAACTTGAATACTTGGTCTAGCACTTCCCATTAACTCTAAGTTTTGAGTAAGAGTATAATCACTGGAACTACCTGCTGTTGTTCCCTCTCTAGGTTCATATACCTTTATTCCATAATATTTAAAATTAGAATTACTAGATGCAAAATATTCCAAACTATTGTTAACTGTAAAATTTAATTTAACACTATTTTCATCACTAGTATCTTTAATAAAACTTAAATTCAATCTATCATTTAATCCAAATTTAATTTCATCTTCAAAGATACCATTTTTCAAATTTACTATTCTTTCAGCAGTATTACTTCTTCCCCAAGAATCTGTTACTATATAATGTAAAACATTTCTTCCTACCCTTTGCTCACCTTCTACAATTACTTCATCTTTAACTTTTTCAATTTCATCTTCTTTACCTACAGATTTATTTAAATTAATTTCTTCACCATTATTAGATGGATTCCAAATAACTTTTACATTACTCTTAGTTAAAATATCATGGTCATCAAAAATCTTTACTCCCCTTAAATAATTAAAATCATCTCCTTTAATCCCATCAAATACTTCTTCATTTCTATTTTCAACAATAATACCATTTAATTTAACTTTTTCATCTATTTGTATTACTGGTGCATTATTATATACTGCTTCTAATCCTAAATCAGTAAACTTAAACCTAACATTTTTTATTTTATCAATATTAGTAACTCCATTAAAATAATCAATTTCTTTATTTACAACAGTTCCTAATATCTTTATACACATTTTATTTAATTCAGTTACATTTTCTATAGCAATATACTGCCCATCTTCATATATAAAATTTTGTATTCCACTTTCCTCATTATATAACTTTTCTTTTATAGTAGTTGCATTATCGTTACCCAAAATCTCTATAGATTTTAATTCATTACCATTAAAATCATAAATTTTTATAGTTGCAAAAATATCACTTAAGCTATTTGGATTAAAAGTAGTATTTAATTCTTCATTAGTATTAACCATAATTTTATTTTGATTATTTATATTATCTCTAGCAAAGCTTATAGAAACTCCTTCTATTCCATCAATAGAATAAATATTTATTATATTACTATCCATGGCAGATCTAATTTCAATACTTCCTGGCTTTGTAGCACTTCTACCCCAAGAATCTTCAGCAATATATGTTATATTTTGTATTCCTAATGTATCATAATCAACTTCATCATCATTTATAGTTACTTCATTTCTACTTATTTTATCATGATCATCAGTAACTTCTATATCACTTGGAACAAGTAATAAACTTCCCTTATAATATGGAATAGGATCATCTCCACCTATTATCTTAGGTGCTTCATTATAAACATACTTTAATCCATTAGATAAAATCTCAAATCTTCCATTTTCCATTTTATCCTTACTTGATAAACCCTCAAGTTTATTTTGCTCACTATTTATTATTTCACCTTGCAACTCTAAAGTTTCCCTTGGCTCCTTAGCCCATATACTCAAAGCATAACCTTCTTCATAAGAAAAATTATTAATTTTACTTATTATAGAATTATCAATCAGTTGATTTCCCCTTAATGCAATAGTTCCCAAGTTCTTTCCCACAGTATCATAAGCATTTATTTCAAACACTTGATTTTTATCAATAAAATTAATACTAGTATTAAGCTTATAATCTAATACTCTAAGTTTTTTTTGTATTGAATCAAAACTTATTATAAGTATATTATTTCTATTATCATCTCTTACATTAAGCTTTATATTTTCCAAATTATTTCTAGGTAAAACTGTTATTGTCCTATTAATAACTTCTTTAGTTCCCCAGCTATTTGAAATAATATATTTTACAATATAAACCCCTTCCCTTAACTTTTTAAATTGTGTCTTATCTTGATTTTCTGTTCCATTTTCAATTACTTCATCACTAAAATTCACATCACTAACTTCAGTTACTACTTCATCTATACTAATTGTATAATCCTCATTATTATCATCATTAACGTTTACAGTAATGCCACTTAAAAGATTTAAAGTATCCCCCCTTTTTATAGTTAAATTATCTACACCAGTTACATTTAAAGGTTTTGGTTTCATTTCCTTAAGACCATCATCTGTTATCTTAAATCTAACATTAGAATAATTTTGAATATCTCCAAATCCATTTAAATACTTTTCACTATATATATTATTTTCATCATTAGATTCAATTATAACACCACCTATAATTCTTACAGTTGTAGATGTTTCTCCTTTTAAACTTATAGTGTCATACTTGCTAAATGATACATTATTTAAACTTGCTAACTGTAATTCATCATGCTCATTATCACCATTTAAAATCACTTTAATTTTTTCATTTCCCCTTAAATCTCTTAAAACCATCTCAAAATAATTATTTTCACTTAACTTATAAACATTACTTGTTTCATTTTGTAATATATCACTTCCTCTTAATACAAACTTATTTTCATTAGTATCAAAAATAATTTTAAATGATAAATTTCCATCTACCCCATAAACTTCTATTTCATTTTCTCTTACCTTTGATTCCACATTTATGCTAGCTTCTTTAAGAGTTGCCCTTCCCCAAGTATCATAAAGTTTATATTCCACTTTATAAGTTCCTAATTTGTTAAAATCATAATTACATATATTAGGATTTTCATTTAAATGTGTTACAAGATTATCATTTACATATACAAATACAAATTCTTTAGAAATATTTTCATCTATTTCATCACTTACATTTATATCTGCTAATAAATCTATAACACCTTTGCTAATAGTTCTGTTCTTTCTAACTCCTTCAATATTGGGCGCCTTATTATACTTAGCTATTAATCCATCATTACTTACTTTAAATCCAGTATTTTTCATATAATCTAACTTATTATCATCATCCATATTGTCATTTTCTCTTGGCTTATCACCAAATATAGTTCCAGTAATTTCAATGCAAGATAAATTACTTCTATATACTCTTATAATATCCCCATCAGCATATTGCAACTTATTAAGCTCTATTAATTTAGGAGAAGTACCTCTATCATTACCATTTAAAGTAATATTAGCTTTTTCATTTCCCTCTGAATCTTTAATTTCAATAGTAAATGCAACATCACTTAAATTATTTACAGACAACTTTTCATTACTTTGATTAAATACCTTATATGTATTTTTAACTGTATCAAATCCAATTTCAAAAGCTAATTTTCTATTAACATTTTCTGAATTAATTATATTTAAAGTATTATCACCTTCTAAATTAATACTTTCATTTTGACTTATAGCTTCATTACCTTCTTGCATATTATTAACTTCTGAAAATATTTTAAATATATTTTTATATAAATTAGGTCTTACTGTAATTTTTCTATTTACTCTTGTAGTTTTATCCCAACGGTCAGTTGCAGTATAAGTTACTGTATAAGGTCCCAATTGATTTGTATTAACAATATCACCTGAAATACTTGTTCTTAAATGACCATTATCAAAATCATCAGTATAAGTTACACCCTCACTACTAACAAATTCTTCACCTTGATAAACATCCTTATCTTCAGCTCCATGTATCTTAGGGCCTTCATTATATATAGATTCTAATCCATCAGGAGTTAATCTAAACACAACATTATTCATATTATCAATATCATTAACACCATCACTATAATCTTCCCTTGCATTTTTTATTTTACCTTTTATAATTGACCTAGCTGGTTCTATATGCCATAAATATAAACAGTCATTATACTCAAAAGGAACATTATTCCAATTCCTATCATTTTCTCCATTATTAGAATTAGTAGTGGACATATATGTTGAACCTTCCTCACGCCCATTAAACTCTGTTCTTTTTTTAATATGTCCATCACTTCCTATAAGAACCATTTTATAAACTACTTCATTTCTATCTGATAAAACCATTGTTTTTGTTACATCAACTACTTTAAACATTTTTTGTTCAAAATCAATTTGAATTTTAAATGGAAACTTTTCTGGTGCAACTGGACCAAATACAACTTTATTATTTGTTATATTATTTTCATCTGGATTAGTATATATTGATTTTAATCCACTTTTTGTAATCTCAAATTTTACATTAAGTAAGTTTTCTGGATTTTGTACACCATCAGTATAATTCTCTCTTTCATCAGTTACATTACCTATTATAGAAAATCTATTTGGATGTCCATGATAAATCTCAAAATAATCTCCATATTTAAATGTATAATCCTTTAAAGTTTGTAAAGTACTATCTGTAACTCTTTGTGATACATCAATGCTTATTTGTGGAACAATAGCAGTTGCCCCAACACCATTTTCATTTGGTCTATATACTGCAATTTTTACATAACCACTAACTCCCCCATTACCAAAAGACTTATTATAAGTAATTACATTTAATTTATTATTTTCATGATTAAAACCAATTTTTATTATCTCTCCATTTTCACCATTAAATATAATAGTATTTTTATCAACACCATTTTTTATTATTAAACTTCTTTCAACGCTACTTTCTCTTCCCCAGCTATCTTGAACTGTTAATCTAACTGTGTTATTTCCTATCCTTAAATGCTTCTTCTCCTCCTCTACAAACTTCTCTTCTTCTTTTTTTTCCTCAACATTACCGTTACTTAACCTTCCATTATCCTGTTCATTATTTTCAAGATTATCTCCCTGAGCTGTGGAGCCATCATCCTCATTGCTATCTATAAAACTAACCTTTATTTTATTATTATCAATAATATGATTATTTTCTGGATTATCCTTATCATCAACAACTTGTATATTTTCTGTATAATTAATAGGATCACCTGCATATACAGTAAGAATATCATTACTTAAAAACCTTATTTTAGGTGGCTTATTATAAATAACATGTATTCCATCTTCTGTTAAATTAAATCTAACATTATCAATATAATCATTACTAGTTATAGTTTGAGAATAATCCTGATCTCCATCTCCAGCTTCACCCAATTCATTATTTCCTGTCATATATCCATTTATTCTTAACCTAACTAAATTACTGCTCCATAAACTAAAATAATATCCATCATAAACAGTAATATCTTCTAACCTTTTTTCAATTTCTTCCACATCCCTTGATTCTGCTTCTGTTAATTGAATTTCACCAACCTTTTCTTCATCAACATTAAATACAGTTAACTTAAATACAATTTCATTTTGTTGTTCTTCAAAATTCTCTTCATTAACAATACTACCTTTTACATCAAATATATTTGATATTGGATTATAATTAATAGAAAACAACTTATTATTGCCGTCTGCACTATAAAATTCAATATCATTTGATGCAGATTTTGATATTACAGATACATTCCTTTGATAAGTAGCACTTCTTCCCCAAGCATCAGTAACCTTATAATTTAAAATAAAATCGCTAATTTCATCAGTTTCTACATAATCATCACTACTTTTATTAAAAATTTTAAACTTAAATTTTTCTTTAGCTTTACTTTCATCTTCTCCTTTAAGTTTACGTCCATCTACATCAGTAATTTCTATACTGCTAAGACTTATTTCATCTGTATCATCTTTTACTTCAATCCCATTAGTTGCAACTTCTTGAGTTATATCATCATTTTTATATACATATAAAATTTTATTTAACCCTATAATTACAGGTGCTTCATTATATATAACTTGTAACCCTTCAGATTTAATTTCAAATCTTGTATTTTCCATCTTTTCTTCATTTTCAAATCCATTTAAAATAATATCTGATTTACCAGATATAAATATTCCATCTTTTGAATCATAACACCATAAAGAAATATATCTAAAGCCTTTATATGATAAATTATTAATCTTATTAACTACTTTATTATTTAATAAATCAGAATTAGTTAAACTTATAATAACTTCCTCTTCACTTTCACTATTATTTCCATTAATTTTAGAGCCTTCAGCTTTATTATCCTTAATAAGCTTAAACTCAAATATCTTATCATTTTCCTTTAACCTACTTGGAACTTTACTTTTATCAATTTTATCTACTACAAAGCGTTTATTTTCATCATCAAATCTAATAGTTAATATAACTTCATCAGTTTCATCATTTTTAATTGTTATATAATTATATTCTAAAGGACTATATGGATAAACAGTTATCTTTCTTTTTATCATAGAACTTCTACCCCAGCTATCCACAACACTATATTCAATTTCTTTTTCTCCAATTGTATTAGTATCAAAATCGCCAATTACAACCTTTTCATTTAAAGTATTTCCATCATGGTCATCTTCCACTCTTAAACCTTCCATTAATTCCTCTCTACTTAAACTTCCATTTCTATTAACTTCTAAATTAATAGAAGAATTTATTATAAACCTTGGGGCTTCATTATAAATATAAGTTAATGTACTTTCCCCTATTTCAAATCTTACATTTTTCATAAAATCTGAATTATCAATTCCATCACTATAATCTTCACTATTTTCCCCATCCCCTTCACTTGATGAATTTTTGTCCACACCACTAATAACTATATTTTTAGGATTATTTGACCATAACTCTATACAAGCACCTATAGCATATTGATAACCATCAAATCTTTTTAACATAGACCTTAAATTATCAGTTCCCTTAATATTTAAAGTCTTTTGCAATACACCATCATTTGTATATATCCTTAATTTAAATATAGATGATGATACAGATAAATCTATAGCTTCATCTTTTACATTATCTAAATCATCAACTAAAAATTGATTTTTTACAGAATCAAATTTTATTTTAAATAAACTTTCATCACCATTTTTAAATTCTATAAATTTTTCATCAAGAGGATTTGTTGATTTAACTATTAACCTCATTTCAGCAGTATTAGACTTTCCCCAACTATCAGTAACAGTATAAACTATAATTTGCTCTCCTACCTTAGAAGTATCAAAAGGGCTATAAGTTATTGAAACAACTTTTGAATCTAAATTATCCTCTGTAAATTCATCAAAATCATCAGTTATTTTTCCATTTTTTATATAATTTAATGGCTCAAAATCTGTACTTCCTCTTATTATTTCAACAGGTTCTAAAGGTGATATTTGTGGAGCTTCATTAATTACCTCCTCCAATCCACTATTTTTAATTCTAAATCTACGAGTTGAAATATCCTCTTGTGGTACCCCTTCATTATAATGCTTAACTTCATTAGTACTTACTAAATCACCAGATGAATTTTTACTTAAAACCCTTATATCTCCATTTATTTTAAGCTTATCTTGAGATTCTGCATGCCATATTCCCACATAATCTCCCTCTTCAAAAAGATAATTTCTTATATCATTTAATTTATCAGTATCACTCTTATCAGTACCTAACAACGTAACTGATGATTTTATATTCATATCTTTATCATATAACACAAATTTAAAATACTCTCCATTTATAGAATTACTCATTTGTCTTCCATCTTCATCCATTATTTGAATTTGATTTGCTATAGTATCAAACCTTAATCTAAATCTTCTAACTTCAGTATCATAATAAGGAGTTCCTTCTACTATAATTTCATTTTGTGTTAATTGGTCAGAAGCATTTTCTATATTTACATTATTAGGGGTAGGTAATTCTTTATCATTAATAATTTGTTCTTCCTGCTTTTCAGGTTCATCTATTAACTTTGAAATACTTTTAGGAAATATCCTTCTTGACCCAATAGTTTTTCTTTCCCAACTATCTATAGCAATATACCTAACTTCTAATATGCCATCTTGAAGCTGAATTACTTCAACTTCAAGCTTAGAATTATCAATAATTCCATCATGGTCATCCTTTACTGATATTCCTGTAAATATATCATTATTAGGATTTTCAGAATCTATAATATCATTAAGACCACTTATAACTGGAGCTTCATTATATATTGAATTTAGATGGTCATCAGCTATTTCAAATCTTACATTTTCAATATAATCATAATTATCAATGCCATCTAAATAATCCTCTTTTTCTTTAGTTATATCACCTTGTATATTACCAGTAATCTTTAATACATCCTTTTTATTTACAGGTATTATTTGAACAAAATCACCAATTTCATAACTTAAATTTTTTAATGGTTCCAATTTTTTAGAATTTCCAGTATCACTACCATTAAGCTCAATTGCAAGCTTTTCCTTTCCCTCCTTATCATAAAGCCTTATTTTATACATTACTTCTTCTGGAGTTTCTTCTGATATATTTTTATCCAATTGATTTTCTACAGTAAATTTCTTTTCTAATATGTTAAATCCAATAGAAAATAATAAATCATTAGTTTTATTAATATATGCACTAAATTTAACTTTATCAAGCCCTAATTCTTCTTCATTATTTTGAATACTTATTTCTGGGCTTTCTCCTTTAATATTTTCATCATAATTATTTATTATTTTATTATTATAATTACTGCATATTTTTTCATTTTTACCAACAATGCTTTTTTCAATAGCTGATGTAATTATGCCTTCAGGTAAATTTTCTATAAACAATATAACTATACAAACAATAATAATTAATCTTTTTCTCATATATTAAATTCTTCTCCCTTCCATAATATATAAACTTATAATCTTATTATTTCCCTAAATTACTAATTTTCTTCATTTTGTTTTAAAATTAGACAAAAAAATGAAGTTGAATTAAATTGAATTTTTTAATTCAATTTAATTACAACTCCATAATTTTTAGTTAATTATTCAAATTTAAATGTTAATTCAAATTTTCCTGTAACACTTCCACCAATAAAGTTTTTACCATGTTTGCTTGTAAAACCTATACTAGCTTCTTTTGGTTTATCACTTCCAGTTTCTTTAGCTGGTAAAATCCCTATTTTAGTGTTTATTTCATTAACTTTATCTCCATTTGAATCTTCATTTACTCCAATTCTTGAACTTGGTTCTTGTGAATCTCCTGGAGAATCTGGATTAGCTGTATCATCACTATTTTGTTTGTTTGTTGATAACCATAAAGGTTTATTTTCAGTGTTATACTCTGATTCTATTAATGAATTATCCTTTATATAAAGACCTAATGCCATTTTTGTCATGGAATCTTGTTCATTCATGTTATCCCAATTACAAGAATTTGGATCTACAATTTCAAGTTCTCCTGAATCAGCTTTTTTACCAAATGATGCAACGCTAACTTTTACTGGACTTGTATTATTATTTTTTAATTTTAATACTCCAGATACAAACCCATCATTTTCTGTAGTTTCATCTCGATTTTCACTTGGCATTAAGTTTGTTACAACTTGGAATGGAAGCTTAGTTGGTACTGTTACATTTATAGTTCTAACAACTTGTATATCAACTTTTTTCTCTGTTGTTTTTCCATATAAATCAGTAGCAACATATGTTGCATGATAAGTACCAGCTTTATTAGGATTAACATCATTGCTTTTAACTTCTACCTTAGTAGTTTTATTATAAAGCTTATCATCATCATCACTTACATCTACAGCTGTTTTTAAATAATCTTTAATAGCATTTTCTGTATTTTCTATAGAATTAAGTTCTATTGTTGCTTTATTATTTTTGTTAATTGTAGGCTTATCATATACAGTTATTGTACTTGATTTTGTAGTAGTACGTTGATTACTATTAGTAACTGTATATGTAAATTCGTACATACCAACTTTAGATGTATCTATATTTTCAGCACTATATTGTATGTTAGTAATAGGTCCATCAATATTATCTTTAGCTGTTACACTTTGCTTCAATTGTTCATAATTTATATCTTTACCTTTTTCTACTTCAATATCAATCATTCCCATTATTTGAGGAGCAGATTTATAAGTTGCTACTAAACCATCTTTCGTTAATGTAAATACTGCTTCTGTAAGATTTAAACTATTATCTACACCATCAGAATAATCTTCTCTAGCATTTCCTATTTTGCCTTTTATAAGAACCTTTTTAGGTTCTTTATGAGAAATAGTTAATGTATCTCCAAATTTATAAGTAAGATTATTAAATTGATTTAAAACTTCTGATTCATCAGCATACATATTTCCATTAATATTAATCTGATTTTCACTACTTCCATCTACATGTTTTAATGTCATTTTAAATACAACACTATTATCATTACCATCAAGCCATGTTTTATTTTTATCAACAACAGATATGCTTCCTCCACCGCTTCCATTTGGAGAAATCTTAATTTTTAATGGTATTTTTTCTGGAGCTACTAATGAAATTAAATTTTCATTTTCTCCTAATGATTTTTCAATTTCTGTTGGAACATAAATTGCCTTCAATCCTGCTTCAGTAATTTTAAATACAGTATCAACAAGATTTTCTGGATTTTGAACTTTATCTGAATAATCTTCTAATTTATCCCTAACAGGTCCTTCAATAGCGAAAAGCTGAGGATGTCCAGCATAAATTTTAAGTATTGTTCCATAAGGAACTTGTAGTCCATTAAACTCTTGTATCTGTCTACTAACTTGAGCTGGAGTTTGATTTCCATTCAATGTTAATGTTTTTAAATTTGTATATCCTTCAGTTATTTCGTTCGACTGGCTATTATTAGGTACCCATACTTGTATTTCATAATATTTAAAATTAGCACCCATTGATGCAAAAGGCTTATTATTCTCATTTGTAGTTAATTGTAATTGAACTTTTCCTTCAGTATCATTTTCAATTTTATTAAACCTTAAGCTTAATTTATCACTCACCTGCGAATTTCCAAATTTAATATTATCCTCAAAAGCTCCATTTTTTAATTTTATATTTGCTCTTTGTTCATAACTAACTCTTCCCCAAGAATCCGTCACTTTATAATATAATACATTATTACCAACATTTTGCTCACCATATACTTTTATACCATTTCCTGCTAAAGTAAATTTTCCATCATTATTATCTGTTAAGGCACTTTCTTCATTATTATTATTATATTTTTTAGGATCATCTTTAAATTTCTCATTCCATTTAACTTCTACATTATCTTTAGTTAAAGTGTCATGGTCATCTGAAATTGTAACACCTCTTAAGTAATTAAAATCATCACCTTTAATTCCATCAAACTCTTCTGTATTAGTACTTCTTGTATCTTGTGGTGAATTTTCTTCTACATTAGAATTAGTGTTTCTTTTAGTACCATCTAGTTTAATATCTTTATCTATTTTTATTGTTGGTGCTTTATTATAAACTGCCTCTAATCCTAAATCTGTAAACTTAAATCTAACATTTTGAATTTTATCAAGATTACTAACTCCATTTTCATAAGTTACATCATTACCTTTATTAACAACAGTTCCTTGTATTTTTACAGAGTTTTTTGTTTCTTCAGTTACACCTTCTATAGCAATATACTGACCATTAAAGTATTCAAATTTTTGGTCATTTTTATTTGTTGAATGACTTCCACCTTGAGAACTTCCATTTGCTGAATTTATTGAACTATCTGTGCCACCTTCAACATCTGAACTAGTTTTAGTTTGTTGTTGTTCTGTTTCTTCATTTTCTGTTTCATCTTTAGAATCTATTGAATCTGAATTAACTTTATTTAATTCCTTTTCTATTTTTATTTTTGCACTTTCTCCAGTATCAATTCCTAAAATATCTACAGATTTTAACGCAATTCCATTAGCATCATAAATCTTCACTTTTAAGAATGTTCCAGCATTACTAGAATCAAATTGTTCTTTAGATTTACTTCCAAGATCAACTTTAATTCTATTTTTATTATGTTCATTATCTCTAATAAATTTTATAGAAAACGAACTATTTTTAACAACTGCATTATCAATATTATTTCCATCTCCTGGAGTTGTAGTATCTCCTTCTCCACTACTTTCTTGATTGCTATTACCACCGTTTTCTCCTGGTGCAGTTTCAGTGCTACCATCTGTACTTCCTGCTGGAGTTTGAGTACCCTCTGTTACTGAACCTCCAGCTCCTGGAGTATGATTAGTATTTTCACTATCACCTTCAGCTTCAGTAGTTCTAGTTTGAGATGTTTCTCCTTCAGTAGCATTTTCTGGTGATTGATTAGGTTGTTGTATGCTTTCTGAAGTACTTCCACTAGCTGTTGAATTTTCTTTTGGATAAATATTTATACTGTTACTATCCATGGCAGATCTAATTTCAATTTTACCTGGTTTTGTAGCACGTCTTCCCCAGCTATCTTCAACAACATAAGTTATTGATTGCTCTCCTAATGTATCATAATCAACATTATCATCATTTATAGTTACTTCAGTTGTACTTATTTCACCATCATGGTCATCATTTATTTTTAAGCTACTTGGAGCTTTTAATAAATTTCCTTTATAATATGGTATTGTTTCATCTCCACCAGTTATTACTGGTGCTTTATTATAGATATATTTTAATCCATCACTTAAAATTTTAAATCTACCATTTTCTAATTTATCTCTTTTTTCCTCTAAAGTAAGTGTTCTCTTATATCTAGACTTTTTAGATTCTTCTTTAGAGTTTTCTTTTTCAGTAGTAATACTACCCGTTATATCAATTTTATTATCTATTACTTTTGACCAAATACTTAATGAATAACCTTCTTCATAAGGGAATGCGTTTATTCTATCTATTATAGATTTATCAATTTCTTGATTTCCTCTTAAAGCAATAGTTCCTAAAGTTTTTCCTAAACTATCAAAAGCATTTATTTCAAAAACCTGAGAGTTATCTAAATAATCAATACTTTTATTTTTATAGTCTATTACTCTAAGTTTTCTTGTTATAGAATCAAATCCTATTATAAGTATATCTTCTCCCTGATAATCTTTTACAGTTAACTTTACAGCTTCTAAGTCTGTTCTAGGGTAAACTGTTATTTCTCTATCAACTGTAGTAGTAGCACCCCAACTATTTGTAACAGTATACCTTACAGTATAAACTCCTTCTTTTAACTTTTTAAACTTTGTTTTATCTTCTATTACTCCACTATCACTTGAATTATCATTATTAGTTTCATCTAATAAAACTGTCTTATTACTATTAGATGATATTTCTTCAACACTTATTTTATAATCATCATTGTTTTGATCATTTAATTCTACAGATATACCTTCTAAAAGATCTAAGATATCTCCCCTTTTTATAATTATAGGATCTGCTCCATTTATACTTAAAGGTTTTTTAGTCATTTCTCTAAGTCCATCATCAGTTATTTTAAATCTAACTTCTGAATACTTTTCAACTGTACCAAATCCATTTGAATAATCTGTAGTAGTTGATTTAGTACTTACTTCTGGCACAATACCACCTTTAATTTTTACAGCTTGTGCAGTTCTTGCTTTTAAACTTATAGTATCATATCTATTAAATGCAAATTGATGTAACCCATTTAGCTGTTCACTATCTTGTTGAGTATCCCCAGTTAATGATACCTTTTTTCTTTCATTACCTTTCGCATCTCTTACAATCATTTCAAAGTACTTTTCACTATTTGATTCAGATGAATATGTTTCTATATTTTCATCTTCTTGATTATCCTTTTGTGAATCATCTTTATTATTAGCTTCTTGATTATCATCTTTTTCTTCTTTATCTACAATACTATCTTCACTAGAGCCTTTTAATACAAATTTATTTTCCTTAGTATCAAAAGCAATTCTAAATGCTAAAGTACTATCTGGTCTATAAACTTCAATTTCATTTTCTCTTACTTTAGATTCTACTTTTACAGTAGTTTCTATCATAGTTGCTCTTTCCCATTTATCATAAAGTACATATTTTACTTTATAAGTACCTACTTTATTAAAGTTATAGTATTTATGAGAATTTTCATTACTATTACGAGCATTATCTACAGTTCCTATAAGTTTATCATCTACATATATAAACATATAGTCAGTAGATATGTTTTCCTCTTCATCACTTATGTTTATTCCCTCTAATAAATCTATTGTACCTTTACTGACAGTCCTAACTTTTTTAACCCCTTCCATAACCGGAGCTTTGTTATATTTAGCTTCTAGCCCGGCATCACTTACTATAAATCTTGTATTATTCATATAATCAAATTTGTTAGTTTCATTCATATTATCTTCTGTTCTAGGAATATGACCAGTTACAGTACCAGTAATTTTAATACCCTTTAAATCACTTCTATATACTCTTATACTATCACCATCAGCATAATTTATATCATTAATAGTTGATAACTTTGGAGATGTACCTCTATCATTACCTGTTAAAGTAATTTTCTTCTTTATTCCTCCATCAGAATCCTTAATTTCAATTCTAAATGCTTCATCATCTAAATTTGTTTTTGATAATTTTTCATTGCTTTGATTAAATACTCTGTATTTTCTTGTAATACTATCAAATCCAATTTCAAATACTGGTGTTCTAGTATCATTTTCAGTATTCCCCCCTGGAGTAATTGTTTCAGATTCACTTTCTCCAGTACTTGTATTTCCTGCTCCCGAACTATCTGTACTAAGAATTTCTGATGCAGAAGGTTGTAAATTGTTATCCTCTATTTCATCTATAATTTTAGTACTTAACGATGTATTTTCACTCTCAGCAAATACTTTAAATACATTTTTATATAAATTAGGTCTTACTGTAACTTTTCTTTCTACAGTCGTAGTTTTTCCCCAACGGTCAGTTGCAGTATATACTAATACTTTTTCACCTAGATTACTTGTATCAAGGTTCCAATCTACCCCTGTATTACCATTATTAGTATTAGTAATTGTTCTAATCATACCATTCTCTTTAAGAGAAACTGATTTTGTTAAATTATTAGGATCATGATCATCAGTATATGTTACTCCATAACCAACATTAAATGTTTGACCTTTATATACATCTATATCTTCTACACCACTTATTTTAGGTGCTTCATTATATACAGACTCTAATCCTGTTTCTGTTAATCTAAATACAACATGATTCATATTATCTGGATCATTAACACCATCACTATAATCTTCTCTTTGCTTACTTATAGTACCTTTTATAATAGACCTTTCTGGTTGCTTATGCCATATGTATAAACAATCATTATATTCAAAATCTTGATTGTTCCAATTCTTGCTACCATTACCATTATTAGTGGTAGTGGTGCTCATTATTTTATCTCCATCTTCATTACCTGAAAACGTAGTTTGTCTTTTTATTCTTCCATCACTACCTATTAACACCATTTTATAAACAGTATCATTATGCCCATTTAAAATATTTGTATAAGTTGCTTCTACTACTTTAAACTTTCTTTGTGAAAAATCAATTTGAATTTTAAATGGAAATTTTTCTGGAGCAACTGGTCCAAATACAACTTTATTGCCATTTACTTTTTCTTCATCTGGATTAGTATATATAGATTTCAAACCACTTTTTGTTATTTCAAATTTTACATTAAGTAAATTTTCAGGATTTTGCACTCCATCAGTATAATCTTCTCTTTGATCATTTACACCACCTGTTATAGAAAACATATTAGGATGTCCATGATAAATTTCAAAATAATCTCCATATTCAAAATGATAGCTTTTTAATCTATCTAACTTATTACCTGAATTAGGATTTTCATTTACATTAAATGTTATTTCTTCAAATTTACTTTCACCATTTTTACCATATACTTTAATTCTTATATAATTAGGAACATCTCCACTACCAAATGCTGTTGTGTTCTTAGTAGTAACATTTAAACTGTTATCTATATGATTAAATCCAATTCTTATCTTTTCTTGCCTATTACTATCCTTAAATATAATTTCATTTTTATCAATACCATTTTTTATTATTAAACTTCTTTCAATGCTACTTTCTCTTCCCCAGCTATCTGCAACTGTTAATCTAACTGTGTTATTGCCTATTCTTAAGTTATTCTTTTGTTCCTCTAAGAAGTTTTTCTCCTCTGTTTTGTTTGAATTATCTTTGTCATTTGAAACATCATTTTTGCCATTACCTTGACCTGAATCCCCACTTCCACTTGAAGCCTCATCATTTATAATAGTTTCATCTCCACCATTTGAAGTTTGTCCTTTTTCTTCTATATTTTCTGAATTGAAAGAACTCCCATTTTCTGAGCCTTGATTACTTTCTGTTTCAGTACCTAAAGCTCCACTTATACTATCTGAAGTACTTCCATTACTATCAGGTTGTGTTCCTTCATTATTAGACTTTGGTGGAATAATACTAACTTTTATTTTAGATTTATCAATAATGTTATTATTTTCTGGATTATCTCTATCATCTTTTACTTCTATATTTTCAGTATAATCAATAGCATCACCAGCATATACAGTAAGTGTTTCATTGTTTAAAAAGTTTATTTTAGGCGCTTTATTATAAACAACATTTATACCATCTACTGTAAAATTAAATCTAACATTATCAATATAATCTTTATCTGTTGTTCCATTTGAATAATCAATTTCAACATTTCCCGATTCACCCAATTCATTGTTACCAGTCATATAACCTTTAATTTTTATTCTTTCTGGTTTATTACTCCATACAGAAACATAATATCCATCATAAATAGTAATATTGCTCAACTTCTTTTTAAATTCTTCTATATTTATTGTTTCAACTTCTGTTAACTCAACTTCTCCAACCTTTTCTTCATCAACATTAAATATAGCTAATTTAAATACAATTTCTTTTTGTGGCTCTTCAGTATTATCATTAGATGAATCATTTTTTTGTAGTGCATCACTGTTAACTTTATTTAACTCTTCATTTATAGTCTGTAGTTCTTGCTGACTTTTAGCTGAATTTAATTCATTTCCAGTTGGTGGTGATAATGGTTCATTAGGGTTATATTCTCCAACTGGAGGAACTTCTTCTTGCTCTTCATCTTCTTTCGGAGTAGTCTCCACTTTATTTTCATTTACCTCAAATATATTTGATATTGGGTTATACTTAAGAGAAAATAATTTTTTATTACCATCTATATTATAAAATTCAATATCATTCGATACCGATTTTGATATTACAGATACAGTTCTATTATATGTTGCACTTCTTCCCCATGAATCTGTAACAGTATACTTTAATATAAAGTTCCCAATTGTGCTAATTTCTTCATCTAAATCTTCAATATTTTCATTATCTACATTTGTAATTACTATTTTTTCATTTGAAATTGTCTTATCTATATCACTTGATACACTTACTCCTTTTAAGGCATAATCTTTTTCTATATTATCATTTTTATATACATATAAAATATCATTTAACCCATTAATTTCAGGGCCTTTATTATATATTTTTTCTAACCCTTCAGATTTTATTTCAAATCTAGTATTTTGCATTTTTTCTTGATTTTCAAAACCATTTAACAATATTCCATCTAAAGAACCTTCTTCTGAAGCACCATTTTTCAAAAATTGATCATTTGAAATTAAATTTGGCTTTTTAGATACAGATATACCATCTTTTGAATCATAAACCCATAAGGAAATATAATCAAATTCTTTATATGATAAATTGTTAATTTCGCTAACTTTATTGCCATCTATTAAATCTTTTTTAGTTAACTTTATAGTTTTAACATTATTGTTATTATTCTCAGTATTTTTAGAATTTATATTTTCTTTTTTTATAAGCTTAATTTCAAATACATCAATATCATTACTTAAACTACTAGGTATCTTACTTTTATCAACTTTATCAACTACAAGCTTTTTATTTATATCATCAAATCTAATCTTTAAAATAGATTCATTTGTTTCATTATTTTTAACATTGATATAATTATATTCTAAATCATTGTAAGGATATACAGTTACTTTTCTTTTTACTAATGAACTTCTTCCCCAACTATCTACAACTCTATATTCAACTTCTTTTTCACCAATAGTTGTAGTATCTAAATCTCCAATTATAACATTTGAAGCTAAACTATCATCATGATCATCCTTAACAGTTAAACCTTCCATTAGCTTGTCTCTAGTTAATTTACCATTTCTATTAACTTGTAGTTTAACATTATCTTCTACTGTAAATTCAGGCGCTTTATTATAAATATAAGTTAACTTATCAGCTTTTATTTCAAATCTTACATTTTTCATAAAATCTGTATTATCAATTCCATTTTCATAGTTTTCATAATTATCAGAGTCATTTTCAGTTGTATTGCTTGATTGACCTAAATTACCACTTTGAGTTAAATTACCTTCTCTAGAATTTTGTTCTGGATATTCTGCACCATTATTTTCTGAACTTCCACTTCCATTTGGAGCGTTTTCTGAAGTTTCTCCTGAATTCTCTTCTCCATTTGGTGTTTGTGGTAAATTTTCAGTTGACCCTTGCCCAGGTATACTAGGTGAAGGCTGTTGTACTGTTCCATTTAATTCTCCATCTCTATCTACCCCATGAATTACTATACTTTTAGGAGTACTTGACCATAATTCTATACGGTCACCAACATTATATTTATAACCATCAAACTTCTTTAATACAGTTTTTAAATTATCAGTACCTTTAATATTTAATGTTTTTTGTAATACTCCACCTTTTGTATAAACTTTCAGCTTAAATATAGATGATGATACCGATGAATCTATAGGAGAATCTTGTATATTATCTAAATTATCTACTAAAAATTTCTTTTCTACTGGATCAAATTTTATTTTAAATAAACTCTCTCCCTTGTTTCCTTCATTATTCCTTTTAAATTCTATATACTTAGTATCAAGTGGGTTACTTGATTTAACTGTTAATTTTCTTGTTTCAGTATTTGATCTTCCCCATTTATCTGTAGCAGTATAAGTTATAGTTTGATTTCCAACTTTTTTGACATCATAAGAGCTATAAGTTATAGAAACAGCTTTAGTCTCTAAATTATCATCATTAAATTTATCAAAATCATCTTTTATTTTATCTTTAATACCTTCTAATGGGTCGAACTCCTCACCTCTTGCAATTTCCTTAACATCTAAATTTTCAAATACAGGAGCATTATTAGTTACTTCTTTTAATCCATTCCCTTTAATTTGGAATCTTCTTTCAGAAATCGCTCTCTTATCCATTCCATTTGAATAATCTTTAGTTTGATCACTTTCAGTTAAATTACCTGATCCATTATTAGTTAAAACTTTTATTGGTCCTGCTATTTTAAGCTTAGGTATAAATGAAGATGAATTTGGATTATTTTCTGGAGAATTTGCATCACCAGTTCTCTCTTTAGTTTCTGCATGCCATATCCCTATGTAATCTCCTTCTTCATAAAGTTGATTGGCAATTTTATCCAACTTATCAGAATCACTTTTATCATTTCCTAATAAAGATACCGAAGCTTTTTCATTCATATCCTTATCATATAATACAAATTTAAAATACTCACTATCTCCAGTATTACTTAATTTTCTACCATCTTGATCAGCAATTTGAATTTGCTTTGCTGCAGTATCAAATCTTATTTTAAATCTTACATGTTGACCATTAAAATAAGGTGTACCTTCAACTGTTATTTCATTGGCAGCTAATCCAGTAGCAGTTTGACTTGTATTACTACTTGAACTTCCAGTACGTAAATTAATTTCTTCCCTAATAATTTTTGGCTCTTCTTGTTTTACTTCTTCTTGCTCCACTTTTTTAGGTGAAATCTTTCTCTTACCAGTTGCTTTTCTTCCCCAACTATCTTCAACAGTATAACTTACATCTAAAACTCCATCTTCAAGTTCTGTTATTAAAGGTACAATCTTAGAATTATCAATATCTCCATCATGATCATCCTTTATAGATATTCCAGTGAGAATATCATTCATAGGATTTTCTGATTCTTCAATATCTGTAAGTCCATTTATAACTGGTGCTTCATTATATACAGTTTTAAGGTGATCTTCTTCAACTTGGAATCTTACATTTCCAATGTAATCATAATTATCAATTCCATCAGAATAATCTTCCTTTTGCTTGTCCACATCACCTTGAATATTACCAGTAATCTTTAATACATCCTTACTATCAGTAGGTGTTATTTGTATAAAATCTCCTACTTCATAGTTTAAGCTTTTTAATGGCTCTAATTTTTCAGAATTTCCAGTATCCTTACCTTTAAGTTCTACTGAAAATTTTTCTTTTTGCTCTTTATCAAATATTTTTATAGTATACATTGTTTCTTCTGGAGTTTCTTCTGATATATTTTTTTCAGATTGTTCACTAACAGTGAATTTCTTTTCTTTTTCATCAAACCCAATAGAAAACAATAATTGATCAGTTTTATCTATATATGCATTAAATTTAGCTCTATCAAGTCCTAATTCTTCTTCCTTTAACTTGTTGTCTTGGATTGTCTCATTTTCATCAGAACTTGATTCTTCACTATTAGAATCACTTTTATCCTTATCAACTTCACTATTAGAATCACTTTTATCCTTATCAACTTCACTATTTAAACCTTTTTTAATAAATGTATCTTCAATTGTTGTTGCAATTGCATTTGTTGGCAAGGTTTGAGTAAATACTACTGCTGCACAAATAATAGAAACTAACCTTTTATTCATTTGTTTTTTTCACTCCTTTCTATTTAATTAAATGGGGTTGTTTCATTAAAAATAAATACTATAATATATTAGCTTAATTTTTAATTACACCACTTTACAAGTAATTTAAAAATAAATCCCATAAAATAAAACGAGCCAAATACTTAACCCCTGCAAAAACTAATCATAAAACAAAATACAAACAAGAGCAGGAGTGTATTTGGCCTTATGAATAGTATTAACAATAAATCAATAATTAAAACATTAGAAATATATTTATCTCAATATAAAGATATTTTTTATAAAAGAAGCTTTGAAAATTTTAAAATTACTATTATTGCATTACTTTATGTTCAAGAAGTTAGATCTATAAATTTATAAAGAAATACTGGAATGCTTGCTTAAATAGATTTTACTATTTCTTAGCACAAAAAAAGCTTTAATATATCCCAATTAGCGATAGCTACGCTTAACGTGGCAATTAGTCTTATACCAAATACTTTAAAGAAAACTACAACTATATACTTAATAATAGATGATACTCTTCAAGCTAAATTTGGTGAAAAATTTGATTGTTATGAAAAGCTTTTTGATCATACAAGTAAAAATAGATCATCTTATTTAAATGGCCAGTGTTTTATATCATTAGCTATAGCTATTCCAATAACCCATAATACTAAAATTAATTATCTAAAACTTCCTATCCAATATAGACTTTATGATAAAACTAAAACTAAATTAGAAGTAGCAGCAGATATGGTTATGGATATAACCCATGCTTTAGCAGAATATCAAGTAATTGTTACTTGTGATAGTTGGTATACTAAAGCACCATTTATAAGTTCAATTAAAAAATTTGAAAATATAAATATAATAGGTGCTTTGCGTAGCGATACAGCTATGTTTAATCTTAATATAGAAAAAACTCACAAACGTGGTAGACCTAGAAAAAGAGGTAAAAGAATAGACTATCATAATTTAAAATATAAAAAAGATTGTAAATTCTTTGTTACTCACATAAAGTTAGCTGTAAACTTAATTGATACGCCAGTGTATATAACAATTACTACTACAGATATAGTTAAATTTACTTCTGTTAGATTATACATTAGTATTATCGATCCTAATGAAATTAATAGTTTTGATAATATATCAATTGATGAAACTAAACAAGATAAACCTGTAGAGAAATCAACCTATAACATACATAAAATACGTTGGAATATAGAAACTATTTTCTACCAACAAAAAACTTTTTGGTCATTAAGAAATTATATAGTAAAGAGTAAGGAGTCTATAAATAAGTAAATTAATTTACTAGGTATAGCCTATAGCCTAACAATACTATTACCATTTATCAGCAACAATCTTTATAAGTATAAATTTCAAAGTCCACAAGAAGTGAAATATCATTTATCAGAGTGTATTTCTAAGGAATTTATTTTTAGTAAATTGCTTAAAACACTGCAATTAGATAAAAATATTACTACCTCTGAAGATATATTTAAATATCTTACCGATAGCAATAAAGCTAGTCAAATTTATTGTAAAGTGCTGCAATAATAATTATAAATATTTAAATTAATTATGTCAATAAACTAGTAATGATTAATTACAGAATAAAACAAATTGCGACGAAAAGCTACAAAAATTTAAATATTAGTGTAAAATAATAAAAGTATAATGCTATCTTTACGATTAGCATTAAAAATGCTCTTTATATTAATATCACAATCTATGAAGGGAGGGTGAATTATCTATAGGGATATCGCACTAAATAATTAGTGCACAGCTCATTTTTGTAAAAATTTAATTTTATCTCCATACTCTAAATCTTGACTTACTAAATTTCTCATATTAAAACTTTCATTACTTGGATTATCCTGTACCCCAACTTTAACTTCAACAAGTCTATTTCTTACTCCAGTATTTTCAGTATCTCTAAATATTTATACTCCATAGTAATCATAATTACTTTTAGATGTAGCAAGAAATTCGATCATTTATTAAAGCTTCAAAATTAATCTTAGGCTTATTGTTTTCTTCAACTAATTTTAATTTAAAAGCTGGAAGATCTTATTCACTTATATTACGACCACCAAATATTAGTTCATTTCTTTCTAAACCTTTTTGAATAGTTAATGTTCTACATTTATTCCATTGCTATAATCATCTTCTGACACTCTATCTGTTTTAATAACATTTCCTGAAATCTTTAACTTGTTATGATTTGAAGCCATAAGCTTACATAATAACTTTCATACATATTTATTTTTTCTAATTCAATTCCAACACTATCTATAATCTTAATTTTAAAAGCAGCTCCAGAATATCCTTTTATAGCTTGATTATTACTTGATACTCTATTAACTTCTATTTTATGATTTACAGAGTCAATAGTCATATTAAACAACTCATTATTAGTACCTTTAGAATAAAACTTAAATTTAACTTACTCTAAATCATTCTTAGGTTATACTGTAATTATAGCTTTCTTAGTTACTCTTGCTCCCCAACTATCTGTTAATGTGTATATAACTGTTTGTTCACCTAACTTCATATTATTGAAAACACTATAATTTAATAATAAAGGAATATGATTATCTTGATCAAAAGTATCACTTACTGTTATCCCTTTTGCTAAATCTATATCATCTTCTCTTTTTATTGTCTTTTTCCAAACTGTTTCATTATTTTCAGTTACTTCAGTATATCCTGCTTCAGAACCTATAGTTATTGTTGGAGCGTCATTAGTTACTACTTCTAATCCAGTATTAGTTACTTTAAATAACTTTTTACCTCTTTCTAAGCTTGCAGTTCCCTCAACATATGAATTGTTGTCATCACCTTTAACGTTACTTTTATAAGCTTTTTACTGATATCGAATTTAATTTTAAATCTTTCATCGTTACCATTACTATATCTAACACCTTTTACTGTAAAAACAATATCTGTTAATGATATTGGTTGAGCTCTAGTGTATAAGGCTATAGGTGAAACTTCACTTTCACTTTATATATCTTTATTTTCAGATTCTTCTATTTCTTTGACTTAATTTGAGTTTAATGTAGCATTAGCTATTAATTGTTTTGGTAAAAATTCAATTGTCATTAATGCTACACATATCAAATATAAAAGTCTTTTTCTTTATTTCACTACTTCACCGTTGCCAAAACTTTATAAAACTTTATAAAGCTTGTTTAATTCCTTATTCAACGTGTCCTATTTTGTCTTGATAAACATAGACTACTTTAGTTTGATATGACACTCCAAAGGCGTAAATTTCCATACAACGCATGGTATATATTAGCAATATCTTATAAGTGATTAAATTGCTAATTTATATCTTGAAAGATTAATACTTGCATTGTAGTCTCTATTTATATTTAAACCACATGAACATTTATATATTCTATCTTTAAGTTTTAAATCTTTTTTTATAGATCCACAACAACTACATAATTTTGATGATGGATAATATCTATCTGCTTCAACAAAGTCTATACCACAAAACTCACATTTATACTTCATTTTTAATTTAAAATCATATAAACATTGCTCTGCTATTGCTTTAGATAAATGTTTATTTTTCATCATTCCTTTTATATTCAAATCTTCCATAACTATTCTCGATGGTTTGGTTTTCACTATCATTCTAGTTACTTGATGAATATAATTTAATCTTATATTAGATAATCTACGGTGAATAAGTTTAATTTGATTTTCAAGTTTTGCAATGTTCTTAGTTTTGACATACTCCTTTCCTTTTTTATTTTTTTCATATTTCCTTGAACATTGTCTTTGTTTTCTTTTTAAAGATTTTTTTAACCTTCTAACTTCCTTAGATTTATTAATATTTTTGAAAGTCATTCCATTACTGCATACAGCTAAATCTTTAATACCAACATCAATACCCAAACTTTCACCAGTTAATTGAACTACGGGCATTTCTTCTTCAATACCTACGGATAAATACCAATACTTATTATCATAGCTAATTCTTGGATTTGTATATTTAACATCCATAGGTAATTGTTCTTTAGTTTTAACCCAACCTATTTTTTCAATTAAAACTGATTTTTCTTTAGCTTTTAATTTAGAAGTATCATTATAAAAAGATGGTTTTGATTTCTTTCTATTTTTAAATTTAGGTTTATCAACTAAACCTTTAAAGAAGTTTTTATAAGCATTACAACAATCTTTTACTGATTGTTTTGCTACATTATTGGACACTTCATTAAGCCATGATAATTTATCTTTTTTAAGTCGAGTAATCTCTTTTCTTAAATCACTATCTTTGATAAATTTACCACCATTTTTATAACTTTCTTCTTGTCTATTTAAAGTCCAGTTATAGATAAATCTTGCGGTACCAACAGATTGCCATAATTTTTGTTCTTGTTCTTCTGTTGGATATAATCTAATCTTTTTTGCAAGTATCATCTTCCAATAACTCCTTAATTATTTTTTTAGCTTTGTTTGCTTTTTTACTTTGAAGTCTGCAACTAAATACTGTAACTATTTGAATTAAATCTTCAACTAATTCTTGTTCTTCTGTTTTTTCAGTATTATCAATAATTTCAATAGTAATTCCATATTTTTCACAAAGATTTTCTATTAACTCATATCCAAATCTAATTAATCTGTCTTTGTAAAGAACCACTATTTTATTAACCTCTGAATTAGTAATCATATCTATCAACTGATTTAAACCTTTTTTATTGTATTTTAACTTTCCATTTTTATCCCAATTTCTTAGAGTTTTTGTAGTTTTTCCAATAGCTTTAGCAAATTCTCCTATTGAATAATATTTCAAAAGTCCCATCTCCTAAAACTATTATGCCAAACTTTGTAATTTTTATCTAATATTTTAAAAAGTTTTCTAACATTCTATAAACTGTTACATTACCTTCCATTATGTAAAGTTATAATACTTCACATATTCTTGATACTTTTAAGTAGTTCTCTCACTAACTTATTATACTTTTAAATAAGCGTAGCTTATTTTTTTATTTCATCCCTTCATTCTTACAAACATATAAAAAAGATTTAAAAATACTATAACTAATAAACTATTAACTATAATACCTTTAAATCTATTATACTTTTAACATATTTCAATTTTTTTCTCTATTTTTTCGGAAAATTTTATATTCATTATATAAAAAATTTAATATATTTTATGACCAATTGTACTCACTAGTTATTGGATTATATTCCATATAAACTCCATCTTCTATTGATATCTTATATTTTAGTATTTCTACATCTTCAACTAATCTACTATCTGGTCCTACTATTAACACTTCTTTTGACTTTTCTCCTGAAGATACTAAACCACTTATATTAATATCTTCAACAGTGTCAGTATTTTTATACTTAACTTGTAAAGTCATATTTGTTATTGTTTTATTAGAATTATTTTCATAATAAGTTTTTAATAACGGATGATCTCCATCTTGGTTTATATTAAATACAACATTTATAGTGTCTATAGTAAAAGGTTGCTCTATAGCAGTAAAAAATCTACTTTCCTCTGTATTTTTAGTGCTTTTTATAATTAAAAATGCCCCCAAGATAAATACAACTATTAAAGATATAGCTATTATTATATTTTTATTAATTTTCAAACTAGCACCTCCTTTTTTATGACCAATTATAAGTATTTGTTGTTTGATCATATTCCATATAAGTTCCATTTTTCAATGTAACTTTATACTTTAAAAATTCTAAATCTTCTTCATTTCCACTGTCAGGAGCTTCTAATAATTTATATTTGCTGATATTATTAAATTTACTGCTAGTAAATGAAACTAAAAATGCAATCAAACCTATACCTACTACAATTCCAATTGCAATAATGCTATTTTTCTTTTACATAATTGCTCACCAACTTTATCTGTAATTTATATTAACTTTCACTAGGATTTTGTAGTGCTGAATTTTCACCACTTCCAGTAGAACCTGAACCTGAATCAGCACCTTCATTACTTCCACCACTAGTTATATTTCCACTAGAAGGTGTACTTGAAGCATTTCCTTCAGAGCCTGTGCCTGCACTACCACCTGCTCCATTTCCTATACCTGAATTTGCATTTTGAGTAGAGAAAGATAATATTAAACTAAAATTAGAAACAACATCAGTTTCAATTCCTTCACTTTTAGGTGTTTCCCATAAATCACTTCTATAATATATTCTAGCAGTTTCATTAGAACCAATTTCACCTAATTTATTTTCTTCAGAAGTTCTATTTTTATTCAAAGTATGTAAATCTATTGTTTTTAAATATGTACCTTGTTGTGGTCTGTCGTAGTTTAAGCTTAATCTCATTTCAACTTTATTGTTTCCTGCTTCCGGCTCCCTTATATATAACTTAGTATCTTTAGTTGAACTATCAGTTCTTGCACTACTAGCAGAATTATTACTTTCATTCACTCTTGTAAAGCTATTAAGGGAAACATTTAATGGATATGTCCCATTATTAGTTATACTATGATATGGTGACACAAACTTACCGTAAAAAGACCCCCCATTTTCAAGTCTATTTACTATCATAAAATCCATATTTAATGGAACTGTCACTGATATTTTAAAAAGTTTATCATCACTTGGTTTAGTTCCTATTAAATCTCCATCCTGAATATTATCAAAATTAGGCATATCCTTATTGTCGGGTTCCCATGGTCCTATTGCACCATCAAGCTCAACTTCCTTATCAACAGGCTCTGGAGAAGTGCCTGGTCTTATGGGCTCAATTGGTTGATTTGGATTTGTAGTATCACTATCATTTTCTCCTTCAGAAGTACTTCCATCACCAGTTGAAGGTGTATTTCCTGCTGATTCTCCGCCACTAGATGGAGGTGCGTCTATTTCTCCTTCTGCAATAGTTCTTATAGAATCAATTTGTGAGTACCCTTGTGTTGTCATTGAAAAATTAGTTAATGCAAACATTAAAGCTAAAAGTATTGCTCTTTTCATTAATATCCCCCTACTCATTAATTTTCCACAGCTATTACCATCTTAGCTGCAGATATTCCTAATAATTCTTCTGTTGTTGGATCATATGCACTTATAGTAGCCGTTGCTTCATATTCACCTTTTTTAAGATTTCTACTCAATTTTGCTTTTTCTATATATTGATTAGGTTTAAGTTTACCACTTTTAAATATGGTTTTGTTATTGGAATCTAATTTAATTTCTACATCTATTAAATAATTATTAAAAGGTGGATTATATATTCTTATATTACCTTCTGATTTTCCATTTTCGAAAAACGGTCTTGAGTTAATCTCAAAGGAAAAAGTTGATTCATCGGCTTTTCTTTGCATTATCTCTTCAATTTCAGATGCAGTATATCCTGATATGACACCATCTTGAATTATGGCACCACTTGAATTGCTACCATAATTTTTATAAATATTTACACTTAATCCTGCAATTACACCTATTCCAATAAATACTCCAAAAATCAAAATAAATTTAATATTTTTTTTATTAAATTGAAATTTCATATAATTATCTTTCCCTTCTATATATTTTATAAAAGATAAATTATTCTATATACATATAAGGAGAATTATATTAATTCTCCTTATATGTATATATTAATTTTTATTAGTCCGTAGATTTTTTTATCTTTAAAATTAAAGTAAATCTATCTTGGATTGGAGAATTTCTCTCTAGCTCTGCTGTACCAGCTTCTCCATCTAAAACCAATCCTACAGTTTGGTTAGCCAATACTTTAGCAATTTTCTTTTGTGATTCATTAATTAAATTTTCACTACCTAAAGAACCTAAAACTTTTCTATCACCTAAATATACTTTTTTAACATTTCCTTTAATAGATAAATTAATTTCATTTCTTCTATAAGTTAATGTGTCAATAGTTCTTGTATTGCCATTACTTTGTGTTACAACTTCATCAGTTACAAGCTTTATGCCGTAATTACCATTAACATCTATAAAATCATTCACTATAATATCAACTGGCAATTCTCCATTATTTGTTATATTTATATTCATGCCTATAAACTTAGCATCTTTATTAACTGTAAACATCGCTGCTGTAGGAACAGTTACACTTATTGTTTTTCTTGGAGTTTCTCCTGCATTGCTTTTAATTCTACCTTCAGTACTTATACTTGCATCTGATGTCCCACTACTTGTAATTATATCTTGTTCAGTTTCAATACTTTCATCACCTGAAGAATTTCCTCCTTCTTCTTCAACTACCCCATCTGTTAATTCATCATTCATCACAGAAAGTAAATTATAGTTATTTACAAGCATCGCTTTTGCATTTCTTAAGTCTATTACTTCATTTACTAATTCAGCTTCTCTTGGTCTTGACTTAGTATATTTAAGAACTCTTAAAGTATATACTTTTTCTTCTAGCAGATCATACTTTAACTTTACTAATTCATTTGTTTTTACATAATCTTCTCTTATTATTTCATTATTTTCATCATATAATATAACTTTTCCAGACTCTAAAGTATTGTCTATATCTTTAATGGTAAATTCAGCATCAATATTTATATTATCATCTTCAATATTTCCATCTACCACTAAATCATCAACTATTGGTTCTTCTGGTAAAACTTCTATGGGAACACTTTGATTTATTGCAACTTCAGTACCATCTGACATTATTATAGTTTCCAATGTTAGATTATTAATTCCTGCTATTTCAGGAGCTTGTACAACTGTTGAATACTTGTCTGATTTAGAAAATAAACTTCTAGTTAATTTTCTTGTGGCATTATATTCTTTACCATTAACAACAACTTTTTCTACATATATATAATCTTTAGATGATTTAACATCAAAATCAATATTCACTTCTTCTTTCTTTTTTACTATATCAGATTCTGTTTCTAAAGATACCACCGCTAATTCCAACGCTGTTGTTTCAACTCTAACTAAAAAATCTTTTTCTAGCTTAGTATTATCACTTAATTGAACATTAGCTTTTACCGTATATAAACCTGGTTTATATGTGTCAACAGTATTTTCCGTAATAACTATCTTATTAGTTATATTACTACCATCAATATCAGTAGCAGATAATTTGAGATTTTTTAAAGGATCAAATTTATCACCTTCATAAATCATTAAATCTTTTCCTACAAAAGAAGATTTATCAATAAACTCTTCTTTCTTATTTTCAATTTTCTCATTATCATTACTTGATGAAGTATTATTGCTATTATTTGATGATGGCTTTTCTTCTACATAGTAATTATTAGAACTACTACCATTGTTTAAAGTATTATTACTGTAAGTGGAAGTTTCTATAGTTGTATCATCTTTTGGAATTTCTGATGGTGTGAAGCTATCAAATCCACTTTTAATAGCAGAAGCTGTAATTGGACCTTTTACTTCATCTTCTTTCTTTACAATAGTTCCTTCTTCAAATTCCTTAAGGCTAATTTCCTTTTTGTATACATAAAGGCTAACCTTTTCTTTTAATTTTTCATAATTAGGATCCCCATCTATAAGCGATTGTATATATAGTTTTGAATCCTTTATAAATTTAGGAGGTTTCACCACTGTTATGCAAAAAATAGCTGAAAAAACTACAATTCCACTTATAGCCCAATATTTCTTTTTATATTTATAGTTTTCTTTTAATTTGCATATTATTTTTTCTCTTTTCATATCCACATCCCCATAAATTACTATTTTTTTATAATTTATGTCACTATAAAATTATACTACTTAAAATTTTATCACATTTTTAATTATTTTAAAATCTAAATTCGCAAATTTTAACTTTTATACGCTAATTCTAAACACAAAGCGCAAAAATCGACTCCCCAATAATGTTAAGTCGATTTTTCTTTTAATTCTTTTCATTTTAAATTCTTAAACTCTAAGTAAGCAAATACATCTTCACTAATTATTTTTATAATTTCTTAAATTTTATATTTTTATTTACTTTTTAAACAACAATTTAAACATAATTAATCCACTGCTTTTTTTACTCTTAATTTTAAGGTAAATTGTTCTGTGATAGCAGTTGTATCATCTGCATCTCCCCCAGCAATTCCTGTTAAATTTATTGTTGTACTTGTATTTTGCCCTCCTATTTTACC
>ENA-OOWV01000084-OOWV01000084.1-human-gut-metagenome-genome-assembly--contig:-NODE-84-length-73475-cov-7.430891_pt1 | contig 73475 bp, 80 predicted proteins | sample MGYA00241584_ERZ501337 | MGnify/ENA primary metagenome ERZ501337 (study PRJEB25962, sample SAMEA2042744) | human gut metagenome | biome: human gut; feature: human-associated habitat; material: faeces... | reverse complement strand
CGTTTACGGCGTGGACTACCAGGGTATCTAATCCTGTTTGCTCCCCACGCTTTCGAGCCTCAGCGTCAGTTACAGTCCAGAGAAGCGCCTTCGCCACTGGTGTTCTTCCTAATCTCTACGCATTTCACCGCTACACTAGGAATTCCCTTCTCCTCTCCTGCACTCTAGACTTCCAGTTTGAAATGCAGCACTCAGGTTAAGCCCGAGTATTTCACATCTCACTTAAAAATCCGCCTACGCTCCCTTTACGCCCAGTAAATCCGGACAACGCTCGCCACCTACGTATTACCGCGGCTGCTGGCACGTAGTTAGCCGTGGCTTCCTCCTCAGGTACCGTCATTATCGTCCCTGAAGACAGAGCTTTACAACCCGAAGGCCGTCATCACTCACGCGGCGTTGCTGCATCAGGGTTTCCCCCATTGTGCAATATTCCCCACTGCTGCCTCCCGTAGGAGTCTGGGCCGTGTCTCAGTCCCAATGTGGCCGATCACCCTCTCAGGTCGGCTACGCATCGTCGCCTTGGTGAGCCGTTACCTCACCAACTAGCTAATGCGCCGCGGGCCCATCTCATAGCGGATTGCTCCTTTAATTGCTGTACCATGCGGTACTACAATCTTATGCGGTATTAATCTCCCTTTCGGAAGGCTATTCCCCTCTATGAGGCAGGTTGCCCACGTGTTACTCACCCGTCCGCCGCTAAATCCGTTCCCGAAGGAACTTCATTCGCTCGACTTGCATGTGTTAGGCACGCCGCCAGCGTTCGTCCTGAGCCAGGATCAAACTCTCAATAAAAAGTTTAATCTGTTGCTCAAATTACTTTGAGTCTTTATAAGACTTAAAAGAATTGCTGGTTTTATATTAACTATATTCTGTTCAATTTTCAAAGACCATTATCTCCGTCGCCCTCAAGCGACTTCTTCATCTTATCATCTCATCTTGTTACTGTCAACACTTTTTTAAAAGTTTTTTGTAACATTTCTTTATTTGATGAAGATACTTGTCGTTTCAGCAGCTTTACTGTTGTTTGCTGTCCTGTCGACGTGTTTTAGTTTAACACTTCTATTAATTATAAAATATTATAAATATACTTAATTAATTAAATTATTATTAAATTACTTTCTTTTTCTTTCATATTCTAACTAATTCTCATTGTGATACACCAGGATTAGAGTATTGTAATTTATATATATTTTCTCCTAAAGTGCTCTTATTCATTCACTGTTCACGTTTATTTTTAAAGTATAGGTTGGTAAATTATAACTACTTAAAAAGCTTTATTATGGCTATACTTACTGACCTAATAAAAATTTTTTCAACTATATATTGTTACCACTCCCCCTAAAAAGGACATTATTTTTTAGTTTTTATAGGCACATGTCAAAGCTTTAATATTATAAATAAAATAAAATTGCCCTACAGCTTATGCTGTAAGGCATTATATTTATTTACTTAATTCTTTATAAGTTTACCATGTACCACTAATCTTGCATCATTAAATTCAAAAGAACAAGTTGATAAAGTTATTATTTTATCATCTTCACTTAATTCTATTTCATTTTCATAAATAGACTTATTCTTTATTCTGTCTAAAAACTCCTTATATTCATTGGCATTATCAAATTTAGTTTGAATATAATTATCCTCAACATCTGTAACATATACAGAAAAAACTTCATATTTTAAAGTTTCTCCATTGCTAAGCTCTATATTTATATTATTGTTTCCATAAAAAAAGTCTCTATCTTTATATTTTCTTAATTAACTAAACTTATAATATCATCTCCATCATTTGTGTGCTTATTTCCACCTAAGAATTCAACTTCAGCTCCATCTCTTACTGTTATTCCGCATCTTGTATGATTTGAGCTTGTTATATTTTTAAGTTTTACAGTAGATTTAAGTGCTATTTCTAAACCAACTACACTTTTATTACCATCACCTATTAACTCTATATCTTCTAAAGTTATATTTTTAGCACCATATACTAATAAACCTTTAGATTTATTTCTTTAGTTATATTTACAATTGAATTTGCTACATCTATAGCTTTTTTTTAATTCATCTAATGTTTCTACATTTACTTCTTGTTTTCTATATTTTGTTGTTGTAGTTGTAATTGTTTCAATTGGTGGATTAGTTGTAGTTGAAGTACTGCTACTTGTATATATTTCAAGATACTGATTAGCTGTATCATTTATAGTATTATCAGGTTCATTGCTTTTATTAATTTTTAGAATATCATCCTTATCATTCTTGTGCGTGTTCTTCCCATTTAATGTAATAGTAGATCCATTTTTTACTCTTATTCCACAAGTTTTATGATTTTCACTTTTTATATTTTCTGTTACAACAATAGAATTATCTATATCTATACCTACATCATTCTATAAATTGCGACATTTTCCAACTTATTTTTTCCTGTAGTAAAAATTATTTACATACAAAAAAGGAGCTGTTCACTAATTATTTAGTGCTACAACTCCTTTTTACTATTCTTCTGAATTTGATTTTTCATCCATTTGTTTTTGAGCTTCTTGAACTAATTTATCAAGACTATTATCTTCTACAACTTCATTTTCTTGTCTATCTAATTCATCTGTTAATGTTAATTGCTGATCTTTATCTTCTACATCTCTACCTGAAATTTTAGCTATAGCTACAATCTTTTCTTCATCAGAAGTTCTCATTAATCTAACTCCCATTGTAGCTCTACTAGTTACAGATACATCTGATACATTAATTCTTATAGCAACACCACTTGTATTTATAAGCATTAATTCATCTTCAGATTTACATACTGTTGCACCAACAACTTTACCAGTCTTTTCACTGATTTTGTATGTTATTAAACCAACTCCACCTCTATTTTGTCTCTTATATTCAACTAAAGGTGTTCTCTTACCAAATCCATTTTCACTGATTACTAATAAATCTTCATCATCAACTGCTATATCCATACAAACAGCAATATCATCTTCTCTTAAGTTCATTGATTTAACACCAGCTGCAGTTCTACCCATTGGTCTTACATCTTGTTCATTAAACTTAATTGCATTACCACGTTCAGATACTATAACTATGTCTGCATCTCCTCTAGTAACCTTTACCTTAAGTAGTTCATCACCTTCTCTTAAGCTTATAGCTATAAGTCCGTTCTTTCTTAAGTTCTTGAATTCTGATAAAGGTGTCTTCTTAACAAGACCCTTCTTAGTTGCCATGAATAGATATCCTTCTCTTATTTCATCAGCAACAGTAAGTACTGTTTCAATTCTTTCATCTTGTTCTATTGGAATAAGGTTGATTATATTAGTTCCCTTAGCAGTTCTACCTGCATCTGGAATTTCATATGCTCTCTTCTTGTACACTCTTCCTCTGTTTGTAAAGAATAATACATCTGAATGAGTTGAAGTTATTAAAACATTTTCTACAAAATCATCTTCTTTTGTAGTCATTGCTTGAATACCTCTTCCCCCTCTTCTTTGAGCTGAATATGTATCAGCAGAAATTCTCTTAATATATCCTGAATTAGTTAATGTAATAACAACATCTTCTTCTTGAATTAAATCTTCTATGTCTATTTCATTAACTACTTTTTGAATTTCAGTTCTTCTTTCATCATTGTATTTGCTCTTTATTTCTCTAAGCTCTTCCTTGATTACTCCAAGAAGCTTCATTTCATCAGCTAATATACTATTTAAATATTCAATGTATTGCATAATTTCATTAAGTTCTTCTTCTATCTTATCTCTTTCAAGACCTGTTAATCTTCTTAATCTCATTTCTAAGATTGCTTGAGCTTGTTTTTCACTTAATTGGAATCTTTCCATTAATGTGCTTTTTGCAATATCACTTGTTTTTGAATTTCTAATAATATGAATTACATCATCAATATTATCAAGAGCTATTTTTAACCCTTCTAATATGTGTGCTCTAGCTTCTGCTTTATTTAATTCAAATACAGTTCTTCTAGTAACAACTTCTTTTTGGAATTCTATATAATGAGTTAATACTTCCTTAAGATTTAATATTTTTGGTTCATTATCTACTAATGCTAGCATGATAACTCCAAAAGTATCTTGCATCTTTGTATGTTTAAATAATAAATTTAAAATTACATTTGGATTAGCATCTCTCTTAAGTTCTATTACTATTCTCATACCTTCTCTATCAGATTCATCTCTTAAATCTGATATTCCAGTAATCTTCTTATCTTTAACTAAGTCAGCAATATTTTCTATAAGCTTAGCTTTATTAACTTGATAAGGAATTTCAGTAACAACTATTCTGTTTCTTCCATTTTCCTCTTCAATTTCAGTTTTTGATCTAACGACAATCTTTCCTTTTCCTGTTTCATAAGCTGCTCTTATACCAGCCTTACCCATAACTATTGCACCAGTTGGGAAATCAGGTCCCTGTATTGCTGTCATAAGTTCTAAAACAGTAGTCTCTGGATTATCTATTAGCATTATTGTTCCATCAATAATCTCTCCTAAGTTATGTGGAGGTATATTAGTTGCCATACCTACCGCTATACCTGATGAACCATTTACTAAAAGGTTTGGATATCTTGAAGGTAATACTACTGGTTCTTTTTCCTCACCATCAAAGTTTGGCATAAAATCAACAGTTTCTTTTCTAATGTCTCTTAACATTTCCACTGCTATCTTATTCATCTTTGCTTCTGTATATCTCATTGCCGCTGCACTATCACCGTCTACAGAACCAAAGTTTCCATGTCCATCAACTAATGTATATCTTAAAGAGAAATCTTGCGCCATTCTTACTAATGCATCGTAAACTGAGGAATCACCATGTGGGTGATACTTACCTAAAACTTCCCCAACTATTCTGGCACATTTTCTGTATCCTTTTTGAGGCTCTAAGCCTAATTCTTGCATTGAGTAAAGTATTCTTCTATGAACTGGCTTAAGACCATCTCTTACATCAGGAAGTGCTCTACCAACTATAACACTCATAGCATAGTCGATATAACATTTTTTCATCTCACTATTTATATCAACATGGATATATTTTCCCTCATTTAAATTCATGTACTTCACCTCGTATTAGTACTAAATATCTAAGTTACTAACTTTCTTAGCATTTTTTTGTATAAACTCTCTTCTTGGTTCAACTTTATCTCCCATTAAGATAGTGAATATTTCATCAGCTGCAATAGCATCTTCTACTGTAGCTTTTAAAAGTATTCTTTCTTCTGGATTCATTGTAGTATCCCATAATTGGTTTGCATTCATTTCACCAAGACCTTTGTATCTTTGTATATCAACTGAACTATCTTTACCGCCCATTTCATTTAAAGCACTTTCTAACTCTTCATCACTATATGCATAAACTTCTTTTTTACCTTTGCTTATCTTGTAAAGAGGTGGTTGTGCTATAAATACATGCCCTTCATCAATAAGAGGTCTCATATATCTGTAGAAGAACGTTAGTAGTAATGTTCTAATATGTGCACCATCCACATCGGCATCAGTCATGATTATGATTCTGTTATATCTAAGCTTTGATACATCAAAATCTTTTCCAATACCAGCACCAAAAGCTGTAACCATTGATCTTATTGAATCTGCATTTAGTATTCTATCTAATCTTTGTTTCTCAACGTTTAAGATCTTTCCTCTAAGTGGTAGTATCGCTTGGAATTTTCTATTTCTTCCTTGCTTTGCTGAACCACCAGCTGAATCCCCTTCCACTATATAGATTTCACATTCCATTGGATCTTTAGAAGAGCAATCTGCTAATTTACCTGGTAATGTTGATCTTTCAAGCACAGATTTTCTTGTAAGCTCTCTGGCTTTTCTAGCTGCATCTCTAGCTCTAGCTGCCATTAATGCCTTATCTATTATTATTTTTCCTACAGCTGGATTTTCTTCTAAGAAAGTACCTACTCCTTCAGTAACAATTGAGTCAACTACACCTCTTACTTCAGAGTTTCCAAGCTTAGTTTTTGTTTGTCCTTCAAATTGCGGTTCAGATATTTTCACAGAAACTACTGCTGTAAGACCTTCTCTTACATCATCTCCTGAAAGATTCTTATCGCTTTCTTTTATGTGACCAAACTTCTTAGCATAGTCATTGATAACTCTTGTTATTGCTGTCTTAAAACCAACTAAGTGAGTTCCACCTTCTATTGTATCTATGTTATTGGCAAATGAATAAAGATTTTCTGTATATCCATCATTGTATTGAAGTGACACTTCAGCTATGATTCCATCTTTTTCTCCTTCAACATAGATTGGTTCTGGATGTAATACATCTTTATTTCTATTTAAATAATTTACAAATTCCTTTATACCACCTTCGTAGTAATAAGTTTCAACATTTTCTTGTCCTTCTCTCTTATCTGCTAAAGTGATACGAATTCCTTTATTAAGAAAAGCAAGCTCTCTTAATCTACTTTGTAGTATTTCAAACTCAAATTCTGTTGTCTCAAATATTTCATGATCTGGTTTAAACCAAGTCTTTGTACCATGACCGTCACTTTCACCTATTTGAGTAACATCACCTAAGATATTTCCTCTTGAATATTTTTGTTGCCATACTTTACCTTCTCTTGTTACTGTAACTTCACAAGCTTCTGATAATGCATTAACAACTGATGCCCCAACACCGTGAAGCCCTCCGGATACTTTGTATCCTCCTCCACCAAATTTTCCACCAGCATGTAACACTGTCATGATAACTTCAATAGTTGATCTTCCCATTTTAGGATGTATTCCTACAGGCATACCTCTACCGTTATCTACTACAGTAATAGAATTATCTTCATTTATCGTAACTTCGATATGGCTACAGAATCCTGCTAATGCCTCATCGATACTATTATCAACTATTTCATAAACTAAATGATGAAGTCCTCTTGAGCTTGTAGTCCCTATGTACATACCCGGTCTTTTTCTTACCGCTTCTAAACCTTCTAAAACCTGAATCTGACTTTCATCATAACTTTGCTTGTTTTCTGTCAAGACATATTCCTCCTTAATCTTTGATATATATAAACTAAAGGCTAAATATCGGACTTAAGGATTATAATCAATATTTGTTCTCTTTGTTAATGTTGACGATGAAATTGGTGATAAATAAACCTTGCTCATCTTATTAACTTCAGCTATAACAAATGATTTTGGACTCTCCTTAGAAATCTTTTCAACAAATCCATCTTCTTCAGCCATTCTTAAAAAAGATATGGTATCTGAACTATACATAGAATTATGTATATCAAATATTCCTATTACATCTTTTATTGGTACTACTACATTTTCTCCCAAATGTAAAAACATACTATTTCCTCCTTGTAAGTAAGATTCAAATACTTTATTTAATCCAACTTATTTTCCTAAAAACAGAGTTTCCTTACGAGTTTACTATTTCTCCATTCTTAACTTTAAAGACTTTTGCCTTTTCGTCTAAATATTCATATAAATCTTCTATACCAGTACATGTAATAACAGTTTGTATCTGTCCTATTGTACTTAAAATATATTTTTTTCTATTAAAATCTAGTTCTGATAATACATCATCTAAAAGTAAAACTGGAAATTCTCCTGTAAGCTCTTTTATTATTTCTAGTGATGAAAATTTCATAGTTAATACTGCTGTTCTCTGTTGCCCTTGGGATCCATAACTCTTAGTATCAATATCGTTTATATAGACAAAAAAATCATCCCTATGTGGACCAATGGATGTTGTTCCTCTATCGCAATCCTTACTTCTATTCTTTTCTAATAGTGTGTAAAAATTTTCTTTAATATTTTCTAAGTCCTTTATAGTACTAATATACTTAAAATTTATCTTTTCTTTTCCCGATGTGATATCAGAGTGTATTTTTTCAGCATACTTATTTAGACTCTCAATGTATTTAATTCTCTCTCTAATTATATTATATCCAAATTCAACCAATTGCATATCATATATTTCTAGCATTTCACTACTGGTACTTCTATTTCTTAGCAATATATTCCTTTCGTTAAGAACTTTATTATACTGAACTAGATTATAATAATACTTTGGATTTAGCTGACATAATTCCATATCAATAAATTTTCGTCTTACTCCTGGAGAATCTTTTATTATTCTAAGATCCTCCGGAGAAAACATCACAACATTGAAATTTCCAAATAATTCGCCTATTTTTTTTATTTTTATTTTATTAATCCTTATGGATTTCTTTCCGTCCTTAAGAATGCTTATATCTATCCTTTTATCAAGTCTTTCTCTGCCTACATCAACACTTATAAATGCATGTTCACCATTCCAATTAATAAGCTCTTTATCTTTTGATGTTCTATGAGATTTTGCAAAAGCACAGTAATATATAGCTTCTAGTATATTAGTTTTTCCTTGAGCATTATCTCCCATGAACACATTAACATTAGGACATAATTCAATATCTAATGCATTATAATTTCTATAATTAAGCATTTGTAGTCTTTTAATAAACATCTTAAACACCCATAATATTATAACATATATAAACTTTTAATAGTTAATTTTAAAATAGCATTTATACTACTTTAAAAGTTTCACCATTAAATTCTACAATGTCACCTCTATATAATTTTTTTCCTCTTTGAGTACAAATTTCACCATTTACTTTTACTAATTCGTCTAAAACATACATTTTAGCTTCTGAACCTAATGATGCTGCACCACAAAATTTTAAGAATGAATCTAATTTTATAAATTCAGTTTGAATTTTCACTTCCATAGTTCCATCTTTCCTGCATATATATACGCTTTTTATGCAAGTTCCTCCTATCTTACTAATCTAACAGGTAAAACTAAATATTTTGAATTATTCATATTTTTTCCTTTTATTACGCAAGGAGTTATACCTGATGTCATTTCCATAACAATTTCTTCTTCTTCCATATTCTTAAGAACATCTAATAAATATCTTGAGTTAAATGCAATTTGAACTTCTTCTCCTTGCAGATTGATTGCAACTTCCTCTCTTACTTTTCCCAATTGAGAATTAGAAGTGATAATTAAAATGTCTTCTTGCACATCTAATTTGATTAAGTTGCTATTTCCATCTTTAGCCATTAAAGATGCTCTTTCAATACCATTTTGAAGTTCTTGCTTTTTAACATTAACAATTAGCTTATGTTCTTGAGGTAAAAGTGAGTTGTAATTTACAAATTTACCTTCTAGTAATCTTGAAATCACTTTTGTAGTTTTTAAATTAAATAAAATGTGATTATTTGTGAAGGTAATTTCAACTAAATCTGAATTATCTTCTAAAATTTTAGATACCTCATTTAAAGTTTTTCCAGGAATTACGACTTCTATGTCATTATCTATATCTAAAAGTTCATTTCTGATGGCTAATCTATATCCATCTAATGCTACTAAATTTAATTGTTTATCTTTTACTTCAAAAAGAATTCCTTGAAGTATTGGTCTTGCTTCATCTTGAGCAATAGCAAATGAAGTACCTTTAATCATATTTTTTAATAAATTTTGTGGAACTTCAACTTTTAAATCTTCGTTTATTGTTGGTAACATTGGATAATCACTTGGATTCATGTAAACCAAGTTAAATACTGATTTTTCACAAGTAACTTGTATTAAATCATTATCAGCTATTTCTATTTTTACATCTGAATTTGGTAGTTTTCTAATGATTTCACCAAATAATCTCGCATCTAATACTATTTTTCCAGGTGTAATAACTGTAGCTTCAACTTTAGTTTCGATACTTACATCCATATCTGATCCAATAAGTGTTACGCCTTCATTATTAGCTTCTATGTAAATACCTTCTAAAATTGGCATTGTAGTTTTTCCAGTTATAGCCTTAGTAACTATAGAAATACCTTCTTGTAATTTTTGTTTTGAACATATGAAATTCATAAGACAACCTCCTAAAGTTATGCACAGTTATGCACATAGATTTATAGACAATATATATAAATAATATAATATAATTATTAATAATAATAGTAGTAGGGCGTGTGGATATGTGGATAACTATTGTAAACACTGATTTTTTCTATGTTTATAAGAAAAAAATACTGTGGATAAGTTGGTGACAAATTTGAACACTTATCCACAATATCCACACACTAATAATTTTAAAAAAGATATCCACCGGTTATTCACAGGTTATTATCAACAGGTGTGAATAACTTTATTTTTGAGTTATTTTTTTAGTTATGTCATCTATTGTACGTTGTAGGCTTTCATCGCTTTTTAAGCCTTCTGAAATCTTTTCATACGCATGAATAACCGTTGTATGATCACGTCCTCCAAACTCTTCGCCTATCTTTGGAAGTGACATATCTGTAAGCTTTCTGCTTAAATACATGGCTATTTGTCTTGGGTATGCAATATTTCTTGTTCTTCTTTGAGATTTTAAATCTTCTACTCTTAAATTAAAGTAAGCTGCTATTACATCTTGAATAAGATCAATAGTGATATTTTTATTTTGCTTATTTGAAATAATATCTTTTAATGCTTCAGTTGCTAAATCAACGGTAATTTCTCTATTTGTTAGAGAAGAGTACGCAACTATTCTTATTAGTGCACCTTCTAACTCTCTTATATTAGACTTAATTTTTGTAGCAATATAAACCATAACTTCATTAGGAACGTTTAATTTTTCCACATCAGCTTTTTTCTTTAATATAGCCATTCTAGTTTCAAAATCAGGCGCCTGTATATCAGCTATTAGACCCCACTCAAATCTAGAACGAAGTCTATCTTCAAGTGTTGGAATTTCCTTTGGCGGCCTATCAGATGATAGAATTATCTGTTTGTTTGCATCATGTAAAGTATTAAATGTATGGAAGAATTCTTCTTGAGTTCTTTCCTTACCAGCAATAAATTGAATATCATCAATTAAAAGAACATCCACACTTCTATACTTAGTTCTGAATTCCTCGTTCTTATCATCCTTGATAGAATTGATAAGTTCATTAGTGAATTTTTCAGAAGAAACGTAAACTACTTTAGCATTTGGATTTCCTTGAAGTATGTAATGACCTATTGCATGCATTAAGTGGGTTTTTCCAAGTCCAACGCCTCCATAAATGAACAGGGGATTATAAGCTTTTGCTGGAGATTCTGCAACTGCTAAAGATGCAGCATGAGCAAATCTATTACTGTTACCGATAACAAAAGAATCAAAGGTATATTTAGGATTTAATGTACTTGACATTTCATCGCTTACAGTAATACTCATTGAATCTTTATGGTTTTGCTCACTTGAATCTGTTGGCTTATCAGAATTGGCTTCTTGGATTTCCGATTCAGTAAGAAATTCAACATTATACTGCTTAGAACAAGCTGAATATATTGAGTTTATTACTAAATCTTTATATCTTTTTTCTAATATATCTTGAGTGAAGACATTAGGAACACTGATTTTAATAGTATTTGATGAAATTGATATAGGCTCACAACTTTTGATCCAGGTATTAAAACTAACTTCAGACATCTCGCCTTTAATAATATTTAGGGTATTTTCCCATAATTTTTTTAAATCAGTTTCCATCTAGCTTATCCTCCAAAAAAAATTATAAACAATTTAGTCACAGGTTAGTCACAAAGTTATCAACACAGACAAGCTGCTGTTGATAAAGTGAATAAAAGTTATTCACATGTTGACAAATATGTAGATAACATAATTATAATATATTTATCCACAGATATGATATATGTAATTTTAAACAATAAAAAAAGTGTATAAAGCCAGTAAATTCGACAATACTACATACTGTATAACAAAATATCAAAAAATTTTGAACAAGTTATACACAAAGATATCCACAATTGTGGATAAGTTGAGTTATTCACAAACTTATTCACACTTATGTTAATAATATCATATATACCTGTGGATTTTCAATAAGTTATCCACAATTTTTAAAACTGTGCATAACTTTATCAACAAGTCCACGGAATTTAATTCATATTGACACGAAAAAGGTAAGTATATATAATAATAAGGTAAATTTTAATTTAAGAAGATATAGTTTTTACTATAGAAATTTAGCTTAAAGGGGGTGCATTGTTAATGTTCATGACATACCAACCAAAAAAGAGACAAAGAAAAAAAGAACACGGATTCAGAAAGAGAATGTCTACTGCATCAGGAAGAAACGTTCTTAGAAGAAGAAGACAAAAAGGTAGAAAAAAATTAACAGCATAAGGGCCGCAGATGTGGCCTTTTTCTGCATATGCAGATAGTTAAGGAGCGTATAATATTACTTATGATATATAAATTAAGAAAAAACGCAGAATTTAGACTTGTTTATAAAAAAGGAAAATCTTATGCTAACAACTTATTGGTACTATACGTTTTTCCTAATAAAAAAAATAAGGATGATAATAATATTCCTTATAATAAATTAGGTATATCCGTTAGTAAAAAAGTAGGTAATAGCGTAGTTAGAAGTAGAAGCAAGAGATTAATATATGAAGCTTACAGATTAAATTATCATGAACTTAAGCCAGGATATGATTATGTATTTGTAGCCAGAAGCGCTATAAAGGATAAAAAATATTCTGATGTGGAAGGAGCTATGAAAAATTTATTTAAAAAGGCAGGAATATATTTATAATGAAAAAAGTGCTTTTGCAAATAATAAATTTATATCAAAAATATTACTCTCCCACAAGGCCAGCTAGATGTATTTTTGTACCATCTTGTTCGCAATATGCTGTGGAAGCCATAGAAAAATATGGCTCCATAAAGGGGAGTTATATGGCTATCAAAAGAATTTTAAGGTGTAATCCTTTTAACAAAAACGGGGGATATGATCCTGTAAAATAAGGAGGTTATTTTCAATGTGGAGTGCTATAGTTAATGGAATGACTGCAATCTTCAGTGCGTTACATTCTTTTATAGTATCTTTAGGGATACCAGAAAACAAGGAAGGTCTTTCTTATGTATTAGCAATTTTTATATTTACATTAATAATAAGATTGCTGATTTTACCACTAAATATTAAGTCTACTAAGTCAAATGCAAAAATGCAGGAAATACAACCTGAATTAAAGAAAATTCAGGCAAAATATGCCAATGATCCTCAAAAAATGCAATTAGAGACTTCAAAACTAATGAAAGAAAATAATGTAAGTATGTTTGGAGGATGTCTTCCTGCATTATTACCATTACCTATATTATTTGCTTTATATTATGTATTTAGAAATATACAGCCAACAGATGGTGCTGATTTATCTTTCTTATTCATAAATAACGTATTTGCTATGCCAACAAGTATGTTTAATGTAACTTCAATAATACTTGGTATACTTGCTGCATTAAGTACTTATATACCATCATTATTATTAAGTAAGTCAATGTCTACTAATTCAGAAGATAGCCCAATGAACATGGGAACAATGAACATAGTTATGGCAGGTATGATGGGCTTCATGGCACTTCAATTCCAACCAATACTAGTTATTTACTGGATAATTGGAGGACTTATTCAATTAGTTCAAACATATTTTATTAATTATTTGCCAGCTAAGAAAAAAGCTGACGAAAAAGCTAAACTAGAAGCAGAAAAAAAGGTATATGCACCAAAGTCTAAAAAGAAAAAGAAATAAGTTAATACTTATAGGTGGTGAATAGACTATGAAAACAATAGAAGTCAATGGTAGAACTGTTGATGAAGCTTTAGAAACTGCTTTAAAGGAGTTAAAAGTTGATAAAGATAAAGTAACTGTAGAAATAGTTGATGAAGGCAGTAGAGGTTTTTTAAATCTTATAGGTGCAAAACCAGCTAGAATCAAGGTTACTGTTAAGAGAAATGCTGCAGAAGATGTCAGGGTATTTTTACATGATGTGTTAGAAGCCATGGGAGTAAATGCAAAATTAGATATTAAAGAAGAAAAGGGAGTACTATCTATCAATATCAGTGGTGATAAGATGGGATTAGTTATTGGATATAGGGGGGAAACCTTAGATTCATTGCAATATCTTACTTCTTTAGTTATTAATAAGAACCATGAAGATGAATATATTAGAGTTTCTTTAGATACAGAGAATTATAGACAGAAAAGAGAAGAAACTTTAATAAAGGTTGCACAAAAGACAGCATATAAGGTTAGAAAATCTGGAAGAGCTTATAAATTAGAACCAATGAATCCATATGAAAGAAGAATAATTCATTCTGCTTTACAGGATTATAATGATATAAATACTTATAGTGAAGGTGAAGAGCCATTTAGAAGAGTAGTTGTAAGTATTAAAAGATAGTGGAAAAAGGTGTCAAAATGACACCTTTTTTCACTTTTTGTTTTTTGACTTATATAAAATAGTCTTGTAAAATGAATATTAGCTAATTTAGGGTATAATAACTAATAAAATATATTCTAAGGAGGATATATAAATGCGAGATTTTGATACAATATGTGCTATTGCCACACCTATTGGTGAAGGTGGTATTGCAATAATAAGAGTTTCAGGTGAAAATGCGTTAGAAATAGTATCTAAGGTATTTAGAGCTAAAAGTGGAACAGATATAAAAGAAATGAAATCATACACTATGAAATATGGACATATTTATGATGGTGATGATCTTATAGATGAAGTAATAATAAGTTATATGAAAGGACCTAGAAGCTTTACAGCAGAAGATGTAGTTGAAATAAACTGCCATGGTGGAGTAGTTTCAACAAATAAGGTTCTAGAAAGCATAATAAAAGCTGGTGCAAGGATTGCAGAACCAGGAGAGTTTACTAAGAGAGCTTTCTTAAATGGAAGAATTGATTTATCACAAGCAGAAGCTGTTATGGATCTTATAAGGGCTAAGACAGATTTATCTATGAAGTCTGCCTTAATGCAAAGTTCAGGATATTTATCAAGACATATAAATAAATTAAGAGAATATATGCTAAATGTAATGGCTTTAGTTGAATTTGCGGTAGATTTTACTGAGGATGATGAAGAAATAGATCCAAGTATCCCTAAAAATGTTGAAAAGAGCTTAAAGAGCGGTATAGAAGAAATGAAAGTGCTGCTTAAGGGAGCAGATGCAGGTAAGATTATCAGAGAAGGATTAAGCTTAGCCATTGTAGGTAAGCCTAATGTAGGAAAGTCTTCTTTATTAAATGCATTGCTTAGAGAAAAGAGAGCAATAGTTACTGATATAGCTGGTACAACTAGAGATATCATAGAAGAGTACATAAATTTAGATGGAGTTCCAGTAAAAATCATAGATACAGCAGGTATCAGAGAGACAGAAGATGTTGTAGAAAAGATTGGTGTAGAAAGATCTAGAGAAAAGTTAGAAGAAGCTGACTTAATATTATTGGTAATGGATTCATCAAGAGAAATAAGTGATGAAGATAAGGAAATAATTGAGCAAGTTAAAGGAAAGAAAACAGTTTTAATATTAAATAAAATTGACCTAGAACAAAAACTTGATGAAAAATATATTAAAGATTTTGAAAATATAATCAGAATATCTGCCAAGGAAGAAATAGGATTAGATGAGCTAAAGCAAAATATAAAAGATTTATTCTTTAGCGGATCTATTGAAACGGAAAGTCTTATCATTTCTAATTCAAGACATAAGCAGGCTTTAATAAGAGCACTGGAAAATGCAGAAGAAGCATTAGTAAGAGTACAAAGAAATGAATACTTAGATTTAGTTTCAATATATGTAATGTCTTCTTTAAAAGCATTGAACGAAATAACAGGTAATGAATTAGAAGAAGATTTGGTTAATAAAATTTTTGGCGATTTCTGTGTAGGAAAGTAGGAGAAATAAGAAATGAAACACAAATACAAATATGATGCAGGAGAATATGATGTAATTGTTGTTGGAGCAGGTCATGCAGGATGCGAAGCATCCCTTGCTTCAGCAAGAATGGGATTAAAAACATTAGTATGTACTATTAATTTAGACTCTATAGGATTAATGCCTTGTAATCCTAACATAGGAGGAACAGCTAAAGGTCACTTAGTTAGAGAGGTTGATGCTTTAGGTGGAGAAATGGGGATAAACATCGATCATACATTTATCCAATCAAGAATGCTTAATACATCAAAGGGGCCAGCAGTACACTCTTTAAGAGCACAAGCTGATAGAAAGAAATATCAAGAAAGAATGAAATCTGTCTTAGAAAATCAAGAAAACTTAGATGTAAGACAGTTAGAAGTAATAGATATTGAAGTTGAAGATGGAAAAGTAGTTGGTGTCTTAACTAGAAATGGTGCCTTCTTCAAATGCAAGGCAGTAGTACTTACTACAGGAACATATTTAAGAGCTAAGATAATTATCGGTGAAACTACATATAATAGTGGACCAAATGGATTAGCAGCAGCCAATGAATTAACACAAAGTTTAATGGATTTAGGAATTTCTACAAGAAGATTTAAAACTGGAACTCCAGCAAGAGTTAATATGAGATCTATTGATTTTTCTAAAATGGTAGAACAACCAGGTGATGATAAAATTGTGCCATTTTCATTTATGCATGATAATGTGGATAGACCACAAGTATCTTGTTGGCTAACTTATACAAATGAAGAAACTCATAATATAATAAGAGATAATATTGATAGATCACCTATGTATAATGGAGCTATTGAGGGGGTAGGCCCAAGATATTGCCCATCTATAGAAGATAAGGTAATGAAGTTCCCAGATAAGAATAGACATCAAATATTTATTGAACCAGAAGGAGAAGATACATTAGAAATGTATGTAGCTGGTATGTCATCATCATTACCAGAAGAAGTACAGATTCAAATGTATAGAACATTAGAAGGATTAGAAAATGTTGAAATAATGAGAACAGCATATGCCATTGAATATGATTCAATAGATCCAACACAACTTAAATCTACATTAGAATTTAAAACAATAAGTGGATTATATGGAGCTGGACAATTAAATGGAAGTTCAGGATATGAAGAGGCAGCTGCACAAGGTTTAGTTGCAGGGGTAAATGCTGCACTTAAGGTTCAAGGAAAAGATCCAATGATTTTAACTCGTTCTGATGGATATACAGGAGTTTTAATTGATGACTTAGTAACTAAAGGAACTAATGAACCATATAGAATGATGACTTCAAGAGCTGAATATAGATTAATTTTAAGACAAGATAATGCTGACTTTAGATTAACTGAAATCGGAAGATCTGTAGGATTAGTTTCAGATGCTAGATATGAAAGATTCCAAGAAAGAAAAACAGCTGTTGAAAATGAAATAGAAAGACTTAAAAACTTACAAATAACAAATAAGAAAGAAGTTAATGAATTTTTAGTAAGCTTAGGTTCTGCAGAACTTAAAAAGCCAATAAGTATGTATGAATTAATTAAGAGACCAGAAGTTGATTACTTCTCACTAGCACCATTAGATCCAGAAAGACCAGAGCTTAAAGAAGATATTGGTGAACAAATGAATATTATTTCTAAGTATGAAGGATATATAGAAGCACAAATGATTCAAGTAAATCAATTTAGAAAATTTGAGAAAAAATTATTGCCTGAAGATATAAATTACAATGATGTTAAGGGTCTTAGAATAGAAGCTATTCAAAAATTAGAAAAGATAAGACCAGTAAGTTTAGGGCAAGCTTCAAGAATCTCAGGAGTTTCTCCAGCTGATATTTCAGTTTTAGTAATTTACTTAGAAAATCAAAGCAAAAAGAAAAATAAGGAGGACTAATATGAGATTTTTTGAAGAATTAAAAACAGCAGCCAATGATGTAAATCTTGAATTAAGTGAAAAGCAATATGAGCAATTTATTAAATATATGAGACTTGTTCAAGAATGGAATGAAAAAATAAATTTAACAGCTATAACAGAAGATGAAGAATTTATTAAAAAGCATTTCGTTGATTGTATAAAGGCATTTAAGTCTAAAGCCATAGCAGAAGCTCATACGATAATAGATGTAGGTACAGGGGCTGGTTTCCCAGGAATGCCTATAGCTATCATGCATCCAACTGCAAAAATAACTCTTTTAGATTCATTAAATAAGAGAATTAACTTTTTAAATCTTGTGGTTAAAGAGTTAGGATTAACTAATGTTACAACAATTCACTCAAGAGCAGAAGATGGAGCAAGAAATCCAGAGCTTAGAGAAAAATTTGATGTGGCTACTTCTAGAGCAGTAGCAAATATGGCTGTATTATCAGAATTTTGCTTACCATATGTAAAGAAAAATGGGCACTTTGTTGCTTTAAAGGGACCAGCTATAGAAGAAGAATTAGAAAATGGAAAAGCAGCTATTAAAATATTAGGTGGAGAACTTAAAAATATAATAGAAGTATCTATCGAAGGAACAGATTTAAGACATAATATAGTTGAAGTATTAAAAGTTAAGGAATGCAATAAAAAGTACCCTAGAAAAGCAGGAACTGTAAATAAAAATCCATTAAAGTAAAATGTTTTATAAATTCTATAGCACTTTCTTTTTTAGAAAGCGCTATAGAATAATATTTATACCAATAATATAAAAAGGTTAATAAATTATGGGGGTTGGTCATAATGGATATAAAGAAAGAAATAGTAAATATAAATGTACATAATATATTTCCTAATGCATATCAGCCAAGAAAGTTTTTTAATGAAGAAGCATTAGAAGAATTATCACAATCGATTCAAAGTCATGGAATAATACAACCTATCACAGTAAGAAAAATTGGAGATAAGTTTGAATTAGTAGCAGGTGAAAGAAGATGGAGAGCTGCAAGAATGGCTAATTTAGAATCTGTACCTTGTAACATAATAGAAATAACTGATACGCAGTCTGCTGAAATAGCTTTATTAGAAAATCTTCAAAGAGAAGATTTGAATTTTATTGAAGAGGCTGAAGCGTATTATAATTTAATTAATGAACATAATTTTACACAAGATGAATTAGCTAAAAGAATGGGGAAAAAGCAATCAACTATAGCTAATAAGATGAGATTGCTTAAGTTAAGCTCAAAGGTTAGATTAATTTGTCTTGAAAATAGCTTAACAGAAAGACATGCTAGAGCTTTACTTAGTCTTCCAACGGAAGAACTTCAATTGAAGATTATTAAAAAGGCAATTAAGAATTCATTAAATGTAAAGAAGACAGAAGAGCTTATAAATTTAGAATTATTAAAGATTGCTGGGGAAGAAATGAAGAAAAGAAAAAAAGGAAAAGGTGTTCTTTCAGGTAAACTTTATGTAAATACAATTAAACAAGTATTAGGTAAATTTAATATTCCAGCAGAATATAAGTTGCAGGAAAAAGAAGAGTGCATAGAAATAACAGTTTCTATACCTAAAAATCAATAAAAAAATGGACACTAACGTGTCCATTTTTTTATGAAGAACTTAGATAATGATGAATGATGAGTGATGAATGATGAATTTAGGAATAAACTCACAGAGTTTATAATAAATTTTATTTTTCTGAAACTCTTTGAGTTTCGACATTAATTCATAATTCGTAATTCATCATTCATAATTTCCAAATAGATTTTACAAATCTATTTGTGATTGTTTCACGTGAAACAATTAACCAAAATTTTATATTGTCTGTACTTTTATTATGTAAAAAAACTATATATAATATAAAGAGGAGAGGGGGGATTAATCCCAAGAATTAGGGAGTTTTATGAAGAAGATATGTATTTTTAATCAAAAAGGCGGAGTAGGAAAAACTACAACAAATATTAATTTATGTGCATGTTTAGCTATGGAAGGATATAAAGTATTAACAATTGATATAGATCCCCAGGGAAATACTACAAGTGGATTAGGTTTAGATAAGAAAAATCTACAATTTTCCATGTATGATGTTTTAACAGCAGATGTACCTTTAAAGGATGTTATATTAAAAAGTGAATTAATACAAAACTTATACATAGCACCATCTACTATGGAACTAGCTGGAGCTGAAGTTGAAATAATAAATAAAGAAAATAGAGAAACAATACTATTAGAGCAAATAAAAATGGTAGAGGATCAATATGATTATATCTTTATAGATTGTCCACCGTCATTAGGATTTTTAACTATAAATGCTTTAACAGCTGTACATTCAGTTTTAATACCAATACAATGTGAATTCTATGCTTTAGAAGGTGTTGGTCAGTTAATGAATACCATAGGGCTTATTAAGAAGTCCCTAAATCCAGATTTATATATAGAAGGCGTATTAATGACTATGTATGATTATAGGACTAATTTAAGTAATGAAGTGTATTCTGAAGTTAAGAATTTCTTTAAGGACAAAGTATACAAATCTACAATTACAAGAAATATTAGATTAGCAGAAGCACCAAGTTTTGGCCTGCCTATAATGCTGTATGATGAAAAGTGTAAAGGTGCTGATGCATATAAGGCACTTACAAGAGAGTTTTTAGATAGACAATAGAAAGGTGATATTATGAGCAAGAAATTTGGGTTAGGCAAGGGATTAAATGCTTTAATTCCAGAAGAAGTATCTAATAATATTAATAGTAAGAAAGAAAAGAATAAAGATGGAGTAGCACTTATTGATATTAACTTAATAAAAAATAATAATGAACAGCCAAGAAAGCTTTTCGATGATGAAAAGATATTGGAATTGGCTGAGTCTATTAAACATAACGGAATTATACAGCCTATTATATTAAGAAAAGTAGATAGCAAGTATGTTATTGTGGCAGGAGAAAGACGTTGGAGAGCTGCGAAACTTATAGGATTAAAAGAAGTTCCTTCAATAATTATGGATTTGACAGATAAGCAGGTTATGGAAATATCCTTAATTGAAAATATACAAAGACAAGACTTAAATGCAATTGAAGAAGCAAATGCATATAAGAAGCTTATATCAGAGTTTAATCTGACACAGGAAGAGCTAAGTAAGAGACTTGGAAAGTCAAGAACGGCTATAACTAATACCATGAGATTATTAAATCTTTCTGAAGGTGTAAAGCAATATCTAATTGAAGGTGTGATTTCAGAGGGACATGGAAGAGCCTTACTTTCAATAAATGATGCTAAGCTACAGTGTGAAATAGCACAAAAAGTTATAGATGATAAATTATCAGTACGTGAGCTTGAAAAATTTATGAAGGATTGCAAGGAAAAGAAAACTTCTAAGCCTCAAAAGAAAGAAGATAAAAACAAATTAAATCCATATTATAAAGATATTACAGAAAGATTACAAGGATATTTTGGAACTAAGGTAAATATAAGCAATAAAAATAATAAAGGGAAAATAGAGATTGAATATTATTCAGATGAGGATTTACAAAGAATACTAGATATAATTAAGTTATAGTGTTTCACGTGAAACATTGAAAGGAAGAAAATAAACAAATGGATAACATATTAAATATTGTTAATGAATATTCGATTTTTATAGTTTTAGGATTAGCAGTAATCACAATATTATTATTTTTAATTACAATAATATTAATGATATCAGTAAGCAAGGTTAATAAAAGATATAAAAAGATGATGCGCGGATCTAAAGGAAGAAATATCGAAGAACTTATAAATAGTAATTTAGATAGAATTGAAGAAGCAGTAGAAAATTCTCAAAAATCATTAGAAATCACAAATGGATTTGAAGAAGCATTAAAGGGATGTGTTAATAAAGTAGCAATAATGAGATATAAGGCTTTTGAGGATGTAGGAAGTGATTTAAGCTTTTCTATTGCACTTTTAGATTCACATAATGATGGTATTGTTTTAACAGGTATTTATAGCAGACAAGACAGTACTACTTATGCGAAGCCAATAGATAAAGGTATATCTAGATATGAATTATCAGAAGAAGAATTACATGTTTTAAATGAAGCAATGAGCAAAGAATAATATGAAAAAATCTGTATCAAACTAAGAAGCTTGATACAGATTTTTTTTATACTGATTTAGAAAATAAGCTTATACCATTTGAAATAGAATCAGCCAAGGTCATAACAGTATACAATCTTGTATTTTGTAACAAGGTAAAATCCATACCACCAGAAATATTTACAATACCTTTAATAGACATATTACCTATGGCTGGTAGGGATTTATTAAAGGCAGCTCCTGGTGCTAAGGGCTTATTTTCAATAATAACCTTGCCAATATTATTAACTGAACCTAATGCAGCATCTATGGCAACTATATAGGGATTATTAAAATTAGCTTTAATCTTATCTAATATAGTCAATATGTTTGTGGCATGAATAGGACTTTCTAAGGAACCATATATATATAATTTTTTGGAAATAATTGACTTTAATTTATAACCAATTAATGGACCCAAAGAATCTCCAGTGCTTCTATCAGTGCCAATACATAAAAAAATTATGTCTCTATTTTCATCCATAATAGGCTTTAAGTTTTCCATGAAATATGCCTTGATTTCCGAACTTGAAGTGGGAGAAAAAGCATCAATACAACACATATCTTTCATTTAATACCTCCTATAAATAATTTCAAAACAATTTCATTATTTATGATTATGGGCATTAGAAAAACATAGTATTCAATAAAAATTATTTCTAATATAATTTATTAATTTTATTTAAGCTATCGATGACATATTTAATTTCTTCCATGGTATTGAAATAACCAATACTGAATCTGATAGTTCCATTAGGATATGTACCTATGGTTTTATGAGCAAGTGGAGAGCAGTGAAGACCGCTTCTATTACTTATGTTGAAATCAGAGTCCAATATGTATGATAATTCACTTATATCTAGCTTGTTATGGGAAAATGATATACAAGTGGTTCCTCTTTCAGGAGATAAATCACCATATATTTTATAGTTTGGCATATTAGCCATTTCATCTATAAGATATTTTCTTAAAGAGCTGTTATGTTCATATATGTTTTCAATGCCTTCTTTTTTAATAAATTTAATGCCTTCATTTAAACCTACTATTCCAGGAATATTTAATGTACCAGATTCAAATTTATCAGGTAAGAAGTCTGGCTGACTTAGTGCATGAGAAAGGCTACCAGTACCACCTAATATAAATGGCTCACATATTTCATTAAGTTCATCACTTATAATAAAACCACCGATACCTTGAGGTCCAAGTAAACTCTTATGACCTGTAAAAGCTAAAGCACTTAAGTTGAATTCTGCAAAATCTACAGGAAGTACACCAGCACTTTGAGCACTATCTAAAATAAAGAATATATTATTTTTCTTACAAAGTTCTCCTATTTCCTTTATAGGTTGAATAGATCCTATGACATTAGAAGCATGAGTTAGGACAATAAGCTTTGTATTAGGCTTTATTAGCTTATTAATACTTTCTACGCTAAGTATACCTAAACTATTTGCTTCTGCTATATCTAAGTCAATAATATTAGCTTCTTTCAAATTCCATAGAGGTCTTATAACAGAATTATGTTCTATAGAAGAAGTAATTACATGATCTCCTTTTTTTAATATACCGTTAATAAGTATATTAAGTGATGAGGTTATATTATTGGTAAAGACTACATTTTCTATCTTAGGAAAGTTAAAAAATGAAGCAATGTTTTCTCTTGTATCAAATACATATCTATTTGACTCTAAAGCATTGGTATGATTAGAACGTCCACTGTTTCCACCAATATTAGCTATAAAATTATACATAGAATCGCATACAGCTTTAGGTTTAGGGAAAGAAGTACTAGCATTATCTAAATAAACATTCATAAAAAACTCCTTAAAGTATATTAATATAAAAATCAAAAAATTTCCTTTATAAATTATGATAGAAGAAAAATTTAAAAAATCAATAGCAAAATATTTTGTATATATTGAAAAATAAGTATAATATACTATGAGTATTAAAGAACTGTAAATATGCCATCAGGGAGTGATATAAAGATGAAATATTATATAATAGTATTTAAAAATACGTTGGATGCTATGAGTGGAGAAAAAGCTGTGAAAGAAATGGGATTATCATTTAGAATGATGCCTACACCAACTTCAATAACTCAAAGCTGTGGCTTATGTGTAAGATTAGATGATGAAGAATCAGTAAATAAAGTAATAAATGAAGGAAATATGTCTTATAAGAATATATATAAGAGAGAAAATAATGAGTATTCAATGGTAAGATAAGTAGTAAAAAGGAGGGCTAGAAAATGATAGATAAGTTTGATATTGGAGATATAGTAGAAATGAAAAAGCAACATCCTTGTGGTAGCAAAGAATTTGAAGTAATAAGGCTAGGTGCTGATATTAAAATAAAATGTGTAGGTTGTGGGCGAATAGTGATGCTTCCAAGGGTAAAGTTCCAAAAAGAAGCAAAAAAGGTTATAAAATAAAAGCAAAATAAATAAAAAAAACTTGAAAATAAATATTTATAGTGATAAAATTTTAAATTGTAATCCCTGCTACACAAAGTGTAGCCGTGAGTCCGAGGGGAGGAGGTGAAAATGATGAGAAAGTACGAAACTATATTTATATTACACCCATCATTAGATGAAGAGGCTGTTAAAGCTAACATCGAAAAGTTCAAAGGTGTTATAGAAAATGGTGGAGGAACTGTAGAAAACGTAGATTTCTGGGGTAAGAGAAAGCTTGCTTACGAAATCGCAAAAGTTAACGAAGGTTTCTATACTTTAATAAATTTTGAAGCTAACACTGAATTACCAAAAGAATTAGATAGAGTATTCAGAATTACTGATGGTGTTATAAGACATATTGTTGTTAAACAAGAAAACTAATTAGGTGGTGTTTTAAATGAATAAGGTAATACTTATAGGAAGATTAACAAAAGATCCAGAACTAAGATATACTCCTGGTAATGGAACGGCTGTTACCACCTTAACATTAGCAATTGATAATTACAACAGTAAGACTGGTGAAAAATCTGCTGACTTTATTCCTGTAGTAATATGGGGAAAGCAAGCTGAAAACACTGCTCAATACATGAGTAAAGGTAGTCAAATTGCTATAAGTGGTAGAATTACAACTAGATCTTATGATGCAAAAGATGGTACTAAGAGATATGTTACAGAAGTAGTTGCAGATATGATTAATGGAGTAAGCTTTTTATCAAAAGGTAATGGAAATAATTCAAGCACAGGAAATAGCAATCCAGGTAATGATAATAATGATGCATTTGGAGATATGGGATTTGATAGTGATATGACACCAGTAGATGATGGAGATATGCCATTCTAATGGATACATCAAGAAAAACTTTGACTGATAGGAATACATGTAACTTTTGTATTCACTATCAGCAAAAGATAAGCAACAGTGGTAAAAAGCTGTGTAGGGGTAAATGTAGGGTAACAGGAACTTATAAGCAGAGAACTAATTATAAATGCAAAAAGAATTTTCAAGATAATGGGCAGATGAAATTATCTATTGAGCAAGAGAGTAAAGAGGATAATATAGAAGAGATAAAAGGCAATCAATTAGAGATAGATGACTTTTTAAAAGATGAAGATAAGAGTAGTTTAAAACCCTATCAATTAAGCTTTATAGAGTTATAACAGTAATTGTTTAAAATGAGAATTAAATTATAGAGGTGTAAAAATGAGTAAATATAGAAAAAAACCAGTTGAAATAGAAGCTGTTAAATTTGATGGAACTGACGAAAGTGTTGAATGGTTATTACCTCAATTAAAAAGTGGGGAAATAGGTAGGGCTTGTAATAAATTATATATAAAAACATTAGAAGGAGTTATGGAAGCTAAAGTTGGGGATTACGTAATAAAAGGTATTAATGGTGAATTTTATCCATGTAAACCAGACATATTTGAAAAAACTTATGAGAAAGTTATTGAAGTAACAGAAGATGATAGAAAAGATATATTAAAAGCAAGCATTGAGTATGACAATAGATTAGGATATTAGTTCATAATTCATAGAAAATAGGAGGATTTATGAAGAAGTTAAAAAAGCTCACTAGAGAACAAAAGAAAATAGTTATAGAGAATGGTATGGATCCAAGAGAGTTCTTAGCAGAAAGAGATACTCCAGAGGTGTTTATATTTGTGAATAAGAGAACTGGAGAGAAGTTTGAATTTAATAAATAATGCAAAGGGTGAGAATATGGATAATAGAAATGGGGATAAAGGGAATAAAGAATTTAAAAAAATAGAAGAGATGCTTTATAATTATTTTAATAAAGAAAAGAGAATAGATGCTTTAAAACATCAGATAAAAATATTAGATAAGCAGATAGAAAAGATAGACAATGATTTAAGGACCTGCAATATAACATTAGAGGAAGAAAGCTCAAGCCCTTCATTTGATGAAAGAGTGCAAACTTCAAGTGATGGAATGAGTTATGCTGAAAGAGAAGTAATGAGAATTACTGACTTAAAGATAAAGAGAAAGCATGAAAAAGAATTAGAGAAAGAAGAACTGTTGGGGCTAATAGACAAGATAGAATTAGATAATGCTATATTAGAATATAATATTCAATCACTTAATTCAGAATGGTACAAGCTAATAGAATTAAAGTATAAGTTTAAAAAGAAAGAGCAACAGATTTCAGAGGAACTTAACATAAGTCAGAGTCAAGTAAACAGGATTAAACAGAAGATAATAGCTGATATAAATAGATGGGAAGATTGGAAGAGGACCAAATAAGCGGTACTAAAATACGGTACTTTGTGGTACTGCTTCGGTACAAGGAATATTTGGAAGTGAAAGTATTATGAAAGAATTAATTAAATAACTGCATAAAAAGTGCATAAAATAAGGGTAATGTAGTTTAAAAAATATGGTAAAATATTTATAGATGATTTTATCATTATTATTCTAGCCAATACAATTGATACGAGTAAAGAGCATCTGCAAGTAAGCAGGTGCTTTTTATTATGCTTTTTATGAGGGGGTGAGGGCGTATGGAAAAGGAATATTTAATTTTAAAATGTAATAAGTGCAAAAAGACTACAATAGTTTTGTTTAGACAGGTTGATTTAAATGGGTTCTTAGTATGTTCTCATTGTAGTAGTAAAAAAGTAAATGTAGTTGGAAGTACAGATGATGCAAGAGAATGTATGGAACATGCAGTATATAAAAGAGAAAAAGGTGCATTAAAGCAAATTAAATAGATATAAGGTAGGTAAACATAATATGAAAAAGATTAGTAAGATTGAAGCAAAGAAATTAAGGAAATTAGGTAAGAAGGTAAAGACTACTCATAATGGGTATTACTTAATGAATGTATAATATATAGTTTAATTCCAGGAGCGGGTGGTGTAGATGTAATGGCAAGGGCACCTAATGAAAAAGTAAGCGAAGCTTATGAGTTATATAAAAAAGGGTATAAGCTTATAGAGATATCTAGAGAGCTAGATATACCAGATGGGACTGTCCGTAGATGGAAGAAAACATACGGATGGGATAGCGAACGTTCGCAAAATAATAATGAACGTTCGAATAAAAAAGTTAATAATAAAAGTATAAAGAGAGAGCCAATTGCAGATGAGGTTAAGGAGGTAATAGAGAATACTGAATTAAATGATAGGCAAAGGCTTTTTTGCATTTATTATATTGAAGATTTTAATGCTACTAAGGCATATAAGAAAGCTTATGATTGTAGTTATGCTACAGCTAAAGTAGAAGGATGTAAAAACCTAAAAAAACCTAACATTAAAAAAGAAATAGATAGACTTACTAAAGAGTGTTTAGAGGAGCAGGAAGTAGAGGCTAAACTGTTAAATAAAAGATTATTTGAAACTTACATGAGAATTGCATTTGCTGATATAGGAGATTATTTAAGCTTTGGACATGAAGAGCAAAAGATTTGGAAAATGAATGAAGATGGTAGCTATCAACCAGTAATTGATCCTGAAACAGGAGAACAAAAGACTAGAAAGTATAATGTGGTTAATTTGAATAAAAGTAAAGATGTTGATACAACAATTATAAGTGAGATATCAGAGGGTAAAGATGGTGTAAAAGTAAAACTCCATGATAAAATGAAAGCTTTAGAATGGATTGATAAACACTATGGAGAAGGAACACTTGAACAAAAGTTAAGAATAGATAAACTTAAAGGTGAAGTTGATAAGCTAGTTAATACAGATAAGGATAAACCAATAGAAATATTAATCAAGAGAAAAGAGAGGGATTAGTAATGATTGAAAAAGAAGTTAATCCACGTTTTGAAGATTTTATATTTGATTGGAATTATAAAAACTATTTTTTAGTTGGTGGTTATGGTTCTTCTAAGAGCTACCATATAGCAACTAAGATAATACTTAAATTGTTAGAAGAAAAGCGAACAGCATTAGTAGTTCGAGAGGTCTATGATACTATAAGAGATTCGTGCTATTCATTACTAGAGGAAATAATAATAGATTTAGGAATTGATGATAGAGTAAGATGTATTACATCTCCTATGCAAATAAGATTTCCAAATGGTAGTAAGATTATTTTTAAAGGTATGGATAAACCAGCAAAGCTTAAATCAATTAATAATGTCTCTTTGATATGGATAGAAGAGTGTTCTGAGGTTAAATATGCAGGATTTAAGGAATTACTGGGAAGATTAAGGCATCCCACATTAAAACTACATATGATACTTTCAACTAATCCAGTTTCTAAAAGTAATTGGTGTTATAAACACTTTTTTAATGATTCAAAGAATGGTGTTTTCATACTAGATGATAAGCAATTATATAAAGAAAAGACTATAGTTATAAAAGATACGTATTATCATCATTCAACTGCTGACGATAATTTATTTTTACCAGTAAGTTATATAGAGCAATTGGAAGAACTTAAAGTATATGATCCGGACTTATATAGAATAGCTAGAAAAGGCCAATTTGGAATTAATGGGAAAAGAGTTTTACCACAATTTGAAGTACGTCCTCATCATGAAGTTATTACAAGTATTAAGAAAATTAATAAATGTATTAAAAGAGTTGGAATGGACTTTGGATTTGAAACTTCATATAATGCGTTAATTAGAATGGCTATAGATGATGAAGAAAAGATTTTATATATTTATTGGGAATATTATAAAAATCAAATGACAGATGATAAGACAGCTATAGAAATTGCTGAATTTAAAGAAAGTAAGGAATTAATAAGGGCAGATAGTGCAGAACCTAAAACCATTAGCTTTTACAGGCAAGAAGGTTTTAACATGCTTGGAGCTAAGAAATTCCCAGGCTCAAGACTTCAAAACACTAAGAAAGTCAAAAGATTTAAAAAAATAGTTTGTTCTAGCAATTGTACCAATACTATAAATGAACTTGAAGATTTAACATTTGCTGAAAATAAAGATGGAGAAATAATTGAGGATGAATTCAATATAGATCCACATACTTTTAGTGCTATTTGGTACGGATTAGATGGTTATGAAGTATCAAATTTAAAAGAGCAAAAATATGATGACAAGCTATATAAGAAGGGTAGAAATGTCATTAAAAACAATACTAGAAATAAAAGAGGAGGTGTTATTTTCTAATGAGTACGATTAAAGAAACACTTTTAAACTTAGATTCAAGGGAGAAATCAGAAAGAAGAAAAGTAGAATTTGATTATTATTTTTACAGAGGGGCATGTGAAGATAGAGATATTGCACTTAAGAAACCTTCATACTGGGGACAAAACTGGGAAGAGAAAGATGATGTAGATTACATACCTACTCAAGATATAAGAAATAAGGTCAAGCCTCTTCTAAGAAAGCAAGCTAGATGGATGTTTAGTAAGGAGCCAGATATTCTTATTATTCCAGCTGATAAAAAACAAAAAGAAACAGCTGAGGAACTTAGAAAGTTCATAGATGATACACTTAGAAAGAATCTATTTTGGAAAAAGACAAGACAAGCTTTCTTGATGTCTACAATTAAGAAAAGAGTAATGCTTAGAGCAGCTGCTGGAAAAGGTAAGCTTAATCTAAGATATGAAGATATTGAAAACTTTTCATATAAGGAAATTGATGGCCAAGTAATGGAGGCTAGATTTTTTCAGGAAGATTTAAATAATGTCTACCATGAGAATGAAGAGGATAAAAAAATATATTATATTCATAAATTCTACTATAAAAAAGTCGAAGAAAATGAGCCTGAAAAAGCTGTATATTGCAAGCAAAAATTTAATGGAAGTGATTTATTAAATCCAATTGAAGAGCAAGAACAAGAGATAGGGTTTGATATAAATAAGATACCAGTATGGTTAATTAAGAATGGTGGAGAACTTGGAGAAGAATTTGGGGAAACTGATTTACATGATTTAAAGCCTATTCAAAATCAATATAATAAAACAATATCAGATGCAGCAGATGCAATTAAATTCGGTTTATTTGGAACTGAAAATGTAGTAGATGGTAATGAAGATGATGTAAATAAGTTTGAAGTTGCACCAGGAGCATTAAGAGCTATACATACTGATGCACAAGCTTTAACAGAAGGTAAGCAGGCAACTATAAGCAAGTCAGAATATAGTTTAACTGGAATTAATGCAGTTGAGACATATTTAGATAGAGCTGAAAAAGATATGAATTTTATCTTAGATATGCCTAGTTTAGATGATATGAATAATATTCCATCAGCCAAGGCTATGAGGTATCTTTATAATGACTTGATAGCAAGATGTGAAGAAAAGTGGAATGATTGGGGCCCTGTACTTGAAGAAGTAATAAGATATATTATTTCAATAGCACAAGAAGCTAAACTTCCAGGATTTAATCCTAAGTGGAATGATTTAGAGTTTACTCTTATTTTTAATCATAATTATCCTATTCCTTCAGATGAAGAAGAGAAAAAGACAATGGCTATTTCTGAAGTAAGTAATAAAGTTAGATCAGTTAAATCTTATCTTAAAGAATTTAGTAATGAAGATGATTTTGTTGGAGCTTACCAAGAAATACTTAAAGAGCAAAGTGAATTTGCAGGTACTGAAATGTCAGAGTTTGCTACTGCAAATTATTCTGATGATGATAGTGACACTAAAAAAGATGGAATTAAGAATATGGAAGAGGAAGATGAAAAGGTTCGTGATTTAGATGATGAGTAGTCAAAAAATTTATGAACAGCTAGTTATTGAAAGTATAAAGAAAAGAAATAATCTTACTGATGAAAGTATAAGAGAAATAAGGAAGCTCTATATTAAATGCGCTAATAACATAATAAGTAAGATTCCTAAGACTAATGGAGCAGCTACCAGAGCATGGTTAAGTGACTATGAAAAGTATTTGAAAAGTGAAATAAATTCATTAAACAATGAGTTAATCAATCTTTCTAAAAATTCTATCAATGAATCATCAAAGTTAGCTGCTGAAATAGATGGAGACTTTTTTAGCTTCATAAATGGCAAATACAACCTTGATATTGATAAGGAGCTTCTAGATATAATTTATTCAAGTGACATTAAAATAATAAACAGAATAATAAGAGGTTCATTCTATAAAGATAATAGGAGCTTATCTGAGCGTATTTGGGGTTATAGTGATAAAACATACAACAACATAAGAGAAATCTTACTAGAGGGCATTGTGGAGAAGAATAGCTATAAAGAAATAGCGAAAAGATTAGAACAATATGTTAATCCTAGAAAAAGAGTTAATTCTAAAGTAGGAGATATAACTAAGACATATGGTAAGATTGAAAATTCTTCACTTAGACTTATAAGGACAACTATCAGTCAAGTTTATCAAGCTGAGTTTATAAGTAAAGCAAAAAGAAATCCTTATGTTGAAGGTATTAAGTGGAATTTATCAAATGCTCATGGTAGCAGAATGCCTTATGGTGATATATGTGATGAATATGCAAATCAGAATGATTATGGTTTAGGTCAAGGAGTATTTAAAAAGAGTAATGTACCTCTTCAACATCCTAACTGTATGTGCTATATGACCAGTGTTATTACAAAGGATTTAGAAGATATAGCAAGTGAAATAAATGATTGGATACATGGGGCAAGTAATTCTAAATTAGATAAGTTGGTGGCATGATGAAGAAAATAGTATGTGATTTATGTGAAAAAGAGTTTAAGTTAACTCAAAATAAAATAAAGACAGTTAAGGTTACAGAGGATATATCAAAGATGTACTTTAAATGTCCTAAGTGTAAGCATGAGTATTTAATTGCATATCAAAATAGAGAAATGCAAGATAATGCTAAAGAGATTCAAAGACTTTATGAAGAATCGAAAAAGAAAGAACTTACATTTCAGGATCTTGAAGAGATAAATAAAAAGGCAGAAGATTTAAAGAATAGAAATATTGAATTAAATGCTAGATTTATAAAATTTTTTGAGAAATAAAGTGAGAGTGATAAATCATGGCTAATTTTGTTGTGGAATTTGATTTATATAAATTTGCACCAGAGTTTAGAAAAATACACTCTATAGCTATTTGGGGCGGTAAATGTAAAAATGCAAAAACAAGAGATAAAATTTTCAAGCATTGTATTAAGTCTATTAAAAATATGAATTTTGACAAAAGTGCTTTGAAATTATCGGTAAAGTCTTAGGAAACTAAGGCTTTTTATTATATCTTTTTTAGAGTTGCAGATGTAAAAGAACAATTCTAATACCAACTATTCATCAGAAAAGATGTAAAAATCGTAGGGAGGTACAATATGGATTTTAAAGAATTATTAAAAGCTCAAGGGCTTAGTGATGACCAAATAAAGGCTATTACTAAATCTATGAAAGAAAACAAAATCTATACAACTAGCGAAGAGAATATTGATACTCGCTATGCTAAGTTGAAAGAGAAAAAAGAGGATTTAGAAACTCAATTAACTAGTGCTAATGATACTATTAAAAACTTAAAAGCTTTAGAAATTGATAATACAAAGCTTAAAGATGAAATATCTAAGTTTGAAACTACTAAGGCCAATTATGAAAAGGCCTTAACAGAAAAAGATTTTAACTATGCTTTAGAAGATGCCTTAAAAGGTTCTAAGTCTAAAAACACTAAGCTAGTTAAAGCTTTATTAGATATGGAGAAGATCAAGTATGAAGATGGTAAGATAGTAGGATTAGATGAGCAACTAAAGACTATTAAAGAAGAAAATTCATTCTTGTTTGAAAAGGAAGTGCCTGGAGCACCGGACTTTACAACAGGTGGAGGAAAAGGTAGCCATGACAATAAAGGTGAAAATAAAACTTTTGTTGATAGAATGGTTGAGACAAAGACAGCTGAGATAAATACAGCACATGAAGTAGATAAGTTTTTTAAATAAGGAGTGTTTTAAGTGAGACAATCAAGTTATTCAGTAGGAACTAAACAAAAGGATATATTTGCTGTTGCTGGTTCTAATTTTATGAATGTAAATATTAAATTAACCAAAACAACAGTAAATTCAAAATTAGTAAATGGAATATTACCAGCAGGTACAAGAATTGCTAAGGATGGTTCTATAGCAACTGAAGGAAGCTCAAGTGCTGCTTCAACAGCTTATGGAGTATTAGTGAATGATGTAGATTTTAACAATTCTACAGGTACTGAGATAGGTTCAGTATGTATCTTTGGATTTTTAAGTGAAGCAAGGATAAATGAATATACTTCAGGAACAGTAAGCGAATATGAAAAAGCTGCATTAAATATGATCAAATTTTTATAAAAGTAAGAGGTGATATAAATGGATTTAAAAGAATTTTTAAACTCAGAGAACATTGCATTATATATTAATAAATTACCAGCAGAAAGCACGTTAGATAGTGTATTATTCCCAGATGATAAACAGTTAAGCATGGAAATTGAACAAGCTGAAGCAGAAGATGAAAGAGTACAAGTATTAAAGGTATCTCAATTCGATGTGGCTGCTAAAAAGAGAGCATTGAATGCAAGTGTAGACATTAAAAAGCATGAAATGCCATTTTTCAAAGAATCAATAGGTATCAACGAAAAGACAAGAAGAGATATTATTCAAGCCAAAAATAGTGGGAATCAAACGATTATTGAACATCTAATGAAGAAAGTATTTGATAACTATGCGAATTTGGTTGATGGTGGTATTAATCAAATGAGAAGAATGAGAGCTCAAGTAATTCAATTTGGTGCAATTAACCTTGTAACAGATGAAGGTGATGTTGTAGTAGATTTCAACATTCCTGCAAATCAAAAGATTACATTAAATAGCGATAAAAAATGGAATGTTGCATCTGCTGATATTATAGGAGATATCCTTAAATGGCAAAAAATATTTGTTAAGGCTGGTAGAAAAAAGCCTACTCGTCTTATTATGACAGAGGAAACTTTTGAAAATACAATAATGATTAATACAGCTATTAAAAATGATATGGCAAATAGAATGATTGCAGTTACTCCTACTTCAAACTTAATTATTACTCAAATTGAATTTTTAAATTACTTAAAGAGCAGATTTGGTTTATCAGTTGCGTTTGTAGATGGTTCATTCATTAATGAAGATGGTGAATCACAAAACTTCTATGAAGATGGAAGAATTTCATTTATCCCAGAAGGTACTTTAGGGAAATCAAAGTACTCATTCACTCCAGAAGAGTATGATAAAATATATGGTTCTAAAAAGATTGATACATCAGTTGTTAAAACAGCAATAGCAATAACAACTATGGTAAATGAGGATCCAGTAACAGTTGATACAAAAGTATCTATGATAGGTATGCCACAACTAGACAATCCTAAAGGAATGTTAATTGCAAAGGTATATTAATAAGAGGGGAGCAATTCCCTCTATCTATTTTAGGAGGGGAATATGGACCAAATAGAAAAATTAAAGATACTACTTTTAGAAGATAAGTATCCATACTTTGATGAAGATACATTGGAAGAGTTTTTAAAGGAAAATAATAATGATGTTTATAAAACGGCTAGTGAGTTATGCTATTTAAAAGCTGATGGTGATACATCTGTAAAAGTAGGGCCTATTGAAATAGAATCACCTGGTAGTGCTTTTTGGGTACAGTTAGCAGTACAATATCTTGAAAAATCAAAGAAATTAAATGCAAGTGGTAATTCATCTTCTACAACTGGATATAAAACTAGGATGAGAAGGTGTTAGTGTGGCCATAAATAAGGATTATGTTAAAAAGAAAGTTGCACAAGCTATAAAGCAAATGCCATCTGTAGGTATTGTTGTAAGGGAAAAATACAGCAAGTATAAAGAGTTAGAAGCTTACAGTAAAATTTGTGAAATAGAAGGTGTTTTATATAGTGATGAAAGTAATACAAAATCTACAATTGAATTAACTAATAATGGGCTTGAACTTCCTAAGTCTTATAAAAACTTTATAGCAGTCTATAATGAAAAAACTGCAGCTATAGAACAAAAAGATTATATTTTTATAGATGATATTTGCTACAAAGTAATAGATCCAGGAGAGAATATGAAAATATATTGCCTGATGAAATTAGAAAAGCAAGATGGTATGTCTATTAAAGATTTAATTATCACTAAAAATAATAGTGAGTATGAAGTAGTATGAGTTTTAAATTAGATTGTTCAGATATTTTTAAAGGCTTAGGAAATTTTGAAATGAAAGTTAAAGTAGGAACTAGAAAATATGCAGAAGTATCAGGTGAAAAGATGGTTAATTATGCAAAGAGTAATGCTAAGTGGCATGATATTACTGGTAATTCAAGGCAGACTATAGATTCTACAGTTAATTCACATGGCAATAATCAGAAAATTACTATTGCAGGGCACACACCTCATTTTAAATGGTTAGAGCTAGCCCATGAAAAGAAATATGCAATTTTAAATCCTACTATAAAGAAGTTAGGACCTGAGATTGTGAGAGGGTGGGTGAGTATAATTAAATGATTATAAAGGTATTTGATTTACTAAGTGCTAATGGGATTGATACTTATTTTATAGGACAGCATAAAGGTGAATGCTTAAGAAAATATGTTGTATTAAAAGATGATGGAACTAATAGCGATAATGGTATTAATGGTACTAGCTATATAGACATCATTTTTTTTGTACCAGAAAATGAATTCATGAAGTGTAATGACTTCAAAAAGCAGGTTATCAGTATATTAAAAGATTGTAAATCTATTAAATATACAGGAAGTGAAACATCAATTATAACTGATAATGATAAGAAAGCATTAACATTTTCAGTTATGTATGAAGTTAAAAGAAAATTAGTATAAGAGGTGATATTATGTCAGTTGAAAATTTAACAGAAATTCCTTTAGTAAATATCGTAAGAGCTGAAATAATTACAGAGGAAGAGGTTTCAAAAACATATAGATTTGATACAGCAGATGAAGCTACATATACTGCTGTAACAAGTGAAGGGCAAGAAACTATTCATAGAACAAAGAATGTAATTCATGCTGTTAATAGAACTGAAGATATTCAGTATGGATCAGATATTAATATGAAGAATGCAAACTTTATTCCAGAAGTACTTGCAATTGTAGATGGTGGTACGCTGGTAAAGAGTGAGAATAAAGTTACTGGATACAATCCTCCGGTAGTTGGTAAGCCGGTTAAAAGAACATTATTTACTCTTAACATCTATTCTGAAGAAAAGGATATAGATGGAGAAACTAAGAAATATGCAAAATTTAGTTTCCCTTCATGCAAAGGAAAACCAGCGTCATTCTCATTTAAAGATGGAGAGTTTATGACACCATCATATACAATTTCATCAAGAACACCATCTGGGAGAGCACCTTATGACTTAACAATTTTAGAAGGATTACCAGAATAGAAGGAGGGTAACACATGGCAGTTACAAAAATAGAGGAATTAAAGAAGTTATCAAAAGGAATTGAGGTAGAGTTACCAGGTTGGGATGAAACGCCGTTTATTTGCAAATTAAAAAGGCCAAGCTTATTAAATTTAGCAGGAAATGGACAAATACCAAATGAATTATTAAATGCAGCTTATATTGTTTTTAATGGATCTAGTGATAAAAGAGATGTTGTTAGCTTAAAAGAAAGAAATGAATTATTCACTATTGTTGCAAAAGCTGCCATGGTGGAGCCTACTTTTGAAGAATTACAGGAAATAGGTTTAGAGTTGACAGATTTACAATTAATGCAAATATTTAACTTTACACAAGTGGGGTTAAATGGGCTTATATCCTTTCGTACAAAGCAGTCAAATATTAAGAATACTGAGAATAAGCGAAAAGTATAATGAAAGACCTAGTAAGGTTATGGGGATAGAAAATACAGCAGAAGCATTTAAATTTGATGAAGCATGTATGTATATACTGTCTAATAAATCTACTAGGGAAGTAACTCGAAATGGAAAACAATATATAGAAGAATACTGGATTAACAAGCCTAAATGGAATGATGTAATTGAAGAAAAGAGAACAAATAACTCTGAATTAATTGCAGCAATGCAAGAAAATTTGAAGAAGTATAAAAAATAAAGGAAAATTTCATAAAATGTAGAATAATTATTAATGATAAATTAAATAAAGGGGTTTAATGAATGAAAAAATTATTAATTATTTTACTAATGGGAATTAGTCTTGTAGGTTGTGGAAATACAGCAAATAAAAACGAAACTGCAGATAAAACAGTAACTATTGATTCTCAAGATAATGTTGAAACAAGTACTGATGAAAATACTACTTCAAATGAAATTGTAGAAACTGAGTATCTTAATGAAGGAGAAAAATTCCTAGCTGACACAGAAAAAGGTCAATATGAATTTACTGTTTTAAGTGCTGAGTATTTAGGAGTTCATTCTGGGGATACTAATAATGATCAAAGATTGAAAATTACCTTCGAGATAGATAACATTTCATTTAATGGGAGAGCATTAGACAGTAGTGGTAATGAAGTAGAAACAGGTTGCGTAGCAATTGAGGCTAGAGATCTAAAGGTAAAAGATGATAGTAATTACATTTTAGAGGTAATGTCTACTGGCTGGGATAATGATATGACTAATTATGATGTTGATGTAGCTAAGGGCGAAAAGGTAATTAAAACATATACTTGGAAGTTGAGAGATGTTAATACAGAATATGTTTATATAAGTTTCTCAAGAATGACTGATGAGAATAAGGAATTTAAAGTAAAAGTTAATAGATAATTAAATATATAAATTTAAAAAGAGCTTTCGTAAGAAGGCTCTTTTTTTGTTCTATCAAGAAAAGAGGTGAGAAGAATGAGTATTAATGTTGGTACAGCAGAAGCTTATTTAAATCTTAATTACAATGGATTTACACAAGGCATACAAACTGCTACACAACAGCTTAATACATTTATGGATAACACTCAAAGCTCTGGAGATAGAATAGAAGCTTTAGGTGGAGCAAGTACAAGTGTTGGAGGAACATTGACAAAAACACTTACACCAGCAGTAACAGCAATCGGTGCTGCAAGTGTTAAAGTTGCTGCTGACTTTGAAGAAGGAATGTCACAAGTACAAGCTATTTCAGGTGCTACTGGGGAAGATATGGAACTCTTAAGTGCAAAAGCTAAAGAGTTAGGGGCAAACACTAAGTTTAGTGCAACAGAAGCAAGTGAAGCATTTAGTTATATGGCTATGGCTGGATGGAAAACGACAGATATGCTTGCTGGTATAACAGGAATAATGGATTTAGCAGCTGCAAGTGGTGAAAATCTTGGAGTCGTATCAGACATTGTGACTGATGCTTTAACAGCATTTGGATTAAGTGCAAGTGATAGTGGACATTTTGCTGATGTATTAGCAGCTGCAAGTAGTAATGCAAATACTAATGTAAGTATGCTTGGAGAATCATTTAAATACATAGCACCAGTTGCTGGTTCAATGAATTACTCTATTGAAGAGACGGCCGTTGCACTAGGAATACTTGCAAATAACGGAATTAAAGCTAGTCAAGCAGGTACAACTTTAAGATCTGGACTTGCTCAGTTATTAAAACCTAGTGACACTGTTGTTGCTGCATTAAGCAAAATTGGATTGTGGGTTGATAGGTCCGAGGAAGGACTAGAAGATTTAAACTTAGCAATAATGAATACTGATGGAACATCTAAAACATTAACAGAAACAATGGATACTTTAAGAAGTGCATTTAGTGGTTTAGATGAAGCTCAGAAATCTCAATTAGCTGCACAAATATTTGGTACAGAAGCTATGTCAGGATATTTGGCAATTATTAATACCAGTGAAGAAGATTATAATAAATTAACAAATGCAATTAATAATTGTGATGGTGCAACTGCAAAAATGGCTGAAACTATGCAAGATAACTTAAAAGGTAAAATAACACAATTAAAATCTGCATTAGAAGGTGCTGGAATTGCTATTGGTGAAAAATTGATGCCTGCTTTAACTGATATAGTTAAAGGTATAACTAATACTGTTTCATCTTTCAATAAGTTAGATGAAGGAACTCAAAAATCAATTGTTAAGTTTGGTCTTATAGCAGCTGCGGCCGGACCAGTAATAAGTGTAATTGGAAAATTAGTTACTGGTATTGGTGCATTAGTTAATATATTTAGTGCAGCAAGTGGAGCAGTAGTTGCAATGTCAAGTGTGCTTACTCCGTTGGGTGTTGTTGTTGGAACAGTAGCAGCTGGAGTACTTTTATGGAAGAAAAACCAAGATTTGATGAATGGCACTGTGCTTGATTCAAAAGAAAATATGGGATTATTTGAAAGAGCTTTAGCTTCACTACAAGGAGAAACAGTTTATACGAAAGAAGAATTGCAAGAATTAGGTTATACATTTGATGATATAACAGATGTTAATAAAGACTTACAAGATGCAATTTATGAAAGTAAAAGAGATTTAGCTGATTTTAAAATGGTATTGCATGATACCACATTAGATAATACATTTACTCAGGAAGAAGCAAATAATTTAGTTAGCAGGGTAGATGGTGCTTTCCAGAGTTGCCTTGAAGCTATTGAAGAAAAGTATGGTGCCACACAAGATGCTATGAGTGAAATGTTCTCAGTAGATGGTGTTATAAATGAAAATGAAAGCAAAATATTAACTTGGTATCAAACACAGCAGGATCAAATGACAGCTAAAGCTTCTCAACTTCAAGAAGAAATTAATCAAATAATTGCAAATAGGACTGCTAATGGAGGAGAACTTACTGAGCAAGAAATTAATCAAATTCAGAATAGATATGCAAAAATAAAGCAAATTGAATTAGATTGTCTAGCTGATAATGAATATGAAAGAATAAGAGCTCAACAAGAATTTATTTTAGAATCTAATGATTTAGATTTAGAAGGGCTTTCAGAGTTAGTTAAGAACAGGCGTGAGAAATATGATGAACAAAATAAAGATGTTTTAGCTAATTATAATACTCAAATTGAGTATTTAAAAAACCATTTAGGAGAAATGGATTATGAAACTAGAATTGCAGCAGAAGCTCAAATAGAACAATTAGAAAAAGATAGAGATAAAGAACTTGAAGTTAATCGTGAGTATTATAGTAAAGATATTGATTATGTAAGAGAACATTATGGAGATTTGGTTGACCAAATAGATTTATATTCAGGAAATGTAAAAAGCAGAAAAGATAGACATTATGAAGAATTATTAAATAAAGATTTACAATACTATGCTAATACACAAGCTATAACAGAAACTGGACTTACAACTTTATATAATACTACTACTGGAACATGGGATATGGTATATGCAAAAGTAGATGAAACAACAGGTCAATTAGTAGGGATATACGATATTCAGACGGGGAAAGTAAAAGCTATGACAGAAGAAATAGCTGAATCATTAACTAATGAAGCTAGGGAATGGTATAATTTACAAGATTCAACGGTAGCGGTAGCAATAGCAATGGGGCAAGCATGGGTTGACTCAACTGGTAGAATTGTTAATGCTAATGGTGATGTAATTGGCTCACTTAGAAATGTAACAGATAACGCTAATGGTACAAAATCAGCTCTTATTGATTTAGATGGTAGAACTTATAGAGTTAATGTGGATGGCGATGGAGCAATAACTATTCTTGGAGACATACAAAATAGAGTTAATAGTTTACCTAGTAGAAAAGATATATCAATCAATGTTTATCAAAATGGCAATACGCCTTTAGGTGGGCCAGTATCAATAGAAGAAGAAAAAAACAACTATGCAACTGGAACTGAAAATGCAATGCCTGGTATATCTTCAGTTGCAGAATATGGGCCAGAGTTAGTATTAGGGAATGATAGTGCAAGTTTATATACTTCAAGGTCAGTAGTTGGATTAGAAGGTGGAGAAACTATTTATAATGCAAGGCAAACTAGTGATATTTTAAGAGGCATGGATAGTTCATCTAATGATGATGTTGTAAATGCAATAAATAATACTAATGCTAAATTAGATGTTTTAGTTAAAAAGATTGATAAGTTAGAAACTGGAAGGTCAATTCATGCAGATGTTATGAATTTTGTAGATCAAGGTTCAAAAAAAGCTAATTTAAATATGATAAAAAGAACATTTGAAAGTGTTAAATAGGAGGTGGCATAGTAGTGTTTACTTTCGATAAAATTATTTTAGGTGGTTTGCAGATTATGCCATCTGAAAATTATAGTGCAGATATAAAGGGATTATTTGATAGCGAAAATACAAATAATACAAGCAACCTTATAACTGATGGTGAAAAGCCTGGCTTAATAAAAAGAAACGCAAAAACAATAACCATAAATGTTTATAAGCTTAAGGATAATTTTAAAGCATTACTTCAATTAAATTATATCTTGGATCAAGGAGAAATAGATTTAGAGTTCAAAATAGATGAGTTTAATGATATATTTTCTTGTAAAATCCTCAAAGAAAGTGTAGCTTATGACGACTTTGGCAATTGTAGTATCATCTGTAAAATATGTAGTTCAAACATAGAAAAAAGAGATTTTAACGAATTAACTTTAGAGATGCAATATGAAGGTGGATATAGTTTATCACCTTTAGGATACAGCTTTCCAGTAGAAGGATATACTTTCAATGAAGTTGTTAAAGGGAATGAAGGTGTAGTAATTAATGAAGGTTATAAAACTGTGTATCCATTGATAGAAATAAAAGGTGAAACAAATAGTATAACTGTATCTAATTTAACCACAAACGAAGTATTTAATATCAATACTGATTTAAACACTGAAGAAGTTATATATATTGATTGTAGAAAAGAATCAAGAGGCGTATATAAGATAAATTCATTAGGGAAAAAGGTTGATTTATTATCATGTAAAAATGGGGTTTGGATTTCACTTATTAATGGAGAAAATGTACTTAACGTAAGTTATGAAGGTACTGCAGAAGTAAAAATTAAGTGGAAGGAGAGTTATTAACTATGGAGTTTTTTATAAAGTTATATGATTCTTCGCATTGTATTCTAGATGAAGTTTATGAGATTTCAGATATAGAGTATGGATTTACTGTAAATGGCATAGGAAAAGCTATTATAAATGTTCCGTACTATGCTGATAAAACTAATGACAGAAATTATAGAATCGGAAATGATGTAGAAATTTATAGAATCGAAGATAATAAAGAAATTTTAGAGTGGTATGGTGTAATTTATAATTCAATTCCAAATGGAAGTGATTTAGAAGTTGAATGTTATGGGTATGGAAGAAAAGTACAAGACAGAATGTTCACTCAATATATTACTCAAGGCTCTACAACACTAAGAGGCACGTATGATAAAGTAATTTACTCCATGTTATCTAATATAAACTCATATATGGACACTGGTATAAGACAAGGAGAAGCTCAATCAAATACTCTAGAAACAGAAAGAATTATCAATTGGAATGATAATTTTTATGATAAGTTAGATGAGTTTACTACAGATAGTAATTATTATTGGGATATAAATGAAAAAAGAGAGCTTAATCTTAGTACAAGCATAGGGAGTAACAAAACTTACTATGAGATAAATGATGAAGTAAATGTAGTAGATACAATTAATATAAGTACCAGTGGAGAGATATATAATCATGTTATTGCTAAAAATACCTATACTGAAGATGATAGCGATGTAGAAGTAACATTAATAAGCGAAGCCAAAGATGAAGATAGTATAGCCCTTTATGGCCTTCATAGCAAGGAATTAAGTGTTAATGATATTCACATACAGGCAACACTTGATGAGTATGTAAAAAGGGAGTTGGAAAAATGCAGTAGTCCTATTTTATCACTTACTTTAGAAGTAAGTAATAGTGGGACTTTTAATATTTTCAATGTAAAAAAAGGTGATGTTGTAACACTTAAATTAAGTAGTTTAAAAATGGATACCTCTATAAAGGTATTAGATTATAAAATAAAACCTACTAAAGAAACAATGATAGTTACTTTAGGTAATTGTTATTTCAGAGAAAATAGCGTGCAAAAATATAGATTTTAAGGGGATGATTAAATGGCTATAAAGCTTTTTCCATATGCTGATTCTACTGGCGAGATTAAATATTACACAACAGATCATATTGCAATTAATGGTAAGAATCTAAAAGAAAAAACAATATATTCAAATGGATTAAGTGTGAGTGCTAAAGCAAGTCCAAATTTAAGTGTAAATGTTGCAAGTGGTCAATGTTCATATAATGGTAAATTCTTAAATAGCACAACTACAGTAAATGTAACTATTAGTGCTAATACTACAAACTACAACCGTTATGATCTAATAGTAGCAGATTTATCATCAACTGGAAGTATTAAAGTAGTAACTGGTTCGGCTAGTGCTAATCCAACAACTCCAACTGCTGGAAGTAACCAGATAGTTTTAGCAAAGGTTTTAGTAGGAAGTAATGTAAGCTCAATTCAAGCTAATAATATTACTGACTTAAGATTTTCTACTTCTGGTCAGTATAAAGTTGAGTCTTTAGATACTTCAATACATCAACTAGAAAATAAAGTATCAGATTTGGAAGCAAATAAATCTACAAGAAGAGAATACTCAGGCAGTGGGGTAGTTAAATCAATAACAATAGAAACAAATAAAGAAGCTAAAATTAAAAGGCAATATTTAAAGTGTAGTCTTACTGCTGCAGAGTGGAAGTCAGCGTGGGAAAACCTAAACGCTGGAACCAATAACAACAATGGAGGTATTTGGATTCCTTTTTATGATGCTGTAAACACAAGCAATGTAATAGATGCTACAATTAATTTTATTGGATTAAATAAATGGGTTTGGTTAAATCAAGGTAGTTCTAAGATAGGCCAATATGGGATTGGAGGAATAGGAAGTAGTGGATGTTATGCTTTTATAGAGAATAAATTTCCAAACGAAACTACCATAGGAATAGATTTTACTATTTGCATTGCGGAAAAATATTAAGGGGATATTTATGAATATAGTAAGATTTTATGAAGGGTCTATTGTAGAAGATCCTGATAAAGAATATGAATTATTTAATAAAGTTATTACAAGTGATTGTGAACAAGAATATTACAAAGAAGCTGGCAAAAAGAAAACTTTGATAGAAATACAAGGGGATAAAATTAAAGAAAGTAAGTCGCTATTAGAAACTTATTTAAATGAACATCCTTTACTAAGTTCGGTAAAAAATAATGTTGAAAAATATTATACCTGTACTAAAGATAAACAAAATCAGTTGGTTCAAACTCTTTCACTTTATAATTTATCAATTCAAAGTAATACTAAATATAAGTGTATGTGGAATAGTATGGGACAACCATGTGAGGAATGGACTATTGATGAATTAACAATTTTATCATTTCAGATGCAATCATATGTATACCCATTTATACGCTATCAACAAGATATAGAAGTTAAAATAATGGAATGTAAAAATAAAGAAGAAGTTGAAATGATTGAGATAGATTATGCAAAAGTTGGTGTTAGCAATGATGAAGAAAACTATGATGAGTAGTATATTATTTTTTATTTATGGTTTTATGTATTATATAATTGAAGTTCTATATAGAGGATATAGCCATTGGAGTATGTTTTTTCTAGGTGGGTTATGTGGTGTTATTATTGGCTTGTTGAATGAAAAAAATAAAACTATCAGTGTATTGAAACAAGGCATATATGGCGCCTTAATAGTAACTATATTAGAATTTATAATAGGATACATAGTAAATATATTGCTAGGATGGAATATTTGGGACTATTCAAATGTTCCATTTAATTTTTTAGGTCAAATATGCCTACCATTTACTATAATATGGTTTATACTATCTGTGTTTTGTATATATTTAGATGATTTCTTAAGAGAAAAGCTTTTTAAATCTGAATAAAAAAAGAATAAAATTAGAATATTATGTTGGTATTTTATATGTTAGAATATTAATAGATAAATAATAAGAGTTTTGCGAGAGTGCAAAGCTCTTTTTTATTTATAAAAAAGGGGGGAAGTGAGCAAATGATTATTAAGACAACATTAACTATAAATGGTTATAAATCAAAGTTATCACCAAAATTGCAATTATATAAAGGGGATAGCGTTTTTGTGGAGTTCACATTGCTTAATAGTATAATAAGTTCTATAAATGGAGTTGAAGCTGAAGAAACACTTCCTATAGATCAGTTAGAAACTGTGAAACTTAGGCTTGTAACACCTAATGGAACTCCAACATTAGAAAGTACTAAAATAGTAGATAATAGAGTCCAGTTTAAAATACTTCCTGAGCATACAACTGAAACTGGAGAATATAGCTTTCAGATTATTTGCTATGATTCAGATGATTGTAAATTCCACATTCCACCTGCAACCTATTCAATTGAAAATCCAATAGGTGAGTCAGAATGAGTATTATAAGCAAAGTTGGAATTGATGCGAATGGCTATAAAGTCAAGCTTGATAAAAAATTAAGATTCTATAAGGGTGATTGCTTAAATCTAAGCTTTTCAATATCAAGTTCAATGATTAGTGAGATAGACTCGCAGGAAGTTATTAATGGGATGCTTCCAGTAGATAGTGAGAAGGTTAAAGTATACATACTTGCAGGTAATGAAAAAAAATCTGGCACTATTATTGCTGATAATAGAGTAGTGTTTAAGCTAAACTCGAATTATACAAAAGATATTGGCGTATTCCAATTACAATTAGTAATCATTGAATTTCAAGAAGATGGTAGCAAGGAGATTTTACATACTCCACCATTTGAATATGAAGTAGCAGAGCCGATAGCTTTATTTGATGAAGATCTAGAGGAAGATATTGCAAGAGTTGGGTATGCTGTTGTAGGAAGGTCTGTAGTTGCAGGTAATTCAATTACCTATGCAGAGGTAGAATTAGGATATGAAGAATGGAAAACAGGTGATTTAATTACCGCCGATAAGTTAAATAGAATTGAAGCTGCAATATATGAACATACACAAATGTTAGATGAATTGCTTTATAAAGCTATTACAATTAATAATTTTTCAATTTCTAAATCTACAGCAGAGTTAGGAGAAAAACTAATTGGATTAATACTAAATTGGAGTTATAATAAAACACCTACTTATCAAAAGTTAGATAATGTCTTAATTGATACTGAATTAAGAAAATATACAATTGAAAAGGAAATTTCCTCAAATACTTCTTTCAAACTAGAAGTAAGTGATGGAAAAACTACTGTAAATAAAACTACAAGTATAAACTTTTATAATGGTCGCTATTATGGAGTTTCTAATTCTGAAACTTATGATAGTGATTTTATTTTGTCTTTAAATAAAACTTTAACCAATAGCAGAGCATGTAATTTTACAGTTAATTGTGGGCCAGGGCAATATATATTCTTTGCTATTCCTACTAGATTTGGAACACCTACTTTTACTGTAGGGGGATTTAGTGGAGGTTTTAATAAGATTAATACTATAAGTTTTGTTAATAAGTTCGGATATTCTGAAAGTTATGATATTTGGAAATCTACTAATAGCAACCTAGGAAATACAACAGTAGTAGTAGGGTAGGTGATTAAATGGCTATTGAATTAATTGATAAGATTAAACAGAAAAATGGTGGAACTTTCAAATTAATTGATGCATGTGATGTTGAGATGAAAGATGGAAGTGATCTTGAAACCTATCTTGAAAATTTAGAACCAGGAAGTGGTGAATGTACTTCTACTGTTTATGCAGGAAATGAAGAACCTGAAGATGAAAATGTAGTTGTGTATATAGATACTAATGATGATATTGGTGAAGCTAATAACAATATTTCAGGAACTGTATTAGAAGAAATACAAGCTATGTTTAAATTTCTTAAAGGGAAAATAGATGCATTAGAAGCTGATAATATTATATTAAAAGCTGAAATTGAAGCATTAAAACAAGGGCAAATAGTTGTTCCGGACCCAGATGAAGAAGTCGTTACTATTACCGGTGCTGTATTATTACCAGATGGAACGCCTTTATTGTTTAATGATGAATCCTATATGCTTTATGGAAATGGTAGCATTTCATCTGCTGGAGGTATAGGCGAAGATAATATTTCTGTTACTGGAGCTATTTTATTAGATGATGGAACTCCACTTTTATTAAATGATGGTGCAGTTTTATTGTATGAGAATGGAAAAGTAACAACTGAATCTACAGCTGGAACAGTGGAAATAAAAGGTGCTATTTTACTAGATAACAACTCACCTTTACTGCTAAATAATGGTGATTATTTATTATATAACAATGGAGAAATAAAGGAGTGATAAAGTGGCTACAAATGTTACAGGTACTAAAATAACTGAATTATCTCAAAAAGCTAGTGTAAATAGTACAGATAAAATAATGGTTATAGACGGGACTGAAGCTAAATTAGTTGAAGTTAGCTTATTAAAGGGCGCTGATAATTTAACAGGTGAATATGTTGAGCTTAATGGATTAGATGGTAATTTATATAGGGTTTATGTAGATAGTGAAGGTAAAGCCAAGGCTATAAAAAGTGAAGCATTTACAGCTAATCCACCAAGTGTTGATAACAATCTTGAAGGGAAATATCAAGCTTTAATCATAAATCAAATGTGGGGAGGTGGAGAGAATTTAACCGGGACTGCTGTATCACATAGTTTTATAGAACTTTATAATTTAAATAAAGAAGAATTAAATTTAAAAGGTTTATATTTATGGTATAAGTCTGGAACAAGTGCTTGGGAAAGTTTAGAACTACAAGGGATTATTCCCCCATATTCAAGTTTTTTAATTAGAGGAGCTGAACACAATTCTATTTATAAAGATGATTGCCGTCTTAAGATAGAGGATTATGACCAACTTTTCCTTGATACTAATGGAAATCCTAAAAAGTTTTCTAGTAATGGTATGAGTGTATATATTTCAATAGGAAATGAAACACCTGCAGTAAATCCATTAAGAGCTATTGTAGATAATTTAGGGGTATCACAAAAACAACCAGCATATGTTGACCTTATGGGTTGTGGGGGAACTGATACATCTACACATACAGTAGCAGCATATGAAACTAATTATAGATTCGGAATGTCTAAAAATTGTGCTTGCAGAAGAATAGATTTTTATAACGGGGGAACTGCATTAGATATATCAGGTTACTCAAATGGTACAGGAGATAATGCAAGTGATTGTGAAATTATAGACTACTCTACTTGTGAAGTAGAAAAATATAGACCTAGAAGTTCTAAGGAAGGACACTGGGATATGTTTGTTTCAGCAGAGCAGTATAATTGGAACACAGCTAATGCATTTGTTTTAGGATTTGGTGAAGAAGTTAATACAAGAACTTTTACATGGCAGTCTCAAATAATGAAAGATGGATATGTAAAATATAAAAAAGTTGGAGATGTTGATTTTAAAACTGTAAAAGCTGAAACTACATTCTTACAACATCCTGATTGTGCAGTATCTAAACATTCATGCATTATTAAAAACTTAGATGATGGTGAATATATTTATAAAGTTGGCAATGAGGGATATTGGAGTGAAGAAGAAAAGTTTGAAGTAAAAACTTATAACACTGCAAATGGTGATGAAATTAATATTTTATGGTGTTCTGATGAACAAAGCTGGATTAAAGAAGAAATGAATGCATTTGCAAATGTATTTGATAGGATAATTAATGAATGGGAAATTGATGAAAGTGGAAAGCCTACTTTTGATTGGATATTAGAAACAGGTGATATAAGTCAGAATGGGCGTAGGAGACCAGAGTATACTTGGTACTTTGATAGTTTACAAGGTATGAATAAAAGAGTTCCTATAATGGCTACAATGGGTAACAATGATTTATTAGAAAAGAAGTATGGTCAATGTTTTGCTAACTTCTTTACCAATGAAAATCAATGGGCAAATTCTGTTTATCATTTTAGACAAGGAAATACAGAATTTATATGTCTTAATAGCAACACTGATTATGATTATGTATCAGGTTATGGCGCATTAGGAAATTATCAATCTACTGATGCATTTTTACTGGATCAAGCAAAGTGGTTAGATGAATATTTAACGTCATTAAATTCAGGTGGTAATAAACCAGATTTTACAATTGTATTTATGCATTTATCACCTTTTACTTGTGTAAGAACTAAGAGAGTTCAAGTATTTACTCCTATATTTGAAAAACATAAAGTAGATTTAGTTTGTTGTGGACATAATCATTGCTATACGAGAAGTTATTCTCTTTATACTGGAATGCAAGCAGTTACTGAAGCAGGGGGAATACAAAGTTATAATGATTATTATAATTTTACTAAAAAGGCTACTACAGCTTATGTAGATGAAACTCAACTTCCTAATGCTTTAACAGGTGGTACAGGAATAAACCATACTGAGGATAAAGCAAATGGTACTGTTTATATTCAATGCTCATCTAGTGGATGGAAAAATAGTGGGAAAGAAACTACTATAACTAAATACCCAACAGAGGCCGTTGATGGATATGATTTTAATTCTAATGGCGCATCGAATGGTTTAGCATGGTGGTGTAAAGTTGCTAATACAGTTAAAAAACCTAATTACTGCACTATTAAAATTACTAAAGACAGTATAACTGTTAAGTCATGGCAAATAACGGGAGCTAAAGCTACTAAAATAATTAATGGAACTGAGTATGAGTATTCTCCAGCATTAGGTGAAACAGATGTAACAAGAGAACTAATTGATGAAATTACAATAAATTTATCAGATAGAGCATAAAAAAATAAGTTCTAGGATTTCCTAGAGCTTATTTTTTAATTTGTTTAAAGGAGGACAGTATGAAGATAAAAGTTAAAGATCCAGTAACTGGACAATTTATATGGGTTCCTATCCAAGCAAAAGATATAGCATTACTTGATTTAGAAGATAACTTTGAAAATAAAAATGTAGAAGCTGCATTAAGAGAAATTTCACAAAAGTTATCTAATAATGAAGGTATATTAGAGTTAAAGCAGCAGGTAACTACAAATACTAAAAAAATAGAATCTCATACTACTTCTATTAATAATTTAAGTAAAAATTATAATGATTTAGAGGAAAGAGTTGAGTATATTGAAGCCAATGGAGGTGGTGGTGGAGGCGGTGGTTCTATAGTTCCTACCATTACATCAACATTTACAAATTGTGCTATAGAAAAAGGACAAGATTTAACTATTCCAATATTCTTTAGTTCACCTTCAGGAGGTACAGGAACAGCTTATATATTAGTTAATAATATGGAAGTTGATTATCTTAGTGTTAAACAAGGAAATAACAATTTAAAAATTGCTGGGAAATATCTAACTCAAACTGATAATAAGGTGGCTATATATGTTAAAGATAGGGCAGGCCTTGTTTCAAATCAATTAGAATGGAATGTTATAGCAGGTGGTATTACTGTAACTACTACATTTGACTACGAGGTTGACTATGGAATAACAGATAGTATAGTAATGCCTTATAATATTGAAACTGGTATTAATGGAGATATAATTTTACATCTTACTATAGATGGAACGGAATATAATATACCTTCTAAAAATGGATATAATCAATTGGACTTAGGAAAATATGTCTCAACATTAGGTACTCATACTGTTTCTATGTACGCTACGGTTGATAAATATACATCATCAACTATAGCATTTAACTTAGTTATAACTTCAACTACTGAGTTATATCTTTCCACTACATTTGTTGATGGAAGTGAATATACTTATGGAGTTCCAATTTCTATTAATTATAGACTTTCTAAAAAAAGTACAGAATTATTTGATGTATATATATTCTTAGATGATGTATTAGAGAAAACACAAGAATTAACAGTTGGTAGTTATTATTGGACATTAAATAAAGCTGCAGTTGGAGAACATAAAGTAACTGTAAGAGTTGTAAGTAAAGATGGTGCTGAAAATAAATCTATTGATATGTATTTTTCAATAATTAAAGGTGAGTATACTCCTATTGAAGATATAACAGATGATTTATGGATGGATTTAAATGCAGTTGGTAAATCTAATCAAGATAGTAACAGCGGATTATGGTTAGATAGCAGTGGTAATGATAGACATGCTAAAATGATTAATTTTAACTTTAGTACCAATGGTTTCATTGATGATACAGTAGTCTGTGATAATAATGCTTATATAGAAATTCCTTATAGCCCTTGGGAAACTAATGCTAAGAAAGGATCAACTATAGATTTAATTTATACTCCAATAAATTCAGGTAATGAAGATGCTAGAGTTTTAGATTATACATTTATTACTGACGAAATGGCAGAAGGAGAAATTAAGCCATTTAAAGGAGTATTTGCAGATATAAGACAAGCAATAGTGTCATCATCTAATAGTGGTGCAAGTTCTGGAAAAGTATCTTTAGATGAAAATAGTGGTCAGATACATTTAACTTGGGTTATAGATAGAGAAAATAAGTTCTGCAAAACTTATATAAATGGTATCTTATCACGTATCATGTTTTTGTCAGATAGTGGAAGTGGTAATAATGCTACCTTTGAAGATTTTTCACATACAAATTATATATATTTAAACTCCACTAAAGGTGAAAACTGTGGAACAAATAATATTAAAAGATTTAGAGTGTGGGGTCATGCTTTAACATCAGATGAAGTTTTGAAAACTCACTTAGCAACTATTACAGATTTAGAAAAACAAGAAGAAGCTTATAATTTTAACTATAATAATACTACTTTACCTAGAATGGATTTATGGGGTGACATTACCAATATGACACCATATCAAACCGTTGATATGAGAATACAATATACTTCACCTAATGAAGAAAAGTATGGAGCAAGTTTCAATACTGGTATTCAAAATAATCCAGTTAAGATACAAGGAACATCATCACTCCAATATGTACGCCATAATTATACAATCTATTTAAAGGACGAATACGGAAATCCAATGATGTACAATCCCTATGGTGAAGGAAATGCAATGCCAGATTCGGTATTCTGTCTTAAAGCGGATTATATTGAATCTTCTCATGGTAACAATACTGGAATGGCTAACTTTATTAATGATAATGTTTATGATACTAAGTTGCCACCACAGTTAGAAAATCCAGCTATGAGAACTACTATCGCAGGTTTCCCAATTGTTGTATATATGAACGGAGAATATCTTGGAGTATACAATTTTAACCATGATAGATATTCAACTGAATCTTATGGATATGATTATAAAAAATATCCTAATATGCTGGTATATGAAATTAATTCAAACAGTAATACTTCAGCTGGAGCATTCTATCGTTATGGAGATAATACAGAAAGTTCAGCTAACATTAATGAAAGAGATTACTATGCAAGAGATTTTAATCTAATATATGGTAATAGGACAAGCGATAGCGATACTTTTAGTGAAGTCAAAACATTAGTTGAATGGGTTTCTGTTGCAGAGCAGGACCTATTTAGAGAAACAATAAGTGAACATTTTAATAAAGAATACCTGTTCAGATACTTATTAACAGTATTGATGATTGGTGGGGTTGACTCACTTGGTAAAAATATGAAGATTACTACTTTTGATGGAAAAGTTTGGTATCCTACTTTCTATGATTTGGATACTTGTCTAGGAATTGACAATTCAGGGTATCTTACTATCGAGCCTGATGTAGAAATAGAGGAAGGTTCTTTTAATACAAGCAACTCTAACTTATGGACTAAGGTAATGAATTACTTTGCTTCGGAACTTAAAGAAGAATGGGCTTTAATGAGACAAGGAAGATTTACTTTAGATAACTTATTAAAATATGTAGTTCAAAATCAAATAGAAGTTATTCCTGCTAAATATTATAATGATGACGCTCAAGTTAAATACTTAGACTTTGGAAGTCTTTACACTTATTGTTGTCATGGTAGTAAGGAACTTCTAGTAAAAAGATGGCTTAGAGAAAGAATTGCATATGTGGATTCAATGATGGGCTACTTTACATCTCAAGATGACCAAGTTACTATTCGTATGAATAAAACTGGATATGTTGAGTTTAGCGTTACACCTTATATTCCGTTGTATTTTTCAGTTAAATGGAGTAATGCAGATGGTGGAACTCAAACATTTAAATTGAAAAGAGGAGAAACAAAAACCTTCTACTATACCTCAACAACTGCAACGGATCAGGAAGTAATAATTTATCATGCTCAATACATCAAAGAATTAGAAGGCATAAGTAATCTAAGGCCTAGTTCCTGTATCTTAGCCAATGCAACTAAGTTAAATAATGTAGAGATACATTCAGATAAGCTCTACAATGTTAATGTATCAAATAATAAATATCTAAGAAAATTAGATTTAAGTGGATGTTCTACTCTTGGTACTGTAACTGCAACTGGTTCAGTTCTTGATGTTTCTAAATGTAAGTATTTAAGCTATTTAAATATTTATGATACAGCTTTAACTGGTGTGCTATTGAATACAAGTGGGGGTTCATTAAAAGAAATATATTACCCTAAATCAATTCAAGAGGTCCAATTAATAAAGCAAACTTTATTAGAAGTTGTTGGGTTACCTTATGGTAATAGTGGAGCTGAAATTCCAACTTCATTGTATACAGTAGATATACAAGAATGTCCAAGCATAAAAAAATTGAATACAAGTAATAATTCAGCTATTAGTAAAACATGGATAAGTATGAAATATTGTCAAAACTTAACTATTAGAAATGCTTTAGATTTTGAAGAAATATCTTTAGATGGTTTCCAAAGATTAAAAGTATTAAAGCTAGAAAATATGTTCAAATTAAAATCTTTAGGTTTTGATGATATGTTAGAAGTTGGAGGAACTTCAACTCTTCAATATATGGGAATATCTTATTGTCCAGCACTTACTGATATTACAATGAATTGCTCTAGTAATGATTATGAAATTACATTCGCTAATGGAGCTTTATTAAATTTAACAGGAGCAACAAATTTAAATAGTCTTTCCAGTAATTGTGTTATTCATGGATTGGAAACTATAGTTTTACCTTTATCAGTAGAGCATTTATATTTCACTAGTGAATATGGTACAGGATTTTCTAGTATAAAAAATATTTGGAGTAGTAGATGTTGTGAAATAAATACAGAAGGAGTATTACCAGTTGCTATTAGATATGAGGATAAAGACTTTGTAGGAATAGACTTACAGGGAATGAAAATGAAAGATATAGATTTAGGGGCATTGGTTAATGTTCCTGCTGCTATAAACTTTGACTTATCTCCTACAACTGTTAATCCAAATTTTAATATAAATAGAGATGGTATTAATTATAGTTATTTACAGCCAGTAGGAACACTTGACTTAAGTAATTATACTGGAAGTCTTGCAAAATTCTTCAATGGAGTGGATTTAGATATATTAGAAATTATAGTTAATAATGATTTAACTCAAAAAGATTTAAGTTATTGTTTCTATAATGCTTTCTTTAGTGATCCAAGGTGTGTATTACCAATAACAGAACGACTTAACGGAGTTATAAACTTAGATTATTGTTTCTATAGCACTATAGTGTCAGATACAAGCATACTTAATAATATAAGACTTGGTTCTAATTGCAGTATGAGATATACATTTGCTAAATGTCCTAATATTACTACAGTAAAAAATCTTAATATTCCAGCTACAACATCAAGTTGTGAGGGAATGTTGTCCGATAATAATAATCTAGTTTCAGTAATTAACTTAGTTGTTAATTCTCAAAATGCTACTGGATTATTAAAGAATTGTAGTAAGTTAACAACACTTGAAGCAACAGTAAATAGTAAAATAGTTGATAGTCTAGTTGAAGGATGTAGTAAATTAACTACACTAGAAAAATTAACATTAGGAAATCCAATTTCAATTAAATCATTAATTAAGAATTGTGCTTTATTAACATTGCTAGACTTAAGTAAAAGTAATTTAAGTAACTGTAATGCAATGGATAATTTATGTTACGGAGCTACAAGTTTAACTGAATTAAAAATGATAGGTACTGTAGGTTCTAGTACTTGCACTTACAATAACTTTATAACTGGTACAAAAGCAGGACTTATGCTGAATTTAGCAAACTCTATTATAACTAGTCCTAATTTTATAAAGCCAGGTATATTTAATGGCGGTAATAATTTTATTTTAGATTTAACTAATAGTGATTTAAGTGCTTTCACTGATTTTACAAGTTGGTTTGAAAATATCAAAATAAATGAGATTATTTTAGATAATGTTATATGGGGCAAAAAGGTTATATTTACAAAAGCGTTTAAAAATTCATCGTTAATAAAAGATTTTACATTGCCACTTGTGTCTAGTGATGTTGTTGAATGTTTTAATAATTGTAGTAATATGCTAGAGATTTCTTCCAATTGGAAACAAAGATATATTAATTATTTGACTACGACAAATTGTTACGCAGGTAGTATTAATATTGTTAAATGTGATAATTATACTTGTGATGGACTTGATGAAGTACCTATTGATTGGGGTGGATATGGTTTTGAGAAAGATTATACAACAATAATGATTATAGATACGTCATTACAAGATGGCTTATCTGTAAATCTCTATTCTGATACCAATACTTATGGTAAAAACGTTCTAATAAATTGGGGAGACGGAACAGTTAATGCTGAGCTTTCTCATACGTATAATACAGACGGGGAATATAAAATTAAGTATAAATCTTTTATACCTGGAAATAGCAATTTATTAAAAACTATAGTAACAAAAGTATTAAATGTAAGTAAATACACGACCAACTCAAGTGGTGGTTTTATAAAAATTTCTGATTTTCATTCTGGATATGCAAATGCTTTTTCTGGTTATATTAATGTAACCTCAATAGATGTTACCAATGCAGATGTTGCAAATAACAAGTATATATATGACTTTTTTAAAAATTGTGGTAAGTTGATAGAGATAGTAGGAATAAATACTTGGGACACTTCAAAAATAATTCAACCTTCTGGATTATTTTATGGTTGTTCTTCTTTGAGGGAAATACCACTATTAGCTTTCCCAAATGCTGCATATTTTGTTCAATACATTACAAACTGTTCTAGCGTTGAAGAATTTTATGTTCCATCAATAAACGAATCATGGTATAAAACAGGAACAAATAATGTTCCTTATTCTTCTGCGTCTGTGTCTTCTATAAGTGGATGTATTAATTTATCAAACATTGAAAATTTCAACGTATCATTTACTCAATCGTTTAAAGATTTTAATTCAAATTATATAACAAATGATTTTTGGCGTACTTATGGGTGGAAATGGTTCAGCGCATTAAATAAATTACTTAATATTGAATTTAAAGGAACAGTTTATTTTGGGGACGATCTTAATAATTATGTGATTTTTGCAGGGTGTAATACTTCCAAATTATCAGATTCAACTTGGGAAAGTTTTGTAAGTATATTCCCTGATAATTCATCAACTGGAATAGCAAAAAAAATATGTGTAGGTACTAAAATAGATTACATCCCTGAAACATATGCAAATCAATTAACAGCTAAGGGATATACTCTTTACGCTGGTAATTAAAAAGGAGGATTAGATGAAATTAAAGGCTAAAGAAGGAAATAAGATAACAGATAAAAATAGAACTTTTTTTAATGATTTTATTTATGTCCCAGATAATTATAATCCAAATGATTATGAAGAAGTCCCTTACGAAATTTGGGGGCTTTTTTTAGATGATGAAATTCCTAAAAATAAGGTTGAAGAATTAACTGCTAAAATAAAAACCTTAGAGGAAGAAAAAGCAGAATTAAAAGATAAACTCCTTGAAGTTGAAAAAGAACATGGGGATTATCTTTTAGATAATGATTTAAGAATAACAATGCTAGAATTAGGACTAGCTTAGTTATTCTTAAATAAATTCACAAAAAGAAAGGAAGATGCAAAATGCCAAACACAAAAACTTATACTCAAGCAAAAAAAATAATAGAAGGAGGAAGATATGAAAGCAAAGAAGCTATGATGGAAATATTAGATGTATTTCTAATGGGAAACAGAATAACGGCTGATGAATATAAAGAACTTGTAGAATTGCTTGATTTAAAAGAAGCTGAAAAAGACCAGGCTTAATTTTTACCTGGTCTAAAAGTAGAATAATGCTAAATATGATTAATATTTATTTTAAGTATAGACATAATTAAAAATTTTATTCACAAGGATTACAAAATGCTGTGATCCTTTTTTAATACAAAAAAATCAATGAAGGTAGGTGCAACATTGAATGAAGCAGATGTAATCCAAGAAATTCGTGAGAACATAATTGAAATGAAGGGGATGCTTGAAAATATAAGTATGAGAAGTGACTTAAAGATGGAGACATTCGAAGAAAAATTAAAAGTGGCAAATAACAGAATATCAGACTTAGAAAGCAACCAGAAATGGTTTGTATGTGCAATTATAGGCGCAGTAATAACAATGCTAGTTTCATTATTTAAATGATAAGGGAGAGATGTAAAATGTCAAAAGTATTAAAATCAATTGCAATAAGATTAAATAATAAAGGTACAATTATTTCATTGACTGCATTAATTGTTAGTTTATTATGTCAGTTTGGATTTGATATAGATTCTGATAAGATTATCGGAATTGTACAAACTATATGCAGCATATTAATCTTGCTTGGATTACTAAACGATCCTACAGAGAACACTAAAGCTTACATTCCTGGTGTAAGTGATAAATTAATTAATAAAGAGTAAGACTTAGGTTTATATCTAAGTCTTTTTTTATGCAGAAAGGAGAATTTAAATGTTACTAAGGAATGATAGTTTAAAGACTAATAAGAATTTTTATCCTAATTCTAATGAAGTTAAATATATAGTTGTTCACTATACAGGTTATTTTGCACCAATAAAGAACTTTGCATTAAATCAAAAAAATAATGATTTATCAAAAGCTGGTTCAGCACATGAATTTGTAAATGATTCTGAATGGTATTTATCAATAGATCATTGCCATGGAGCATGGGCAGTTGGAGATAATCAAGGTTATGGAGTATATCCTAATGGAATAACTAATTATAATTCATTAAATATTGAAATGTGTTGTTGTGATGAATCTTTAAATGTGTCAGAAAAAACTAAAAAAAATACTGCCGAAATAGTAGCTTACTATATGAAACAATATAATGTTCCAATTGAAAGAGTTGTAAGACATTACGATGCTACTTATAAACAATGTCCTTTGGATATGTCACCTAATAATCCATATGTTAAAGGTGAAGAGAATTGGAAGCAATTTAAAGAGTGGGTAATTGAATACTACAATGGTACTTATAAAGAAATGCAAGAAAATATTGAATATATTGAAGGGGTGTATGATATGAAAGGTAAAATTAATTTAAGAACAATGTATAGAGATGGTAAGGCATCAGTGACAAGTGAATGGTATAACATGGATGAAAGTACTACTAATGATTATAAAAATATCTATGGAGTTGAAATATATACAGATGAGCCTTTAACATGGTCAGTTCAATCAGCTGGAGAATGGATAACTAAAAAGGGAAGTGGCAAAATAATTTTTGATTCTCCAATAACTGCAATTAAAATTAAGCATGATAATAAAAAAGTATATTACTGGGTATCTTCTCCAGGAGATGTTTCTGGTTATAAATGGTGGGAAAATGCTTGTAAAACTAATTATGGAGTTGCACAATGTCAAAATACTCAAGGTGCACCACTTAATGCATTAAAAATTAGATTAGGATAAAAAAAGGCTAAGGGTAATTCCTTAGCCTTTATTTTTTTGCTTAAATTTAATATCAACATCGTAATCAAGTAAAGATGCTATTTTTTCAATTTCAGATATTCTCATATCATTTTTTTTCAATTTTGCACTAACATTTTGCTGAGTAACACCTAATTTTTCGGCAAGATCTGTTAATGTCATATCTTTATCTATTAATATCTTTTTTATTTCTTTAGCAATATCCAATATACCGCCCCCTTTTAATTGATATTATAAAATAAAACATTAATTTATACAAATAAATATTTGTATAAATATTGACTTAACAAATAAATAATTGTAAAATACAATTAAATAATTTAATTAGAAGGTGGATAAATGGAAAGGGTATTAAGATTTTATGGACTTAATCCAGTGGATTACAAATTAATCTATAAAACTAAAGATGATATGGTTGTGATTAATATAAGAAGTAAAAAAAGATTAGAGTTAAGATATTAGGAGGATGTTATGAAAAATAAGAATGGTAAATTAAAAGTATGCGTTCCAGATGATATTGCTAAGATTGAAAGGACTATCAAAGCATTAAAGAATGTAATTAAGACAGACACTAATGACTTTGATAAAAAAATGCATAAGGAAGCTTTAAAAGCTTATCAGAGTAAATTAAAAGAATTAAATAATACTAAATAGTGAAAGACATAAAATTTATAAAAGATTTTACTGGAATTAAGTAAATATATATAGGAGTTAATAAATTAGCTCCTATATATTAAATTTACATAATATGTTAAAATAATAAAGAGGTGAGGGGAGTGGTTAAGAATAGATTAAAAGAAATTCGAATGAAAGAATACATGATGAACTCAAATGAGTTTTGCAAATTACTAGGAGTTAAGCCCAGTACTTATAGCCAAATAGAAAGCAATAAGCAACAAGGCAATATAGAAACAATATTAAAAATATCAAAGGCTCTTAATCTAAAGGTGGAAGATATCTGGTACCTTGAAGATTAAGGGCCTTTATCTTTTAATACAATTTCTAAATGTAAAAATAATTCACAAATAGGAATATATTTTATATTTATGAATACATATATAACAAAAGGCAACAAAGTAGCCAGTAATTTATAAAATCAGGAGGTTGTATGGAGACAATAGGCATTGATTTAGGCAATTGTAATCTAAAGACAAGTAAAAAAATAATAGTGCCTGCACTTATAACAAGAGGTGGAAATTATTTAATAAGCACAGGATATGAAATAAATTTTAATGGTGAATTATTTATAATTGGCGAAGGGGATTATGATACTAACCTAAATAAATTATCTAAAGAAAATCTACTTCCTATGCTATGTTTAGCAGCAGGATTAAGCACTAAAGAAGAATTTATAAGAGTAGTTCTTGGACTTCCTATAAACCAATATAGGAGTAATAAAAATAAAATGCTGGAAATTATTGAGGAAAATAAAATACTTAATTTTAAACTTAATGGTTTAGATAGATGTATTTGCATCGAAGAAGCATCAATATTCCCTGAAGGAGTTGCAACTTATTATTCACTTGATATTGAGAAAAGAAAAGCTTTAGTAGACCAAGATCTAATAATTTTAGATATTGGAGGTAGAACCACAGATATAGCACTACTTAAAGCAGGTAAAAAAAGAAGTGTTGCTAAAAGTACAAGTTTAGATGTGGGGATGATTAATATTTACAATGATATGATTAATGAAATTAACAGTTTGTATACATTAGGGTTAAACATTGAGGATGCAGAAGGAATTTTAAAAAACGGTCTTGAAGTTGATGGGGAAAAGCAAGATACCTCTTTCATTAAGAATATAGTGAAAAATAATATAGAAAAAGTATTTAAAGAATTAAATATTAGTTATCCAGTAAGGACAAGCCCTTTAATTGTTACTGGAGGTGGTGGAAAATCTTTTTTTAAATCATTAAAAAAGAGATATCCTACAGCTCAATTAGTAGAAGATAACTTATTTTCAAATGCAATTGGATATAAAAGGGTTGGTGATAAATTATGGCAAGATTAAGAATACCTATAGAATTTAATCCTGGGAAAGAAGCAGATGTAAAACTATATGAACAATTATCAAAATACTCTAATCCAGCTGCATATATAAAAGATGTCCTACGAGGATTACTTCCAATACCAGGTCAAATTAATGTTAATGCAACTATTAATAAAACTAATGATGCGAAAATTGAAGATGATGAGGATTTAATGGATATATAGGAGGATATATATGAACGTTTTTAATAATATAAAAGATTTATCAAAAGAATTAAAAGTTGAAGAGTGGAAATGTGAAAGAGATTTGCAGAAGTTTATTGGCCATGATTATGCAATAATTGAAGGTACTGAAATAAAAGTAGCTATAAAAGATAATGAATTTAATTATATAGTGCTAGACTTAGAAAGTAATGATGATTGTAAACAGTACTTTATGGAATATGAACAGTATTATTATACCTGGAAAGTTTATGTGGATGATCTTGAAGGATGGCAAGAATGCAAGGTGTTAAATATAGAAAATACTAGATTAGGAATTAATAGAGCCACTGTACTTTGTAGTAGCGGAACTCAATTAAATAGATTAGTTAAATTTGCTTTAGATGAAGATGAAATAAAGCCAGATAGATGCATTTACTTCATAGAAAAGTAATAATAAAGCCCTCAGTCTAATGAGCAGACTAGGGCTAAATAACTACTCGTTTGACTACGTCTACACTAGTAGTTTATTCAGGTGTAAGTGTCAAATATTCATAATTTAAATGATTTCTTTTAAAAATTCTATAAAAATTTAATTGCAATATTTAATCCTATGTTATAGCAAATTAGTCCTATTAATATTCCATCAAAGATTATCAAAATATATCACCTCAAATGTAATTATTACCAATAACACAAATTTAATTCATGGAGGCAAAAATAATTGAAAAATTTAACCATGACAATACCAGAATTTTTAGCGGTACAAAGAAATGAACTATCTTACAAAGAAATTAGACAAGCCCAAAGAGAAATTAACAAAAGCTATAGATTAAGAAAATGTTTAGTTGTATCTTTAGCGTGTAATTTTATGTTAGAGAAATATGTTTATGCTGCTGATACAAGTAAAATTGATATGGCCGGAAGTACTATATTATCAACAGCTCAAGAGATTGGTTATTGGGCATGTTTAATAATGTGTCTTATAGAGGTAATAATGGCGCTGATATCAAGAAGAACTGATGATGTTAAAAAGATATGCACTAAATATATATTAGGCTTTGCATCACTATATTTTATGCCATGGATATTTGATTTCATAAGAGATTTCTTTGGGGGTATGTAAAATGAGTGAATTTATTGATTTTATTAAGAATTTCAGTCTAAAAGAATGGATTTTAAATAATTTAAAAACTATAGCTATTTCTTTGATTGGAAAGAGCTTTTATGTATGTTTATTTATATGTATAACTTCAATATTTTTATATATTATTGGCGTAAAAAAAGCTGCTAAAGTTGCAACTGGAAGCATAATAGCATACTTCATATTAGAAGGTTTTAAGACAATTCTATGAAAAGTATGAAATTTAGTTACGGTGTACAGTTTATAAGACCTAAATATATTATACTTCAAATAACTCCTGATAAAGGTCTAAGAAATTATAGAAATATTGATATAGCCAGAACTATAAATAAGACATATAAAGCTATAAATAAAAGGATAAGGCTTGAAAAAAAGAAGATCCTAATAGAAACCTCTTTTAAAATTTCGTATGTTATTGATATACAAAAAGAAGAAGTTAACTTTTATTTTATCGTACCAGAGCCTTTTAAAGCGATGCTTATTAACCAAATCAGCAATGTGTGGCATAAAGCAGAAATTAAAGAAGTAGAAGGTCTAACATTAGATAGTAAGGCTGATATTTATCAGCTTTATTACAAAAATGAAGATGCATTATCTTTAAAAGTTGATAGAAAAAGTAACGAGCCTCTTAATAGTATTCTTAATGTTATTAATATTATGGAGATGGGAGATAGATTAACCTTATTTTATAACTTCCTTCCTGCAGATAATAGGGGGTTTAAAAATTATTATGATGAAGTTATGGAAAGATATAAAAACAATGAATTACTGGAAAAACAAGATTATACAATTAGTACAATTGTAAAGAAACTTGCATTAACAACAGCAGGAATACTGCAAAGTATTATTGATGTATTAAATGACTTCTTAGGTAATCAAACAAGCGTAAAAGAAGAAAAAAGTAATATATACAAGATGATTTTTAATATCCTAAATGAAAAGAAAGAGCTTAGTTTAAATACAAGGTATAAGAAAGATAGCGAGATATTAAACACTCAAATAGCTCTTATTTCAAGCTCTGTAGATAAGAATAGGCGATATAACAATGCTAAAGCAATTTCTAATGCATTTGAACAATTGGAAGAAGATAATTCATTAAAAATAAAAAAAATTAATACAAAGGCTTTTAATATGTATAGGACTGATATTGGAACTAAGATTAATAAATGTAGTGCAGAAGAAACTCATAATTTTATACAACTTCCAGCTAAAAATTTATTAAATGAATACAGTATAGAGCATATATCTATCAATGAGGTTGAATTATCTGAAGAACTAAGGCAAGGCCATAAGGTAATTGGTCCAGTAAGCTTTAAAGGAATAAAACATGTAGCTTATTGGCCAGATGATTATAACTTAGGTAACTTGCCATTATATTTATTAGGCGGTCAAAATGCAGGTAAAACTACAGTATTAAAGAAATATGCTCAAGATAGTATTAACTTAGGTGAAAGCTTAATATGTATAGACTTTATAAAAAATTGTGAGTTAGCTACAGCAATAGAAGAAGTTACTCCTAAAGATAGATTAATAAAGATAGATTTAAGCCAAGATCATAAGCAAAGCTTTTCTTATAATGAGTATAGGTTTGATAAAACAGATACTAGAAAAATGATAAAAAGAGTAAAACAACAGGCACAACAATTAAAAACTCTTATTGATTCTATAAATTACAATGATCCTTTATCTCCAAGAATGAGTAGATATTTTAATGCAGCTGCAGTTATCTCTATACTTAATAACAAAAATAGTTTAAAAGATACTATTGAAATATTAGAAAATTATAAAATAAGGGAAGATTCTATAAAGTTTGTACAAGAAAATTATAATGTACAAGAATACTTGTCCCCAGAGTTTTCAGCTTTGGACGAACTGGACGAGTATTCCAAGCCTACTAAGGACACGCCTGCAGTTAAAATAGGGACAAAGGATAATAAAATAGATTTTATACTTGATAGAGTAAATATCCTTAGGGAAGATTTTTCGCTGCAAGAGATGTATGAAAATGATAGCGCTAATAATATAGATTTGGTAGAATGTATGGAGCAAGGAAAAGTTATTTTGATACTTATGAATGAAGGTGATTTTAATACTACTCAAGTTAAGAATATAATAGTAACATACTATATAAGTAAGATATGGGTAGCAAGTCAGATGAGAGGGCAACTTCATGATAAGCCTGGTAGATGTAATGTAATAATAGATGAAGTGTTCCAGGCTCCAACGTCCTTAAATACATTAAAGTATATTATTCCTCAAAGCAGGAAATATGGAACTAAATTTGTAATGAGTGGCCATTATCTTAATCAATTGAAAGATTTTGCAGAAACCTTATTAAATTGCAATTGTAATTTTAAATTAGGAAATGGAGCAGATGAAAAAGATTTTAACATACTAAAGAAGTTTATAAATGATGAATGGATTTTTGACGATTTAAAAGATATGCAAAAATGGAGCTTTTTTAATATTGTACAAACTAGCAGGGGTATGGAAAATTTTATCAATGAACCTGTCTGACGGCATAATATAAGGGCTAGCTGGTTTGTAATCCGTCAAAAATAATTAGCTATTTTTATGGCTAATTATGGTAATCGTCAAAAATTCGTCAAAAATTTGTTTCTTTTTATTTACTTTATATTCTTTTTGCAATGTTGTATAATTTATTAAAATGGCTTAATACCAAAGTTTTTACCTTGAAAATGATTAGGAGGGATGTATCATGGCATTAACGCCAATGATGAGACAATACGTTGAAATTAAGGAAAGATACAAGGATTGTATTCTTTTTTATAGATTAGGTGACTTTTATGAAATGTTCTTTGAAGATGCAAAGATAGCATCTAAAGAACTGGAGCTAGTTTTGACAGGTAGAGAATGTGGTTTAGAAGAAAGAGCACCTATGTGTGGGATTCCTTTTCATGCAGCTACTTCATATATATCTAAATTAGTTAATAAAGGATATAAGGTTGCCATTGGTGAACAAGTGGAAGATCCTGCAGCGGCTAAAGGGATAGTTAAAAGAGATGTAATAAAAGTTATCACACCAGGTACTTTTGTAGAAAATACAACAGAAGAAGAATACAAAAATGTATATATGTTATCCATCTATGAAGAAGATGGTATATATGGGGTAGCCTCTTCTGATATTTCCACTGGTGAATTTAAAACAACATCATTTACTGCTTCAAAGGCAAGCCTTCTTGATGAAATATCAAAAATTTCACCAAAGGAAATTCTTATAGATAAAAACATTTATGAAAACTTAGAAAATGATATTAAAGGTGTAAGTAACGCTTTAGTTACTATTAAGGACTTCGATGAATTTTCTTGCAGCGATGAAGAAATGGTAGCCCAATTTGCCTCTTTAGATTTAAGGAATCTTGATAAGAGAGCAAAGAAATCTTCTGCTACCTTATTAAAATACATATTAGAAACACAAAAGATAAGTTTATCTAATATAAATCTTTTAGAGACATATGACATTATAAACTATATGTCAATTGACAGTAGTTCTAGAAGAAACTTAGAACTTACTGAAAACTTAAGGGATAAGACTAAAAAGGGAAGCCTTATTTGGGTTTTAGATAAGACAGCCACTGCAATGGGAGGAAGAACTTTAAGAAAGTGGATTGAAGAACCATTAATAAAGAAGGATGAAATTGAAAATAGATTAACATCTGTGGAAGAACTATATAATAACACATATATAAATGAGGAAATTAGAGAAGCTCTTAAGGATGTTTATGATATAGAGAGAATTGTAGGTAAGATTTCCAACAAGAATGTTAATGCTAGAGATTTAGTTTCATTAAAATCATCATTACAAAAGCTCCCAGCTATAAAAGCTGTTTTAAATGGCTTAAATGCACCATTGCTAAGGGAATGGTATAATTCATTAGATACATTAGATGATTTAAATGAATTATTAAATTCTGCAATTATTGCTGATCCTTCAATTTCATTAAAAGAAGGAAATATTATAAATAATGGATATTCTGCTGAAGTAGATGAGCTTAGAAGTGCAAAGCTTAATGGTAAGCAGTGGATTGCAGAACTTGAAAATAAAGAAAGAGAATTTACTGGCATACGTTCATTGAAAGTTGGTTATAATAAAGTCTTCGGTTATTATATAGAAATATCTAAAGCTAATTATGCAACTATTCCTGAAGGTCGTTATATAAGAAAACAAACTCTTGCCAATGCTGAAAGATTCATTACTGAAGAATTAAAAGTCATGGAAGAAAAAATATTAGGTGCTGAAGAAAAGCTTATTGCTTTAGAGTATCAATTATTTGTTGAAGTAAGAGATAAAGTAGAAAAGGAAATAGCAAGACTTAAAAAGACTGCCCATATAATATCATCGCTAGATGTTATTTCAACTATGGCTTTAATTGCCTTAGAAAATAACTATATAAAACCACAAATTAATGAAGAGGGTATATTTGAAATAAAAGAAGGTCGTCACCCAGTTGTAGAAAAAGTAATAGGCAAAGGTGAATTTATTTGTAATGATACTCATTTAAATAGAAATAAAGATAGATTCCTGCTTATTACAGGACCTAATATGGCTGGAAAATCAACTTATATGAGACAAGTAGCGTTAATTAACTTAATGGCTCAAATAGGATCATTTGTTCCAGCAAGCAGTGCTAATATTTCTATTTCTGATAAAATCTTTACAAGAATAGGAGCATCAGATGACTTAGCTGGTGGAAAGTCAACTTTCATGGTTGAAATGTGGGAAGTATCCAATATATTAAAGAATGCTACTTCTAAGAGTTTGGTTCTATTAGATGAAGTTGGAAGAGGAACATCTACATATGATGGATTAAGTATTGCTTGGTCAGTGATAGAGTATATGTGTAATAAAGAAACATTAAAATGTAATACCTTATTTGCAACTCACTATCATGAACTTACTAAATTAGAAGGCGTTATTGAAGGTGTAAAGAATTATTCTGTTGCTGTGACAGAAAAACTTGGTGAGGTAATCTTCTTAAGAAAGATAGTTGAAGGCGGTGCTGATCAATCTTACGGTATAGAAGTGGCAAAGCTTGCAGGATTACCAGAGGATGTTATTGAAAGAGCTAAAGAAATTCTTCAAAAACTTGAAGGTGAGAAATCCTTTGATGAAACCCATGAATTATTTAGCAATCATAACGTAAGTAAAAAAGATATTGAAGAAAAAAATACACAAGCAGGAATTAACACAGAGGAAGAAATACAGAAATCTGTAATTGAAATAAAAAAAGAAGCAGCAGTAGATTTAGAAATAACTCCTACAAAAGAAGATAAGATTTCTGTAGCAAATAATACAACGGTACAGATGGATTTCACCATGATTGAAAAGGAAGCTTTAATTAAAGAAATTTCAGCAATAGAAATCATGACCATGACACCACTTGACGCAATGAATAAGTTATTTGAAATAGTACAAAAATCTAAAAACATGTAAGTGAGGCACTATGATGAAAAGAATAAATATATTAGATGAGCATACTTCTAATAAAATTGCAGCTGGTGAAGTTGTAGAGAGACCTGCTTCAGTAGTAAAAGAACTGGTGGAAAATTCTATTGATGCTGGTGCTAAAAATATTACCATTGAAATAGAAGAAGGTGGTATAGAGCTAATACGTGTCATAGATGATGGAGTTGGAATTTATGCTGATGATATTTCAAAAGCATTTCTTCCACATGCTACATCAAAAATAGTGTCTGTTGATGATATTTATAATATAAACACTTTAGGATTCAGAGGTGAGGCATTGCCTTCCATTGCCTCTGTTTCAAAAGTTAATTTTAGAAGTAAGACTGCCGATGCTAATTTTGGTAAGGAAATATCAATTTCTGCTGGTGAAGTATTATCAATAAATGATATAGGAATGAATACTGGCTCCATTATGGAAGTAAGGAATTTATTTTTTAATGTTCCAGCTAGAAAGAAATTTTTAAAAACTACTTCAAGAGAAGGCTCTCTTGTTAATGATATTGTTACAAGAATAGCACTTTCTTATCCTGATATATCCTTTAAATTATTTAATAATCATAAAAAGGTTCTTTTAACTTATGGAGATAATAATTTAGCATCTACCATTAGAACCATTTATGGTAAAACTATTTATGAAGATATAATAGAATTTTCTAATCATGAGGATAGTTATATTAGGATATATGGCTATGTTGGAAGAGAATCTATTGCTCGTGGATCTAGAAATAATCAAAGTATATATGTAAATAATAGATATATTAAGAATAAAACTGTTGTTGCAGCAGTGGAAAATGCTTTTAAATCTTTTTCAACAGTTAATAAATTTCCTTTCTTTGTATTATTTATTGATATTCCTGCTGATAATATAGATGTAAATATTCATCCAACAAAAGCAGAAATAAAATTTAAAGATGAAAGAATGATCTTTAAGGCTGTTTTTGATACTGTTCATAGTGCTTTAAAGAATGATGTATTTAACAGTTTTGCCACTGATCAAGAGCAACTAAATGTGAATGTTAATATTCAAAGTCCTTTATTGATTGAAGAGCAACCTATAAGTGGTGAGAAAAGGGAACAGATAGATTTGCTTGAAACAAAAAGCAGTTTGCTAAAAGAACCTTCCATAAACGACATATATAGCTCTGTAACTATGAATGATATTAAAAAGGAAGAAAATATCTACAATGAATTAAAAGCTGCTACAGTTGGTAAAAATACCATTAAAAATGATGTGCATATAGAACCAACTGTTAATTATGAAGAAACTTCATATAGTCAATCTTATACGGAAAATTATTATGAAGAACAATATGAAACTAAAGAGAAGGTTGATGAAAAAGTTCCAGTGGCAAAATTTGCAGACTTAAGGGTTATTGGACAATTTAATAAAACATATATACTGGCAGAATATCTAGATTGTCTATATATAATTGATCAACATGCAGCTCATGAAAAGATTTTATTTGAAAAGTATCGTAATGATATTGAAAAGAAAAATACCATTATTCAGCCGTTGCTAATCCCAATGGTGCTTGAATTGTCCATAGATGATTATGAGTGCTATACTGAAAATAAGAATCTTTTTGAGGAATCTGGTTTTATCATCGATGAATTTGGTGATAATACAATTTCTTTAAAAGAAGTTCCGTATTTTTTAGGGAAGCTTGATTCTAAAAAATTATTCTTAGATATGATAGATAATTTAAAGAATATGGGAAGTGGAAAGACTGTAGAGGTTAAAATAAACAAAATTGCATCAATGGCCTGTAGAGCAGCGGTTAAAGCAAATGATTATCTTACTGAAATAGAAATGAAAGAGCTTATTGAGCAATTAAGATACATTGAAGATCCTTTCCATTGTCCTCATGGAAGGCCTATAATTATAAAAATGACAAATTATGAATTAGATAAGAAATTTAAAAGGATTGTTTAGAAAGGAAAACATATGAAAGATAAAATCTTAGTACTAGCTGGTCCCACAGCAGTAGGTAAAACAGAACTATCAATTAGATTAGCAAAAGCCTTAAATGGTGAAATAGTTTCTACTGATTCTATGCAGATTTATAAAGGCATGGATATAGGTTCAGCTAAAATAACAGAGGAAGAAATGCAGGGCGTAAAACATCATATGCTAGATGTAGTTGAGCCAGACAAAGCTTTTTCTGTTGCAGATTACAAAGATATGGCCGAAAAAGCTATTAAAGATATATTGAGCAGAGGAAAACTACCTATTCTTACTGGTGGAACAGGGTTATATATCAATGCGCTAACATGTAACATGAATTTTACAGAGTCAGAAAAGGACGATGAATATAGAGATGAATTAAGTAAGCTTATGGATGAAGAGGGGCCAGAATATGTGCATAATATGTTAAAAGAAATTGATCCTATAAGCTATGAGGCAATTCATCCAAATAACAGGAAGAGAGTTATTAGAGCCCTAGAAGTATATAAACTCACTGGTAAGCCTTTTAGCTCATATAATGCCGGTGATGATTTATATAAAAGCAAATATGATGTTCATTATTATGTGTTAAATATGGATAGAGCAAAGCTTTATGAAAGAATAAATAAAAGAGTAGAAATTATGTATGAAAAGGGCTTACTAGATGAATGTATTAAATTAAAGAAATTAGGGTATACTTCTTCTATGCAGTCAATGCAAGGAATAGGTTATAAAGAAGTGTTATTGTATTTAGATGGACTAATTACTTTAGAAGAAAGCATGGATATGGTTAAGCAGGGTTCTAGAAATTATGCAAAAAGGCAGTTAACTTGGTTTAGAAAGGATCCAAGAGCAGTGTTTTTAAATAAGGACGAGATGTCTGATGATGAGATTTTAGATAAAATAGTTAATGACATTAATAAGTAATAGGGCTATAATTTTAATTAACATATTGCTATATTATGGAGGTGGTTATGTTGAATAAACAACAAAATAATTTACAGGATATTTTTCTTAACGGTGCAAGAAAAAGCAAAATGCCAGTATCTATATATCTAACCAATGGATTTCTTCTAAAAGGACTAGTAAAGGGATTCGATAATTTTACAGTTATATTAGATTCTGAAGGTAAACAAATGATGGTTTATAAACATGCAATAACTACAATTTCTCCAAACAAACCTATTCTATTTACTGATGGTAATGAATATGGTAAAGAAGATGAAAGTTAATCTTTCATCTTTTTTTATATAAATACTTTATATTTACAAATTAATTATATATAATAGTCATAGTAACAAGATAATGGAGGATAAAGATGATTAATTTAACGGAAAACTTACTAGTTAATAAGTATAAGATAAAGCATAATGTTTTTGAATTATATAAACAAGCATTAAATGATATTGAAGATCAATTAAAAGTTTATGATGAAATAAGAGAATATAATCAATTAAAGGTTTTACATGCTTTCCAGGAAGAAAGAATAAGTGATTCTCATTTTACCAATTCATCAGGATATGGATACGATGATATAGGAAGAGAAGGTTTAGACAAAGTATATGCAAGAGTATTCAATGCAGAAAGCGCTTTAGTAAGACCTCATTTTGTAAATGGAACTCACGCTATAGGTTGTGCTTTAATGGGAAATTTAAGAACAGGGGATACTATGGTATGTATTTCAGGAGCTCCATATGACACATTACATAATATAATTGGTATCAATGGTAAAGAAAACATCGGATCTCTTAAAGAATATGGTGTAAAATACAAACAAGTAGACTTACTAAACGGAAAATTCGATGTTGAAAAAATTACACAAGTTTTAAAGGAAGACAAGAGTATAAAGCTTGTACATATTCAAAGAAGTACAGGTTATGGTTGGAGAAACTCATTCTTAGTATCAGAGATAGGAGAAATAATTAAGCTAGTTAAATCAATTAGAGAAGATGTGGTAGTCTTTGTTGATAACTGCTATGGAGAGTTTATTGATACAATTGAACCAACTGATGTGGGAGCTGACTTAATTGCTGGTTCATTAATTAAAAATGCTGGTGGCGGAATTGCGCCAACAGGTGGATATATTGTAGGTAAAGCTAAGTACGTTGAACAAGCTAGCTACAGATTAACTACTCCAGGGATAGGAGGAGAGTGTGGTTCTACTTTTGGTGTTATGAGACAATTATTCCAAGGATTATTCTTAGCACCTCATATAGCTATGGAGGCTGTTAAAGGAGCAATCTTCTGCTCAAGAATTATGGAACTTGCTGGTTTTGACGTATTACCAAAATACACAGATAAGAGAAGTGACATAATACAAGCTATTAAGTTTGGTAATAAGGAAAATCTTATTAAATTCTGTAAGGGTATTCAAAAAGGATCACCAATTGATTCATTTGTTGAATGCGAGCCATGGGCAATGCCTGGTTATACAGATGAGGTAATTATGGCAGCTGGAGCATTCATTCAAGGATCTTCAATAGAATTATCTGCTGATGCACCAATCAGAGAACCTTACATCGCTTATCTACAAGGTGGATTAACATTTGATCATGCTAAAATTGGTGTACTTTTAGCTTTAAATAATATAATATAGTTTTAATTAATAAAATTATCCATAAAAAAGAGAACCTAAAAAGGTTCTCTTTTTTAATATGTTCTATATATACCTATAAGCTTACCAAGTATACTGCAGTTATCAACGATAATTGGTTCCATCTCATCATTTTCAGGTTGTAATCTTATATGATCATTTTCTCTATAGAAAGTTTTAAGGGTTGCTTCGTTTTCTATTAAAGCAACAATCTTATCACCATTAGATGCAGTTTGAGTTTTTTCAATTATAGCCAAATCTCCATCAAGTATACCTGCTTTAATCATACTGCTGCCACTTACTTTAAGCATAAATAAATCATTATTATGTTTAACATAATCTAATGGTAGTGGGAAAGAGTCTTCAATATTTTCATTAGCTAATATAGGAAGACCAGCAGTTACTTTTCCGATGATTGGTACATTAATCATTTCTTTTTTGATAACAGAATCAACAATTTCTAAAGCTCTAGGTTTTGTAGGGTCTCTTTTGATTAATCCTTCTTTTTCAAGTTGCTTTAAGTGCCCATGAACAGAAGATGTTGACTTAAGTCCAACAGCCTTACAGATTTCCCTAACAGTTGGAGGATAACCTTTTTGGCTTGTAAAATCTTTTAAAAATTCATATATTAATAATTGCTTATCTTTTAACTCACTCATCATTTAACACCTCACTTTAGTAATTACATTATAACATACTGTAAATTTAATATCAAACGAATGTTCTATAAAATAACTATTGAAATTTAAAGAGTATTTTGATAAAATATAAAAGTTAATTAAGTTGAGGTGATATTATGAGCAACAATAAATATACTGAAGATGATTACTGTGATTTAATTCCTGGCGGAAAGATTTGCGATAATTGTGGCAAATGCTTAGAAGAAGCAGGTGTTGATATTAGAGCTATAAAAATTGAAGATATAGCTAAAAATGTTGAAGAAAACAAATTTATTGAAGAAGAACTAAAAAAAGCAATGGATACAGCTCTTGATCTACATATAGAATCTAACGAAAAAGAATATTCTGTTGATTTAGAAAATTACCTTGAAGAAGATTATGTAGATGCCTTTGAAAATATTGTATATCTTGATGATATAGGATTAGATGAAGAAGAGTCTTTAGAAGATTCAACAATTGAATTATATCCAGGGGTAAGAACAGTTTCTTTAAAGAATAAAAAGTAAAATAAATAAGAAAAAACTATATTACTTTAAGTAATATAGTTTTTTCTTCAGTTTGTTGAAAAACCCCCTGTTTAAAAAACAGAGGGTTTTTGTTTACTAGTT
>ENA-OOWV01000081-OOWV01000081.1-human-gut-metagenome-genome-assembly--contig:-NODE-81-length-74124-cov-5.769445_pt1 | contig 74124 bp, 74 predicted proteins | sample MGYA00241584_ERZ501337 | MGnify/ENA primary metagenome ERZ501337 (study PRJEB25962, sample SAMEA2042744) | human gut metagenome | biome: human gut; feature: human-associated habitat; material: faeces... | reverse complement strand
CTAGTAAACAAAAACCCTCTGTTTTTTAAACAGGGGGTTTTTCAACAAACTGAAGGACTGCTTTAGCAGTCCTTTTTTCTTTATCTTATAACAAACTTCTTTTCAGAAGGTTGTAAATCTATTTTCTTTTGGCTTAAGTTATTTACTTTTATGAAGAAATTACCTTTTTTTATGTTATGAATAAACATATTTATCTTTTCTTCAGAGCCTTGAACTTCAATTTCTACCATGCCGTTATTAAGATTATGGGCATAACCAGTTAAATCAAGTTCTGTAGCATTCATTTGACAGAAAAATCTAAAGCCAACTCCTTGTACTCTACCCTCACATATTATATAGTATCTTACCATAGTTTAAATTTCCTTAATTTGAAAGTACATCAGTAAATGCTGATTCATATAGTTTTAATGTTTCTGAATTTAAGTTAGTGAATATTTTACATCTTGCTAATGTTTCCTCAGAAGGGTAAGCAGCAGGATTATTTTTTGTTTCTTCATCTAACATTTCAAAAGCAGCTGTATTTGGTGTTGAGTATTCAATATATTCAACGTTTTTTAATGCATTATCAGGATCACATAGGAAGTTTATGAAAGCTTCTGCACCTGATTTGTTTGGAGCACCTTTTGGTATTACTAAACCATCAAACCATTTATTAGAACCTTCTTCAGGAATAGCATATTCTAAATCAGGATTTTCATTCATGATATAAATTGCATCACCAGACCATACTGTAGCTAATGCTTTTTCTCCAGCTATCATGTTATCTTTAACTTCATCAACAACATACACTGGATTAGTTGCATCTCTTTGTGCTATTAAAGCATCTTTAGCAGCTTCAATTTCTGATGCAGCAGTTGAGTTGATAGATGAACCAGTTTTAATTAAGCCAATAGCCATTGTATCTCTAATTGAGTTAAACATATAAACATTATCTTTATATTGCTTATCCCATAATATATCCCAACTTGTTACAGGTTCAGTAACAACTGTAGGATCATATATTATACCTATAGTTCCCCACATATATGGTACAGAATATTCATTATTAGGATCGTAAGAAAGGTTCTTATATTCTTCACCTATATATTCATAGTTGGGAATATTTGAAAAATCTATAGCTTCTACCATATCTTCTGCAATCATTTTTTCAATCATATAATCAGAAGGAACTACAATATCATATGTTCCAGGATTAGTTTTAACTTTTTGATACATTATTTCATTTGTATCATAAGTATCATAATTTACTTTAATACCTGTTTCTTTTTCGAATTGTTTGATTAATGAAGGATCAATATAATCACCACAGTTAAATACGTTAATAGTTCCATTTTCTCCAGCAGAGCTTCCAGAGCATCCTACAAAAGCAGAAGATGCTAATAATGCAGCTGAAACACAAGTAATTGATTTTTTTATTTTCATTTACTTTTCAACACCTTTCGTACTAAAATCTTTTCTATTTACTATTAATAATAGTATAAGCACTATTATAAACATTAATGTAGATAATGCATTAATTGATGGGTTTATTCCTTTTCTAGCCATTGAGTAAATCTCAATAGAAAGATTAGTAACACCAGGACCAGTAGTAAAGAAACTTATTACAAAGTCGTCAATAGACATTGTAAAGGCCATTAGCATACCAGCAAAAATTCCTGGCTTTATTTGTGGAAGTACTATCTTTCTAAGAGTATACCAAGGCGTTGCACCTAAATCTAAAGCAGCTTCTTCTATGTTAGTTGGCATTTGTTTTAATTTTGGCAGTACTGATAATACTACGTAAGGAATATTAAAAGTAATATGAGCCAACAGCATAGTAGTAAAACCAAATTCAATGTTTAAATATGGAGTTACAAAGATAAATAAGCTCATAAGTGAAATACCAGTAACAATATCAGGATTTAATACAGGAAGATAATTAATATTAAGCAATGCTTTCTTTTTAAATCCTCTCATTTTATGTATTCCTATAGCAGCAAAAGTTCCAATTATAGTAGCAACAACTGAAGCAATTACGGCAATCAGCAATGTAGTCTTAAGAGCAAGAAGAATTCTATCATTTTGCATAAGTTCTTGATACCATCTTAAGGTGAAGCCTTTCCATTGCCCCATAGATTTAGAGTCATTGAAGGAGAAAACCATTAATGTTACTATAGGAGTATATAGAAATACAAAGATTATTAATAGGTAAAACCTTTTTATAAAACTAGATATCTTATTTAACATTTACTTTCCTCCTTCCATACTTTCTGTACCTTCAAATTTATTCATAATAGCCATTGAAATTAAAATTATGATCATCATAAATATGGCTAAGGCTGAACCAAAATTCCAATCTCCCATGGTTGTAAATTGAGTTTCTATTAAATTTCCTAACAGCATGTACTGTCCGCCGCCAAGAAGTCTTGAAATAACAAATGTTGAAACGGCAGGCATAAATACCATTGTTATTCCTGTAATAACTCCAGGCATACTTAGTGGAAATATAACTTTAGTAAATATTTGTCTTTTATTTGCACCTAAATCTGCAGCAGCATCAATAAGGCTATTATCCATTTTAATTAATACTGTATATATAGGCAGTATCATAAAAGGTAAAAAGTTATAAACCATTCCTAGAAGAACAGCTGCATCAGTATAAAGTATATTTATAGTATTTAAACCTATAGCAGATAAAAAGTTATTTATTACACCGTTCTTTCCCAATATAGGAAGCCATGCATATGTTCTAAGAAGGAAATTCATCCACATTGGAACAATGAATAGCATTATTAATATATTTCTTTTATTTGATTTCATTTTTGATATGAAATATGCTACAGGGTATCCAAGAATCAGACATAACACTGTAGATTCAAAAGCCAATATAAGGCTTCTTTTAAATACAGAAATATATTGTGAATTTAATACTCTTTTAAAGTTTTCTAAAGTAAAAGAATAGCCAGAAGCTGTTTCTTGTGTAAAGCTGAAGAAAACAATTATGATAAGTGGAATTACAATAAATAATGTGCTCCATACTATATAAGGTGAAGCAGGAAGCGTACTTGAACCATTATTCTTCTTCATTTTAGATCATTACCTTTCTCATGATATGAATAGACTCTGGAGAAATATTTAATCCCACCATAGCTCCAATTTCTGCATTTTTTATATTATGTACAATCCACTTATGTTCATGTTCTAATACTTCTATTTCATAATGAACCCCTTTAAATTTAACAGAATTCACCTTTCCAGTGATCATTCCATTTTCTGGTGAAGTAATTTCTATATCTTCAGGTCTTATTACCACATCTACTGCTTCATTAGTATTAAATCCTTTATCAACACATGTGAAAACGTGATCACAGAATTCAACTTTTAAATCTTCAAGCATTGTTCCATTAACTATATTACTTTCGCCAATAAAATCAGCAACAAAAGCATTGGCAGGTTCGTTATATATATCTTCTGGAGAGCCCATTTGCTGAATTACCCCTTTATTCATAACAACGATAGTATCTGACATTGTTAGTGCTTCTTCTTGGTCATGGGTTACAAAAATAAATGTTATTCCAAGTCTTTGTTGAATTCTTTTAAGTTCACTTTGCATTTCTTTTCTAAGTTTTAAGTCTAAAGCCCCTAAAGGTTCATCTAGTAGTAATACTTTAGGTTCATTGACTAAAGCTCTAGCAATAGCAACTCTTTGTTGTTGCCCACCACTTAGAGAATCTATAGCTCTTTTTTCAAAACCTTCAAGAGCAACAAGCTTTAGCATTTCGCTAACTTTTTTATCTATTTCATTTTTAGATACTTTCTTAATTTTTAATCCAAAAGCTATATTTTCATATACATTCATATGAGGGAATAGAGCATATTTTTGGAATACAGTATTTAATTGTCTCTTATATGGAGGTAAATTTGAAATGTCTTCACCGTTAAATAAAACTTTACCACTGTCACCACTTTCAAATCCAGCTAATATTTTTAGAGTTGTTGTCTTACCACAACCACTTGGTCCTAATAAAGTAAGAAACTCATTTTTTCTTATATTAAGAGATAGGTTCTTTAAAACAGTATTATCACCATAAGTTTTAGATACATTTTTTATCTCAATTATATTTTGACTCAATATAAACACCTCTTTCTGTATGTTAAAAATTATCATATATTATTAATATTTATATTAATTAAAATGATGGAGGAGTACTAATCCAAATAACTTTTGCTACAGTTTTTCCATTGTTTGAAATATAATGGTTAGCTTTAGGCTTAAAATAGAAGCTTTCGCCTTTTTTTACCTTATGTTTAGTATCGCCAAGATGTAGCGTTATATTACCGGAAAGTACAAAGCCAAATTCCTCACCTTCATGAGGATCTTCTTCTAGGTATTGTCCACCAGGTTTTAATGTGATCATAATTGGTTCCATCATGTTTTTTTGTGCATTAGGCACTAGCCACATAAGGGAATACTTTAATTCTTCATTTTCAGTTTCAAACATATCTTCATAAGTATATGTAATCTTTTCATCTCTATCATCGCTAAAAAATTCTTTTAAATTTGTACCAAGTATTTCTAGTATATCTATTAAGGTTGCAATAGAAGGAGATGTTAAGTCATTTTCAAGTTGTGAAATGAATCCCTTGGATAATTCACATCTATTGGCAAGCTCTTCCTGGGTAAGACCTTTTTCAATACGCATTCTTTTGATTTTATCACCAATTTCCAAACTATTCACCTCCAAAGATAACTCTCAGTTTGTAGAACTATTACTAAACTTAGGGTTTAAAATTACTAAACAAACAAAGCATATTATATATATAAAAGTAGAAAAAATCAATATTTTTAAGGAAAAAAATGCTTTGAAGAGCCAATACTTCTTATTATATTACATATATGAGCAGTAATGTTAAAAAAAGTATTAAACCCTATAGAAAGGTGATTGTTAAAAAAATAACTAAAACAGCAAGGTCAAAGATGATGAAAATCAATATTGATTAAAAAATATAGAAAAAAATATATATTTTGAAATGAAAAAACTTTCTGAAAATTTTGAAAAGAATAAAAATAAATTTAAAATATAGAAAAAATAATAAAAAAAGGAATTGACGTAAGAAACTTTATTCAAAAGAATTATAAAGAATACAAAGGTGACGCTTCATTCTTAGCTCCAGTATCAGAAAAAACTGAGAAAGTATGGTCTGAATGTAAAGAATTAATAATTGAAGAAATTAAAAAGGGAATCATAGATGTGGCTACTGATAGAGTATCAGGAATAGATAACTATGAAGCTGGATATATAGATAAAGACAACGAAGTTATCGTTGGTCTACAAACTGATGCACCATTAAAGAGAATTGTAAATCCATTTGGTGGAGTGAGAATGGTTCATCAATCATTAGAAGAATATGGATTTAAATTAGACGAAAGTATAGATAATCATTTTAGTGCATATAGAAAAACACATAATCAAGGTGTATTTGATTGTTACACTAAGGAAATAAGAGCTGCAAGATCAAATGGTTTATTAACTGGTCTTCCAGATGCATATGGTAGAGGAAGAATCATAGGGGATTACAGAAGAATAGCTCTTTATGGTATAGATTATTTAATAGAAGAAAAGAATGCTGATTTAGATGGTTTACAAGGTGATATGCTTGATGAATTAGTAAGAGAAAGAGAAGAAGTAAGTGAACAAATCAGAGCTTTAAAAGCAATGAAGTCAATGGCAGCTAGATACGGATGTGATATCTCTAAGCCAGCAGCAAACTTTAAAGAAGCAGTTCAATGGTTATACTTTGGATATTTAGCAGCTGTTAAAGAAAATAATGGTGCTGCAATGTCACTTGGAAGAACTTCAACATTCTTAGATATTTATGCAGAAAGAGATTTAGAAGCAGGAGTATTAACTGAAGCAGAAGTTCAAGAAATAATGGATCAATTCATTATCAAATTAAGATTAGTAAGACATTTAAGAACTCCAGAATACAATGACTTATTTGCTGGAGATCCTACATGGGTAACTGAAGCTATCGGCGGTATGGGGATCAATGGTAAATCACTTGTAACTAAGAACTCATTTAGATTCTTACACACATTAACTAACTTAGGAGCTGCACCAGAACCAAACATGACAGTTTTATGGTCAGATAAATTACCAGAAAACTTCAAAAAATACTGTGCAAAAATGTCAATAGATACAGATGCAATCCAATATGAAAATGATGAAGTTATGAGACCAATTTATGGTGATGATTATGCTATAGCTTGTTGTGTTTCTCCAATGAAAGTTGGTAAGCAAATGCAATTCTTCGGAGCAAGAGCAAACTTAGCTAAAACTTTATTATATGCTATTAACGGTGGTGTTGATGAAAGAACTGGAAAGCTTGCTGTAAAAGGATTAAAACCAATAACTGATGAAGTTCTTGATTTTGAAACAGTTAAAAAAGCATACTATGATGCAATGGCAATAGTTGCTAAGCTATATGTTGATGCAATGAATATAATTCATGTTAACCATGATAAATATGCTTATGAAGCAGGACAAATGGCTTTACATGATACAAAGGTAGGAAGAATAATGGCCTTTGGTATTGCTGGATTATCAGTTGCTGCTGACTCATTATCTGCAATTAAGTATGCAAAAGTTAAACCAATAAGAAATGAACAAGGAATAGCTGTTGATTTTGAAATAGAAGGAGATTTCCCTAAGTATGGAAATGACGATGACAGAGTTGATGATTTAGCTGTAGATTTAACAAATAAATTTATGGATGAGTTAAAGAAACACCCATTATACAGAGGAGCTATGCATTCATTATCAGTATTAACTATAACTTCAAATGTAGTATACGGTAAGAAAACTGGTTCAACTCCAGATGGAAGAAAAATAGGAGAACCTTTAGCACCAGGAGCTAACCCAATGCATGGTAGAGATGAAAATGGAGCTTTAGCATCATTAAACTCAGTTGCTAAGATACCATTCTCAGGAGTATGTCAAGATGGTGTATCAAATACATTCTCAATAGTTCCAGATGCTTTAGGAAAAACTGAAGAATCAAGAATAGACAACTTATCTAACATTTTAGATGGATATTTTGCACAAGGTGCACATCACTTAAATGTTAATGTATTAAGAAGAGAAACTTTAATAGATGCTATGGAAAACCCAGATAATTATCCAACATTAACTATTAGAGTTTCTGGATATGCTGTAAACTTTACAAGATTAACAAGAAATCAACAATTAGAAGTTATAAGTAGAACATTCCATCAATCAATGTAATGTGATATTATATAATTGTGGATTGTAATAGCAAATTAATAAAAAAGTAATTTATTGCTAGCAGACTACGGTTTGCTAGCAATATTTATGATTCATATGAATATGACTTGTTGGAGGATGGCAAATGATTAAAGGGAAAATTCATTCAGTGGAAAGTATGGGGCTAGTAGATGGGCCTGGTATCAGAGTTGTAGTATTTATGCAAGGATGTGCGCTAAGATGTCTTTATTGTCATAACCCAGATACTTGGACTTTAGATGGAAATAAAGATGCATTAGATTTCACTCCAGAAGAATTAGTAAAGAAGATATCTAGATTTAGAAGTTACTTTGAAAAATCAGGTGGTGGAGTTACTTTTTCAGGAGGAGATCCATTGAAACAGCCTGAATTCCTTAAAGAAACATTAAAGCTATGTAAGGAAGCTGGAATTCATACTACTTTAGATACTGCAGGTGTAGGATTTGGAGATTATGAAGAAATATTAAAATATACTGATTTAGTTCTATATGATGTGAAGCATTTAACTAGAGAAGGTTATAAAGATATGACTGGAATAGAAATAGATGAAACACAAAAGTTCTTAGAAGTATGTAAAAAAATGGGTACTAAAATGTGGATAAGACAAGTAGTAGTTCCAGGAAAAACTGATAGTGAAGAATATATAAGAGAGCTAGGAAAGTTTATTAAGACACTTAATAATGTTGAAAAGGTTGAATTACTTCCATATCACTTACTTGGTGTAAATAAGTATGAGACTTTAGGTATTAAGTATAGACTTGAAGGATTAGAAGCTATGGATAAGGAAGCCTGTAAGGGACTTTATAAATTCTTAGAATTAGAAGAATAGATTTATTTTTACTATGTTTAAGTATTAAAGGTTTTGAATATTAATTAAAGAAATAGCATCCCATTAATATAGGATGCTATTTCTTTAATTGTTCTGAGAAAAATCCAGGTTTGATATATTTTTGCTTGATACCTTCTATAACTAATAAATATGCAGCAGCAGTATCAAATCTTGCATCGTGGTAGTTTCCACTTCCTTGGAATAGTTCATTAGCTTTGGTAGCTATTTTATCTTGAGATATGTTTAAGAAATCAATAACTTCTGAAAGTTTAGGATTTTTAATGCCGTTACCTCTTGGAGCAGGAATATTACAAATGTTTTTATAATATGCCATAGTACAAAATGAGTTTTTAGGTTCCCATGTTTCATCAATCATACCAACTTCATAAAGAGAGTTTAATTCATGCTTTAAGAATTTAATATCAAATTGCACATTGTGTCCAATAACAAAATCAGCATCAAAGAAATCTTTCATAAAATCTTGTAGTTGATCTAAAAATTCCATTCCTTCAGAAAGCTCATATAATTTTTCAAGAGAAAATCCATGAACTTCTTCAGCACCTGGATCCATTTCATCTACAGTGAAAAAGAAGTTTTTTCCAATGGTTGTTTGAGGTTTAGTAGTTGTATCTACTGTAATATAACTTAACTGACATATATGGCCAGGCTTTACGCTTGTTGTTTCAGTATCAAAAAAAAGTAATTTCATTTTTTCCTCCAAATGTATTTAATTATGATTTTATAATATCACAATGTGCTTTAATTAACAAATTACTTGTGATTATTAGAAAAACTCCATAAATATGGAGTTTTTAATGAAGTTCTTTAGACATTAAGCTAATAAGCTGTATACAGGTTTCTTTAGTTTTGTTATCTTTATCCAAAGTAGGGTTATATTCAACAAAATCAATACATTTTACATGGCTTGTACTAAATATACCATGAAGAAGTACCTGACTTTCTTCAAATGTTAATCCATTATTTACTGGTGTGCCAGTACCAGGAACATAAGAAGGGTCTAGACAATCAATATCGTAAGAAAGATGTATATTATTTAAATGTCTGTTATTCATTCTTTCAAGAAGTTCCTCAATTGTAGCTTTAGCTCCTTTATTTTTAATATCTTCAATTGTCCACATATTTATTTCTAAATCATTAATTAATTTAATTTCACCACTATCTAAATCTCTACATCCTAATAAAAAAATATTTTCTGGATTTACTTTTCGTTTCTTAAATAAAATTGATGTAAGGGATTCATATCCAAATCCTATGGAAGCTGCCAAAGGCATTCCATGGATATTTCCACTAGGTGAGGTTTCATGAGTATTCAAATCGCCGTGGGCATCTATCCATACAACAGCAAGATCATCATTAAAATATTTGCTAGCTCCTGCTAAAGAACCTAAAGCCAGTGAGTGATCTCCACCTAAAATAAAAGGTATAGTGCCATTGTTAAGAGCTAGATATACTTTTTCTGCTAAAGAGGTATTGCATTCAATAACTTCATTTAGATATTTCATTTTAGGATTAGTGAAAAATTTTTCCTTAGCATCTAAAAAAGGCACGCTTATATCACCTAAATCAATAACATTATGCTTTCTTTCCAAAATATCTATAACTTTATTTTCTCTAAGTATCTTTGGCCCTTGATCAACACCAGGTCTATCACATCCATAAAAAAGAGGCATTCCGATAATGCTTATATTCATAATAAAGCCCTCCAATCATAAGTACCTTTTTAATGATACTTATTACATTAATAGCATTAAGTAGATGTAATAAAATATAATCTATGATAGATTATTAATATTTTGTCCTAAAACAATAAAAAAATGATAGTATATATTAAGGTATAAAGGCATATTATGTTTTAAAAAATAAAAAATACACAAAATATAATAAATTTAAAAGTGGCAATTTTACAAAATACCATATTATATACAAAGATAATATGAATTTACTTAAAATATATTATATTATTATTGTAATATATTGTAGATTAGTTATATAATATATAAGAAAAGGAGGCGGCAAAATGAGCAGAAAGAAAAAGAGCTGGTCAACAACAAAAAAGGTAGTCTTATCTTTAGTAATGGTTTTAGTTATTTTAATAGGAACTGTATTAGGATTTTATAAGCATATAAAAAATAAAATTTATGTAAAAAAAGAACCATCAATTTCTAACAATGATTCAGAATTCAAAGAAGTTGAAGGAATTACAAATGTTTTATTAATAGGAGTAGATGCAAGAGATTTAGATGAACCTTGTAGATCAGACTCTATGATCATTGCAACATTGGATAATAATAATAAAAAAGTTAAATTAACATCGTTATTTAGAGATACTTTAGTAGATATACCAGGACATGGAGAAGCTAAACTTAATTCAGCATATATGCTTGGTGGGCCAGAGCTTTTAATGAAAACTGTTAAGGAAACATATAATGTAAATATAGATAAATATATAATAATTAATTTTTGGGGATTTGAAACTATTGTTGATTACATAGGTGGAATAGAGGTTGATGTAAAAGATTATCAATTAGAAGAGCTTAATAAATATATAGGTGAATCAACTGGTGGAAATGATTGTCCTGTTGAAAAGACTGGTATACAGACTTTAAATGGTAAACAAGCTTTATCGTATGCGAGAATTAGATATAACGTTGGGGATGAATATGAGAGAACTGACCGTCAAAGAGAAGTAATATTTAAAGTGATAGAAAAATTACAAAATACCAAGCCAAGTAAATATTTGGGAGTAATGAATACTATGCTTGAATATATCAAGACAAATATTGATCCGTTGGAAGCTTTAAATATGGCATATACAATATATAAGTTCCCAAGTCTTGATGTGGAACAATTACAAATTCCATTAGTTGCTTTATCTGAAACAAGAAACTATAAGGAGTTAGGTTCTGTATTCTTGATGGATAGACTACAAAATGCAAGTATATTATATAACTTTATATATGAAAATATATATCCAAATGAAGAACAATTTAATTATGATTCATTAAAAACAGAACTTCAAAAATATGCAAATCAAGAATCAGTTTATAATAAAATGTACGATATAAATCCAAATGATTATATTGAAGCACAAGATGGTGAAGTCAAAAGAGGTAATAATTCTATGGAAGCACCGCAAGAACCAAATTATGTACCGAATGAACCAATTTCTGCACCTGAAGAAGAAGCAGGTGATAATAGTGGACAAGTTCCACCAAATGAAGATTCTGGAGAGAATATACCAAGTACACCTGTCCCAGAAGTACCTAAAGAACCATCTGAAGGAACTGAAGATAGTAATTCTGGAACTGAAGAAACTGAAACTCCAAGTGAAGGAGTGCAGCAAGGGGTAAATGATAATTTAAATGGAAATTAAATTTAAAAGAACTGCAATGTTGCGGTTCTTTTAAATATGTAAAATTATAAACTTATTATTAAATTTATATTATTTGAAAAAAAATTATGATATAATAATAAGCAAATTATGCAAAAGAGGTGAAAAGATGAGAAATTTTGATTTATTTAATTTGATTATATCTGTACCAGCAGTATTGATAGCTTTTACAGTACAGGGATATGCTAAAGCTTTAGTAGCTGATAAGTTAGGGGATAAGACACCAAGATTTCAAGGAAGACTGACATTAAACCCAATAGCTCATATTGATCTTGTAGGATTTATAATGATTCTTCTATTTCATTTTGGGTGGACAAAACCTATAGAAACAAATCCAAGAGCTTATAAAAGAGGATATAAAGATGCAATAAAAGTATCTATTGCAGCACCTATAGGTAATTTAATAGCAGCATTTATTGGTATGTTTATATATGTATTCTTAATAAGATATATGGGAACAATGTTAACAGGTGCAGGTGGAACTGTATTATTAAGCATGGTTTATGCTGTTGTAAGTGTAAATGTAAGTTTATGTGTATTTAATTTATTACCGCTTCCAGGTTTGGCAGGATTTGAAATACTTAGAGATTTAGCGCCAAAACATTTTTATAAAATAGCAGATAAGATATATCAATATCAATTTTTAATCTTAATGGTTGTGGTTTTTGTGGGATCAAGTTTTCTTTATTATCCTGTAAGTTTTATAATTAATTTATTTTATAGAATTGTGAGAATTATACTTTAAAAGAAGTGGCTCTGCCACTTCTTTTGTCTTATAATTACTATTGAGATGTAGATATATTCAGGGAGAAGTTTATGAAGCATATAAATATTTTAGTGGGGATTATTGAAAAAGAACTTCAAGTTGAGAGAGAAATAATCAAAAAATCTATACGGATAAATGATTCAAAAGAGTATGGAGATTATACTATATTATGCTTTATGTTTAAAAATCATTTTAAAGAAAGCCCTTTAATTATTGCAAAAAAAATATCATCTATTTTAGCGGAAAATGGAATAAAAGGTTCTGAAGCAGTAGGGCCTTATGTCAATTTATATATAGAAAAAGAAAGAATGTTAGAAAAAATTTTTTCACAATTTAATGTTGAAGATAAAAGTATACAAATTGATGAAAAGATATTAATTATAAATAAGATCAAAAGTTCATCTACAGTAATACAATTAAATGATTTATATAAATTAATCATAAATGAATTTATTGAAGGGTTATATGGAAATAAGGGATATAAAGTTGAATGCTATAATTCCATTTGCGAGAAAGAAAAAATTCTAAGTATTAATTATATTTTAGAAAAAATGAAAAATATGGAACTAATAAAGTATTATGATAGTGAAGAAATAGTAGAGCTTAAAGAATTTAATCTTCCACCTTTAATAATTAGAGATAAAGATTATAATTTGACCATAGAAGATTTAGCTTATCCGTTACATAGAGCATATGATAAAAATACTACTAAGATAATAATAATTAGAAATAAATATGAAAATACCAGATACAATCAAATATATTCTATTATGAAAAAGGTAGATTATGAAATAGCAGAAAAGCTAGAAAGTGTATCCTTAGGATTTATTAAATTAAATGAAAATATAAAAAAATATATAAGGAATGAAAATCATATTATAAAATTATTATTAAAGAGGTCTAGAGAAGAAGTGGTTCTTGCTTTGGATAAAAATGAAATAAATATTAAAGAAGTAGATATTGAGAGGATAGCTATTGAAAATTTGATTTTTAAATTTTTTAAAAAAGATATAGGTAGTGATGTTATTTTTGATTACTATGAATCATTTAGCATTAAAGATAATAGCTATTTAAAAATTAAAATTATGGAATGTTATCTTAATGAAAAGTTTAATAATATGCAAGGAAAAGAGTCAGCTATAAATTATGATTATTACCACTTAAAAGATAAATTAGAGTTAATAAATTTAATAGAGGAGTATATACAAGCTATTAAAACTAGTAGAAAGAATTATAGTAGTGCACAAATAATAAAATTAATAGATAGAGTTGCAGAGCAAATATCAATAATACGTGAAGAAAAAATAGATGATGAAAAGATTTATTTATTAATAGCGATTTGTAATGTTACAAAAAAGGCTTTTAAGTTGCTAGGGGTCAGCAATGATATGTTAATAAATAAGATACAAAAGTTAACTGTATCTTAATAAATTTTTTGGTATAATCAAATTATGTAATAAAGGAGTGAAATGATTGTTTTTAAAAGATAATAAATATAAAGATGTAATAATAGCTGTTTTGATAACATTTGCATTTTGCATAATTATTTATAAAGCATTTGATATATTAGGTCCAGGAATAACTTATTTTTTTAAGGAGTTTGTATCATTATCAATGCCTTTTGTTTATGGAATTGTAATTGCGTATATTTTAAGTCCTGTTGTTAGGATTTTTGAAAGAAGATTAAAGTTAAGTAATGGAATTTCTATTGCACTAACATATGCAGTATTTTTAGGAATAATATTTGTTTTATGTATTTATGGTATACCATCTTTAATTGATTCCATAAAGGATATAGCTTCTAATGCAGATAGTTATATGGAGTCAGTACGAAGTTTTATTGATAAAATAACAAATAATCCTATGTTAAAGGATTTTGCAAGCACTACTGGAGTTGTAGCAAATTTGGAAACATATATTAGTAAGGTTGGCACAATAGCTGTTAATTTATTAGAAAGCTCATTAAGTGGAATATTTAGTGTATCTTCCCAAATAGTAAAAGTTATTTTAGGATTTATAGTATCCATATATGTTTTAATAGATAAAAATCGTTTAATTGCAGCAAGTAAGAAATTTTTAGAACTTTTTATTAAAAAAGAAAAAACGGAAAAAATTATTGAATTTATGAAAATTTATAATGATATGATAGGAGCCTATATAGGTATAAAGGCTTTAGATTCATTGATAATAGGCATAATGGCATTTATATTACTATCTATCGTTAATTCTGAATATGCTGTACTTTTATCAATTATTGTAGGATGTACTAATATGATTCCTTACTTTGGTCCTTTTGTGGGAGAAATAGTGGGATTTTTAATTAATTTATTTGTTTCACCTATAAAAGCAGTTATAGTGTTTGTGGTGCTATTTTCTTTACAGATGTTTGATGGATGGTATCTAGATCCTAAATTAGTCGGTAATAAAGTTGGTGTAAGACCTTTTTGGATTATATATGCTGTGGTTATTGGTGGAGGATTCTTTGGAGTGGCAGGAATGCTTTTAGGCTCACCTACAGCAGCAGTAATAAATATTTATTATAAAAGAATAGTTGGAAAAAAACTATCTAAGAAAAAAGCAGAAAAATAGAAGGCAGAAATTAATCTGCCTTCTATTTTTCTAATTTAATATTACAATTATCACAAGAACCTTTGCAGTTTTTGCATGAATTATTTTTTGAAGATCTATATAATATAAAGATAGCTGAAATTAATAATAAAGCTGTTATAAATATTTCAATATAAGATTTATTGTAAATAATTAGTGATCCTATATTATATACAGCAAATGATGCTATCCATGCTAATAATACTTGATATATAACAGAAAAAGCACACATTTTATTGCCAAATTCTTTTTTCATAGTTCCAATAACTGAAATACATGGTGTATATAAAAGTACAAAAACCATAAATGAAAATGCTGAAAGTGCCGTAAAGTGTAGTGGAAGCACAGCAGATAAATCTCCAGAGAAGATTACTGACATTGAGGCTACAACAGATTCTTTAGCTAATAGTCCTGTTAATAAGGAAACAGAAGATTGCCAGTTTCCAAAACCAAGAGGTTTGAATATAGGTGCAATAAAGGTACCTATTGAAGCTAATATACTGTCATTTACATCACATAAGCCATGGATATTAAAGTTTGATAAAAACCATAATACTATGCTCATAGCAAATATCACTGTACCTGCTTTAGTTAAAAAGCTTTTAGTTTTTTCTAATAATTGATTAGAAAGATTTTTAAATGATGGTGCTTTATATTCAGGTAATTCTATTAAAAATGGTTCTTCATCATTTTTAAATATAGTCTTATTAAATATAAGACCTATTACAAAGGCCATTATTATACCTAAGAAATATAATGAAGCAACTACTATTCCAATATGTTTTGGGAAAAATACTAAAGCAAAAATACTGTAAACAGGAAGTCTTGCATTACAACTCATTAAAGGAACAAGCAATGCTGTTAACTTTCTATCTTTTTCACTTTCCAATGTTCTTGCATTCATTATAGCTGGTACAGAACAGCCAAATCCCATGATCATAGGAATAAATGCTTTGCCAGATAAACCAATTTTTCTCATAATCTTATCCATTAAGAAAGCTACTCTAGCCATATATCCACTATCTTCAAGGATTGTTATGCATGTAAAAAGAGAAAGTATTATAGGTAGTAATACTATTATTCCTCCTACACCAGCAATAATACCATCTAGAATTAATGATTGAAACCATGGGTTAAAACTAGAAATAGAATTTGCTACAAAAGGAGTGAAATAATCATCAACTAATACTCCTAATAAATCTGAAAGAGGTTGTCCAATCCAAGAAAATGTTACTTGGAACATCAATGCTAAAATCATAAAGAATATAGGATAAGCAAGCCATGGGTTAAGAAGTAGACTATCTAGCTTGTCATTTCTTTTAGAAGTCTTTGATTTGATGTTTTTTTGAGACTTTGACAAAATTGTCTCTATGTATTTATAAGTTTCTTTTTCAGATGAAAAACTATTTATTTTATTTGTACATTTTAAAGCTTCTAAATTTTTCAAAGTAGCTTTGATTTCACTAATACCTAAGCCCTTAGAAGCTTGAATTGGTACTATAGTAACATCTAATAGAGAAGATAGTATATTGAAATCAATAAAAATACCTTTCTTTTCAGCTACATCAATCATATTTACTGCTAATACTATTGGTTTATTAAATTGTTTTAACTGAGTTGTAAGGTATAGATTTCTATCTATGTTGGATGCATCTACAATATTTAATATTATATCTACATCTTCATTTAGTAAAAAGTTCTTAGATACAATTTCTTCGTTAGAATAAGTATCCATAGCGTATATACCAGGCAAGTCCACAATTTTGATATCATCAAAAAATCCTTCCTTTTTATCAATGGTTACACCAGACCAATTTCCCACTTTTTGATTAGAACCTGTTAACAAGTTAAATAAAGTGGTCTTACCAACATTAGGATTACCAAGTAATGCAACAGTTTTCATATAATTCACCGCCTATTTAATTAAAAAAATATTCTTTGCATCTTTTTTTCTTATGGCTAAATCAAAGCCACGTATATTTATTACCAAGGGGTCACCAAGAGGAGCAACGCGTTTTAGTTCTACTTCCGTACCTTCTACTAATCCTAAAGCAGAAAGTCTTTTTGCTAACTTTAAGTCTCCTTTAATGCTATGAATTTTACCTTTTTCCCCTAATTTCAAATCACATAAACTCATAAAATCACCTCGAATTGAAAATCATTATCGTCTGATTAGTTATGTCAATATAATATCAAAATCTTTATAAAAGGTCAATGAGGTGTACTTGTTATCTAAAAATTACATATATCTATAACAAAATAATTTTGTGTGATATAATATATTTTATAAGTGTAGAAATGATTTATACAGGCGATAAAATTATGTAGAGAAAGAGTGATATTGTGATTATTCGAGAAAATGTCATTGAAGTTGAAGGCTATGATGAGATTGATATGCTAGAAGTTAATGGGGAAAAGTGTAAGCCAGAGGAATTGATATTTTTTGATTTAGAACATTATGTATATAAAAAGCCTAAATGTATAGGTGTTTTTGGTGCTTGTATATATAATAATATAGACAAAAAACTTTATGTTACCCAATATATGATTGAAAATAAAGGCGAAGTAGTAGATATATTAGTATTAGCAAAGAAGTATTTTTTAAAGATGAGGGAAATAGGTAAGAAGTCTATTGTGACCTTTTCTGGAAATAATGATTATACTGTTATTAATTATTTATTCAAGAAATATAATATAAATTTCAATATTGAAGGGGAATTTAAATCTATCGATATTCAAAAGGAATACGAAAAAAGTAAAAAGACTTCCATTGGGCTTAAAAACTTAGAAAAGCTATTTGAAATATTTAGAGAAGGCGAAGTAATAAGTGGATCAAACTTAGCTAAAACTTTTCATAAGGTTTTAAAAGATGACGAGTATATTGAAAGAATGCCTAAAGAAAAAATTGATACTATTTTGTTATATAATGAACAAGATGTAGTGAACTTATTTAAAATTCTTACCTCATGGGGAAGATATATGAAAGAAGAAGTTTTAAGTAATGATAATAAAAAAGAAGAAGAGGAAACTCAATAAAATAAATGAAAGATAGATTCTTAAAAAGAATCTATCTTTCATTTTTTCATTGATATAAGATTGAAAAAGATGAACCATCAGATTTTAAAATTATAGTTCCTAAAAGATCAGTTCTGTATAATTTTATATGGTAATTTTTTAAAAGATTTAATGTTGAAGCAGCTGGGTGCCCATACTTGTTGTTAGAACCTACAGATATAATAGCAACTTTAGGATTTACTGAATTTAAAAAAGCTTCACAGGTGGAAGAACTAGAGCCATGATGGCCAATTTTTAATATATGAGACCTGAGATTAATCTCATTTTTAATTAAAAATTCTTCGTTTTTTAGTTCTGCATCTCCAGTAAATAAAAAGGAAATATTTTTATATGTAAGTTTTATTATTGGTGAATAAAGATTTAACTCATCATCTGTATTTAGATTTGGTAAAGTATAAAACATAATAGAAGTTTCTTTTCCTAAATTAATAGAGTTAGAACCAGTGGATATAACGGAAATTTTTAAGTTTTTATCATTTAAAGCAGTAACCATATTTTCAAAAGTTAAGGTTGAAGCAGTTACTTTAGGGGCAAGAAATTTTCCAATGTGATATTTACGAATTATGGCATCCATATTTCCTATATGATCTTCATGAGGGTGAGTAGCTATTACATAGTCAAATTTACTAATAGATAGTTTATCTAAGTAGCCCAGAAGAGATTTTCTAGCACTGGATGGCCCGGAATCTATTAATAGATTATAACCATTAACATTAACTAAGATGCAGTCACCTTGGCCTACATCTATAAAATAAACTGTAAGGTAATTGCTATTTGAATTAGTTTTATTATATAATGAGGTGAATTGGAGACAATACAGTAAGGTAAGAATTAATATTAAAATGGTAGTAAAAGTTTTTAAGTATGTCTTCTTCATAATTCACCTCCGTGGTTAAGAGTTTTGACATGATGAGATAATAATATTCATTAAAGACAAAAAAATAGACTTATATTTAGATATGACAGAGTAAGGAGAATTAAAATTAATATGTTTTTTAAAGGGATAATGTACATAATATATATGCTTGCAGTAAGAATTAAAGGGATTAAATATTCTTATTTAAAAAAATATAAAGGAAATGAAGCTGCAGACAAATTTGTGGAAGAGATAGCTGTGAAATGGTCTACCTACACTATTAAAACCATAGGTATAGAAATTGAAGTTGAAGGAAAAGAAAATATTCCTACAGAGCCTTGTGTATTTATAAGTAATCATACCAGTATATTAGATATTCCAATTCTTTTTAAAACTATAAGCAAGCCTATAGGATTTATAGCAAAAAAAGAAATGTTAAAGGTGCCTGTACTGGGATATTGGTTAGAAAAAGCACATTGTGTTCCGTTAGATAGAAGTAATGCTAGAGAGGCTGTTAAATCTATTAGTGAAGGAGTAAAAAATATAAAAGAAGGATTTTCTATGGTAATATTCCCTGAAGGTACTAGAGGAAAAAGAGGGCGTGTAGGTGAATTTAAAAAGGGGAGCCTTAAATTAGCCACAAGAGCTAAAGCATTAATAGTTCCTGTAACTATAGAAGGAGCTAACAAGGGATTTGAAGATGAAAGAAGATTTAAACCTTGTAAAGTAAGAGTTGTATTTGGTAAGCCTATAAATCCTTCAGAATTATCTAAAGAGGAATTGGTTGAACTTGCTACAAGTATTAGAGAAGAAATAGTAATGAACATAAAAGAAAATGGATTAAATTGATGTGATAATTCAATTTAATCCATCTTTTTTATAAAAAAATAAAAAATCAAAAAAGAAAATGCAGGAAATGCATTGGGGAAATTGCAAAATATAATAAGGAAAATATTATATTATTATACAAAATTTAATATAGTGCTATAAAAATACAAATAATAGATATAAATAACAAGTAAAAAATCGAAAAAATCAGAAAAAGTCCATACAAAATATTTAAAACATAAAAAAACATACGTAAAAAAAGTAAGTAGAAATGAAATAATATTAAAAAATGAATAAAAATATTTTAATTATTGCAAAATAATGATATAATGTAGAAAAGCAATAAGTATATTTGTGATACAAATTGGTATAAAAGTATAAATGGAGGAGATAAAAATGAAAAAAGAATTTTCTATAAGTAATGATAAAGTTTTATTGAATTTTTCAGCAAAATATTGTACAAATTTTGAGTCTGTTTTAGATAGTGAAGGATTTAGAAGGGTTTTAGATGTATATTTAAAGAAGTCAGAAAAAAATGTTACTCTTTCATATAGATTTTTATCTGATTCTTTAGGCAGTAATGATAGTCATTTCATAAAGACAGAATTACTTAAATTATTTAAATGGCTTACTATAATGGATGCTAATGAGATATTAGAAATAGAGAGTAATTACAAAGCTATTTTTCAGGATAAGCAAGAGTTTATTAAGGTAGTAGAAGATTTATATTTATTTTGGAGAAGATTAGAAAGATATACAATTATTCATACAGATAAAGTAAGGCAAGGTATTGCAGCAATGAATTTTACAGAAGCTAACTCTGAATTTGCCAAGCTTATTTTAAGATTATATAGAAGAATAGAAGAAAATATCTTAGGAGTTTCTCCAAAGGTTTTCAGACAGATACCAGCAGGAGGTAACTGTAGTCTTATGATTAATTCTCTTTTATGGCCAGTACCTAGTGGTTATGAAATATTAGAGGATATAAATTTTATTGATTCTATATTATTAGAAGCTCCATTCATAACATATCCAAAGAAAAATACAAGGAATGGAATCTTTAAAGAAATAAAACATAACCCATTAAAATATTCACACATAACTAAAGAGCATTGGTTCTGTTACCCTGCTAAAGTAGGAGAACTATTAGCTTATGTATATTTCCATAGAGATTTTATGGAACATGGAGTTACTCTTTGCAACCTTTTTGAAATGGCAAAAGTTGAAGAGTGTAGAGGTAGAAAACCAGATATGATATATGTTTTTGGTGCAACTGATGAAGATAAAGAGTTAAAAACAGTATTTTATGATGATGAAGAAAACAATATAATGCTTGGATATGTAAATTATTCAGATGAAATAGATTATTTTGGTTACATGAAAAAAATGCTATTAACATTGCATAATCTAATAATGATAAAAAGAGGATATCTACCAATACATGGTGCAATGGTAAATATTGAAATGAAGAATGGAAAGCATGCTAATGTTGTAATAATGGGAGATAGTGGAGCAGGTAAATCAGAAAGCTTAGAAGCCTTAAGGGCACTTGGTGAAAACCAAATAAGTGGTATGATAACTATATTTGATGATATGGGTATCTTCAAAGAAAAAGATGGAAAAGTTTATGGCTATGGAACTGAAATAGGTGCCTTTGTTAGATTAGATGACTTGGATCAAGGGTATGCATTTAAAGAATTAGATAGAAGTATATTTATGAACCCAGATAAGATTAATGCAAGGCTTGTTATGCCAGTAGCACCATATAGCGAAATAATAAAAGGATATAAAGTAGATTTATTCTTATATGCTAATAATTATACTGAAGTAAAAGAAAATGAAAAGCATATAGATTATTTTGAAAATGCTGAAGAAGCAATTAAAGTGTTTAAATCTGGTGCTAGAATGGCAAAGGGAACAACTACAGAAAAAGGTTTAGTTGAAAGTTATTTTGCTAATCCTTTTGGACCAGTACAAAAACAAAAGGAAACAGATATATTAATTGAGAAATACTTTGATACACTATATAGTACTGGTGTTAAAGTAGGACAGATTAAAACATGCTTAGGGGTAAAAGGACAAGAAAAGAATGGACCTAGAGTAGCAGCTTTAGAACTATTTGATATAATTAAATCCATTAAATAATAATAAGGTATTGGCTTTTTTGCCAATACCTTATTTTCATATTTTATTAAAGGAAATTAACAACCTCCAATGAAGCTTGTCCTTTATCAGTGGTTTGTAAAAGTAATATTGATGAAAGGTGAGAGAAATTATACAACTTAGAAGCCAGTAAATGTTTTCTAAAAATATTTTTACAAAGGTTAATTTATATGAACTCATAATAAGGTCACCAATGAAATAGAATAGAATTAAAAAACAAATGGAAGTTAATTTGGTAGAAGGGATCAAAGATATAAGAAAAGAAATTACCGGATTTAATATTTTAATAACTATAATGGAACCAATACCCCAAATTAGAGAAAAGTAGAAACATATATATCCTTTTATATTTAAAGGATAAGAAGTATAATCCCAGTACCGTATATGGAAAAGAGTATCCAGAGCCCAACCTGTAATAAGCTCTAACGCAGAAGTGAATAAAATTGAAAAAATAAAAAGTGAGCAGATTTTGTTTTTGAATTTATTAAGAAATAAGTAAATCATAAGAAAGCCGAAGCCGTAAATAGTGCAAAAAGGACCAGTGAAGAATCCTCTATTGACGAAGTGATGATGAAGTGAATAAGCATATAATACTTCGCATGTCCACCCTAAGAAAGAATAAAAAGCAAATAAAATAATCATGGTACAAATATTTGAATTTATGAATTTATAAATTTTCATTAAGTATCAATCCTTTTTTAAAATATATCTATCATGAAAAAATATAAAAAAAGCCCTACATATAGTAAGGCTTTTTCATCATTAGTTTTATAATTAATCAATTACCTTACTTTTTGCAAAGAAAGAAATTGCATATAAGCCGCTTATTCCAACAAGGGCATATATAATTCTACTGAATATTGTCATTGATCCAAATAATGCTGCCACTAAATCGAATCTAAAGAAGCCTATTAAGCCCCAGTTTACTGCACCTATTATTACTAAAAGTAAAGCTATAGTATCTAATACTTTCATAAAAACAACTCCTTTATATTTTGTTTATATATATTTTTTACATAAAGAAGTATTTTTATGTATTCTAAATTGTAATGTTTCTGTCAATTGGCTGATTTAGTGAAATAATAGTATCAGTTCTTTGTATACCGTGGATTACATTTATTTTATTTAAAAGAATATCCTGTAAATCAGAGATATTTTTACATATAACCTTAGCAAACACAGTATAATCTCCAGTTGTTAAATGAAGCTCAACAACTTCGTTGATCTTGGACATTTCATTAACAACTTCTGTATAAGAAGAGGTTTTATCTATATAAATTCCTACAAAACAACATACATCATAACCAAGTTTAGGAAGATTTAAAAGAATTCTACTTCCTTTAATTATGTTTAATTCCTCCATTTTTTTCATTCTTACATGGATAGTACCGCCACTAACATGACACATTCTGGCAATTTCCAAGTATGGAGTTCTACAGTCTTTGATTAATATATCTAAAATTTGAAGGTCTAAGTCATCAAGTTGATAGTTTTGATTTAAACCCATAATAACACCCCTTTTAATAATTTAATAATATCTTTAATACATTTTATCAAAATATATATAAAAAATGAAGTAAAAAATAAAATCTTTTAATAGTGAGCTTTAAATTTAATATTTTATCAAAAAAATGGAACATAAAATTATGTTGAAAATATATTCATTTCCTTATAATATATAAGTATATTGTTATGAAAGGAGTATATTAATGTTGAATTTCTTAAGATGGATATTATATTTCATATTATTATTTGCTTTGACTTTGGGAGTGTCATTTTTAGGTAGAAAATATGTTTTTTCAAAAGTTAGAATAAATAAATTTATTCCATTGGCAATTGCAATTATATTATTAGTTATACAAATGTTCCTACCAAACATTGTTAGTTGGGGAAGTAATATCATTGTTGTGATTACAATGACTATACTAACAGTTACTTTTTTCATGTGGTTCTTAGAGATACAAGCTACTGGAGGCCCTAAGAAAAAAGAAAAAGAAATAGTTATTAGACCTAAGGCTAAACCTAACAGAGTTAAGCATTTAAATAAAGATGCAAAATAATCATATTTCATATTGGACTGCTGATTAAATTTCAGTAGTCCAATTTTTGTTTTTAATTAACGCATCTTCAACAAAGATAGGAGAGCTTAATGCTACTTTATTGTTTTCTTGCAACACTCGAACTACATACCATGTTTCGTTTTCTTCATGAATGTGTTCATAAAAATAGCGAATATAGTTTAGATTTATATTTTCAATACTCTTTATTATATTTCCTTTATTGGAGATAATTTGTATATGAAGTATTCTGTATTTTACATCTTCCACAAAGATACTGAATTTTAATTTATTTGAAGTAATAAATAATGTATCTCCCATGAATGTGTCATTTAAAAGGAAATGGAATTTTAAAAATTTAGATTCTGTTGAATAGGTACGATGGTTTCTAAATGCATCAATTAATGCGTTTTTAGATAATTCATTACCTATATAGGCTGTGAGGTACTCTGAATCAGAGAAGTTTATGCGGTGATTGTCTTGACCGTTTATGGCACTTAACTTCCAGCCTTTATCTAGTAGAGCAAAGTAATATTTATCATGCCTAGTGTATTTAGAAGCAGGATTTCCGTTACAAACTTCAATGGAAGTTATAAGCTTATTTAAAATAGAATTATACTGAAGATTAAGTATGTTTTTATGAGGATGATTTATTGATATAAATGAGTTATTATTATTTAGCATCCATAAGGTTAGTAAACGGATATCAGATACAGTTCCAGTAAAAAAAGAATTTGGATTTATTATATTTAAATCACCATAAACACTTTTACATTCAAAGCCTAAAATAGGAATAAAGTTAGAGGAGTTTTTACAAGCTTTAGTAGTAATTATGGTACTTAATTCCCATTTGGTGATAAGGTCATCTTTATATTTTGTTTTAGTAATTAAAAAGTCATTATGGTCAGTTAAGAATAAAAAATCCAGGCCGCATTTAATAGCTGCAGTATATATTTCAAGTGGATTTCCTTTTCCAGTTGAATAACTACAATGGCAATGAGGAATACCATAATAGTATTTAATTTTATTTGGATCAAAAGTTAAATTATTTCGATGCCTACTTTTACTCAAAAACTTTCCTCACAAAATGTTATTTATTCTATATATAGTATTCTAATCATTAAAATAATGACAATAATAACAAAGAGTGATAAAATAAAGTGATAATTTTAGCCAAGAGGTGAGTGGGAGTATGAAATTGCAGTTTAATGGCGTAGCCCCTAGTATAAATGAAAATGCATATGTATCGGAATCAGTAGATATTATAGGTGATGTTAAAGTTGAAGAAAACGTAAGCATTTGGTTTGGTGCCAGGTTAAGAGCTGATATGAACAAGATAGTAATAGGAGCAAATAGTAATATTCAAGAAAATGCTGTAGTGCATGTTGATATAGAAAGTCCTGTAATTATAGGTGAAAATGTTACTATAGGACATAGTGCTATTATTCATGGGTGCAATATAAGTAATAATGTTTTAGTTGGAATGGGTAGTATAATATTAAATAATGCTAAAATCTCAAAAAATTCAATTGTTGGAGCTGGTGCATTAGTAACTCAAGGTAAGGAGTTTGAAGAAGGGGTACTTATATTAGGTAATCCTGCAAAGGCTGTTAGGAAGTTATCAGAAGAAGAAATTAAAAGCATTAAGAGGTCAGCAGACAATTATGTTGCTTTAAGTAAAAAATATAAGTAATTAGGAGGTCTACATGTTAAGAATAGGCGAGTATAATAAAATGAAAGTTGATAGAGAAAAAGACTTTGGATTTTATTTAAGAGAATTAGATGGAAGAGCTGAAGTACTACTTCCAAAATCATTACTAGAAGGAAATAAAGTAAGTGTTGGTGATGAAGTAGAAGTATTTATATATAGAGATTCAAAAGATAGAGCTTTAGCTACATTTAAAAAGCCTTTAGCAAAGGCTTTTGACGTTGCGTATTTAAAAGTTGTACAACAAAGTGAATTTGGTGCATTTATAGATTTCGGTTTAGATAGGGATATTTTTGTTCCTCTAAAAGAGCAAAGATATAAATTACATACTGGTAAGAAATATTTATTCTATATTTATGTAGATAAGACAGATAGATTAGCAGCAACAACTGAAGTTGAAAATTACATAGAAATTGGTGAAGGATATAAAGTAGGTGACGAAGTTACTGCAATGGTATATTCAAAAACACCAGCTGGAACTTTAAATGTTGCCATAGATGGAAAATATAAGGGGTTAGTATTACCAAATGAATACTATTTCGAAGTTCATCCAGGTCAAGAAATGAAATTAAGAGTTAAAAGAGTATATGAAGATGGCGTAATTGGTTTAACACCTAGAAAGACAAGATTAAATGAAAGAGATGCCCTTCAAGAAAAAATTGTTAAATATATGGAAAAAAACGGTGGGTTTATGACTTTCAATGATAAATCAAGTCCTGAAGATATAAAAGCAACTTTTGGAACAAGTAAAAATTACTTCAAAATGGCTTTAGGTGGATTAATGAAAAAAGGATTAATAGCACAAGATGCAGAGGGATGCAGATTATTATAGTTTATGAAAAAATATAGGTAAATCAGAAAAGCTGATTTACCTATATTTTTATATTAATTTATAAATGAAACTATTTGGGGTGATTAATGCTATACTTTAAATCATCACCAGATATAATTTGAATATAATAATCATTAGGAATAGAAGCAAGTGAGTCTTTAAGAGCCTTGCTTATTGTACCAGTGGTCACTACAATTCCTTTATGAATATTATCTAAAATCATGGATCCTAACAAAGAATCGATATCATCTTTAGTAAGACTTTCAGTACTAGATGATTGCTTACAAAGTACATAAAATGTATTTTGATCTTTAGTGCATACTATATCTTGTGAATGACATTGAGAGTTTGAACAAGTAACAATATTGCTGAAGTTATTATTATATAAAAAGTCACAGGCCCAAATTGTAAATTCATCCTTGGTTAAAGACTGCATATAATTTAAGATATCTGCGGATTTAACGTATTCTTTCTTCAGTTTATAAATTAGATATATGTTTTTAATAAGCTTACCTATGAAAGGAGAAATAAGTACTAAAAATATATAGATATAATCAAACATATTTACCCTCCTTAGAAGTAAGTGTATTTAAATTTCTAATGAATCTGCTGAGTTCATAACCATCTATTAGCTTAATTTCAAAAGAAGAGTTATTGTTAAATGCATTGACAGCTTTAATATAATCAGTATTAAAAACTGAGTTAGTAAATAAAATTCCTTTTTTACATTGATGCTTTACCATATTAGCAATAAATATATCAAGCCAAGGTTTATTTGTTGAATCAGATTCTTTCTTGTGGTAGGAAATAAGCGAAATATAAATGTTATCTTCATTTAGGGAACAAGTAAGTGATGGATTTGATATATCTGAATCCTTTAATACTCTTATATCTTTATATCCTTTTTTAGAAAGATAAGTATTTACCAAGGATAGTAAATTACAAGAGTCAATGCCTATTAAGTCTTTTATTGATAAAAATCCTTTACTCTTTTGCATAGTGTTAATTTCTTTAGTGATTGCATGTTGTTTCAATTGAAGCAAATAATTTACAATTTTTATAAAAAATAATAAAGAAAAAAACACCATTAAATAAATTAAAAATTTCATAAATATATCACCTCTTAGTTTGAAGTATATCCTAAAAAATAACCTATTATACAAATGAAGAAAATGGGAAAAAGATAATAAAAGTGGTAAAAATAAAAAAATATTTGAATATTTTTGTCAGAAAGTTATAATAGAAATAAGATGAAAAATATATACATAAAATTAATTGATAATTTTTTATCAGTTATAGGAGTGGAGGATAGTATGGGAAAGGTTGTTAAATCTACTATAGTTATTTACGACGATTTTAAAAATATACTTATTGCAGAGAGGGGAAAAGGAAAGAACACTCCAAAGCAATGGGGGCTATTTAGCAAAGAATTAAAAGGAAAAGAAACGGCAGAAAGGGCTATAATAAAGGCTGTAGATAAAGATATAAAATGTACTATCTTTGATTTAGAGACTTTTAACGAATATAGTGTTAATGATAATAGTGATGAAATTATTCAAGTTTATACAGGAACAGTAAGAGAGTATATTACTACCCATAAATCAATTAACACTGTAAGATGGATAGGTAAAAAAGACATAGAGAATTATAATTTTTCTGATGAAGATTTAAAAATTATAAAAGAGTATTTTTCAATATAGTAAGAAATGCTTAAGATGGCATAGTGCATATGTATCTTAAGCATTATTTATATAAAAATAAATAAACAGAGGATGAATAATATGGAAATAGGAAGAGTTCGAAGAGGAAATGCATTGACTCAAGAAATAAAGATGTCAGGGAATAAAAAAGATTTTTCCCAAAGTTTTAATCAAGCTAGAGATAGGCGCTCACAAGAACAACTTAAGCAGCTTATTGATGATATAAAAAAGAAGGGCAATAGGCTTATAATAACAAAGACTTATATAGATGTAATAAATTATAAAAAGATGATTAAAGAATATTTAGAATCTGTATTAAAATATATGTATGAAACTAAGAAGGATATAAGCTTTTGGCAAACTCAATATTTTATTACAGTAAATACTATAGATGGAAAGTTAGAAGAATTAACATCCGCATTTTTGAATGGAGAAATGGAAAATATAAATATTGCAGCAACTGTTGATGAGATACAGGGATTAGTGGTGGATATTTATAGATAAATAAAAAAAGGGGGAAAATTAATGTTAAAAAGTTTTATAAGATTTTATAAGCCATATAAAAAATTATTCTTTTTAGATTTGTTGGTGGCAACCATAGCATCGGTATGTGAATTAATATATCCAATGCTTACAAGAACATTAATAAATGAAACTATACCTAATAGAAATATAAGGACTATTGGTGTATTTGCAGTAACTTTAATTATATTATATGTAATCAAGGCAGCCTGTGCATATTTTATGCAATATTGGGGACATGTAGTTGGTGTAAGGATGCAGGCTGATATGAGGAGGGAGTTATTCAATCATTTAGAAAGGCTTCCTAATAAGTATTTTGATAATACTAAAACTGGGGAAATAATGAGTAGGATGATTAATGATTTAATGGATATTTCTGAACTTGCTCATCATGGGCCAGAAAATATATTTATTTCGGCAATAATGTTTATTGGGTCATTCATAATATTAGCAGGAATAAATATAAAACTTACTTTTATTATATTTACAGTACTTCCTATTATAGTTGTCTTTACATTGTATGAAAGAAAAAAGATGAAAAAGGCTTTTATGCAAACGAGAATTGAAACAGCGGAAGTAAATTCAACTTTAGAAAATTCCATAGCAGGAATTAGGACATCTAAAGCTTTCTTAGGACAGAAGTATGAAGAAGAAAAGTTTGAAAAGGGAAATGTTAGATTTAAGGAAGCAAGAGAAAAAGCGTACAAGGTTATGGCAGAATACTCTTCAGGAGTGAATTTTGGACTTGATCTTTTAGATTATGTAGTTTTAATAATTGGTGGAATATTTACTTATTATGATTTAATAAATCTTGGAGATTTCCTAGCTTATGTCTTATATATAAAATTATTTAAGCAACCGATAAAAACAATAGTGGAGTTTATGGAACAATATCAAAATGGTATGACAGGATTTAAGAGATACCTTACCATCATGGAAGAGCAAGAGGAAAAAGAAGGAAGTGAAAAGTTAAGTGATGTAAAAGGAAAAATTACTTTTGATAATATTCATTTTAGCTATGAAGATAATAAGGTGTTAAACGGATTAAGCCTTAATATAGAAGCAGGTAAAATGCTTGCCTTAGTTGGACCTTCTGGTGGAGGAAAAAGCACCTTCTGTAATCTTATCCCAAGATTCTATGATGTGGATGGAGGAGATATATTAATAGATGATAAGAGTATTTATGACTTAACATTAGAATCATTAAGAAGCAAAATTGGTATTGTTCAACAGGAAGTATTTTTATTTACAGGAACTATCAAGGAAAATATTAAATATGGTAAGCAGGATGCCACTGATGATGAAATCATAGAAGCTGCAAAAAGAGCAAATATTCATAATTTTATTATAAATCTTCCAGAAGGATATGATACTTTCATAGGTGAAAGAGGAGTGAAGCTTTCAGGAGGTCAAAAGCAGAGGTTATCAATTGCGAGAGTATTTCTTAAGAATCCTCCAATATTAATTTTAGATGAAGCCACTTCTGCTTTAGATAATGTAACAGAATTTTTAATTCAAAAATCCTTAGAAGAATTATGTAAGGGAAGAACTACAATTGTAGTTGCTCATAGGTTATCTACTATAAAAAATGCAGATGAAATTATTGTGCTTACAGATAAAGGAATTGAAGAAAGAGGAAATCATGAAGAGCTTTTAAGAAAAGATGGAATATATGCAGAATTAAATAAATATGCTGAAAAACATAAGAGTATCAGCTAACTTAAAAATAAAATTAAGATAAATAAGATGGACATGCAATATGTATAATTATATCTATTAAAGGTAAATTATTAATATATAGTATGTTCCATTTTTTTATTGCATTAAGTTTAAAATAAAATAATATTGCATAGAATAGTGATGTATAAATAGTGTATTGACTTATTTATAAAGTAGTTGTAGAATTTAAACAAAGAAATACCCCATGGGGGTACAAGGAGGATTTAAAATGGTAGAACATATAAATGAAAATGATTTTGTATCTAAGGTAGTAGAATTCGACGGGATTTCAGTAGTAGATTTCTGGGCTGAATGGTGTGGTCCATGTAAGATGATAGCACCTATATTTGAAGAGGTTGCAGGAGAATTAACTAATGCTAAATTTGTTAAAGCTAATGTAGATGAATGCCCTAATTTAGCTGGTAAATATAGAGTTGCAAGCATTCCAACAATAATGGTATTTAAAGATGGTGCTCCAATTGAAACTTTAGTTGGATTTATGCCTAAAGATCAATTAAAGAACGCAATAGCTAAACATCTTTAAGAGATAGAGGTGCTAAGTGGAAAGAGTTGATATTGCTATAGTTGGAAGTGGTCCAGCAGGACTATCAGCAGCATTAAATGCAAAGATTAGAAATAAGAGCTTTATTGTCTTTGGGAATAACAATTTATCAAATAAGGTAATTAAAGCATCAAAGATAAATAACTACTTAGGTTTCTATGGAGTTACAGGAAAAGACCTAGCAGAAAAATTTAAAGAACATATAAATTCAATGGATATTAAAATAACTGAAGAAAGAGTTAATAATATTTATGCCATGGGTGATTATTTTGCACTTATGGTAAATGAAAAAATGTATGAAGCTAAAACTATTATTTTAGCCACTGGAATGGAAGTTGGTAAGACTTTAGAAGGTGAAGAAAGGCTGCTAGGAAAAGGTGTAGGATATTGTGCAACTTGTGATGCGCCTTTATATAGAGATAAAGTTGTTACTGTCATAGGATATAATAAAGAAGCTGAAGAAGAAGCAAATTATGTCAGTGAATTAGCTTCTAAAGTTAATTATGTTGCTATGTATAAAGATGAATATGATCTTAAGGATGACATAGAGGTAGTAGTTGACAGACCTTTAGAAATACTAGGAGATACAAAAGTAAATGCTGTTAGATTTAAAGATAAAGAAATTGAAAGCGATGGAGTTTTTGTATTAAGAGATAGCATATCACCTGGACAGCTTGTTCCAGGGCTATTGATGGAAAACGGCCACATTAAAGTTGATAGAACTATGGCTACAAATATACCAGGATGTTTTGCAGCTGGAGACTGTGTTGGTGTACCATATCAATATATAAAATCAGCAGGTGAAGGTAATATTGCTGCTTTAAGTGCAGTTAAATATTTAGATGGATTAGGAAAATAATATATTATTTAAAGATAGGTTATCATTAAAATTATTTAATGATGACCTATTATTTTTGCAAAGATATGTTACAATTATACATATATGGTATAAAGAGGGGGAAGAGGTATGGTTATAAGTAATTTATATAAAAATCTAATGGAACATTGGAAGAAAGATGGATATAGCATTTATAAAGATCAAGATCTAAGTGAAGCGGGTAAAAATGATTGTGAAGAATTATATCTAAATGACCCTCTAGAAGCAGAAGTAAAAAATCAGCTAGCTACAGAACTTATTGAGATGTTTTTTGAAAATTATCATAGACAATATGTTGATGATGATATAATAAATTATTTAAATAGAAATCCTTTAGTAAGATATTATTTTGCCTTTGAGGAAAAATTAAATGTTTATATTAAAGAAGGATTAATAAATAGAAATAATCTTTTTTCAATAGCACAATATTATTTATTAGATAGTAATGATGTGGAAGGAATAAAATTTGCTCTATCACTATTAAGATATTGTGGAAATGAAGAAGCTGAAGAAATATTAAAGGCATTTTCCAATCATAATGAATTTATTTTTTATTGTATAGAAGGCCTTAAAGAATATGATAAGTGTAATAGTATAATTTTTGAGATAGCAAAAGTAGCAAGAGGTTATGGCAAGATAATGGCAATAACTAATTTAGAATATATAAATGATGAAATAAAAAAATGGGTTATTGAAGCAGAGGCAGATAATGAAATGCTTGAAACTGTCCTTGTTGCAATGACTTACAATAATGATTACTATATTGAGTATTTCTTTGGTGATGAATATACAGAAGAAAAGTATAATTTATTGACTAAAAAACTAAAGGAATTATATACCTTAAAAGGATTTTTCATTGAACATATAACTATAGATATAGTATATGGTTATTGGAATTATTACAGAAAGTTTGGTAAGAATTTTAATTCTCTATATGTAATGTGCCAATTATTATCATTATTTTTAAAGGAAGATGATGATGATGTACAATTGATGGAAGTCATATCAATGTCATCAGAAGATAAGGTAAAGATAGAGGAAATGAAAAATATTTTAATAAATGATGATAATGATAGTATCATTAAGATGGCACTAGCTGATGAAAGTTGTAATGTAGATGAAATAGTTGACCTAGCCCTAGCTGTAAATGTATGCCTTAAATATGATGATTTTGAAGCAAGATTATGGAAAGATTCATCGCAAGTTAGTATTTATAACTATATTATGACTGAATGCCATAGAGAATCAAAAGAAAAACTTATTGAATTTGCAAAGGTATATTTAGATATAGACAGGGTTACAGAAGGTGCTGAAGCACTAGATGAGGAAAGTCTAGATTATAAATATATTGTTGATAGTTGTTTGTATTTAATTGTAGCATATATGGGTGAATTGAAAGATAAGTATATTGATATAAATATAAAAGCTTTAAGTGCAAGATACACCCCAACTAGACGAGCAGCTCTTAATAATTTGAGAGGTATGAATTATGAATACTTAAATAATTATATTTACATTATTGAAAGCTGTTATAAAAGAGAAGTGAATAGAGAGCTTAAGCAAAGTATCATAAGATTTTTAGATGGGCTTAATAGTAAAAAGAAAAGACAATATGAAAGCATTGGTGATGTAAGAGTATCTCCATATACAAAAGATGCATTTTTGACTATAACAAAAGTTGAGGAAATGGATAAATTTGATTTGACCATAGTAGAAAATAAAATAACGCCAGGAGCATTAGTTTATTTAAAGAGGGATAAAGATAACACTGAAGATAAAAATTCCATTATGGTGTTAACAGAAAAGGGATACTTGTTAGGATATGTGTCTAAGGAAAATAACTATATATTAAAAAATCTAATGGATTGGGGTAAAATATTATATGGACAAATAAAAAGTGTAGATGAAGATTATATGTCTATGGAAATAAAGGTATATTTAAGCTATGTTGATGTAATGAGGGAAGTTAAGGATACATTTAATATGGTGACAGATCAATCAATGGGGTATTTGAATTAAAATATAAGTGCTTGACTTTAATGTATTTTCCAAGTATTATATTTGAACGTACAAAAGAAAAAAAAGGAAAGGTGAAAGATGTTGATAGTTGTAGGTGGAATGATTGGCTTAGGAAAAAGCTCAGTGGCAGAAATATTAGGAAATCACTTTAATAGTGAAGTATTTTATGAAAGTGTGGATGATAATCCTATCTTACCGTTATTTTATAGTGAGTCTGAAGAAGAAATACTAAAAAATAGATATCCATTTTTATTGCAACTTTACTTTTTAAATACAAGATTTAAAAGTATTAAAGAAGCGCTATATAATGATAATAATGTTCTTGATAGATCAATTTATGAAGATTGGTATTTTGGTGCGACTTGTTGCTAGACAAAAGGAAGCGAGGGTTTCCTACAAAACTAGCCTAATTATTAAAGATTAATAATTAGAACTGTTATTGCGAAGAGTAGAATGATAGGGTAACGCCTTGAAATGCTCTCTCAAAGTTACGATTAGCATAACATTGAGTGAACAATGTTATGTTAAAAGCTCGTTAAAACGGATTAGGTATTACCGTAAGATGTGGTTAAACAAATCATAACACGAAAAGCGAACTAGAGGTAGTCGAGTAATATATGGTTCTAGAGTCCATAAACTATCTATGGTTAGGATGCTCAACATAAATTGAGCTGACGAAGTTGGGAATGTACGGGTCTAAAACCGGAACTTCTCGAAAGGGATGTATCATCTAAGTATGATTTTAGTGTGGGTAAGTAAAATTCGAAGTTATGAAAATCCATATAGTGTTACAGGCACTATCAAGCTAAAAGGCTCAGACCAACGACCTAAGGATAGATGTAAGGATAGCGATAATGGAACAAGGGAAGCATGGAATATGGAGTGTTCACTCACTATGAAGTATTAATAAGGAAAGGTTAAACAACTATAACTTATTTTAATCCATGTGAAAGTGGTGGCATGAAGCTATGAAAAATTTTGTAATGAAATGTGAGCAATAGCCACTAGACAATTTGAAGTTAAAACTTTAGAAGTTAAATAATTTTAATCAAGGTTCGAGTAAGACTAAGAGATGTTGGAGAGCTATCTGAAACCGAATTTCAGATAAGGAGACAGACTTGACAACTAAAATCTTAAAGAAACAGAAACTCAGGAACAATGAGTATTACGATATACAAGATGTTTTTGACAGCTTATACAGCAAGTCTCTAGAAAACAAAAACTTCACTAAACTCATGGAGTTAATTACAACTAGGGAAAACATTCTACTAGCATACAGAAACATCAAAAAGAATAAAGGTTCAATGACTAAGGGGACAGATGCAAGAGATATCACTTTTTACAGTAATATGCCACAAGATGTGTTTGTTAAACACATCCAAAATATGTTCCGAAATTACCATCCGAAAAGTGTAAGAAGAGTCGAAATTCCAAAACCAAATGGAAAAATGAGACCGCTAGGAATACCATGCATGGGAGACAGAATCGTACAACAATGTATTAAACAAGTTCTAGAACCTATATGCGAAGCGAAATTCCATAAACACAGCTACGGATTTAGACCTAACAGGTCAACACATCATGCCATATCAAGAAGTATGTCTTTAATAAATATGAACAAACTTCACTATGTGGTTGACATTGATATAAAAGGTTTCTTCGATAATGTGAATCACAGTAAATTAAAGAAACAAATGTGGAATTTAGGAATACAAGATAAAAACCTTATATCAATAATTGATAAAATACTTAAATCAGAAATCGATACTGTAGGTGCTCCAACAAAAGGAACGCCACAAGGAGGTATTTTATCGCCACTTCTTTCTAATATAGTTCTTAATGAACTTGACTGGTGGATAAGTAATCAATGGGAATCATTTCAGACAGCCCATGACTACACAACCGTTAGAAAGAATGGGTATGTAGACCAATCTAACAAATATAAAACAATGAAAACCACTAACTTAAAAGAGATATGGCTCGTGAGATATGCAGATGATTTCAAAATATTCTGTAGAGACTATAAAACTGCAAATAAGATTTACATAGCTACCAAACAATGGTTGAAAGAAAGACTAAGGTTAGAGATAAGCGAAGATAAATCTAAAATAACTAATCTCAAAACAAACTATACCGAATTTCTAGGTTTCAGACTAATGGCTAAACCAAAGAAAGGTAAATATGTATGTCAAAGCAGAATGTCTGAAAAGGCACGAAATAGTGTAACTACAAAGTTAAAACATCAGATAGTCTACATGAGAAGTAATTATGAAGCTAAACAAGTAAACAAACTAAATGCTATGATTCTAGGAGTCCATAACTACTACAAAATAGCAACAAATGTCAGTTTTGACTTCAATACAATAAATTACTTAACATCAATAACCTTACACAACAGATTAAAACAAGTAATTTCTAACAAACCCTCAACTTCCAAAGTCTTTAAAAAGTTTTATGGTAAGTATAAAGGGAAAATAAGAACAATTAGTAATGTAAGTATATATCCTCTTAACGGAATATCTACATCACCACCAATGAACTTCACTCAAGAGATTTGCAACTATACAGTTATAGGTAGAGAGTTAGTGCATAAGAAGTTAAACAACGATTATCACTTTCTAGTTAGATACCTACTAAACAACGTTAGAAATTGTGAATCCACTGAATACAGTGATAACAGAATATCATTAATAATAGCACAAAAAGGTAATTGTGGTGTGACAGGAGAACCGCTTAACATATGCGATATGCAATGTCATCATAAACTTCCTAAATCACAGGGAGGAACGGATACGTATAAAAACCTAATATGGGTTAATGAAGATATACACAAATTGATACACGCAACCAAAGAGGAAACAATAAATAAATACTTACAGAAACTAAGACTTAACGAGAAAAGTCTTGAGAAACTTAATTCTTTAAGAGAACAAGTTGGAAATTTAACTATTTAAATAATAACTGAAAATTGTTGGAACGCCGTATGAGCTGGAAACTCTCACGTACGGTGTGAAGTGGGGGAAAAGATGAAGATAACATCAAAGTCTTACCTATCACTATCTAAAAAGAACATGGAGCTTGGAAGAATTTCAGAACTTGAAATGAACACTTATGAAGGGCTTCTTGAAAATATGCTAGAAGAGTTAAAGGAATTACCTAAAAAATCACCAGATATAATGGTATATTTAAAAGGATCTTTTGAAACAGTAATGAAGAGAATAAATCTTAGAGGAAGAGAATTTGAAATAGATGAAAGCCTTAAAGAATATTACCATTTCCTATGGAAGGATTATGATAATTGGGTAAATAATCATTATAAAGCATCAGAAGTCCTTATAATAGATATGGATACCATGGATGTTGTAAATAATGAAGCTGATAAGCATAAGCTTATAGAAATGGTGGAAGAAAAGCTTAAAAAAGTTAGAAACAAAAATGACGGAGAGTAATCTCCGTCATTTTTAATTATCTAAAGCTGTTAAATGAAGCATCTGAAGGCATTCTCCAATCTCCTCTTGGGCTAAGAGAGATAGAACCAACCTTTGGACCATCTGGAAGGGCACTTCTCTTAAATTGTTGAGTAAAGAATCTGTAAATAAACTTATCTAGCCATTTAGCAATTTCTTCTGGAGAGTAATCATCCTTAAAGGCCACTTCTGCTAAGAATTGAATTCTTTCTTTTGAAGAACCATGTTTAATAAAATGATATAGGAAGAAATCGTGTAATTCATAAGGTCCTACTATATCTTCAGTCTTTTGAACAATGTCTCCATCTTTTCCTTTTGGAAGAAGTTCAGGGCTTACAGGAGTATCTAATATATCTAAAAGAGTTTCTTTAACTTCTTCAGTAGATTCTTTTTCTGCTACATATTTTACAAGATATCTTACTAGTGTCTTAGGAATTGATGGATTTACTGAATACATGCTCATATGATCTCCATTATAAGTACACCATCCAAGGGCAAGTTCAGATAAATCACCAGTACCTATTAATAATCCGCCTTCCTTGTTGGCAATATCCATCAGTATTTGAGTTCTTTCTCTAGCTTGAACATTTTCATAAGTAACATCATGAATATCTTTATCATGACCAATGTCTTCAAAATGTTGAAGAGCAGCTTTTACTATATTAATTTCTCTTAAATCACAGTTTAATTCTCTGCAAAGAGTTAATGCATTGTTATAAGTTCTATCTGTAGTACCAAAGCCTGGCATTGTAATGGTAATTATGTTTTCATGGTTTATTCCAAGCATATCAAATGTTTTCACTATTACAAGAAGAGCTAAAGTTGAATCAAGACCTCCTGAAATACCAATGACAGCTTTCTTTAAATTAGTGTGTTCAAGGCGTTTTGCTAAAGCTGAACATTGTATATTGAATATTTCCTTACATCTTTCATCTCTTGCAAGAGGATTTGAAGGAACAAAAGGATGTTTATCCACATATCTGTCAAAGTTAGTGATCTTAGTGTTTTTAAAGCAGAAATCTATAGTCTTTATATTAAAAGGTAAAAGCTTGTTCATATCTCTAAAGCTTAGATTTTTTAGTCTTTCAGAATTTAATTTAAATAAATCAATAGATGTTGTAATAACTTCATTATTTCTTTGGAATCTTTCATTTTCTTTTATTATTGAGCCGTTTTCAGCAACTATTAAATGACCACTAAATAGTAAATCAGTAGTAGATTCATGAACTCCAGATGATGAGTATACATAAGCTCCAAGGCATCTAGCACTTTGATTTTCAATAAGTGATAATCTATAATCTTTTTTACTTACCAGTTCATTAGAAGCTGAAGGGTTACCAATAATATTAGCACCAGCTATTGAAAGGTATGAACTAGGTGGAATTGTTACCCATAAATCCTCGCAAACTTCCACACCAAATCTTGCTTCGCCAGCTGTAAATATTAAGTTTGTTCCAAAAGGAATATTATCTTGGAAAGGTAATGATGTGGTTTCATCAATTACGTTAACACCTTCAGTAAACCATCTTTTTTCATAAAATTCACTATAGTTAGGTATATATGATTTTGGAACAATCCCCAATATTTTACCGTTAAATATCATATAAGCACAGTTATATAATATATTATTATGTAAATGAGGTGCTCCTATGGTTATAAGCATATCTTTGTAAAGAGAGTGTTCAAGTATATTTTTCATACCGTTTATAGAGGCATTTAATAAAGCAGAGTTTAAAAATAAGTCACCACATGTATAAGAAGTTACAGCAAGTTCAGGGAATACTAAGTACTTAACTTCTTTATCATAAGCTTCATCAATACATAAATTTATATTTTCTACATTAAAATCAACATCTGCAACTTTTGTTACAGGACATGCAGACCCTACTTTTATAAAATTCATAATATCATCTCCGTTATTTTAAATTTTAAATAAATTAAGTGATTCAATTTCTCCATAAGAGTCTGTCTCTTATCTTTAGTATTATATTATCTAACTAATAAAATACATAAGCGGAGGTTTGTTTCATATATAATGATAAAAGGAAAACCTTAGAAAATCAATGATTTATATTGTGTAATGTGGTTAAAATATAAGATAAAATGCCAAAATAAGGAATATAAATAAAAAGTGCATAGGAATATTAAAAGAGTTAATAAAAAACTTATTTAATAATAAAAAATATCTTTATAAGTGTTAAAAAGTATGATAATATAAGAATATACCAGTTGATGGTAAATAAAAAATACTATTTTATACCAATATGATATATAATTTAATATAACAAAAGATAAATATAAGAATGGATTAATGGTTGAAAGGGGGAATAATTAGTGTTTGAAATAATAATTTGGTTATTAATAGCATTTTTAGTTATAGTAATAGATATAGTAACCAGTAGTTTCATATTCATGTGGTTTTCCATTGGTGCAATTGCAGCAATAATTTTATCACTACTAGGACTAGCAATAAAAATACAGATACTTGCATTTCTGATTATTGGAATTGCTATGGTATGTGTAGGATATCCATGGGCAAAGAAAAAATTTAAAGTTGAAAAGAATCATACACCACTGATGGAAGAAACTTATATTGGTAAAATAATGACAGCAGAAAAAGACATTGATGAAAAAAGTGAGATAAAGGTAAGTGGTATATATTGGACAGCTATCAATAAAGGACCTAAGATAAATAAAGGTGATAAATTTATAATTACAGGTATTGAAGGAAATAAATTAACTGTAAAATTAAAGGAGGATTAATATGGGATTAATAGTTTTAGTAATAATACTTGCAATAGTATTGTTTGTATTATTATCATCAGTGAAAGTAGTAAACACAGGATATTTGTATGTGGTAGAAAGATTAGGGCAATTTAGTAGGATACTTGAACCAGGTTGGCATTTCATCATTCCAGGTATTGATTTTGTTAGAAAAAAAGTTTCAACTAAACAACAAATCTTAGATGTACCACCACAATCAGTAATTACTAAGGATAATGTTAAGATTTCAGTTGATAATGTTATTTTCTATAAAATGCTTAATGCAAAGGATGCAGTTTATAATATTGAAGACTATAAATCAGGTATTGTTTATTCAGCAACAACTAATATAAGAAATATATTAGGTAACATGACACTAGATGAAATATTAAGTGGAAGAGATTTGATTAATCAAAATTTATTAAGCATAATTGACGAGGTTACAGATGCTTACGGTATTAAGATACTATCAGTGGAAATTAAAAACATAATTCCACCAGAAGAAATACAAGAAGCTATGGAAAAACAAATGAAAGCTGAAAGAGATAAGAGAGCTATGATCCTTCAAGCAGAAGGTCAAAGACAATCTCAAATTGAAAAAGCAGAAGGTGAAAAACAAGCTAAAATATTAGCTGCAGAAGCTGAAAAACAAGCTAATATTAGAAGAGCAGAAGGTTTAAGAGAATCTCAATTACTTGAAGCTGAAGGTAAAGCTAAGGCTATTGAACAAATTGCCAAAGCAGAAGCTGAAGCAATTATGAAAGTTAACCAAGCTATTATTAACTCTGGTACTGATGAAAGAGTTATAGCACTTAAACAAGTTGAAGCTCTTAAAGAAATGGCTAATAATCCAGCTAATAAGCTTATATTACCAAATGAGACCTTATCATCATTAGGTAGTATTGCTGCCATTGGGGAAATGCTTAAAAAAGATAAATAATAAATTATGTTAATTAAGGAACTCTTGTGAGTTCCTTTTTTAGTTACATTATCATTGAAAAGGTATTGAAATATAGATATAATAACAATTAATTGAAAATATGTAATATTTTATAAGGTGGTAAAAATGGATATCAGAAAGATTAAAATGGAAGATGCAAATAGTTATTTATAGATGCTTTTAAATTCAGAACTTGATAAATGGGCTAGAGAAAATAATCTAACAAGGCTTGAACTTACTGTTGTTTCTTCTAATATAGTAGCTAAACATCTTTATGAAAAGAATGGATTTAAAATAGAAGGCACTAGAAAAAATGCAATGATTATAGATGATAAATATGTAGATGAATACTATATGGCCAAGCTATATAAAGATTAATGTTATTTCATAAAAAGCTTATCTTCAGTTTTAGCAGTTTTAATTTATTATATTCTACTGTATAATTATGTATAAAATGTAAAAGTAAAGAGGGGTGGGGATTTAAATGTTAGATAGAATTGTAATGTATTTAGTGCAAGCTAGGTACTATTTAGAAAGTTCCCTTGCTATATCTATGGGGATTTTTTTGGTAGCTTTGCTACTGATGTGGATAATCAGTAGATATGGATTAAAAAGAAAAATGAAGATATCAATAAAAAATATGATAATTACATATTTATTGTTGTTATACATAATAGTAATTTTAAAAATTACAGGCATCTTGGGAATGTCCTTTAAGATTACGTGGTTTTTAGATGCTATAAAGTACTGTGAAATAAGAATTCCTTTTGTAGGAAGTTCTATTCTTATGGTTACTTTGAATTTATTGCTTTTTGTACCTTTAGGGTTTTTGATTACAGCTGTATTTAAAAAGATTAATTTTAACTATAAAAAAGTATTATTAAGTGGATGCGTATTTTCATGTTCAATTGAATTTCTACAGTTATTTGCAGGAAGATTCTTTGAAATTGATGATATTATTGCTAATACCTTAGGGACATTAATTGGATATTTATTTTGGCAATCATTTAATGGCATGAGAGATAAAAGAACAAGAGGACAAGCTTTAATTAAAGGTATGGTGACAATTTTATCTACTATTTCATTAATTTTTTGCTTATCGCTGGTAGCAAACAATGATTTTATAACAGAAGATTATGATAAGTATAGTGAGATGGGATTTTTGGAAGAAGAGATAAATGATATTTACAGAGTATCGGTGTATGCTAATGGTGCTGAAAAAGAAATGACTGATTATGATACTTGTTGGCAAGTGTATTCTTCTATTGGAGCTAATATTGGCAATAATGCAAGTTCTTATGTTGAATATCAATGTAATCAAAGTAAAGAGGGTATTATAGGAGATATTGATCAATTATATATAGAAGTAGCATTCAATAAGAAACATAGCTTTACATTTTATAATAACCAAGACTTGCTTTTAGAGAATATAAATCATATTATCTATAGTTTAAAAGATGGAACAGTTTATCTTTCTAGGGAAGGTGATGAAAATTTTACTACTGTTTTAAAATATGAAAATAAAGAATATCCATTTATTATGAATGAAGATGTCTATGAAATGATGGATACATTGTATTAGGAATATTAGAAGTGAATATATTTAAGTAGAAATATAAAGAGGGATTAAATGGTTATAACGAAACGATTAAGATTAAGAAAATTTAAAGAAGATGACTTAGAAGAATTATACGACTATCGAAATAATGATAGTTGCAATAAATATCAAAGATATGATGATACTTCTAAGGAATATTTAAATAATTTTATTAAAGTTAACAAAAGTAGCGAATTTTTATTAGAAGAGGAGCAACATTTTGTAATAGCTTTAAGAACAGGAGAATTAATAGGAGATTTATCAATCTATTTTAATAATAATACAATAACCATCGGTTATACAATTTCTTATAAATATCAGAGAAATGGATATGCTTTTGAAATATTATCAAATCTTATAGAAGTAATTCATGAAAGATATAAAAATTATGAAATTGTAGCAATGACAGATAAGGAAAACGAGGCAAGTATTAATTTGTTGAAAAAATTAGGCTTTGTTAATGAAGGATATGAAGAAAGAGTAGAGTCGTATATCTTTAGTTTATATGCTGATTAGAGAAATAAATTGTGGGTCTATGGGAGGTATAAATGAAGAAAAATAAGATATAAAGACAGTTTCCTTAACTAAGGATCCTCTTAAATCATTAGGGGGCTTTACTGTTCTACCTGATTATGATATTCAATAAAAACTATTGCAGAAGAAACCTATTTTTTATCAAGATATCCTGAAGAAGTAATAACTGATTTAGATAAGGAAAAGGAAATACTTCAGGAGGTTTTAAGTAGCCATAGAGATGTAATGATAAGTGCTTTTATAAATGGAGAAATCATAGGCAATGTTGGTGTTAGAGCTTTAAATAGTAATCTTAAAACAAAGCATAGATCAGGATTAGGCATTGCTATAATAAAAAGATATTGGAATAAAGGCTTAGGTAATATATTAATGGAAGAAGCTTTAAAAGAAGCTGAAAAAATGGGATATGAGCAAATAGAGCTAGCTTTATTTTCAAACAATGAAAAAGCTAAGCATATATATGAGAAGCATGGTTTTGAAGTTTGGGGTATAATGAAAAGGGCTTTTAAACTTAAGGATGGCACGTATTATCATGAAATTAATATGAGAAAATTTCTTAAATAATAAAGGAACAAAACTTGGAGGAAGAAAAAATGATAAACATATCATACTTATATATAGCTATAGTATTGCTAGCTATTTGGACAATCTATAGAATATTAGTGTTAAAGAAAAGTAAAGATAAAAATTCATTTAGAGAATTAATTATAAATATATTTTTTATTTATTTCTTAGTGTTAATTAAAATAACTATTTGTAAAATGGATGCCTTGCAAATTGATTTAAATGGGAATAAAGTCATTAATTATATTCCATTAGTGGAAACAATAAAAATGTTTAAAGATGATGGTATGAGATTTGCATTATATAATGTTATAGGTAACATTATATTATTTATGCCTTTAGGTTTTTTTATACCCTTATTATTTAATAAGAAAAATAAAATAAGCTATATAGTTGCATATGGGGCTATAATATCTACAGCCATAGAAGTAATACAATTACAACAAACTTATAATATAACTGATATAGATGATATTATATTTAATACTTTAGGTGCCATTTTAGGATATTTGGTATTTAATATGTTTTATAAGCTTATGGAAAAAACTAAATATTCTAGAAAATTAAAAATAAATTTCCTAGGCAATGAATAGAGTGAAGTAAATAAAAAGTAAGATAAAATAATCCATTAGGCTTATGAGTCTAGTGGATTTCTTTGTTATAGTAAAATTTTAAATTAAGTATAAATATGGTAAAATATAAAAGAGTATTTTATGAGAGGGTTAGTTTTGGAAAAGATAAAAGTAAATGAAAAGGAATTTTTAATTATTAAGTTATTAGGTAAAGGTAAAGGGGGATACTCCTATTTAGTATCTGATGATAAAGATCAGTATGTAGTTAAACAAATTCATCATGAGCCTTGTGATTATTATAAATTTGGTGATAAGCTTCAGTCTGAAATTAATGATTATAAAAGACTTTATAATGCAGGCATAAATATGCCTAAAATGTTAGATGTAGATATTGATAATGAAAGGATACTTAAAGAGTATATAGAGGGTAATACTATTTATCAAATGGTTGAAGAAGATAAGATGAAAGATGAATATATCTTACAAGTGCAGAATATGTGCAAAATATTATATCCTCTTAATATTAATATAGATTATTTTCCAACCAATTTCATTGTGAAAGATGAAGTGCTTTGGTATATAGATTATGAGTGCAATGAATATATGGAGCAGTGGAATTTTGAAAACTGGGGAATAAAATACTGGTCTAAAACTAAAGACTTTAGGGAATATGGCTCTAAAAGATAAAAAGGAAAAAAATAATATGGAATAAAGGGGAGGAATAAGTGGAGATAGGAATGTGGACAAAGTTTGCAATTATCGCAATACTTATGGTGTTATTTATTTGTACAGCGTATTTTAGCAGTAGTAAAAGAAAAGAAAAATTGTTTTTAAAATATAATAAGAGTTTTGGTAAAGAACCGCAAAACTATAATAAAGAAGCTAATATAGAGTTTTTAAAAGATTTTTACAAAGCCAGGAAAGAAAATGAAAATGAAGAAGAGGTAATTGATGAAATTACCTGGAATGATTTGGATATGAATAATGTATTTCAAAGGATAAATTATACTAATACTACCCTAGGTGAAGCATATTTATATAAAAGTATTAAGGAAATAAAGTATAGTAAAGAAAAATGGGATGAATTAGAAGGTCTTATAAAGGTATTTTCAGAAAATGAAGATTTAAGAAATGAAATTAGATACAATCTTTCTACCATTGGAAAGCTAAATGATCCAAAAGTATTTAATTTTATATATAGACCACAATTTAATAAGGTGCAGGGATATTTTAAATATCCCATTTTAGCAGGCGGATTTATTGCTTCGCTGCTGTTATGTATTATAAATTCTAAAATAGGAATTGGATTATCCATATTTTTCTTTTGTGCCAATATACTATTTTATCAAAGTGGTAAAACTGTCTTAGAAGATAGCTTTAAGATTATGAATTATTTAATAAATAATGTTATTGTTTGTCAGAAGTTATGTAAAATAAATCATAAGGAATTTAGAAAATATAAAAAGAAATTTAGAAAGATATTAGCTAGTTGTAGAGAGTTAAATAAGATAAAAAGATATAGCTATTCATTAGTAAGAAAAAATAGTTCAGCATTGCTAGATGCTGATTTAGTTTTAGAGTATTTAAAGATGTTTTTTATGGTAGATATAATAGCATATCATAATATGGCCTCCATATTAGAAAAGAATAAAAAAGAATTCCAAGAAATATATGATTTAATAGCAATGATAGATTTTGCCTTATCTGTAGCTTATTATAGGGCAAGCCTTCAAGAATTCTGTCAGCCTATATTTTTAGAGCAAGATTATATAGAGTTGGAAAACCTTTATCATCCTCTTATTGATGAGCCAGTGAAAAATTCTATTTTCATAAAGGACAACATAATATTTACTGGGTCAAATGCTTCAGGAAAATCTACTTTTATTAAAGCTATAGCTTTAAATTGTATTTTGGCACAAGGATTGAATACAGCTTTATGTTCTAGCTATAAATGTAAGTTTTCTAAGGTTGTGACATCAATGGCCATTAAGGATGATATCTTAGAAGGAGATAGTTACTTTATTGCAGAAATAAAAAGTTTAAAGAGACTATTAAATTCATTAAATGGTGAAATACGTGTTTTAGCTTTTATAGATGAAATCTTAAAGGGGACAAATACCGTTGAAAGAATAGCTGCCTCTGCATCTATCTTAGATTATGGCAAAGAATCAAAGGCTAAGATTTTAGTGGCTACCCATGATATGGAACTTACAGAGATGCTAGGAGAAAAATATGATAATTATCATTTTAGAGAAACAGTGACAGATAAAGAAGTGTTATTTGATTATAAGCTTCATAAGGGGCCTTCTAAAACAAGAAATGCCATTAAATTGTTAAAGGCAATGGATTTTGATAAAGAGGTTGTAAATACAGCCAATGAAATCTATAGTGATTTTATAATTAATAAGAAATGGGACAGGCTATAAAGGGTAGAAAATGATTTATTTAAAGGATATTAGTGAATTTATTTTTTTATGTAATGAACCAAAAAAAGCAGATATTATTTTTGTGCCAGGAGGATCATATCCAGAGATTGCAGAAGAGGCTGCAAGGCTTTGGAAAGAAGGATATGCACCATATGTATTGCCCTCTGGAAGGTATAGCAAGCTTCTAGGGAGTTTTTCTGGCGTAGCTTCCAAGAATCATATATATAATAAAGAATATGAAACAGAATGGGAATTCCTTAAAGATGTATTAATTAAAAACGGCGTCAAGGAAGAGGCAATATTAAAAGAAGATAAAGCAACTTTTACATATGAAAATGCTTTATATTCAAAAATGGTTACCGACAAATTAGATATGGAAATAAAAACTGCAATTATCTGTTGCAAAAGCTTTCATGCAAGACGTTGTCTTATGTACTATGAAACTGTATATGAGAACACTAATTTTATTATTTGCCCTTCAGAAGTTAAAGGGATTAATAAGGAAAATTGGTTTAGTAGTGAAGAAGGTATAATTACTGTTTTGGGAGAGCTTGAAAGGTGTGGAAATCAGTTTAAAGATATATTTAAAGATAAGTATATAAGAAAATAGAGTGGAAAAAACACTCTATTTTACTTTGTTAAACTTTATTTTTAAAAGGTAAATAATATGTTATACTAAATAATAATTAATATTAGGAGTTGAAAAAGTATGAACATAATTATTTCACCAGCAAAAAAGATGAATGTAAATAATGATGATTTAGTTAATGAATATAAACCAGTATTTATGGATAAAACAAATATCCTTTATGATAAATTGAAATCTCTTTCTTATGATGAATTAAAGAAGCTGCTTGCATGTAATGATGATATAGCAGAATTAAATTATGATAGGTATAAATATATGAATTTAGATAAAAATCTATCGCCAGCAATTTTGACATATGAAGGAATTCAATATAAATATATGTCGCCAGATTCTTTTTCTGAAGAAGAATTTAACTATATAAAATCTCATTTAAAGATTTTATCAGGATTTTATGGTGTTCTTAATCCTTTTGATGGTGTAGTACCTTATAGATTAGAAATGCAAGCAAAGCTTAAGGTGGAAGATAGCAAAAATCTTTATGAATTTTGGGGAGATAGCCTTTACAAGGAATTAAGAAAAGAAAGTAATGTGATTTTAAATCTAGCATCAAAGGAATATAGTAAATGCATAGAGAAATATTTAAGTGACGATGATGTTTTTATAACTTGTATCTTTGGAGAACTTAAGGAAGATGGAAAAATAAAAGTTAAAGCAACAGAGGCTAAAATGGCTAGAGGTCTAATGGTAAGATATATGGCTTCTAATAATATTACTGATATAGAAGATATTAAGAAGTTTGCTGATTTATCATTTAAGTATTCAGCAGAACATTCCACTGATAAAGAATTTGTTTTTATCAAGCAATAAAATAAATATAAAAACTGTGGTATAGTTAATTTATATATTATAAGCTAAGGAGAGTAATATGGGATATTTAATTATTTTAATTATAGTTGTTTTTGCAGTATATTATATAGCAAATGACAAGAAAGGAAAGTTAGAAGTCTTTAAAAGATATAATGGAGAGGAAAAAGGTATAGTTAACTCTATAGGTGATATAAGGTGCTTTTTTGATATGAGAGATGAAGATGAATATACCTTAGATGATCAGACATGGTATGATTTGAACATGGATGAAGTCTATAGAAAGATAGATAGAAGTTATTCTAGTGTTGGAGAATCTGTTTTATATAGTATGTTAAGAAATCCTCTTATAAATAAGGAAGAAATAGTTGAAAGAGGCAAAAAGATAGAAGCTATAAATGATGATATAGATTTAAGAGCTCAGCTAAAATTAATTTTCTTTAACTTAGGATATGATAAGAAAAATAGATTTATTGAAATGATTGAAAGTGAAAAAGAACCAAATAAGGCAAAGTATATAATATACAATATTATGGGTAAAGCAATACCTATAGCACTTATACTTCTTTCGATATTTCTACAAAAGCCAGAATTTTTAGCAGCCTTGGCTTTTAATATGTGGATTAATCTTTTTATTGCTGAAAAAGAACGTAAAAATGTTTCAGCAGGGGGACTTATTTATTTAAATAGGATGCTAGAAGCCGCAGCAAAGGTAAGTAAGCTTAAAGGTGATAATATAGTAAATAAAGAAGAAATTAAGAAGATTGTGAAAGAGCTTCAGGGAATTGCAAGTAAAATAAAGTTAATACATATCTTTACTATGTATGGAGGAGTACTTGAAATATTTTCAGTACCGTTTTTAACTGTTGAAAGTGCTTATTATGGAGTAATTAATGAATTAGATGACAAAAAGGAAAGTATCTTAAAATTATACCAACTTTTAGGTGAAATAGAAGCCTATATATCTATAGGTGGATTCAAAGAGGCTAAAGAGGAATATATATCAAAGCCTGTATTCAAAAATGAAATTACTATAAATATAGTAAATGGAGTACATCCATTGCTAGAAGAACCTGTTGCAAATACCATACATTTAAATAAAAAGGGAATGGTGCTTACAGGAAGTAACATGTCAGGTAAGTCAACATTCTTAAGGATGGTAGGAGTAAACATTGTTCTTGCTCAGGTTTTTGATTTAGTATTAGCAGAAAAATATGAAGGTTCAATATTTAATATAGTTACATCCATAAGTCCAAAGGATGATGTTAACGCAGGAAAAAGTTACTATATGGCAGAGGTTGAGGGAATTCTTAGAATTATTGAAGCACTTAAAAAGGATGTACCAGTATTTTGCGTAATAGACGAAATATTTAGAGGAACAAATCCTGTTGAAAGAGTTGCAGCATCAGCAGCAATTTTAGAATATATAAATAAATACAATGCCATAACATTTGTGGCTACCCATGATAGAGAACTAACAGATATGCTTAAGGATAAATATGAATTTAGATATTTTACAGAAGATGTTGATAAGCAAAATGGAATGACTTTTGATTATAAGATGAAAAAAGGAATATCTAAGACTAGAAATGCCATTAAGGTATTAGAATATGTTGGGTATCCTAAGGAAATAACTGATTATTCTAAAGAATATGCTAAAGAGCTGGATAAAATAAGTTGATCTACTTATCTTTAAGAATATAAAAATATTAAACTGCACAAAATAATAAAGACTCGGAGCAGGGTTACGTAGGTTTTGCCGCATGCATAAGCATGTGGCTTTTTTCATATATAAAGATATATATTTAAGGTGAAAAGATTAAAATACATAAAACATATATAATCATTCGTAAATGCTGTCAATTAAATTACTAAATTGGTATAAAAAGAGAAAAAACTCGTTGACAAAGTAAAATTTGGTTGTTAGTATAATAGTATAAACGAAAAATAGTTGTATGAAATTAATTAATATTCGTATTCTCGGAACTGAGATGGAGGTATGATATGATAGGGTGTAAAAGTATATTTGTTGAAAAGAAAGAAGGATTTAATGTTGAAGGCAAAAGCCTTTTAGAAGATTTTAAGACAAATCTTAGAGTAGAAAGTTTAGAAAATGTTAGAGTAGTAAATAAATATATTTTAGGAAAGGTCAATGAAGAAGATTATAAAAAGTCATTATATTCGGTTTTTTCAGAGAAAACTGTAGATAATCTTTATGAAGAGAAGATACCTATGGACAATGAAGAAATAGCTTTTGCTGTTGAGTATCTGCCAGGTCAATATGACCAAAGGGCTGATTCAGCATCAGAATGTTATGCATTATTGACTGCAGGAGAGAGAATAGAAGTAAAAACTGCTAAAGTAATTATTTTAAAAGGAAACTTAAAAGAAGAAGAAGTTCAAAAAATTAAACATTACTATATTAATCCAGTTGATTCAAGAGAAGTAGATGTATATAGTAAAGAACTTTTAAGTGGGCTTGAGGATCCAGCAGATGTGGAAATAATAAATGGATTCATACAAAAAAATGATGAAGAAATTGCTTCTTACCATAAAGAATTAGGATTAGCTATGAGTGTTAATGACCTTCTTATGATAAGAGATTACTTCAAGAATGAAGAGAGAGATCCAAGTATTACTGAAATAAAAGTAATTGATACTTATTGGTCAGACCATTGTAGACATACAACATTTTCAACAGCTATAGAAAATGTAGAAATAGAAGAAGGAAAGCTAAACAATCCTCTTATTAAATCTTATAATGCATATTTAAAATCAAGAGATTTTGTTTATGGTAAGGAAACTACTAGAGATGAAAATCTTATGGATATAGCAGTAATTGTTATGAAGGAAATGCGCAAAAAAGGTTTATTAGAAGATTTAGATGTATCAGAAGAAATAAATGCTTGTTCTATAAATGTAAACATAGAAACTGATAAGGGTAATGAAGAGTACCTTGTAATGTTTAAAAATGAAACTCACAATCACCCAACAGAAATTGAACCTTTTGGTGGTGCAGCAACTTGTCTTGGAGGAGCTATTAGAGATCCATTATCAGGTAGAACATATGTATATCAAGCTATGAGAGTAACAGGAGCAGCTGATCCAACAGTAGAAATTGATGAAACTTTAAATGGAAAGCTTCCACAAAGAACTATCGTTTTAGGGGCAGCTCATGGATATAGCTCATATGGTAATCAAATTGGACTTGCAACAGGACAAGTATCAGAAATATATCATCCAAATTATGTAGCTAAAAGAATGGAAGTAGGAGCTGTTATAGCAGCAGCACCAAAAGAAAATGTTGTAAGAGAAGAACCAAAAGCTTCAGATTTAGTAATCCTTTTAGGAGGAAGAACAGGAAGAGATGGTATAGGTGGAGCAACAGGTTCATCAAAAGAACATACTGAAGAGTCAATAAATACATGTGGAGCAGAAGTTCAAAAAGGTAATCCACCAACAGAAAGAAAAATTCAAAGATTATTTAGAAATGAAAAAGTAGCTAAGATGATCAAGAGATGTAATGACTTTGGTGCTGGTGGAGTTTCAGTTGCAATAGGTGAATTAACAAGAGGATTAGATATAAACTTAGATATGGTTCCTAAGAAGTATGAAGGTTTAGATGGAACTGAAATAGCAATATCTGAATCCCAAGAAAGAATGGCAGTAGTAGTAAATAAGGAAGATGCTAAAGAATTTATCAGTCTTTCAGCAGAAGAAAACTTAGAAGCTATTGTTGTGGCAGAAGTAACAGATACTGAACGTCTAAGAATGTTCTGGAGAGGTGAAAAGATAGTAGATTTAAAAAGAGAATTCTTAGATACAAATGGAGCTAGACAAACTACTGATGTAAAAGTAGAACTACCAAAAGAATATCCATTAGCTATAGGTGAAGAAGTTAATGTTAAGGAAAGATGGATGAAAACTCTTACAGAACTTAACGTGGCTTCACAAAAGGGGTTAGTTGAAAGATTTGACTCTACCATTGGATCAGGAACAGTAATGATGCCTTTTGGTGGAAAGTATGCATTAACTCCAGCAGAAGGTATGGCAGCAAAAATACCAGTTTTAAATGGTGAAAGTAAAGATGCTACACTAATGAGTTATGGATTTAATCCTGAACTTGGTATGTGGAGTCCATATCATATGGCTTATTATGCAGTAATAGAATCTGTAACAAAAATAGCTGCTATGGGTGGAGATTATAGAAAAATAAGATTAACATTCCAAGAATACTTTGAGAGATTAGGTAATAATCCATCAAGATGGGGTAAACCATTTGCTGCATTACTAGGTGCATATCAAGCTCAAAGTGATTTAGGACTTCCAGCTATAGGTGGAAAAGATTCAATGTCAGGAAGCTTTGGTCAATTAGATGTACCACCAACACTTGTATCTTTTGCAGTAGCTGTGGAAAAGGCAAGTAAGATAGTTTCTAATGAACTTAAGAAAGTTGGAAGTAAATTAGTATTACTAATGGCTGAGAAAAATGATGATTATACATTAAATGTTGAAACATTTAAAAACAACTTAGAAGCATTATATAAATTAACTTCTAATAAAAAAGTGTTATCAGCTTCAACAGTTAGATTTGGTGGAATAGCAGAAACACTTTCTAAAATATCATTTGGTAATAAGATTGGTATTAAATTCCATGGTTTAAGCAAGGAAGAGCTATTTGGCTTAAATTATGGAAGTGTAATAGTAGAAGTAGCAGCTGATGAAGATTTAAATAAAGCCTTTGAGGGATGTAGCTATAAAGTAATTGGTGAAACTATAGAAAAGCCTGTAATTATATCAGAAGAATATGATTTCACTTTCAATATAGATGATTTAATAAGCATATATGAAAAGAAATTATCTACAGTATTTAAAATTGAAACTGAAAAGTCACAAGAATCAGTTCCAGAAATTAAAGTTGAAGAAAAGAAAATAATATTACCAAGTAGTCCAAGCATCAAGACTGCTAAACCAAGAGTAATTATCCCAGTATTCCCAGGAACAAACTGTGAATATGATTGTAACAGAGCATTTACTAAGGCAGGAGCTGAAACTACAGAGTTAGTGTTTAAGAATTACTCTAAGAGTGCATTACTTGAATCAATTGAAGCATTGGAAAAACAAATAAGAGAAAGTCAGATAATAATGATTCCAGGAGGATTCTCAGCAGGAGATGAACCAGATGGATCAGGAAAGTTTATTGCTACAATCTTTAGAAATGAAAGAATTAAAGATGCAGTAAATGATTTACTAAAAAATAGAGATGGATTAGTATTAGGTATCTGTAACGGATTCCAAGCATTAATAAAGTTAGGTTTAGTACCATATGGTGAAATAGTTGATATAGAAGAGGATATGGCAACATTAACTTACAATAATATCAATAGACATATGAGTTCAATAATAAGAACTAAGATTACATCTAACAAATCACCTTGGTTTAGTGAAGTAAATGTAGGGGATATTCACAATGTAGCAATATCTCATGGTGAAGGTAGATTTATTGCAAATGAAGAGCTATTAAGACAATTAATTACTAATGATCAAATAGCTACTCAATATGTAGATTTAGAAGGAAATGTATCACTGGATATGCCATTTAATCCAAATGGTTCAGTTTTAGGTATAGAAGGAATAACAAGTCCTGATGGAAGAGTTTTAGGTAAGATGGGACACTCTGAAAGAATTGGAGAAGACCTATATGTAAATGTTCCTGGAAACTTCGATCAAAAGATCTTTGAATCAGGTGTTAAATACTTTAGATAGGAGCGTTTTTTATGAGAGTTGCAATATTTTTTGGATCAAAATCTGATACGGAAATAATGAAGGGAGCTGCTAACTGTTTAAAGGAATTTGGTATTTCATATAAAGCATATGTTTTATCAGCTCATAGAGTTCCTGAAAAGTTAGAAGAAACTTTAAGAGATATAGAAGCTGAAGGCTGTGAAGTAATAATTGCTGGTGCAGGCCTTGCAGCACACCTTCCAGGTGTAATTGCTTCACAAACAGTAATTCCTGTCATAGGAGTTCCTTGTAAAGGAGCAATAGAAGGTCTTGATGCATTATTTTCAATAGTGCAAATGCCAAAATCAATTCCAGTGGCAACTGTAGGAATCAATAATGCTTACAATGCAGGAATGTTGGCTGTACAAATGTTATCAATTGGTGATAAAGAGCTTAAAGCTAAATTAATTCAATATAGAAAAGATATGAAAGAAAAATTTATTGCTGAAAATGGTGAAGGAGTGGATCTATAATGGAAAAATTAGAAATGATGTACGAAGGTAAAGCAAAGAAAATATATGCTACAGATAAAGCTGATGAAGTAATTGTATATTACAAAGATGATGCAACTGCTTTCAATGGAGAAAAGAAAGGTCAAATAGAAGATAAAGGTGTAATGAATAATGCTATAACAGCTACATTATTTGAAATTTTAGCACAAAATGGAGTACCAACTCACTTTATTGAAAAGTTAAATGATAGAGAACAATTATGTAAGAAGGTAGAAATAGTACCTCTAGAAGTAATAGTTAGAAATGTGGCAGCTGGTTCAATGGCTAAGAGATTAGGATTAGAAGAAGGAACAGAGCTTAAGACTACAGTATTTGAATTATCATATAAAGATGATTCTCTAGGAGATCCATTAATAAATGACTATCATGCAGTAGCTATAGGAGCAACTACATTTGAAGAGTTAAATAAAATATATGAATTAACAGCAAAAATTAACGAAGTTTTAAAGGGATTATTCTTAAAAGCTAACATTAATCTTATAGACTTTAAATTAGAGTTTGGAAGATATAACGGAGAAATAGTTTTAGCAGATGAAATTTCACCAGATACTTGCAGATTCTGGGATGCAACAACTGGAGAAAAGCTTGATAAAGATAGATTTAGAAGAGACTTAGGAAATGTTAAAGATGCCTACGTTGAAATATTAAGCAGACTTTCTAAGTAAAAAGATTTCGGGGGTATTAAGGATGAGTCTTAAGGTAGACAATATTATAATGGATCCAAGCAATGATAAATTTAAAGATGAATGTGGTGTGTTTGGTGTTTATTCAAATAGGGAAATGGATGTTGCTTCAATGACTTATTATGGATTATATGCACTTCAACATAGAGGACAAGAAAGTGCGGGAATAGCAGTTGCCAATGGCACTGAAATAAATATGCATAAAGGAATGGGGCTTATTACAGAAGCCTTTTCACAAGAAAGTCTTGCAACCTTAAAAGGAAATGTAGCTATTGGACATGTTAGATATTCAACATCTGGTGATACAAGAATAGAAAATGCTCAACCACTTTTAAGTCAAAGCAAATTAGGATCTATTGCAATGGCTCATAATGGAACGCTTGTTAATGCAGATGTTATAAGAGAGTTATTGGAAGAGGCTGGACATGTGTTCCATACATCAATAGATTCAGAAGTTATAGCAAACCTTATAGCTAGAGGAGCTAAGAAAGGTGTTGAAAAAGCAATTTTAGATGCTATTCAGGCAGTAAGAGGTTCTTTTGCCATGGTTATCTTAACAGAAAATAAGCTTATAGGTGTTAGAGATCCACACGGAATAAGACCTTTATGTTTAGGAAAGATTGATGAAGGATATATCTTATCATCAGAAAGTTGTGCCCTTGATGCTGTTGGTGCAGAACTAGTTAGAGATATCGAACCAGGTGAAATAATAGTTATAGATGAAAATGGTATTAATTCATACAGATATTCAGAAAATACTCAATGTCAAACATGTGCATTTGAATATATATATTTTGCAAGACCAGATTCAGTAATTGATGGGCTTGATGTACATGAAACAAGAGTAAAAGCTGGTGAACAATTATATAAAGAACATAATATTGAAGCAGATGTGGTTGTGGCAGTACCTGATTCAGGAATACCGGCAGCCATAGGATATTCAAAAGCTTCAGGAATACCATATGATACAGGTTTTGTTAAAAATAGATACGTTGGTAGAACATTTATTACACCATCTCAAGAAATTAGAGAAAGAGCAGTAGCAGTAAAGTTAAATCCATTAAAAGCTAATGTAAGAAATAGAAGGGTAATATTAATAGATGATTCTATTGTAAGAGGGACAACTTCTAAGCATTTAGTTGAATCTTTAAGAAGGGCAGGAGCAAAGGAAGTACACTTCTTAGTAGCTTCACCTGTAGTTAAATTCCCATGTTATTTTGGAATAGATACTCCATATAGAAAAGATTTAATAGGAGCTAATCATTCATTAGAAGAAATAAGAGAAGCTATCGGATGTGATTCTATTGGATATTTATCAATGGAAGGCATGTATAAATGCTTTAAAGAAGATCAAGGATACTGTGTAGGTTGCTTTAGCGGTGTATACCCTGTGGCAACACCAATTGAAAGTGAAAAAGGTGTTTAAGAAAGGTAGTGTTTTATAATGATAACTTATAAAGAAGCTGGAGTTAATATAGAAGAGGGTTATAAGTCAGTAAAGCTTATAAAAGAATATGCAAGTAGGACAATGAGTCAATATGTTTTAAATGGTCTTGGAAGCTTTGCTGGAATGGTTGAATTACCAGAAGGGTATAAGAAGCCAGTGCTAGTATCAGGAACAGATGGAGTTGGTACTAAATTAGAGTTAGCTTTTAAAACAAAGAAATATGACACAGTAGGTATTGATTGTGTTGCTATGTGCGTTAACGATATTTTATGTCATGGTGCAAAGCCATTATTCTTCTTAGATTATATAGCATGTGGAAAGCTAGAAGCAGAAGTTGCTGCCGATTTAGTTAAAGGAGTATCAGATGGATGTGTAGAATCAGGTTGTGCTTTAATTGGTGGAGAAACTGCTGAAATGCCAGGGTTCTATAAAGAAGGAGAATATGATATTGCAGGTTTTGCTGTAGGTATTGTAGATAAGGATAAAATCATCAATGGAAAAGACATTAAGCCAGGTGACAAGCTTATAGGTATAGCTTCATCAGGAGTACATTCTAATGGATTTTCTTTAGTAAGAAAACTATATACTGATTTAAATGAAGAGTTTAATGGTGAAGAGGTATGGAAGACGCTTATTACACCAACTAAATTATATGTAAAGCCAGTATTAAGCTTAATTGAAAAGTTTAATATTAAAGGGATGAGCCATATAACAGGTGGTGGATTTATAGAAAATGTTCCAAGAATGTTTAATGGAGCAGAGCTTACAGCTGAAATAAGAAAAGACAGCTATCCATTGCCAGCAATCTTTGAAGATATGATTAGCAGAGGCGTTGCTAGAGATCATATGTATAATACATTTAACATGGGTATAGGATTTGTTTTATGTGTAAATGAAGCTGATGTACAAGCTATTTTAAATGAATTAGAAGCTATGGGCGAAAAGGCATACGAAATTGGCGTTGTTACAGCTGGAGGTGAAGGAGTTTGCTTAAAATAGCAGTAGTTGTATCTGGTGGAGGTTCTAACCTCCAGTCAATTTTAGATTATGAAAACAAAAACTATCAAGTGGAAATGGTTATTGGCAGTAAGGAAGGTATTTATGGCTTGGAAAGAGCAAAAAATGCAGGTGTTGAAACTTTTGTTGTATCTAAAAAAGAATATGGCAGTGAAGTTTCAAATAAAATACTAGAGCTGACTAAAGGTAAAGTAGACTTAATAGTTTTAGCAGGATATCTTTCAATTTTGGATGGGGAAATACTGAGAGAATTTAAAAATAGAATAATCAACATCCATCCATCATTAATTCCAAGCTTTTGCGGTGATAAGATGTATGGAATGCATGTTCATAATGCAGTAAAGAAATCAGGGGTAAGATACACAGGATGTACGGTGCATTTTGTTAATGAAGAAGTAGATGGTGGAGCAATCATCTTACAAGAAACAGTACCAGTGTATTTTGAAGATACTGCAGAAGATATACAAAAAAGAGTATTAGTACAAGAGCATAAATTGTTACCAAAGGCAATAGAGCTTATTGGTCATAAGAAAATTCAAATAATAGACGGAATAGTAAAGATTGGTAAATAGGAGGCTTTTTATATGATTAAGAGAGCGTTAATTAGTGTGTTCAACAAAGAGGGTATATTAGATTTTTCTAAATTCTTATCAGAAAATGGTGTTGAAATAATTTCAACAGGAGGAACTTACAAGCATTTAAAGGATAATGGGTTAAAGGTTACTGAAGTTAATGAAGTAACAAATTTCCCAGAAATGTTAGATGGAAGAGTTAAAACATTACATCCTATTATTCATGCTGGTATTCTTGCAATAAGAGATAATGAAGAGCATATGGAAACTATCAAGGAAAGAAATATAGATACTATTGATATGGTAATAGTTAATTTATATCCATTCTTTGAAAAGGTTAGAGAAAATTTATCTTTTGAAGAAAAAGTTGAATTCATTGATATTGGTGGACCAACAATGCTAAGAGCAGCAGCTAAAAACTTCCAAGATGTTGTAGTTATTTCAGATGTAGCTGACTATGAAGCTGTTATGAATGAAATAAAGGAAACTGGCGATGTAAGTTATGCTTTAAGAAAGAAATTAGCAGGAAAAGTATTTAATCTTATGAGTGCATATGATGCAGCTATTTCTAACTTCCTATTAGGAGATGAAGAATATCCAGAATACCTTTCAGTATCATATAAGAAGAAACAATCTTTAAGATATGGTGAAAATCCACATCAAAGTGCAGCATATTACACATCAACTGAATTTGATGGAGCTATGGAAGACTTTGAAGTTTTAAATGGTAAAGAGTTATCTTATAACAATATTAAAGATTTAGATATTGCTTGGAAAGTAGCTAATGAATTTGAAGAAATAGCTTGTTGTGCATTAAAACATAATACTCCTTGTGGTGTAGCTATTGGAGAGTCTGTTTTAGAAGTTTATAAAAAAGCTCATGATGTAGATCCAGATTCAATCTTTGGAGGAATTGTAGCAATTAATAGAACTATTGATAAGGCAACTGCAGAAGAGATGTCTAAGATATTCTTAGAAGTTATTGCAGCTCCAGGATATGATGAAGAGGCTTTAGAAGTATTAAGAGCTAAAAAGAATTTAAGAGTAATTAAATGTAATACTAAACCATGTGCTAAAAAATATATGGTAACAGTTGATGGTGGTATTTTAGTTCAAGAAGAAGACACTAAGCTTTTAGATGAAGTGAAAGTTGTAACTGAAAAAGCTCCAACTGATGAAGAAATGAGAGATATGATCTTTGGTATGAAGGTTGTTAAATATGTTAAATCTAATGCCATAGTAACAGTGAAGGACGGAGTTGCTGTTGGTATTGGAGGTGGACAAGTTAATAGAATTTGGCCAACACAAGATGCACTTAGAAGAGGCCAAGGGGCAACTATACTAGCTTCAGATGCATTCTTCCCATTTAATGATATTGTTGATGAATGTGCTAAGTATGGTATAAAGGCAATAATTCAACCAGGTGGATCAATAAGAGATCAATTATCAATAGATGCCTGCAATAAACATGGAATTGCTATGGTATTTACAGGAGTAAGACACTTTAAACACTAATTAGGTTAATGATGAATTATGAATTACGAATTATGAATTAAGGATGAAATTCATAGAATTTCTGAAAATATAATTTTTTGAACTTCCTAGAAGTTCATTCCGCAATTCATCATTCATCACTCATCATTCATCATTATCTAAGTTCGTAATTCATAATTCGTAATTTTCATATGATGGAGGATTTAAAATGAAAGTTTTATTAGTTGGTTCTGGTGGTAGAGAGCATGCATTGGCTTGGAAGATGGCTAAAAGCAATAAGGTTTCTAAGATATTTGTAGCTCCTGGTAATGGTGGAACTGCCATAGAAAATAAATGTGAAAATATAAATATAACAGATATAGATGAATTAGTTGTTTTTGCTAAGAATAATGATATAGCACTAACTGTAGTTGGACCAGAAGACCCATTAACTAAAGGGATTACAGATAAATTTAAGGAAGCTGGCCTAAAATGTTTTGGGCCAGATAAAAATGGTGCACAGCTGGAAGGTAGCAAAAGCTTTTCTAAAGACTTTATGAAAAAGTATGGAGTTAAAACTGCCAAGTACGGTACTTTTACTGACTGTAATGAAGCAAAATCATATTTAGAAAGCTGTGAATACCCAATAGTTATCAAAGCTGATGGTTTAGCAGCTGGTAAAGGTGTTGTTATAGCAGAAACTAAAGAGATGGCTTTAAATACCATCGATGATTTTATGGTATCTGACATATTTAAAGGTGCTGGACAAAAGGTTGTTATAGAAGAGTTCTTGGAAGGTGTAGAAGCATCAATACTTTCAATTTGTGATGGTAAAACTATAATACCTTTTATTTCAGCTAAAGACCATAAGCAAATTTTTGATGGTAACAATGGTCCAAACACTGGAGGTATGGGAGTTGTGGCTCCAAACCCATACGTTACAGAAGAGGTAATGAAGGATTTTGAAGAAAATATCATGACAAAGACTTTAAATGGTATTAAGGAAGAAGGCTTTGATTTTAAAGGAATAATTTTCTTTGGACTAATGATTACTAAAAAGGGAACTTACCTTTTAGAGTATAATGTAAGAATGGGAGATCCTGAAACTCAATCAGTTTTATCTTTAATGGAAAGTGATTTAGTGGAGCTTATTGAAGCAGCACTAGAACAAAGGTTAAATGAAGTGAAAGTTAAATGGATGGATGGGTCTTGTGTTAATGTGGTTTTAGCATCAGATGGATATCCAGGAAGTTTTGAAAAAGGCTTTGAAATTACCATTGATGAATCTATAAAAGATAAAGTGTTTTTAGCAGGAGCACAGCTACAAGACGAAGTTTTAAGAACTAGCGGTGGTAGAGTATTATCTGTTGTTGGTTTAGGAACTACAGTAGAAGAAGCAAGAAAAGATGCATATGAAAAAGTGGAGTTAGTTAACTTCCAAGGGAAATACTATAGAAAAGATATTGGCATAGCAAAATAAAAGTATTTTTTTACCCTATAATAGTAAATTTATAAATATGGTCAATAATGAGTAAAAACGGATTAGTAATAATCCGTTTTTTTTTACTATAGCAATTTATGAATTAAATTATATCTTTATGAATAGTATATACTGCAAATAAAAAAGCAATGAGGAGAGCTATGAAGAAGAAAATTGTTAGTGTAATAGTAGCAATTATTTCAGTGGCTTGTTTTATTGGATGTAGTAGGTCAGCTGATAAAGAAAAGGTAGACATAGAGTCAATAAAAGAGCAAGTACGGGCAGAGCTTGAAGAGGAAAATAAGAAAGCTAAGGAAGAAGAGGAGGAAAAACGTCAAGAGGAAGAACGGATTAAAGAACAAGTTAAGGAAGAGGTAGAACGACAAAACGCTAAAAATGATAATAAGGATGTAAATATTAATATAACTGAGGATTCTAAACCAGATCCGGTGATTATTGTGCAAGAAAAACCACAGCCTGTATATTATAGTAGTGATTTTATTTTTCCACAAAGTAGCACTGAATATTTATCTCAAAGTCAAGTAAGTAGCCTTTCAGATTATCAACTTGGCATAGCAAGAAACGAAATTTATGCAAGACATGGATATATATTTAAGTTAGATAGATTTAAAAGTTATTTTGAATCACAAAGCTGGTATGTACCAAGGTACTCAGATGCCAGCAGCATAAGTTTAAATGAAATTGAAACGTATAATGTTGCCCTTATTAAGGCTGAGGAAGATAGTAGGGGAATACAGTGGTAATTTTAAAGATATTAGATGAGCAAAAGCGGAGTATGAACAATCCGCTTTTTTACGTTCTTTATTATTGAAATATTTATATAGGAATAAATAACATTCTTTAGTTTTAAGATTTGCCTCTGTTAGAATACTTCATTGGTGTATTTTGTGTTAAAATGTATATAAAATGCCCAGGTTTTATTTTATCTTTTTTTATTATAGCCTATCATGAAAAGTAGGAATATAATGACAGACTGTAAGTGTTTAATTAGCAGGTGTAGCAATAAGCCATTGTTGTACATCTTGATCTTCAGGTAATATTTTTTTGTCAAGCCACATATAGAAGAATCTTTCAGCAGGTACTATATGATAGCCATCTTGCATATGATCAGAAGTATCATATGGATCAGCAAGGATTATTACATCATCTCCAAAAGAATCAGTACCCATAGTATCATAACCAATTATATTTGACCAATGCCCTGCCCAGTCTATCCATTCTACCATTATAGGAGTATTATCTTTAAGGTTAGTTATAACCCAGTCTCTAAAAAGAGTAGGATCATCAAATGTATATCCACCTTCTAGAGTTCCTTCATTTAAGCTTGAAGTAACATTCCAACCTATTTGCTCAAAGAAGCTAACCATTCTATCAGTAGAAGTTCCATATTCACCGCGTTCATTAGCAACACCAGGATCTTCTGTATTATTGTTATTTAAATCTTTATGGCATTTCATCATTTCAGAAATTTGAAGCTCATCATAATTTTTTTCACCAAAATGCTCTAAAACCATAAGTGCAGTTGCAGGTCCACATGTATACTCTTTAGTTTGTTGATATGTCTTAAATTTGGGTAAAATAGTAAGTGTATCAGTAGATTTTAAATTATAAACGTCTAATTGGGCAAAGTACTTTGAATTTAAGTGATCTCCTGAGTTAGCATAAGAAGATGCGCCTTGAGATGTAGTATCATATCCTTCAGGATAAGAAATGATGTTATCCGCTACTGATGTGCTAGATACCTCATTAGAATTATTTTTAGCACAGCTTGTAAAACTTAAACCTAATAAAACTGCTGAAGTTAAAGTTATTATCTTTTTCATTCATAATTCCCCCTATTTAAATAAAATATTACATACTTTTACAATAATAACATATAATGAATATATATGCAATCATTTGAATAGTTGAAAACTATTAAGTTTCTTGATGAAGAAAAAAATATCATATACAAATTTTCATATAGGAATATAATATATTATTAATATCATTGAGGAAAAGTAATGAGGCATAAATATAAAAAACATCATAAAGTAGGGAAAAAGAATATATCTGAAAAAGATCAAAAAATTTTATATTTATTAAATATTCAGTTGCAAGCAATAATGATATATTTAACTGCAGATGTATTCTTTTGTAATTTTGCACTTATATTACTTGAATCAGCATGTGGCAATAAATCAGACCATAAGCCCAATGAAAATGTATTTTTAGTTAATGGTTGTGTTTTAGCACTTATAGCTAGTATATTAATATCCCATGTAAGTTTTACGGCTTATGAGAATATACACTTTAGAGATTTAAATGGGGAAATTGATTATAGTACCAATCCAGAAGAAAGTATAGCAATTTCTTCCTTATATCTAATATTACTTTTTTTTATTAATTTAATTGGTGCTATAGAGTTATACAAAAGAGTGAACATTTGCACAATAAAAATAACTCCTCAATGGACTGTGGTATTAAAGATTCAGCTTCAAGCATATAAAATTAGATTTTTAGGAGATTTTTCATTTTTAATTGCTACTTTAGAAAGTTTTGAACTTATAAATAGTAAGTATGATAATAGTAAAAGTAATGGTAAAAGTAATATTCAAAATCCAGATATTCCAGCATTAATTGGAGCATGTTTATACTTAGTTGAAAGAATTATGTTATTGTATGTAAGTTATCAAGTGTATTCACACTTAGTTAATGAGTGTGGTGATGTTATAGATTCTAAATACTTAGAACCTAATAAGCTTGCCATATTAGCAAATATAATAGGGATTATTGCAAATAGTATTTCTTTACAAGCTTTTATAGAAATTTATAAGAGAAATGTTGATAGACCTATATTTGGAAGATGAAAAATCAAACTTTATTGTTATAGAAGTGTAAAAATAAAGTTTGATTTTTTACTTTTAATAAAATAGACATAATAATAATATGATATATAGATATAAGATTTTTAAGGTATATTAAAGGAGCATAGTATGAAAAGAGAAACTGAGCAGATTATTCAGCAAACATTAGAAAATGTAGTAGGTTATATTGATCAATTACCTAATGGAGAGTTTATTTCTTCAGAATGGCAACCACCAAAAGGATTTAAAAATGAAAGATTTAAGGTTAATGATATACCAGTTGAGCATTTAGTGCCTAAGGAAAAAGGGACAAACAATATTATATTTCAAATCCATGGAGGTGGATATATAGTAGCATTATGTGACCCATATAGAGATACAGCAGTAAAGTATTCTGAAATGGTTGGGGGAGCAGAAGTATTTAGTGTAGATTATCGTGTTGCACCAACAAATAGATATCCAGCAGCTCTTGAAGATGCAGTAACAGTTTATAAATGGATACTAGAGCAAGGATATGATAGTAATAACATAATAATAACAGGAGATTCAGCAGGAGGTAACTTAGCATTAGCTACAACATTATATTTAAAAGATCATAATATACCATTACCAAAAGCAGTTATTGCTATTTCACCTTGGAGTAATGCAGCAAATGATTTTCCATCAGTAAAAACAAATATTGAAAAGGATGTGATACTTGGAAGATATGGTCTTAAAATGAGTAATCAGATAGATAATCCTATTTATTTCCAAGGTGCCAATTATAAAGAACCCTATTTAGAAGAAAGCAAGGCTGCTTGACAAGAAATGAGAGAATTCCTAGAGGAAATTTTCTAAGTTATATATTATTTTATAAGTTAAGTAGCTAAATTGAAAAAATAAAAAAGTTAATTGAAGCATTTTGTGATTCACCATATATTATGCAAAATAATTATGAAGAAACTTTAGAAGAATTGCAGGATATTTTTTATTTTTTTAAAGGAGAAGCCATGGAGCAGATATCTGATGGTGAACTTATTGAATTTATGAAAAGAGATTTTGATGGTAAATGTCAAGGCTCAATAGAGTATTTAAGTGGAACCAGTTTAGAAGAACTTTGCCGTGGCACAAGATATGGTCTTAATGGTTTAGAGTAAGGCTTAATAGGAGGGTGCTATGGATCATAATAATTTATATCTTGATATTTTAACAGAAAATAACTTGGAAAATCTAAATGAAAATCATAGAGAAATAATAGTATTAAAACTTTGGGAGTTACTGGGAAAAGTAACAGAAAGATATACTATGGGAGATAGTAGTTCTGTTCCGGAAGAAGTGGTAGAGGAGTTACTTAGGTCTATTTGCTTTTTATTAAAGAGAGAGTTAGGAGATTTAAAAACATCAGTTGTGTTATTAGAAAATGGAGATTTAGAGAAAATATTAAAGTTTGCATGGGTTAATATAGAAAAGGATATTGCTAAAGGAAAAAATTATTAGAGGCGGTAATAGATAGCTCTATAGGCGTAGATAATATATCATATATTGATACAATAGCTGAAATAGGGAAAGGCTTAAAGTATTATAACTATAGATTTTTTGCTCACCAGGTAAATTGTAGCATAGATTATCAGCTGTCTAATGCTCTACCTGAAAACCTTCAGGGAATTGAATATATTAATGAGTATCTTAAAAGATTACTTTTTGAAAATAAGTTTTGTAGCAATTTTAAAAAAGAAGATATTATAGAGGTTTTAAAGAGCTATTGTAGCAATTATGAAGAGTTATTAATAAACATTTTTGAACCAGTATTAACCAATGCTATTGGTCTTACTTTATTGAATAAAGACATATATGATTTGGAGATATCTAATATCCAGGCTAAAGTATTATTAGAAAATTTTAGAGGTAATAATAGTGATGATTTAAAAGCAAAAATAGAAAAAGCAGTTGATCACATATGTTTGAAGCTATCCATTAAGGATGATTTTGAAATAAAATATGTTAAGAATACTGCTTTAAATCTAGTTCCAAGAATAGAGGCGGCAGTTAGCAATAATGATTTGCAAAATATCTTTTTAAGCTTCAGATCACAGGAAGAAGAAATAATGCTATTAAAATACTATTTAGATAATAAGGGAAATGATAATCCTTCAAATACTGGGTGGGAAAATAAGTTTAAAGAGTTATTAGATAAATAATAGCTCCTTTAATTAATGAAGAATAATATGCTTTTTAGTGGTAAATATAAATATTGAGGTGAATTAAATGGCTGTAAAACAAAAAAACACTAAAAAGAAAATGGCACTATTAGGTCTTAAAAAGGATAAGGATGGAGATTACAGATATATCGCTCCAGATGATACAACTTCAGAATTTGTTCCTGTAAGAAATAGAAATAAGAATAAAGAAAATAAATAACAATATAAATATGAAAAAGGATGTATGAAAAGTAACCTTCATACATACTTTATGTATTTTTAATAATTAATATTTGTCAGCAAATTTAATTTTACCTAGAGGCTTTTCTGTAGCCCGCGGCAATTGCTTCCTCTTCACTATTAAAGTTAATAAGGTATACAGAGTCAGCCATATTTTCATAATCTCTTTGTCCAGGGCAGTGATATATCTTTGATTTAGAATTTCCTCTAATTATAGTTTCTTCAGTAGAAGAACTATCTGCTGTATTTGATGAAGATGAATTATCAGGAGATTTTCCACTAGGTATTTCTTCACCGGCAAGTGCACTATCCCCAGTGGCATAATCTATAGTTATTCCAGGTTGTACATTATAAACAAATACGTTAAATTCAATACCTTCTCCATTATCTTCTACAGATTTTGCTTCCATTTGTACTCCTGTTGCCACAAGGTTGTTTCCTTCAAAAACAGGAGTTACTCTGTATAAAACATGGTTATTTGTTTCTTTTACATAGTCAGCAACCATATTTTCATAAGGCAGCATTAATGTAGCATTAAAATATCTAGTTCCAGTTATTAAATTGTTTTTGTTGGCGTTTTCTGCTGTTAACTGAAATCCAATTAAGTGTGACCTATTGTAAAGATATTTACCTTCAACTATATCATATTTAATTGATTGCCATCCACTAGGTTTAACTGAACTAATAGATTCTCTACCTTCTGTAGGCATTAAATCAGTACCTATATTGGCATAGGCAACACCACATCTACCTAAGTTGTCCAGTGGGCTATATTCTTCAAATGAAGTAGTAGTTAAATCAGAGTCAGAAAAATTCGGCACATTATTATTTAATACTATGTAGTCATTTCCAGAATAAGCAGGGATATTATTAATGTTAATATTGCTTTCATTAGAATTTTCAGTTGGATTGTTTAAAACTATATTATTCTTATTAGAGCTGTCTATAACTTGTTCAATAATATTAAGAGCTTGTCCAATACCATCAGATGCTGAAGTGGACGAGCAACCAATAAGTCCACTTAAACAAAGTAGTGCTGCCATCAGCATAATTAATGAGTTTTTAAAATTAAGTAGTTTTTTCATTAGTAGTTCTCCTATATATTTCTCTTGTAATCTTTTCATGAGATGAACCATTGAATTCTTCAGAATCAATCAATTCCCATGACACATCATTTACATTAATATCAAAATGTAAATCAGCAGGATAAATTCTATTCCACTTATAAATAATTAAAGTATTGATTTTATCTTCATAAGGTTTTAATGATTTATCTTCTACTAAGAAAAAACCATCATGGGATAAATTTAGAAAGTCTTCAGAAACTTTGATGTTTCCAGTATCAATATCTTTAAAAAGCTTATAGGAATAATTGTTCATAAATAAATTTTTATTATGGATAAATTCCTTTATATTTAATCGAAGGATTTTATCTTGACTTTGTCTTCTTTTATTGAAGAGCATTCCGTTTTTATCATCTAGGCAGACAATAACATTCATATTAAACCTCCTTTTTCTTTTTAGTAATATTATATCAAAGATTACATAGTAAATATAAGGCATTTATTTCCATAGAAATAAATGAAGCTAGTACTTGTGCTAAAAATTATGATATACTTTTTATTAGACATTAAGGTTAATTAAAGAAGTAAGTATAGGAGTTTAGGAAATTATGAAGAAGCACAGGTTATTGGCAGTATTACTTATTCTAGGATGTATGATAAATGTAACTGGATGTAATAAGAATACAGTAAGAGTAGCAAGTAGTACAAATATTCAAAAAAAAGCTGTTGAAGCTAAAGAGATTAATGAAAGTAAGAATAATAATGATGAATATGATATAAGCGTTCAGGAAGAAATAACTGATATTATATCAGAAGATGATACTTTGGAAAAAATAGTAGCTCCAGGCTATGAAGAGGTGGAAAAATATTTAGATGAAGAAAGTGCATATAAGAGTTTTCAAGGAGTAGCATTGGTAGCACAAGGCAATGAAATTAAATTTGCTAAAGCTTATGGAAATGCAGATTATGATGATAATATAGTAAATAAATTAACTACACGTTTTGCTATAGCATCAAATACAAAACAAATTACAGCAGTAGCTATAATGCAATTGGTGGAAGATGGGAAAGTAAATCTTGATGATACCATTGATAAGTATTTTCCAAATTTTAAATATGCAAATCAGATAACAGTAAGAGAATTATTACAAATGAGATCTGGGCTTGTTGATTATTTAAATGCACCAGAATTGTATTTTAAAGATGAAGAAAGTTTAAAAATTTTAAATGATTATAGAGAAAAACCATATTTTGATGAGTATGTGTCAGATTCGAGATGGACAGCAGATATAATTTTAAATAATTTATATTTAAATGAATTACAATTTGAGCCTGGACAAGCATATGATTACTGCAATACAAATTATTATCTACTAGGTTTGATAATTGAACAAGCATCTGGAGTTTCATATGAAGATTATATAAAAGAAAATATATTTAAGCCTTGTGGAATGAAAATATCAAGTATGAGTGCAGAGGATACAGATGCAAAAGGTCATGGAAGTGTTGAATCAGGAGAAATTGTTGTAAATCCTAAATTTACTTTTGCAGCTGGTAATATATATACTAACGTATATGATTTACTTAGATGGGAGAGAATGTTCCATACAGGAAAATTACTTTCACAAGAGTCTTATAATGAAATTATAACACCTTCAGAAGATAGTGGATATGGATTTGGTTTAATAATCAGTGATGGAATTATAAGGCATAGCGGTGTTATTGATGGATTTAATTCTTACACAGAATATGATCCTGCAAAGGATATTACAATAATAATTTTAGAAAATTATGATCCATCAACATCAATTCTTCAAGCTAAGTATGATGGTGCCATCATACGTGGATTAATACAATAGAAATAGAAAAGCAACTTAGATTAATAATCTAAGCTGCTTTTTTTAAAAGTTTATTTTAGCATATTTATTATTTCATCTTCTGACATGGAAGAATCACAATGAATTTCGTATTTACCATTTTTACTGACAATAAATCCAGGTACTGTTACAACATGATATTTTTCTCTAAATGAGCTTATTTCATTATCGGAAAAATCTTCACTATTTACATAGTAAATTACAGTATTTAGCTTGTTATATAAGTTACCTAACTTTTTAGCAAATTTACGGCAATATGGACATGTTTCTCTACCTATATAAACAACAGTAAGTTTTTCTGATGATAATAATTTATCAGCTTCTGTTGAATGTATTTGTTTAAATGATTTTATATCTTCTTTATATGTATCTTCTCCAAACATAAATTTTCCTCCTTGTTTTTTAAAATTATTATATCAAAAAAAGATAATCTATCAACTTAAGTTTGAGCTTAATTAATTAAAATATACCTATAGTGGAAAATTACAATGTGTATGGATACAATTGATGAAATATAAAAATATTTGTAAAATATAGGTATAAGTGAAAATATTAAGGGGGTATTAATTTGAAAAACGGACTTAGATTAAAAAAATTAACTGAAACAGCATTAATGGCAGCATTATGTTTTGTATCATTTACTTATTTGCAAATCAAAATTCCAGTACCAGGAGGAGATGCAACATCACTTCATATTGGTAATGCTTTTTGTGTTTTGGCAAGCTTGCTTCTTGGTGGATGGTATGGGGGATTAGCAGGAGCTATAGGAATGACCATAGCAGATTTATTAGATCCTGTTTATATACTAGTGGCACCTAAAACTTTTGTGTTAAAGCTATGTATTGGTTTAATAACAGGTTTAATAGCACATAAGTATGCTAAGATAAATGAAAGTAATGATAAAAAGTATATTTTAAAATGGAGTATTATTGCAGCAATTGGAGGTTTAGCATTTAATGTTATAGCTGATCCAGTGGTGGGATTCTTCTATAAGCAGTATGTATTAGGGCAACCACAAGATGCAGCCATGATTTTAGCTAAATTAAGTGCTGCTACAACATTTATCAATGCTATAGTTTCTGTGGTGGTAGTAACAATCTTATATAATGCTATAAGACCAGTATTAAAAAAAGCAGATTTATTATTGCCGGTGTAAAAAAATAAAATATAAATATCAATAAAAAACTAGTAACAATATATGTTGCTAGTTTTTTTATGAAGAAGCTTTATTACAAGATTAGATTATAATATTTTTGATATAATACAAATATACTGTAAAATAATGTTAAAGACATATTGGTTATTCATGAGGTGTAATTATGAAAAGTAATTTATTAATAACTAGACTTACAGAAAAAGATATAGAAGGTGCATATGAATTATTTAAAATTACAATTCCTGATACATTTAAAAAATCAGGAGGTGAATGTGAAAAGGAATTAATTGAGGAAGAAATACATCATAAGAAAGAAATATTATATGAAGCTGTAAATAATAAAAGTATATTATTTTGGGTAGCTAAAGATAAATGAAAGTGAAATATGGATTCCTGTAAAAAGAAAATAATTAAGCTTTATAATATTTACTGTAAAAAAGTATAAAAAGCAAAAGCACCATAGAAAAAAGTTTGGTTTCTATGGTGTTTTATATTTAGAAAAAATCTATTTACAATCAAAATACATAATATGGAAAATGTGATATAATTATATATGGATTAATAAGGTGGTTTTAAAATAAAAAGGAAGGTATGAATTTAATGATGAATCTATCAGAATTAGAAATTGGAAAAGATGCAGTAATTGAATCTGTAGATTGTAGTGAGATTTCACTAAGGAAACATATCTTAGATATGGGATTAACACCAGGCACTGAAATTTCATTAATTAAGATAGCGCCAATGGGAGATCCTATGGAAATAAGAGTGAGAGGTTATGAACTTACATTAAGAAAAGATGATGCTAGCTACATAAAGATTAAAAACATACATGAAGCTCATAAGATTGAAGAATGTAAATATGATGATGATTTAAAGACTCATCCAGGCATGGGAGAAAAAAAATCATACCATGTGAAGAGGCGTGGAGAAGAAATTTCTGATGATGAGATAATTACTTTTGCTTTAGCTGGAAATCAAAACTGTGGAAAAACTACTTTATTTAATAGGCTTACTGGAATGAACCAACATGTAGGAAATTTTCCTGGGGTTACAGTTGACCGTAAGGAGGGAACAATCAGAAATCATCCTAATGCCAATGTAATAGATTTGCCAGGTATATATTCATTATCACCTTATTCCAGTGAAGAAGTGGTAACTAGGGAATTTCTTTTAAATCATAGACCACGAGGAATTATAAATATCGTTGATGCAACCAACATAGAAAGAAACTTATATTTAACTATGCAGCTTATTGAATTAGATATTCCAATGGTACTTGCACTTAATATGATGGATGAAGTGAGAGAAAATGGTGGAACCATTATGATTAATAGATTAGAGGAACTTTTGGGGATTCCTGTTATTCCAATTTCTGCAGCAAAAAATGAAGGAATAGATGAACTTATTGATCATGCTATTCATGTGGCTAAATATAGGGAAAGACCTGGAAGAATGGATTTTTGTGATTCTTCTGGTAAAGATGAAGGTGCAGTTCATAGATGTATACATGGAATTCTTCACTTAATTGAAGACCATGCCAAAAGAGCCAAAATACCTACAAGATTTGCAGCAACAAAACTAGTTGAATCTGATGGAATTATCTTAGATAAATTAAAAATGGAAGACAATGAAAAAAAAATGCTTGAGCATATAATAATTCAAATGGAAGAAGAAAGTGGTAGAGATAGACAAGCTGCTATGGCAGATATGAGATTTAATTTTATAGAAAACTTATGTAAGTATACAGTGGTAAAACCACATGAAAGCAAGGAGCGTAAAAGGAGCCAGGCCATAGATAAGATTTTGACAGGTAAGTATACAGCAATTCCAATGTTTATGGTAATAATGGGCACAATTTTCTTTCTTACTTTTGGAGTTATAGGAAAATCACTTTCAAATTTAATGGATATGGCTATTGGATGGATTACAAATATATGTGATAGGTCATTGGAGATTTATGGACTTAATCCAATTGTACATTCATTAGTAATAGATGGAGCTTTTTCAGGTGTAGGAAGTGTACTAAGCTTTTTACCTATTATAGTAGTGTTATTTTTCTTTTTATCAATATTAGAAGATAGCGGATATATGGCTAGAGTAGCGTTTATTATGGATAAGCCACTTAGAAAGATAGGATTATCAGGACGTAGCTTTGTGCCAATGCTTATTGGCTTTGGATGTTCAGTGCCAGCAATTATGTCCACAAGGACTTTACCATCTAATAGAGATAGGAAAATGACTATTTTATTGACTCCATTTATGAGCTGTTCTGCTAAATTACCAATATATGCATTATTTACAGCAGCATTTTTTCCAAAGTATGCAAGTTTAGTGATAGTTGCTTTATATTTTTTAGGGATTTTTATAGCTATTTTATTTTCATTTATATTAAAAACTACTGTCTTTAAAGGTAACCCTGTACCATTTGTTATGGAATTGCCTAATTATCGTATGCCTAGCTTAAAAAGTGTTTTAAAACTAATTGGGGACAAGGCTAAAGATTTTGTTACTAGGGCATTTACTATAATATTTATTGCTTCAATAATTATATGGTTCTTACAAAGCTTTGATTTAAGGCTTAATCCAGTAGCAAATTCATCTGATAGTTTGTTAGCAATTTTAGGTGGAGTTATAGCTCCTATTTTTAAACCACTTGGATTTGGTGATTGGAGAGTTTCTACAGCTTTAATAACAGGTTTTACAGCAAAAGAAAGTGTTGTTAGCACTCTTACAGTACTTTTAGGGGGCTCTACTGAAACAATAGGAAATTTATTTAATTCATTTACTGCATTTGTTTTTTTAGTTTTTTCATTATTATATACGCCATGTGTGGCAGCCATTGCAGCTGTAAGGCATGAGCTTGGTAAAAGGTGGACCATTGAAATAGTGGTAAGCCAGTGTATAATTGCGTGGATAATAGCATTTTTAGTAAAGATAATTGGCAGTTTATTATTGTAATATGAGGAGCGTTATATTATGAATTTATTTACCATAATAGTAATAGGTATTATAATTATTTGGATAATAATTTCAATAAGATATATTTATAAAAATAGAGATGCTGGTTGCTTGGGGGATTGTAGCAAGTGTAGAAATAACTGTGGGCATAATAGAAATAGATAACGTAATTATGGACAATAGATAAATTTTAATATCATCTATTGTCCTTTCTTTATAAGATTATGTTAAATTATTTAACATTATTTTTTCTATATAACTAGGTCTACAAGCTAAAATTACCTCTTCTTCTTCTGTGTCAAAAACTATACTTCTTTCAGTATTTTTTATATAATCTGCTGCAGATAAAACTATATCCTCAACTACGCTAATAATATTATAGTTATGCATTTCTAATGTATCATGTTTATTATCAAACTTAGTTGAGTCTAAAATATTATTTACAAGCCTTAATATTCTATATCCATTCTGTTTTAAAATCTTTAAATAGTTAATTATTTTTTCTCTATCCAAGTTAAAATCATTGTTTTCAATTGATGATAATAGTAACTTTGATATCATTAATATTATATTAATAGGTGTTTTAAACTCATGGGACATATTCTCTAAAAAGTTCACTTTTACCATTTCAGATTCTATAGCTTCTTCTAGTATATCAATTTCATGTTCTAGATTCTTCGCTCTTT
>ENA-OOWV01000074-OOWV01000074.1-human-gut-metagenome-genome-assembly--contig:-NODE-74-length-76173-cov-5.841641_pt1 | contig 76173 bp, 66 predicted proteins | sample MGYA00241584_ERZ501337 | MGnify/ENA primary metagenome ERZ501337 (study PRJEB25962, sample SAMEA2042744) | human gut metagenome | biome: human gut; feature: human-associated habitat; material: faeces... | reverse complement strand
TATATTATAAATTGTTTTTAATTCTTCTATTGAAGGCAATTTAGCAATTGCTCCTACATGTTTAAGTTTGAAGGCACTTGTTGCAAAACCTATATTTAAAGCTTCTTTTAAAGTGTAATTGCTAGTTATAGCTGTGTAGAATCCACCCCAGAAAGCATCTCCAGCACCAGTTGTATCAATAACTTCAGTAGCTAAAGTATTGAATTTGATAGTTTTAGTTCCGTCAGAAACTATTGCACCATATTTACCTAAGGTCATTATTACAAGCTTTGCACCACACTCTATAAATTTGTTTACATGATTTTCAGGAGTATCAGGTCCAAAAATTCTTTCAGCATCAACTTCAGAAGGCTTTATAATATCTACTTTACCTATAAGGTTTTTTATATATTCTATTCCATCATGTCCTTCTTCCCAAATCATTTCATGATAATTTGGATCAAAACCTATAAGAACATTATTTTTTCTAGCTTCTTCAATAACTTTTTCAATAACTTTTCTTGATTTCTTTTGAGAAATAGGCCAGCATGAAAAATGAACTATTTTACTATTTTTTAATATTGAACCTATATCTTCATTGTATTCTAAATTATAATCTGCACTACGATAGAAAATAGGTAGTGGAGTTTCCTTACTTTTAGTTACAAGTACCATACTTGTAGAATTATTGACTTTATTAATAAATTCAGTATTAATATTATTTTTCTTTAAATTATTAATTAAGAATTCACCTAATCTATCATTTCCAACAGAAGCTGAAATAATAGGATTACCACCAAGTCTTTTTATATTCATAGTAATATTTGCAGGTGAACCACCAAAATATCTTGAGTATTTATTGCAACTATTGTCGGCATCATAATCATCAGAAATCATGTCAACTAATAATTCTCCAATTGCAAATACGTCAAATCTCTTATTCTCAAATTTTACAACATTGTTTAAGTTAAACATTGCTAACCCTCCCTTAAATTGGAATTATATAACTAAAGTATAAGTGAAAAAAAGATATATGTCAAGCGATTGACATATATCTTTTTGCATATTTGAATTATTATAGATTTCACTGATGGTTATGAAAACTTAGTAAATGATAAATGAGTAGCATTTTATATATAAAGATGAAGAGTTCTTACCTATAGCTGAAAAAAATGCTAGTAAAATGGTAGAGGAATTTATAAAACTTTATTAAGAGGTTAAATAAGTAAAGATGGTATCTTAAAATTGATTTTAAGATACCATCTTTAATATTAAATATTATTAACAGTTTCTCCTAAAACCTTCCCAATAGCCTCATGAATAACTAAATCAGCTTTATTATCAGCGGAAGTTGAACTCTTATTAATTAGAACAAGATTTTTACCTCTAAAGTAATTAATAAGCCCAGCTGCTGGATAAACAACCAGTGAAGTTCCACCTATAATTAAGGTATCTGCTTTAGAAATGGCAGCAATAGCACCTTTAATTACATTATCATCTAAGCCTTCTTCATAAAGAACAACATCAGGCTTTACATTTCCTCCACATTTAGTACAAGTAGGCACTCCTTTAGATTCTAAAATAAATTTTTCATCATAAAAGGCATGACATTTAACACAATAATTTCTTAAAACAGAACCATGAAGTTCATAGACGTGCTTAGAACCAGCAGCTTGATGTAAGCCATCTATATTTTGAGTAACTACAGCTTTAAGCTTACCCATTTCTTCAAGCTTAGCTAAAGCTATATGAGCAGCATTAGGCTTAGCATCAGGATATATTAATTTATCTCTATAGAATTCAAAAAATTCTTTTGGATATTTCATAAACATGGTATGAGAAACTAATTGCTCAGGAGTAAGGTTTATTTTAAGTTTTTCGTTCCACAAACCACTTGCACTTCTGAAATCTGGAATACCACTTTCACAACTACAACCAGCACCACCAAAGAAAACTATATTATTGCTATCCCTAAGTATTTGAGTTAACTTTTCTATTTCAGTATTCATTTATAATCATCTCCGTAATTTATTATATATTTTATTATTACACAAATAATTGGAAAAATAAAAATAGTTTTTATAAGGAGGTTATATAAAAATGTATAACTAGTTGGAGAAGATGTATTAGCTTCTGAAAATAGTCAATCACGGCAACCACCTGGTGGATATAATAGGCCTAATAGGTATAGGAGATTTAGACGTAGAAATTATCCTATAGGAGGAATAAACAGGATAGGATTGTTACCATATCCATATATTCCTCCAGTATATCCATATCCTTACGGTTATCCATACTATCCAATTTTTTAGCAGTTAATAATTTAATCTTTAGAAATAAAAATAAGCTTCTACTTGAAGGGGCTTATTTTTATTGTTTTTTATGACAGTAAAATTACAATACATATTGAGTATGTTGTAATTAAATTTTGCTGATGATAGACTAAGAATAAAGAAATTAAATTTATAGGAGATACTTATGAATATAAGAAAAGCAAAATTAGAAGATTTAGATATTATCGTTGAATATAATTACAATTTAGCATATGAAACAGAAAATAAAGAGTTAGATAAGGAAATCTTAACTAAAGGTGTTAGAAATATCATTCAAGATGAAAATAAGGGGATATATCATGTTTGTGAAATTGATGGAAAAGTAGTGGGGCAAATTATGTATACATATGAATGGAGTGATTGGAGAAATGGAACATTCATTTGGGTGCAAAGTGTGTATGTAAATAAGGAATATAGAGGGAAAGGGGTATTTAAAGCTCTATATAATAAAGTAAAAGAGATATGCGATAGTAATAATGAATATGTAGGTATAAGGCTATATGTAGAAAAGGAAAATTATACAGCACAAAAAACTTACAGAAGTTTAGGCATGGAAGAATGTAATTATTTTATGTATGAATATGAAAAGTAATAATATCAAGCAAGAGAGTTAAACTTAGTTGTAATATTTTTATTTTTGAAAAATATATTAAATCTATAAAAAGATTTTACTTACATCCGTATTTTAAATTGTGATAAAATTAAAGTATAGATAACCAGTAGTTTTAATAACGTAAGTCCAGTTATTAAAGCTGCTTTTTTGTTTCATAAAGCAGGATTTATGAAAGAAAGGAGAAGTTTTATGTTTAAGATTAATGATTATGTTATGTATGGAATAACAGGGGTCTGCAAAATTTTAGATATAAAAGAAGAGAAAGATAGGAATAGTGTAATAAAAAAGTATTATGTATTAAGGCCCATTTACTCTAAAAATACCATAATAAAGACTCCTGTAAACAATATGAAAATTTCTATGAGAAAGATACATTCTTTAGATGAGGTAAATTCATTGATAACGGCTATTCCCAGTGAAGAAACTTTATGGATAGAGGATGAGAAGAGTAGAAATGAGAAATTTAAATCTATGCTTAAAAGTGGAGATTGTGAAGCACTTATTAAATTGGTAAAGAGCATTTATGAAAATAAGAAAAGTAATAGAGAGTTAGGTAAAAAAGCTTATAAAGGCGATGAAGAAATAATGAAAACTGCAGAGCGATTATTAAATGAGGAATTTGCAATAATATTAAATATTTCACCAGATGAGGTTAATTCATATATAGCTGAGAAGATGTCACAATAAGTTAAGATAGTTAGAACATAGATAGATACTATCTGATGGAGCAAATAAATGCTACAAAAGATTTTTTGTGGCATTTATTTTTTGGTTATAAGGAACTTATTAATATGCTTAAAAAGAACGAATTTAAATTTTTTTATATCATATGATAGTAGAGGTTAGTAATCTTAAACTAGGAGGCAGTATGAATGATAAGAAGATAATAATAATTGGAGGCGGAATATCAGGACTTACTGCAGGAATTTATGCTCAAAAGGCAGGCTTTAGTAGTGAAATTTATGAAAGACATAGTATTGTAGGTGGTGAATGTACAGGTTGGGATAGGGACGGATATCATATAGATAATTGTATACACTGGCTGATGGGCACCACAAAAGGCACAGAGTTAAATAGGATATGGCGTGAAACGGGAGCAATTGATGATGATACTGAAATAATAAGAAATGATAAAATGTATACTTCAGAGTTTGATGGAAAATCTATTTCATTATGGAAAGATATAAATAAAACTAAGGAAGAGCTTTTAGCATTATCTCCAGAGGATGCTGATGAAATTAATAAGCTTATTGAAAGTTGTATTGTTGGAGCTAAAGTGAATATACCAGCTGAAAAACCACCTGAAATGATGAACTTTATAGATGTAATTAAGTTGTCAAAGTCTATGAAGATTTTGAAGCTATATGAAGGTATGGATACAAATGATTTAATGGATAAATTTAAACATCCATTGATTAAGTGCCTTATTTCAGACTTTTGCCCAAAAGAGTCATTGGCTAATTCATTTCCAATGGCATATGGAAATTTTATTAGTGGAGATGGAGGAATACCTAAGGGGGGATCAAGAGCAATGGCACTTAGGATGAGGAAGAGATATGAATAGCTAGGTGGCAGAATATTTACTGATTGTAATGTGATGAAGATAGATGTAGATGAAGATATTGCCACAGGAATTACTTTGAAGGATGGAAGGAAAGTTAAAGGAGATTACATCATACCAGCTTGTGATATCAATTATACTTTTGGACATTTATTAGGTAAAGACTATATGGATGATGTAATGAATGAAGTCTTACATCATAGAAAGAAATATCCTATTTATGGTATGTTTCAAGCAGCATATGCTATAGATAGCCATAAAGCTCTGGAATCAGAATATATGCTAGATGCCAGTGATATAAAAAATGAAAGCTGGATGGGTGATAGAATAACAGTTAAAACATATGGTTATGAGCCAGACTTTGCACCGAAAGGTAAACAGATAATCCAAATATTATGGGGATTATCTGAAGATAGTTATATTTACTGGAGAAAATTATATGGTGATAGAGAACAATATAATAAGAAGAAAGTTGAAATTGCTGAATTGATTTTGAGGAAGATAGAAGAGCGTTTTCCTGAATATGCAGGAAAGATGAAACTTATAGATACTTGGACACCAATAACATATGAAAGATACTGCAATGCTTATAAAGGATATAATCAGGCTTATATGATTACTAAAAATAGTATGAAGAATCCATATCCATCTCCATTTGTTAAAGGTATAGAAAATGTTATTTTAGCAGGACAATGGCTATCGCCTCCAGGTGGACTACCAGGAGCTGCAATACAAGGAAAGTTTTCTATTCAAAGGATTCTTAAAAAAGAAAAAAGAAGTATAAAAATATAAAATTATTAAATCATATGGAGCATTTTATGCTTTCCATATGATTTTTATTTTTATTATCAAAGTGATAAAATTGAAAATATAAATAAAAAGGAGTGATAAAGATGAGTGAAATAATATATAGAAAGATAAATGAAAATGAATTAAACACTGAGATATTTTCAAATTTTAATAGATATCAGCAAGTGAATAAATGCTGGAGAAAAAGAAATGGTCAATGGACTTTAGAGAATATAGCATTTACGGAACAATGGGGCAAGGAGGAGTATGAGTTTTTAGTGGAGTGCCTAAAAAATACTTTAAATACTGGAGGCGCTGTTATTGGGGCCTTTATAGAAGGAAAGTTAGCAGGCTTTACTTCCGTAGAAAATAAGTTTTTTGGTTCAAAAAGTCAGTATATACAATTATCTTCAATTCATGTTTCATATGAAAGCAGAGGAAAAGGCATTGGCAAAAAACTTTTTCAAATGATTGCCCAAGAAGCAAGAGATTTAGATGCTAAAAAGTTATATATTTCAGCACATTCATCGGAGGAATCACAAGCTTTTTATAAGGCTATAGGTTGCATAGAAGCTAAAGAGTACAATGAAAAATTAGTACAAGCAGAACCTTGTGATTGCCAGTTAGAATATATATTATAATTTTAAGAAAGCGTAATTAGAGTAAAATAATGGCTACATAGCCTTTCTTTTTACAACATTATTATTTAATTTAAGTAAAAAATAATATAGGTAAGTATTTTTCATCTAGGAGTGATTAATTTATGAGTGAAAAGAAAGACTGTTCATGTGCAAGCCAACAAGAAAAAGAAAAGAAGTGTAACAATCAAGGTGTTAAGCATAGTAAGAAAGTAAATAAAAAGGATTAACAAAAAATATTGAAAAAAATATTGAAAAAAATATTGAAAAAAATATTGAAAAAATAGTTGACAGGTTTTAATAAAAGGTTTATCATAATAAATGAAGATGATAATTGTTATCAATTAAAAAGTTATATATATTATGATTATGTGCTAACAACACTATTCTGTATTTACCACACATTTGATACAGATATTTTGAATACATTAAATCCTAAAATCTTTTTATATTATTTATTAGCTCTACAAACATAGTCATAATTTAAATATATAAGCCAAAAGGCATCTATTATACCACAGCAATAGATGCTTTTTTTTTGCACATTAAGAATTACTAAGAGTAATATATAGTGGAATAATATTCTCATGGAGGATTATATATGAAAAGCATAATCATTAATTTAAAAAGAAGATAAATAAAAAATGTAGCAAGTCTATATAGTCTGCTACATTTTTTAAATATATTATATATATTAAGTTAGGTGTGTAATTTGGCAAAAGAATTAGCTTGCACGTTTATGGGCAGCCCTAGCTTTTTCTTCGGCTATTTTCCTAGTGTGCCAATCTTCACAAATCTTATTAAATGTTTCTTCACTGATGTTTCTTTCGCTAAGCATAGAAGTATAAGGAGCATATTTCTTAGTTTGAGTATAATACTTCAAAACTAGTATATGATCATTCTTATATTCAAATCTGTAATCGTCATAATTATTATTTTTATATCCCATAAAATTCACTCTTCTTTCAAATAATTAGATAAATTTAATAAGACTAAAAAACGCTATCCATGGCTTGCATTAAATACAAATTTCATATAATCATCTTCTTTCTTTCTTTCCTTTGATATTATTATAACTCTATTTGAAATAAAATTCCATATAATGTAATAAAAATATGGATTTTTTTTAAAATATTATTATGTAATGCATTTTAACAATATGTTATTATAGAATATATAATTAAGACAATTATTATAGAGGAGACAGAGAATGAGAAACATAAAGATGATAATACAGTATGATGGTGGAAGATATAAAGGCTGGCAGAAGCAGAATATTAAGGGAACATCTGTGTCCACAATTCAAGATAAAATAGAAAAAGTCTTAGAAAAGATGACTGGTGAAGAAATACAGCTTGTAGGCTGTGGCAGAACTGACTCAGGAGTTCATGCTGATAATTATATTGCCAACTTTAAGACTAACAGTACTATGAGTATAGATGAAATGAAAAAATATTTATTAATGTATCTACCAGAAGATATAGTGATAAAGGATATAAAGCAGGCTAGTGAAAGATTTCATGCAAGATTAAACATAGTGTCAAAGACCTATGTATATACCATAGATAATAATAATTATGCTAATGCTTTTTTAAGAAGATATGCCTATCATATTAATGAAAAATTAGATATAAATAAAATGAGGGAAGCAGCAGAAGTGTTATTAGGAACACAGGATTTTCAAAGCTTTACCAGTCTTAAGCCTAAAAATGGTAAGTCCACTGTAAGGACTATTAATTTCATAGATATTACTGAAGAAAATAATATAATAAAAATTAAATTTAATGGTAATGGCTTCTTATTAAATATGGTGAGAATTTTAACAGGAACATTAATTGAAGTAGGAAAAGGTAAACTTACTAAAGCAGATGTGGTAGATATATTAAATGCTAAACAAAGATCATGTGCAGGAGAAAAAGCACCTGCTAAAGGATTATGTATGGCATCTGTGGAATACTAGAAAAAAATATTGGGGTGGAGAAATGAATAAGCTAAGTCATGGATGTACATTAGATTGTTTTGATTGTTGTAAGTTTAATGTATATGTTGAAGAAGGAAAAATCATTAAAATTGAAGGAGATAAGGAACATCCTTATACTAAGGGATTTATCTGCAAAAAGGGACTGGCTCATTTAAATAGGTTAAATCATCATAAGAGGATTTATAAGCCTTTATTAAAAGTTAAGGGAAAGTGGAAGGAAATTACCTTTGATGAAGCTATAGAAATAATGGTTCATAAGTTAAAGGGATATAAAGATAAATATTCTCCTAAGTCAGTATTATATTATGAACAGTATGGTAATGGTTCTTTATTAAAGAGTATAGGAGACATATTCTTTAATTTTTATGGTGGAGCATCAAAAGCAAAAGGTGGTCCTTGTTGGAGTGCAGGTATACATGCACAAAAACAGGTTTTTGGAGATGTAGTAAGCCATTCATTGGATGATCTTATACATAGCAAAAATATATTTGTATGGGGCAAGAATCCAGCTAATACTACTATACATACTATGCAAAGTATAAAAAAAGCTAAGGCTAATGGTAGCAAAGTCATTGTTATAGATCCTATTTTTACTTCAACAGCAAAGATAGCTGATAAATATGTAAGAGTAAAGCCAGGTGGAGATGAAGCTTTAGCATTAGCTATGGGAAAGATTATCATTGAAAGAAATTATCTAGATAAAGATTATATTCAGAAATATATAAATGGTTTTGAAGAATATAAAGATTACTTGTTGTCATTAGATATGAATAAGTTGTCTTTTATATGTGGTATAGAAGTAAGTGAAATTGAAGAGTTAGCAAAGCTTTATAGTGAAAAACACTCCAGTATTTTATTGGGATATGGTATGCAAAAGTATTATAATGGTGGAAATACCATTAAACTAATAAGCTTTTTAGGTGCTATAACAGGGCAAATAGGTATTAGTGGAGGCGGTGTTAATTATGCTAACAGAGTTTATCCAGATATTTTAAATACTGACCCTTACAATAGTGCTGCTTATGGAGAAAGCAGAGAATTTTATGTGAGCCAAATCAGTGAGTTTATTAATGATGCTGTAAAGGGAAAAGCACATGCTAGAAACAATATATATTGCCCAGAGCAGGAAGGGGCAAAGGAAGATAATGTTCCTTTAAAGATGGCTGTAATAACTAAAAGTAATTTATTAAACCAGTTGCCAAATTTAAACAAGCTAAAGGATGCTTTTAGGAAAATTGAATTTAAGGTATGTATTGATATGTTTATGACAGATACAGCTGAAGAATGTGATTTATTTATTCCTGCCACCAGTACATTAGAAAGTGAAGATTTACTTTTTAGCTCTATGACTAACCCATATTTAATTTTTAATGAAAAGCTTATAGAACCATTAGAGGAGTTAATGGATGAATATTACTTTTTTAGAGAGATAGCCAGAAGGCTTGAGCTTAAAGGCTATCCAATGGTAGAAAAAAAGGAATATCTTAATGAAGTTATCAAGCCATTAAAAAGCATCCATAAGGAAATTGATTTAGAATATATAAAAAATAATTATTTTACTCCTCACAAGAATGTAGCTTGGGAAGATAAAAAGTTTTTAACGAAAAGTGGAAAAATAGAGTTTAATTTTAATAAAATGAACTATAATAAAGAAGAGTCTAAATTTAGATTACTAACAAACCATAGTAAAGATACATTATTTAGCCAGCATGTTATGGATGAAAAAGGTCCAGCTAAGGCATATATAAATAGTAAAGAAGCAAAAAAATTAAATATTTATGAAGAAGAAAATGTCAGCTTAATATCTGATAATGGGAAAATAACTGTACAAATTATAATAGATGACTGTATCGGAGATAATATAGTTATGATGTATGTTGGATGGTGGAGAAAGCACGGTAATCCTAATTATATAACTGTATCAGGCATATCAGATATAGGAGGACAAGTAACTTATAATGAGACATTAGTAGACATAGTTAAGGAAAAAGGAGAATAGAAAGATGGAAAAAGAATTAACATTATATCAATTAGGTAATTTATTAAAAGCTGTAACAGAAAATTATGAGGTAAGCTTAATGTCAAAAATAAAATTAAGTGGAGGTTGGATGACTATAACTGGTAATATAGATGTTGATTATATACCAACTAATGAGGTATTGGGAAAAGGAAGTAATATAATAGGATTAAAGATTAATAATAACGGAAGCTGTGCAAATGATATTAAAATAACAGGTATGAAAGATTTAAATTTCAAGGTAAATTTAGCTGCTACTAAATTTAAAGAAATACATAAAGGTGGATTAAACTTAGATAAGATAAAAGAAAAAGCAGATAAATGTACATTGAAGATAGATGAAAATATGATATTTACTATTAATGCTTCTTTAGAAGAAGTTAAGGAATTATTATAAAAAATAAGGCTGATGAATGACATCAGCCTTATTTTTATTTAAAGAGAAGTTATAAACTTAGCTAGATTGATAAAGGAATTTTGTAATGTGGTTTTATAATTCAATAGTCATTCCATCATAAGCAAACTTAACGGCAATACATTCTTTCTCTAAATTAAGATAGTCATCATATGATTTACCCCAATCTTCTTCCAAATGAGTGAATACGACATTTTGAATATTATATTTTGCTTTTATCTCTAAGACCTCTTCAAAAGAAAATAACTCTAAATTCAGTGGATTATTTTTAGTTAAATAAAAGTTATTTTTAAGGTTATTTCCAATGATAGTATTACCTATGATAAGATAATCAGCATCATTGAATAGTCTTGAATTAGGAAATGGTTTAACATCACATGGTGCATATATTAGTTTTTTACCATTTTGTTCAAAAACAAAGATTGTTACTGTACCTTCTTCATTAGCAGGAACTAATGTTATTTTGATGTCATTAATTACTATTCTTTTACTTACAGGCTTTCTTTTTATAAGATTTAAAGATTCATAATAATCTAAAATAGAACCGTATTTTGTACTTAAGGCATTAACATCATTTAATACATTAGGTAGAGCTAGTACATTTATTGGATTATCACATTTTTTATTAACAGATAAGTCAAGCCAATTAAGTCTTAATTGTTCAATAATTCTCATTCCTAAAGTATGATCTGGATCAAGATGGCTATAAGACAAATAATTTATTTCTTTTATATTACAGTGATTTAATGCATGACCAATATCTTCCGGAGTATCAATTAATAATTTTATATCATCTAAAAATAAGCTACATCCGCATCTAGCATATGGGTAACCTTTATCTCTAGCTTCATTACAAATCTTACAAGTACATAAAGGTCTAGGAATGCTTACACATCCTCCTGAACCTGTAATAATAAATTTCATAAAATACCTCCTTAATAATTATTTCTACCCTAACATATGTATAAAATACTTAATTTTGTAAAGTAAGTCATAACATAATATTTACCTTATTATAACACAAATAGAATAATATTCAAAAATATTATATAATATAAATTTATAAATGAAATTTATTAATAAAAATCAATAAAAGAGACACTAGATTTATCAAAAAATATGAATTTGTAAAAATCTATAATAAATAATGATGGTATAAAAGGTTGCAAAAATAAAGAAAAAGAGAAAAAATATACAAAGAAGCGATAAAAAGGTATATAATGGAATTGTGTTGAAGATTTTCAGTTAAAGGAGAAGCTTATGAAAAAGAAAGTAAAGCATAATATAAAAAAAACTTTTATATTGAGTATTGCTTTATTATTAGGGATGATTATAAATATTTTTGGAAATAACATTATCAATAGCCTATGTGAAGAAATAAAACTTGTAAAGATTAATACTAGTTGGCAATACTTAAAGAATGATAACAGTAAGGAAAGTATAAATTTACCAGTTGTAATAAGAGAAACTGAAAAAAAAGATAAAATAATTATTGAAAAGGATATTTCTACCATAGGGTATAATGATCCGACATTATTATTAAGAAGCGAACTACAGAGTATAGATATTTATATTAATGGAAAATGCAGTAGTAAAATAAGAAAAAGCAATAAGCAACTTTTTGGTAAAGAGAAGGAAAGCAGCTGGATTTTTGTTAGTCTTCCACATAATGAAAATAATATAAATATAAAGTTAGAATTTAGTTCAGAGTATCTTGATTATAATGGCAGAATAAATAGTATAATTTTAGGTGATAAAAGTAATGAAATAATATATATAGTATCTTCTAAGGTACATAAAATACTAGCAGCAATAGTTTTATTTTCCATAGGTATAATACTTATATCTATATATTTTGGATCAAAAAAGCATGATACTATGAATTATAAAAAGGTATTGTATTTATCGTTACTAAATTTTTGTACTTCTTGTTGGATATTGTTTTCCAGTGAAATTTTAGAATTATTTATCACTGATGTAGTGCCAAGAGGAGAGCTAAAGCTACTAAGCTTATTTTTCATTCCAGTGATATTTTTACTATTATTTAAAGAAAATTATAATAATCGATATATAAAGGTGTTAAATGTAATATTAAGTTTATTACTAATATATATAGTGACAAGTACATTATTACATGTTTTTAATGTGATGCATTATATAGAAGGTATCTTTATTTTCCATGGGTTATGTATACTTACCTTAATTATTGGCATGGTTATATGGATAAAAGATTATGAAAAAAATAAGAGGCATTGCTTTGAACCGTTATCCATAATATTATTATCAGTGGTAGGTTTTCTTGATATATTTATTTATTATAAATTAGGATTTCGTGAAGAAGGCTATTTTTTTGAATCAGCAGTTATTATTTATACAATAATATATTCATATAATTATGGAAAAAAAATAAAGGAATGTTATTATGTAGATGTTTCAAATGAAGAAAATATAAATTTTAAATATATAGACTCACTTACAGGATTATTTAATCGTATGGCTTTTGATGAAAGAATGTATGAAATAAATAGATCCTTAAAGAAATATGGAGGATATGTTATATTTGTTTTTAATTTAAATAATTTAAAAAAGGTAAATTTAACTTTAAGCCCTTTTAAAGGAAATGAATATATAAAAAATAATGTACAAGTATTATCAGATATATTTAAGGAATATGGACAACTATATAGAGTTGGTGCTGATGAATTTGTTTTAATAGGCAATAAAAATATGCCCATAAGCAAATGTGAAGAAATGCTCTCTTTATATGTTGAGAGGAATATGCCTGATGAAAAAATAGATTTGATAGGAATTTCATATGGGTATGCTATAGTTTTGAAAAACAGTAAAAGTATTTATGATGTATATAATAAGGCTGAAATAAATATGATTAAATTGAAAAAAAGGTTAAAGAGAAGTAATATAAGATAAGTAGTATAAAGTGTAATAATGGTTATTATTACACTTTATTTTTAATCTTTAAGAAAGTGATGGGATGTGGTTTTTAAATGAAAATAGTCCATACAGCTGATTGGCATATTGGAAAAATTGTCAATGAGTATTCAATGATAGAGGATCAAAAATATTATTTAGATAAATTAGTGGAATTATTAAGAGAACAGGAAATAGAGGCTCTGATTATTTCAGGGGATATATATGATAGATCAGTTCCACCAGCTGAAGCAGTAGAGCTTTTGGATACTATACTTAGCAAAATAATTTTAGAGCTAAAGATTCCTGTTTTAGCTATTGCAGGAAATCATGATAGTGCTGAAAGACTATCTTTTGGTAATAAGCTTTTAACTGATAAAGGATTATATATAGAAGGAAACTTTAGTGGTGAAGTTAAAAAGGTTACATTAAAAGATGAATTTGGTAATGTTAATTTTTACTTACTTCCTTATGTTGATCCTGCAAAGGTAAGGCTAATATATAAGGACAAAGAAATAAAAACTCATAATGATGCAATGAAGGCAATTATTAACCAAATAAATAAAACAATAAATTTAACTGAACGTAATATTTTAATAAGCCATGGATATTTTACTTTTTCAGCAGAAGATAAGGAAAATAGAGGTGGTTTAGAAATATGTGAATCTGAAAGACCATTATCCATTGGAGGAACAGATTTAATTGATGGAAATCTTTTAAATTCCTTTGATTATGTAGCACTGGGCCATCTTCACGGACCACAAAAGGTTGGAAGTGATAGAATTAGATATTCAGGTTCACTTTTAAAGTATTCAATATCTGAATATAAACAAAAAAAATCTATTCCTGTTGTGGAAATAAAAGCTGATAAAAAAGTAAATGTTCAATTAAAGGAAATTGAACCATTAAGAGATTTAAGGATAATTAGAGGTCCCATTGAAGAGTTGGTTAAAAGGGAAAATCATTTAGGAACTAATTTAGATGATTATATTTTTGCAGAATTAACTAATGATGGTGAGATATTGGATGGAATATCAAAGTTAAGGGCAGTTTTTCCTAATATAATGGGATTAAAAATGGTAAATTCATCATTAAATGAAGGTGGTAGCAAAACATCTGCCAGTGGTAATTTTAAAGAAAAAACATTAAATAAGCTATTTGATGAGTTTTATTTTAATATAAAGGGAAAAGAAATAGATGAAGTTAGAAAAAATGAAGTAATTAATATTTTAGAGGAAATTGAGGGGAAGGTGCAGTAGGTGAGACCCAAAAAACTTATAATTAATGCTTTTGGCCCATATGCAGGAAAAGAAGAATTGGATTTTTCTTTATTAAAGGAAAATAATATATTTGTTATATGTGGACCTACAGGAGCAGGAAAAACAACTATTTTTGATGCAATATCCTTTGCATTATTTGGAGAAGCCAGTGGTAAAAGTAGAAGTATAGATTCTTTAAAAAGTGATCATGCAGCAAAAAGTGAAGTTTCATATGTTACTTTAGAATTTTTAGTAAGAGATAAGGAATATAAAATTACTAGATATCCCACTCAAAAAGTAGAAAAAGTTAAAAAAAATGGAACTGTACAAGTGGTAGAAAAGAAGCATACTGTGGAATTATATTTGCCAGAGGAAAAAGTAATTACTAAAACCACTGAAGCAAAAGAAGAAATAGAAAAGATATTAGGACTAAATGCAGAGCAGTTTAAACAAATAGTTATGCTTCCACAGGGGGAATTCAGAAAATTATTAGAAGCTGAAAGTAAAGATAAAGAAAGTATTTTTAGAAATATTTTTAGAACTGAAAAATTCTTAAAATTTCAAGATAAATTAAAGGAAAAGCAATTAGTTTTAAAAAGAAAAATAGAAGCAGATAAGCAAAAAAGGGAAGCATATATAACAAAAATTGATTTTGCAGATAATGAAGCTCTTAAAAATTTAATAAAAGTTGAAAATAAAGATATTTTAGAAATAATAAAACTTTTACATCAATTATTAGATGAAGATAAAATTAAAGAGGAGAGTTTAAAAAAGATTATAGATTCTTCCAATAAAGAAATATTTAAAATTAAAGAAGATGAAGTTAAAGCAAAAGAAATTAATGAAAAATTTAATTTAAAAGATAAGATATCAAATGAATTAAATTTAATGGAAGAAAATAAAAAGGAAATAGAAGATAAAGAAGTAATTTTAGAGCAAGGTAGAAAAGCTTTAAACTTACTTCACTTAGAAAAATCAATTTTAGAAGCAAAAAAAGAAATTGAAGCAAGTAAGGTGGACATTAATAATACTGAAAAAGAAGTATCTTCATTACTGGAAAAGCTTAAGGAATGTACAGTTAATTATGAAAGATGTAAAGAAGAGGATAATAATAAAAATACACTTATAGAAGAAAGAAGTAAGTTAAAAGAGAAAAAAGAAAAGTATAATGTTTATAAAGAAAAAGAAAAGTTAGTTACTAATTTAGTTGTTGAAGTAGAAAAGCACAATAATTTAAAAAATTCAACTAAGGCTCAATTTGATAAAGTGTCAGATGAGATAGATAATTTAAGAAATAAAATCATTGAAATATCTAAAAAGGAAGTTGAAAGAGTTCAGTTAATAAAGTCCATTGATGATAAAAAAAGAAGTAAAGAGTATTTATTAGAAGTATATAAAGCCATAAAAAAATACTTTGAGTTAAAGGAAAAACATACTGTAATGTATGATAAATATATATCTGTTGAAAAAACATATATTTCAGCCAAAAACCAATATGAACAAAGTGAAATTTTATTTAGAAAAGGAATGGCTGGAATATTGGCTTTAAATCTTAATGAAGGAGAACCATGTCCAGTATGTGGCTCAGTTAATCATCCTAATAAAGCATCAATTAAAGGTGAAGTGCCAAGTGAAGAAAAGCTAGAACAACTTAAAAAGATAAGTGAAGAAGAAAAATCAGTACATGATGATGTTTTAAATAAATTAACTGTTATTAATAATGAAATTAAAAATCAATTGGATAGTATAGAAAATGATAAATTAGAAAAAATAAAAGACATTAATGGAATAGACATAAATGATATACAGTATAATGAAGAAAATTTAAAAATATTTAATGATAATATTATTGTTATTGGTAAAAGCTTAGCTAAAGAAATTGATGCTTTAAATGAAAAAATAAAGGAAATAGATAAAGTAATAGAAGGCAAAAATAATGATGAAAATTTTTTAAAAACATTAATGGAAAATCAACAATTACTAGATAAAAAATATAATGAGGAGCTTTTAAAATATCAAAATATACAAACTGAGCTGGAAAAGGAAAAAGCATTATTATTGGAAATTAAAGAAATACTTCCTAAAGATATTGAAAGTGAAAATCAGTTAGATAATGAGATAAAAATAATTGAAAATAAAATAGTTAAAGTTGAGAAAGATTTAAAAGATGCTTTAGATTTATTAACTAATATACAAAAAAGCGTAGCTGAAAAGAAGGAAGCATTACTTCAAAATAATAGGTCTTTGGAAAAATGGACTGATATTTATAATAATAAAAATAATGAATTTAATTTAGCTCTAAGTAAAAATGGTTTTGAAAGCTATGAAAAATACAGTGAAAGTAAAATAAATGAAGAAGAAATTAATATATTAGATAAAACAATTCAAAGTTATTATCAAAAATTACGTTCTAAAAATGATCAATTACAAATACTTTCCAGTGAATTAGAAGGAAAAACTATTATTAATGTTGATGAAATTCATAATAAATTAAAGGATAAAGAAAAAGAATTAAATGAATATAATATTGAAAATAAAAAGCTTTACTCAAGAATTAGTAATAATAAAGATACATTAAAATATATTGAAAAAATCACTGATAAAATTAAAGATGATGAAAATCATTATAATGTAATAGGTGAATTATCTGAATTGGCCAATGGTAATAATGTAGAAAGAATAACCTTTGAAAGATATGTATTAGCTGCATATTTTGATTAGAATGGCTACGCACACTCGTGACTTTAGTCGTGAGTTAGTAGCCTAAATAGTCAGCATATAGAGAAATTTATATGTAGAGATAGGTAAGACCTATCCAATACTACTTGAATTGCTGGAAATTCCTAAAGCTAACTAAACCACAACGTAAACATGAAATAAGGTTAAGCGTGAAGGTTACGAAAGTAGAAAAAATTAGTTAGATGGCATAAGGTTAAATCCTAAGTGCTTATACAATGGATAATCAGCAGGTAAGCTCCGAAAAGGAGAAACTTCAACGACTATCCCTCTTGAGGGGAGTACACTACAAGCTATTGGTAGTGGAAGTGGGTAGACCTAAACAGGTAATGCTGTAGGATAAGATATAGTCTGTGCTTAATAGAAATATTAAGAAGTTCATAAGAGAACTGCATAAAAAGTAGCGTTTTTATGTGAACGACAACCTCAAAAACGATTAAAGTTAAGAACTTACAGTTCTTATATATGTTATTTAAAAATATAATATTAATCCTTGAAAATACTTTCTTTAAATTCATGAATAAGTTAATGTTATTCAGGAGAGGATATATTTGGGTTTTTAGTTATTTTGTTATTATGCTATTAGAAAATACAAAATAACTGACCAAAATATATATTTATAATCTGAAAAGAAAGTTGAAGGGGTGAATGTAGTGGAAAAAGCTTATAAGTTTAGGATGTATCCAAACAAACAACAAGAAGAGTTAATTAATAAAACTTTTGGTTGTTGTAGGTTTATATATAATAGATATTTAGCTAAAAGAATTGAATTATATGAAAACAATAAAGAAACTTATTCATATAAGCAATGTAGCTCTGATTTAACTAATTTAAAGAAAGAATTGGTATGGCTAAAAGAGCCAGATAAGTTTTCACTACAAAATTCACTGAAAGATTTAGAAAGTGCATATAAAAAATTCTTTAAAGAAAAGATAGGTTTTCCTAAGTTTAAATCTAAAAAAACTAATAGGTTTTCATATAGAACTAATTTCACTAATGGAAATATAAGGTATTGTAGGGGGTATATTAAATTACCTAAGCTTGGTATGGTTAAAATTAGAGATAAACAAGTACCAAAAGGAAGAATACTTAATGCAACTATATCTAAAGAGCCTAGTGGAAAATATTATGTCTCACTATGTTGTACAGATGTAGAAATTAAGAAACTTGAAAATGCTAATAGTAATATTGGATTAGATTTAGGAATTAAAGAATTTTGTATTACAAGCAATGGTCAAACTATTGAAAATCCAAAGTATTTAAAGAAGTCATTAAATAAACTTGTTAAATTACAAAGAGAATTATCTCGAAAATCAAAAGGTAGTTCAAATAGAAATAAAGCAAGACTAAAAGTAGCAAGACTTCAAGAATATATATCTAATCAAAGAAATGATTTTTTACAAAAGTTATCTACTAAATTAATAAAAGAAAATGATATTATTTGTATTGAAGATTTACAAGTTAAGAATATGGTTAAAAATCATAAACTTGCGCAATCAATATCAGATGTATCATGGTCAGAATTTATAAAACAATTAGAATATAAGGCTAGTTGGTATGGTAGAAAAGTGATTAAAGTAGATAAATTCTTTGCAAGTTCACAGTTATGCAATAAGTGTGAATATAAAAATGAAGAAGTAAAAGATTTAAATATTAGAGAATGGATTTGTCCTAAATGTGGAACTAATCATAATAGAGATATAAATGCAGCGATAAATATATTAAATGAAGGATTAAGAAGGATTACTATATGAAATAGATAGCATATATAAGAACCGTAGGAACTACGGGGATAGCTTGGTTATGCTTAGTACATTGGTACTATCGACCAAGAACCTTGCGACTTTAGTCGTGGGAGGTTCAGGACATTATAAAGGCTGCCAATATAAGACTTTCTAAAATGACCAATGACAGATATACATTAAAAAGAAAAATAGAAAAAGGTAAAGGTAACAAGCAGTCAGGACTAGAGCTTGAAATAATAGATGCATATACAGGTAAAGAAAGACATGTTAGTACATTATCAGGTGGTGAAGGATTTAAAGCCTCTCTTGCATTGGCATTAGGTCTTGCAGATGTTATTCAAAGTTATGCAGGAGGAGTTCAAATTGAAACCATGTTTGTTGATGAAGGTTTTGGAACATTGGATCCAGAATCCTTAGATGCAGCCATTAATTCATTGATGGACTTAAGAGATTTAGGAAGATTAGTAGGAATAATTTCTCACGTTGAAGAGCTAAGGGAAAGAATAGATGCAAGGTTAGAAGTTACTCTTGGTAAAAGTGGAAGTCATGCAAAGTTTATTGTAAATAATTAAAGTGAAACTAGTAAAAAATTTTATTAAATAAGCTACTAAAAAATATGGGTAGCTTATTTATATTTATAATAAATAGCAGTATTGTATTATAAAAAGCCTTAATTTTACAAGTAATATTTATTAATCTTATGTATAATCACATTATAAAAATATAAATAGAAAAAAGCGGTATTTGTAATGTGGAGGAAATAAATATGGAAAGAAAATGGTGGCATAGTTCAGTGGTATATCAAATATATCCAAGAAGCTTTAATGATAGTAACGGTGACGGAATAGGTGATATTAATGGTATTAGAGAAAAATTAGATTATTTAAAGGAGCTTGGAATAGATGTAATTTGGCTTAGTCCAGTTTATAAATCTCCAAATGATGATAATGGATATGATATAAGTGATTATTGCGATATTATGGACGAGTTTGGAACAATGGATGATATGGAAAAACTTTTAAAGGAAGCCAATGAAAAAGGAATTAAAATTCTTATGGATTTAGTTGTTAACCATACTTCTGATGAGCATAAATGGTTTATTGAAGCAAAGAAATCTAAAGATAATAAATTTAGAGATTATTATATATGGAGAGATCCAGTAAATGGACATGAACCCAATAATTTAGGATCATGTTTTAGTGGTAGTGCATGGCAATATGATGAATCAACAGATCAATATTATTTACATTTATTTAGCAAGAAACAACCTGATTTAAATTGGGAAAATGAAAATGTTAGAAATGAAGTTTATAAGATGATGAATTTCTGGATTGATAAAGGAATTGGTGGATTTAGAATGGATGTTATTGACCTTATTGGCAAAGTTCCAGATGAAATGATAACAGGAAATGGACCTAAATTACATGATTATCTACAAGAAATGAATAAAGCTGCATTGGAAGGACATGATTTATTAACAGTAGGTGAAACATGGGGAGCCACTCCTGAAATTGCTAAACTTTATTCAAATCCAAAAAGAAAAGAATTAAGTATGGTATTTCAATTTGAACATATTGGATTAGATCAAATTGAAGGAAAAGAAAAATGGGATGTAAAACCATTAGATTTACTGGATTTAAAGAAAGTTTTATCTAAATGGCAAACAGAACTTGAAGGTGAAGGATGGAATAGTCTTTTCTGGAATAATCATGACTTACCGAGAATAGTATCAAGATGGGGAAATGATAGAGAATACAGAGTAGAAAGTGCAAAAATGCTTGCAACACTTCTTCATGGAATGAAGGGAACTCCTTATATTTATCAAGGAGAAGAACTTGGAATGACCAATGTAAGATTTGAAGATATTAATGAATATAATGATATTGAAACTTTAAATATGTATAAAGATAGAATATCTAAGGGGTATTCTCATGATGAAATAATGGCTTCTATTTATGCAAAGGGAAGAGATAATGCTAGAACTCCAATGCAATGGGATTCTACAGAAAATGCAGGATTTACTACAGGAAAGCCGTGGTTAAAAGTTAATAAAAATTATAAATTTATAAATGCTGAAGATTGCTTACAAGATAAAGATTCAATTTTTTATCATTATAAAAAGCTTATAGATATAAGAAAACATAATGATACCATAATTTATGGTGATTATAAATTATTATTGCCAGAATATAAAAATGTTTTTGCTTATAGTAGAGAACTAAATGGAGATAAAATAGTGGTGGTTTGTAATTTTTATAATAAGGAAATTAATTTAAACTTTAAAGAAGATTTTAATAATGTAGAAATATTATTAAGCAACTATAAAGATTCAAGTATTTTAATGAAAGATTTAAAGTTAAGACCATATGAAGCTATAATGTACAGAGTAAAATAGTTAAAGAAAAAAGTGTTGATAAATGGATAGTAAAACTGCCAGGTCAATTTTAATTTATATTGATCTGGCAGTTAAATTATTTCTCTTTTGAAAAAGATAATATTATCACAGTTAAAATTATACAAGTTGTTCCTATAAATTCAGCTATACCAAAATGAACATTTAACCATATAACAGATAAAATAGTGGCAGATAAAGGTTCTATACATCCTAATATGCTAGCTTCCGTTGGAACAAGGTACTTAAGACTTTCTAAATAACAGTAGAAAGCAATTAGTGTTCCAAAGATTACTATAAATGCAGATGAAATAATAGTTATAAATGATAATTCGCCAGAGAAGTCAAAAGGTGAATGTATAAAACTAAAAGCTAGTCCACCAATAACCATACCCCAGCCTACCACTGATATAGAGCTATATTTTTTTAGTAAATTAACAGGTTGTAAAGTATAAATTGCAGAACAAAATGCAGAGCAAATTCCCCAGAATAATGCTAAGTGGGAAAGTGATAAGCTATGGATATTTCCTCCTGTTATTATAAAGAAGGTACCAATTAAGGCTAAACCTATGGCAATTAATTGTTTAATATTAGGTAATTTTTTATTACGAATAATTAAATAACAAGTAATAATAACAGGTGATAAATATTGAAGAATAGTTGCAGTGGCAGCATTACCATGTTTAATGGCAGCAAAATATGTATATTGTACTCCAAGCATTCCTATGGCACCAAATAGTATAAGTTTTATGCTATCTTCTTTTGATTTCCATATATTTATTATGTTCTTGTCCTTTTTTATGTATCCATAAAGTAATAGTAAAAAACCAGATATTAATAACCTAACAACCACAAGCCATTCTGTATCAAAGCCTTTTTGTTGAAATAAAAATTGTGCTACGGTACCAGATATCCCCCATAACATTGTACCTACAATTACTAAAAGTATTCCTTTAGTTCTTGAATTTAAGTTCATATTATTCACTCCTTTAAATATTGTTATACTAACTTATTATAATATAGATATTTATTTATAGACATTAATATGAAATAATTTTAAAAATGTAATGGTTTATGAGCTATATGTGAAAATCTGACATTGAGTGAAAATGTATAGTATAGTATATTATTTGTGGAAATTTAAAAGATTTATTATTTAAAAATAGTAATTATTGTTTAAATATGTTATATGCTATTTTTACGGAGAGGGAATAATTTTGAATCGTAAAAAAATTTCTAGACTGATAGCTGGGGCACTTGCTACTAGTGTTGTTTTAAATAGTAGTCCTAGTGCTGTAGAAAGTGTAAATGCTATTACTAAAGATATTTATAATGAATTTTCAGAAGGACATGGATTAGAAGATGATTCTGATGAAAATTCAGATGATAGTGATGCTAATGAAAATACAACTGATAATTCTGGCACTAATTTACCAGAATTAAGTGGTGTTTCAATTGAGCAAATGCAAAGGGATTTTGAAGGTTTTTCAAATGGAAATGAAGTGAATTTATTATCAGATGGTGATGATAGTTCTACAAAAGTTACTATAGGACAAGGGGGAGCAAATTCAAGTCAAGATTCTACTTCAGTAACAAATAATTCTAAATTTATTTATTTATCTGATTTAGATTCAGATCAATGGAAACAAGTTGGAGATGCAGTTACAGTTAAGCAAGGTTATACAGCAAAGAAAGTAACAATTGATGTTAAAGATTATAAATACGTAAAGCTTGAGACGAAAAAAAATGGCTATAATTGGTGGGATTATTCTGTTTATGCAGATTTAAGACTGGTAGAAGATGGTTATGATACTGATAATGAAGTTGATTCTGCATATACTGGATTTAAAACATTAAAAGAGTATGATCAAGAAATATCTAAGCGTACAGTAGAAGATAATTATACAAATCATAAAATTCAGAAAATGATCAAGGTAAAGGTATGTGGTCTATTTCAGATAATATTTCTGGATGGGAAGGTTCATACTCAAGATGGTATGAAAATACAGGAATTGAACATAGATTATTATTAGAATGGGGACAAAAGGACTATAACGTATTAAATAGTGGAAATAATGTATCTTATATGTTATTAGCTCAAGATGCTTTAAATGATTACAATAATTACTTAGAATCTATGTACTATAATCTTATTGCTAATAGTTATGCGGCAGGAAGTGCTGAGCATGAAGAAGCACTAAATAAATCATTAGAGCATTATAGCAAGAATTTAGATTCAATTCATGGTTTATATAAATCTTATTGTGCTGATGCTAATACTACTGGTATTTCAAAACTTTAACTTGTTCCCTCATTTAACTGTTTTGGACAATATAACAATGGCACCTAAACTATTAAAAAAGAAGGATAAAAGGGAAGCGGAAAAGAAAGCTTGTGAATTATTAAAAAAAGTAGGATTAGAAGATAAAAAGAATCAATATCCTAATAGTTTATCAGGAGGGCAAAAGCAAAGAGTAGCTATTGCCAGAGCATTAGCCATGGAACCTAAAATATTATTATTTGATGAACCAACATCAGCTTTAGATCCTGAAATGGTTGGAGAAGTATTGAATGTAATGAAGGATTTAGCTAAAGAAGGAATGACAATGGTTATTGTTACTCATGAAATGGGATTTGCAAAAGAGGTTTCAGATAGGGTGATTTTCATGGATGGAGGATACATTGTAGAAGAAGGGACGCCTGAAGAAGTCTTTGCTAATACAAAAAGTGATAGATGTATAAACTTTTTAAGTGCTGTTATGTAAAAAAATAAATTTTCATGATAAGAATGGATAAATGAGCATAGTTTTTGGCTATGCTTCTTTTTAATATAAAAACTGTTTGGATTATTACAACAATTTCTGTATCCATTGGATTTACAGGAATGTTTATCTTATATAACATTGATAAAAAAGATAATAAGAAGATAAGAGAAAATATATAAAAAATACCTATTGCATTTGCAATAGGTATTTTGGTGCCGCCAGTGGGAATCGAACCCACACGGTTGCCCGCATGATTTTGAGTCATGTGCGTCTGCCAGTTCCGCCATGGCGGCTTGTAAAAATATTACTTAATCATATTATCATGAAGTTATTATAATGTCAACTAAACTATAATAAAAGTTACAGAAATGTAAATTGATTACCTAGTAGGAATTTTGATTATATTCTAATATAAAGGGAACAGATGTAAGAATATTGCAATATAATGTAGAGAAAACTAGTTTTAGGAGAATACTTAAAGAAGAATGGAATGGTTTAGTAGTTTAAGTCCAGTACTACAAGGGTTAACGGCAACTATATTTACTTGGGCTGTAACTGCCTTAGGAGCAGCACTTGTATTTTTCTTTAAAAATGTTGATAGAAAGATATTAAATTCAATGCTTGGATTTGGGGCAGGTGTAATGACAGCAGCAAGTTTTTGGTCATTGCTAAATCCAGCTATAGAATTATGTGGTGAGTTGGGCTATAGTCAGTTTATGTTACCAGCAATAGGTTTCTTTGCTGGTGGAGTATTTATAATTTTTGCAGATATGCTTATGGATAAATATTCATATGGAGTCATACCAGTAAATAATAATAGTTTAGAAACAAGTAAAAGTTATAAAAAAAGCATCTTACTTGTTTTAGCTGTAACATTGCATAATATACCAGAAGGATTAGCAGTAGGGGTAGCCTTTGGTGGAGTAGCAGCAGGAATACCTAGTGCATCTGTTGCAGCAGCTATGACTTTGGCATTAGGTATTGGACTTCAAAATTTTCCAGAAGGTGCAGCTGTATCTTTGCCATTAAGAAGAGAGGGATTATCAAGAGCCAAAAGTTTCTTTTATGGACAAGCATCTGGTATTGTAGAGCCTATTGCTGGAGTATTAGGCGTAATTGCATCTATAACTATTAGGAGTATGTTGCCATTCTTTTTAGCTTTTTCTGCAGGAGCAATGATTGCTGTAGTTGGAGCAGAATTATTACCAGAAGCATCAATAGAAAATAAAAAGCTTACTACTTTGGGATTGATTTTAGGATTTATTCTTATGATGGTTTTAGATGTGGCACTGGGGTAAATAAAAATGAAAAATGAAAAGTTAAAAATGAAGAATGAAAAATTAAAAATTAAAAATTTAGGAATAAACTCCTGACAGAGTTTAAGAGAATAATTGATAATGGAAAATGGAGAATTGATAATTATGGATAATTAGAAAAGGTATTGCTGAGGCAATACCTTTTTATTAAATAGTTATTATTTTTTTATGTTAAAGAAAGCATTTAATCCTCTGAATTCTGCCACATCTCCAAGCTCTTCAGAAATTCTGATAAGTTGATTGTATTTAGCAACTCTTTCAGATCTTGCAGGAGCACCAGTTTTTATTTGACCAGCATTTACAGCAACAACTAAATCGGCAATAGTTGTATCTTCTGTTTCACCAGATCTATGAGAAATAACAGCAGTGTATCCAGCTCTATTTGCCATTTCAATAGCATTTAAAGTTTCTGTTAAAGTTCCAATTTGATTTAGCTTTATAAGGATAGAATTAGCAACGCCTCTATCAATTCCTTCTTCTAATCTCTTAGTGTTAGTAACAAATAAGTCGTCACCTACTAATTGAACTTTTTTACCAATTCTTTCAGTAAGTAGCTTCCAACCTTCCCAGTCTTCTTCCGCCATACCATCTTCAATAGAGATAATTGGATATTTATTAACCCAGCTTTCTAAGAAATCAACCATTTCAGATGCTGTTAAAGTCTTACCTTCATGTTCTAAAACGTATTTTCCATCCTTGTAGTATTCTGATGAAGCAGCATCAATGGCAATAAACATGTCTTTACCAGGTTCATATCCTGCTTTAGTAATAGCTTCTAGTATTACTTCAATGGCTTCTTCATTTGATTTTAAATTTGGAGCAAATCCGCCTTCATCACCTACACCAGTTGAGTATCCTTTTTCATTTAAAGTTTTTTTCAATGAATGATATACTTCAGCACAAGCTTGGATTGCTGCATCAAATGAATTGAAGCCAGCAGGCATTACCATAAATTATTGTAAGTCCACAGAGTTATCTGCATGAGAGCCACCATTTATTATGTTCATCATAGGTACAGGAAGAACCTTAGCATTTACGCCTCCAACATATTGATATAGAGGTAACCCTAAGAAGTTAGCAGCAGCATTAGCAACAGCTAAAGAAACTCCTAGAATAGCATTTGCACCTAATTTGCCTTTATTATCAGTTCCATCAAGCTCCATAAGTTTTTTATCAATGGCAGTTTGATCAAATACATTATATCCAATTAATTCTTTGGCAATTATATCATTTACATTAGCAACAGCAGTTTTAACCCCTTTACCCATAAAGTAGTCTTTATTACCATCTCTTAATTCTACAGCTTCATAAATACCAGTTGAAGCTCCTGATGGTACTGCAGCTCTTCCCATACTACCATCTTCTAAGATAACTTCTACCTCTACTGTAGGGAAACATCTAGAATCAAGTATTTGTCTAGCAACGATATTAACTATTTGTACAATATTTTTCATAAAATCCTCCTAAAAACTCAAAAAACTTTAATAAATGAAAAATTAAATCATATATTAATGAAAATCATTTTCAATTAAAATAATTATATAATATAAAAATGCCGAAATCAATATTTTTTTGAAAAATTTATAAAAAAAGTCTTGTTGCTAACAACTTCATTTGTTATCATATTAAGAGTAGGATGAATTTAGCCCAAGTGGGCTTGAATTTGACCCGGTTAAGTACTTAGTCTACATATATAAAAATGAGACAAGCTATAACTAGTATTAATTAGGGAGGAATCAATATATGATGTATTCAAGAGAAGTTGAAGAAATGTGCGTTGTAAATAAAGGCGCTAATCATGCATGTGCTCCAATTCCAGTTGAAGGAAAATGGGTACAAGCTACACAAATATCAGATATTTCAGGGTTAACTCACGGAATAGGCTGGTGTGCACCTCAACAAGGAGCTTGTAAATTAACTTTAAATGTTAAAGGTGGAGTAATAGAAGAAGCATTAGTTGAAACAGTTGGATGTTCAGGTATGACTCACTCAGCTGCTATGGCTTCAGAAATATTACCAGGAAGAACTATATTAGAAGCTTTAAACACAGACTTAGTTTGTGATGCTATAAATACAGCAATGAGAGAATTATTCTTACAAATCGTTTACGGAAGAACTCAAACTGCTTTCTCTGAAGGTGGATTACCAATCGGAGCTGGTTTAGAAGACTTAGGTAAGGGATTAAGATCTCAAGTTGGTACTATGTACGGAACTATTGCTAAGGGACCAAGATACTTAGAAATGGCTGAAGGATACGTTACTAAAATCGCTTTAGATGAAGATAACGAAATAATCGGTTACAAATTCGTTCACCTTGGAAAGATGATGGAAATGATCGCTAAGGGAATGGATGCTAACGAAGCATTAGAAAAAGCTGCAGGACAATACGGAAGAGTTGCTGACGCTGTTAAATTAATCGATCCAAGACACGAATAATTGTAAGGAGGAATTTAATCATGGCATTATTTGAAAGTTATGAAAGAAGAATAGGACAAATCACTCCAGTATTAGAGCAATACGGAATGAAAACATTAGAAGATGCTAAAGCTGTTTGCGATGAAAAGGGAATTAACGTTTATGATATCGTTAAATCTACTCAACCAATAGCATTCGAAAACGCTATGTGGGCTTACACTTTAGGTGCTGCTATAGCTATAAAGAAAGGTTGCACAAAGGCTGCTGATGCTGCTGCTGCAATCGGTGAAGGATTACAAGCGTTCTGTATTCCAGGTTCTGTTGCTGACGACAGAAAAGTTGGTTTAGGACACGGAAACTTAGGAGCTATGCTTTTAAGAGAAGAAACTAAATGTTTCGCATTCTTAGCAGGACACGAATCATTCGCTGCTGCTGAAGGTGCAATCAAAATAGCTGAAAAAGCTAACAAAGTTAGAAAAGAACCATTAAGAGTTATCTTAAACGGTCTTGGAAAAGATGCTGCAAAGATCATTTCAAGAATCAATGGATTTACTTATGTTCAAACTAACTTCGATTTCTTCACAGGTAAATTAGAAATCGTTAATGAAAAACCATACTCAAACGGACCAAGAGCTGCTGTTAAATGCTACGGAGCTAACGACGTTAGAGAAGGTGTTGCTATAATGCATCATGAAGGTGTTGACGTATCAATCACTGGTAACTCAACTAACCCAACAAGATTCCAACACCCAGTTGCTGGAACATACAAGAAAGAATGTATCGAAGAAGGTAAGAAGTACTTCTCAGTTGCATCAGGTGGTGGTACTGGTAGAACTCTTCACCCAGATAACATGGCTGCAGGTCCAGCTTCTTACGGTATGACTGATACTATGGGAAGAATGCACTCAGATGCACAATTCGCTGGTTCTTCATCAGTTCCTGCTCACGTAGAAATGATGGGATTAATCGGTATGGGTAACAACCCAATGGTAGGAGCTACTGTTGCAGTTGCTGTTGCTATAGAAGAAGCTTCTAAATAAGCTTATTTTTAAGAAACAGAACTTAATAGGTTTATAATAGATAGTACACGTTTTTAGAGAAATCTAATTACGTGTGCTATTTTTTTATTTTTCACCAATAAAGTAAACGATTACAAGCGAATAGACTTAATCATCATAAAAAACACAAAAATTATTTACTTATTATTGAAAATATTGAAATAAATGTAAAAATAATTTATAATGAAAGCAATGTTATTTTTATAATAGTTAGTATAAATGGTAAAACACTGATGATGGAAAATAAATCAAATAAGCTTAAAGGTAGGAGGATTAATTAATGGAAAATATTAAGTACTATGATTTAACATTATCTCAAGATGTTATGTATTTTGCTTTAAAATATTCGCCAAAAAAAAGTGTAGTAAATATAGGAGCGGCTTTATGGATAGAAGAAGAAATTAATATTGATTTGTTAGAAAAGGCACTATATAAATCGATTTGGAGAATGGATGCATTAAGACTTAGATTAAAAAAGGTTGATGGCGTTATTAAGCAATATGTGTCTACAGAAGAGCCTAAAAAAGTAAAGGTAGTAGATTTTACCCATTTATCTAAAGAGCAAATTGATAAAAAGCTTACTGACTGGACAGGTACAGCATTTAAATATAAAGATTTAGAAATGTATGATATCACAATAATTAAAGCTAAAGATAACTTAATTGGTGTTTATGTAAAAGTAAATCATGTAGCAATGGATGCATGGGGACTAACTGTTTTTATAAGAGATGTTATGGATGTATATGCAGCTATGAGAGATAATAAAGAATTACCAAAACCACCAGCACCATTTATTCCATTACTTGAAGCAGATTTAGCATATAAAGATTCAAAAAGATTTAAGAAGGATGAAGAGTTTTGGAAGGAATATTTTAAAGAAACACCTAAGTATTCAACAGTAAATGAAAAATATATTGGTAAAAAATATAGACCTACTTCCTTAAGAGTTAAATCTAAATTAAAGGTGATAACTTTAGAAAGTGAAAAAGTAGAAAAAATAAATGAGTTTTGTAGGGAAAATAGGCTTTCCCCTCAAAGTGTATTTTTATTAGGAAGTCAATTATATTTGTATAAGTTAAATAATAGTGATGAAGCTTTAGTGCATAATGTTCTTGCAAGGAGAAGTGGGGCTGCAGCCAAGACAGCTGGTGGTATGCTAATTAATATATTAGAATTTGTTGTTAAGTGTCCATATGATTTATCTTTTGTTGATGCATGTAATAAGATAATGATAGATCAAGCTAAATTGTTTAGACATGGAGATTATCCTTATCAAAGAGTTGTAGATTTTATTCAAAAAAATGCTGGAATAAAGACAGGAAACTTTACTGATTTATCATTTACTTATCAAGCAGCTAAAGTTGGAAGTGAAAATATGTTTAAAGCTAAAGTACAAAACTACAGTAATGGAGTTTCAGGGATTTCTATATATTTAACTATTATGGACGCTTTAGGTACTGGTAATTTAGACTTTTTGTTTGAATATAATTTAGCGTTGGCAAGTGAAGAAATTGTAGATAAGCTTTATGATCAGATGATTAAGAGTATTGAGATAGGTATAGCCTCACCTAATAAGACCTTAAGAGAAATAATAAGTGAAATATAATTTTTAGTATTAGAGGAGGATTTAATATTGGTTGAAAGGAAGTATTATGATTTAACTCCATCACAAAAACTAATGTATTTTGCATTAAAATTCATACCTGAAAAAAACGTTGTTAATATTGGTACTGCAGTTTGGTTTCATGAGAATATTGATTGTGAATTATTAAAAGCTGCAGCTTATAAAGCTATATGGCGAATGGATGCCTTAAGGCTTAGACTTAAAAAGGTTAAAGGCCAAATAAAACAATATGTTTCAGAAGAAGAACCTAAAGAAATAAAAATTGAAGACTACTCAAATTATTCAAAGGATCATATAGATGAAATTTTAGAAAAATGGACAAGTACTCCGTTTAAATATAATGATAAAGAATTATATGATGTAAGTATTATTAAAGGACCGGAAAATGTAACTGGATTATATATAAAGGTAAATCATGTTGTTATGGATGCTTGGGGCTTAACTGTATATGCAAAAGATGTTATTAATATTTATTTAGCTATGAAAGAAGGAAAAGAACTACCGGAAGAACCAGCAAAATTTGTTCCATTGATTGAAAAAGATTTAGAGTATATGAATTCTAAAAGAATGCAAAAGGATTATGAGTTTATAAAGGAAAAATGGAAAACACCAGCAGTTTTTGCATCAGTGGAACCTAAATATGTAGGTAAAAGATATAGGCCTAATAATTTAAGCTTTAAAGGCAAACAGAAAGTAATGTCATTAGATAAGAGTATTGTAGCAAAAATAAATGAATATTGTAGAGAAAATAGAATATCTCAGCAAACATTATTTATTTTAGGAAGCCAGATATACTTTTATAAGCTAAATAATACTGATAAGTCAATGGTGAATTCTGTATTAGCAAGAAGATCCTCTATGGATAGGAAAAGAGCTGGAGGAATGATGGTAAATAACTTACAGTTAAAAGTAGAATGTCCATATGGATTATCCTTTAAAGAAGCATGTGAAAAGCTAACAAAAGAGCAGTTTGAATTATACAGGCATGGAGATTTTCCATATCAACTTGCACATGATTATGTATTAAAACAAGCAGGAATTAAATCAGGGCTTCTTACAGACTTTACGATAACTTACCAGCCAGCAAAGATATTTACAGACAATAGGATAAAAGCTAAAGTACAAAATTATTTTAATGGAAGTGCATCAATGAATTTATATCTAACAATAATGGATACTTTAGATTCAGGTGAATTAGATTTTATGTTCCAATATAAAGTTGCTGTAGTAAGTGATGAAATAGTTGATGAGCTATATAGAGTGATGATTAAAGCAGTAGAAATTGGAATTGAATCTTCTAATAAGACTATTGGTGAAATAATTGATGAGATTTATGCATAGGTTTTATTAATGTAGAATTTAATAAGATATTATGTGGTTGGTATAAAGGGGGATAAATAAAGTGATAGAGGTCTTTGGAGAATGCCTAGAAACCATTAGGGATATTATTAATAATTCTAGTAATAAGTATAAAGATAAAATTGCTATTAGAGAAAAGAAAAATAAGAAAATAGTAAGTTATACTTATGGACAGTTAAGAGATGATGTTTATGCTTTGGGGACAAAACTCATAGATATGGGGTTAAAAGATAAGCATATAGCTATTGTAGGTGAAAATAGCTATAACTGGATTGTTTCATATCTTGCAATTATAACAGGTGTTGGCGTAGCAGTTCCTCTTGATAAGGAGTTAGATTCAGAACAAATAAGTAAACTACTAGAAAAGGGTGATGCCTCAGCTGTATTATTTTCAAAGGGATTTTTATCTAGTATAGATGAAATCATTGAAAATAGTAAGTTAGAGTTTGCAGCATGCTTAAATGATACAGATAAGTATACAGATGTACAGACATTGATAAATGAAGGTAGACAATTAATAAATGAAGGTAGCACAGTATATGAAGACTCTATTGTAAATGTTAATGAGTTAAATGTTATTATGTTTACATCTGGAACAACTGGATTTAACAAAGGTGTAATGATAAGTCAGAATAATTTATTAGTCAATATTGAAGTGGCATGCAAAGCTTTTGGAATTTATCATAAAACTGTAGCAGTATTACCATTTCATCATATATATGAGAATGTTTGTGGCATGATAGCTCCAATAACAGTGGGAATGACTCTGTTTATTAATGATAGTTTAAAGTATTTATCTAAAGATTTAAAATTAGCACAGCCAGAATTGGAAATAATGGTACCGTTATTTTTAGAAACAATGGAAAAAAGCATACGAGCTCAGCTAAAAAGAATGAATCTTGAAAAGACTTTTGAAAATAGTATAAAGTTTAGTAACTTCTTATTGAAATTTGGTATAGATTTAAGAAGGCTATTATTTAGAAAAGTGCATGCTAACTTTGGTGGTAAATTAAAAGCAATTGTATGTGGAGGGGCAGCACTTAAGCCAGAACTTATAACTTTCTTTGGCGATATAGGAATAACTATTCACAATGGATATGGAATAACAGAATGTACTCCATTAATCAGTGTAAATTTAAATAAAAAAGGAGATCATTTTTCCGTAGGTAAAATATTCTCTAGTTGCCAAGTAAAAATTGATAATAAAAATGAAGAAGGTATTGGAGAAATATTAGTTAAGGGTCCAAATGTAATGATGGGTTATTACAAAGATGATGAAAGTAATGAAAAATCATTTACTAATGGATGGTTTAGAACAGGTGATTATGGAAGCATAGACGCTGATAAAAATCTTGTTATTTGTGGAAGAAAGAAAAATTTAATTGTTTTAAGTAACGGTAAAAATGTACACCCTGAAGAGTTAGAAGGATATATATATGAAATGATGCCGTATGTTAAAGAATCACTTGTTTATATAGATAAGAATAAAAAAGGCAGTGAAGTTATCAGCACATATGTATATTTAGATCAAGATTTTTCTTCAGGTAAAAGTTTAGAAGAGTTAGAGTCAATCTTAAAAGAAGACTTGAAAAAGGTAAATAAAAAATTGCCAAGCTTTAAAAAAATACAGCATATATATATAAAAGAAGAAGAGTTTGAAAAAAATAGTTCTAAAAAAATAATAAGACAAAAGTTCTTAGAGGAGGTAAGTCAAATTGGATAAGAAAGTAATAGAAATAATGGCAAATTATTTAGGGTTAAAGGAAGAAGAAATAACATCAGATATGGATTTAATGGATGATTTAAACATAAACTCATATGACATAATGAGTATCGTAGGTAAATTTGAGGATGAGTTTGATATCGAAATTCCAGATGAAGATATAAGAAATTTTAGAACAGTTAAAGATGTATTAAGCTACATCAATGAACAAAATTGATTCAATGTTTTATAGCTAAATGTAATGATATAAAATTACAAAGATATTATAGTAAGGAATTATTAAGATATTCAATAAAAAGCGTCTTTAAAGTAGAAATAGAGGATGAAGCTGTAATGAGAAATCAATATGGCAAACCCTCTTTTAAAAACAATGAGCATATAAAATTTAATATAAGCCATTGTGATGGACTTATTGCTTGTGCTGTAGGTTTGGAAGAAATAGGAGTAGATGTTGAAAATATTAGAAGCTTTGATGACTATGTAGTAAGAAGAGTGTGTAATAAGAAGGAAATAAATTCAATATATAACTCTGATGATAGTGAAAAAACTTTTTTCACATATTGGACTATGAAAGAAAGTTTAGGCAAGGCTTTAGGAGTAGGATTACACTATCCCATAAAGGAAAATGAGTTTATACAAAATGGTGATGAATATTTATGTAATTACAAAGGATTGAAAATTAAAAATTACCAAATAGATAATAAGTTTATTTTATCTATTTGTACAGATAAAAATGAAGAAATTATACTAAGGGGGGGTAATTTAGATGGAAGATAATTTTATAGAATTTAAGGATGTTTATAAAAGGTATCAAATGGGTGAAGTTACTATAGCTGCAGCCAATGGAGTTAACTTTCATGTTAAACCAGGAGAATTTGTAGTTATAGTAGGGCCTAGTGGTGCTGGAAAAAGTACAATTCTTAATATGTTAGGTGGTATTGACCAAAATGATGATGGGCAAATAATCATTGGTGGAAAAGATTTAAGTGCCATGAATAACAAAGAGCTTACTTTGTATAGACGTTATGATATAGGATTTGTATTTCAATTTTATAATCTAATACAAAACCTTACAGCTAAAGAAAATGTTGAAATAGCATCTCAAATTTGTAAAGAACCAATGGATGCAGAAGAAGCATTAAGAAGTGTAGGCCTTGAAGATCGTATGGATAATTTCCCTTCTCAATTATCAGGAGGGGAGCAACAACGTGTTGCCATTGCTCGTGCTTTAGCAAAAAGACCAAAACTTCTTCTATGTGATGAACCTACAGGAGCATTGGATTATCAGACAGGAAAGAACATCTTAAAGCTTTTACAGGAAACATGTAGAAAAGAAAATATGACTGTAGTACTAGTAACACATAATCAAGCTATTACGCCAATGGCTGATAGAGTTATAAGAGTTAAAAATAGTAAAGTAGAATCTATGGTTATTAATAAAAAATTAACCTCCATTGATGATATTGAATGGTAATGGAGGCGTAGTTTTATGACAAGTAGTTTAAAAAAGGTTTTTTTCAGACAAATAAAAGATACTAAAAGCAGATTTATTTCAATATTACTTATTGTAGCTTTAGGAGTAGGCTTTTTTGTCGGAGTTAAAGCTGCAAGTCCAAGTATGAAATATTCAGCTAATAAGTTTTTTCAATCAAATAATTTGATGGATTATAAGATTATGTCAGATTACGGTTTTCAAAATGATGATATTAAAGCTTTAGAAGCGCTTACAGGTGTTTCACAAGTAATGCCATCATATTCAGCAGATTTATTAGTTAATAATGAAGGTTCAAATAATGTTGTTAGAGTACAGGCTGTGCCGGAAGTCTCTGACGGTAAGCAACCTATTAATGAATTAAAGGTGGTAGAAGGAAGACTGCCACAAAAATCAGGCGAATGTGTAGTTGAAAGTAATTCAGATACATCAATTAAATATGAAATAGGAGATACCATAGAGCTTCTTTCTCCCAGTGATGATAAGAAAATAACTGATATAGTAAAGACTTCCTCATTTAAGATTGTAGGATTTGTTGAAAGCCCACAGTATATTGCCTTTGATAAGGGGATAACACAAGTTGGTGACGGATCAATTTTAAATTATATGATGATTTCTGCCAAAGATTTTGCATATAGTAGATATACAGAAGTATTTTTATGTGTGGATAAACCTAAAAAATACCAATCAAGCTTTGAAGAGGATTATAAATCATATATTGCAGACTATTCTTCAAAATTAGCAAGTCTTGGTGTAGAGAGAGTAGAAGTAAATAAAGAAGAAATAGTTACTAAGGCTAATGAAAAAATAGATTCAGCAAGAAAGGAAATTGATGCTCAAAAAGCAGATGCTCAAGCTGATTTAGATAATGGTAAGAAGCAAGTTGAAGAAGCAGAAGCTGCAATAGCTGAAAAGGAACAAGAAATTATTGATGGAGAAGCACAAATACAAGCAGCAGAACAACAGTTAGCAGATTCAGAAGCAAAAGTTGCTGATGGATGGAATCAACTAGCGGCTGGAGAAGCGCAGCTTAATGAAGGAATAAATGAATATAATGCTGGAGTAGAGCAATATAATGCAGCATATTCTGAATATATGGCACAAAGAGAAGTTGGAGAAGCGCAATTAAACCAAGCACAAGCTCAATTAGATACTTATGGACCATTGATTAATGGCTTACAAGAGATAATAGACAATGGAGGAGTTTTATCTTCAGTACTTCAATCTCAATTTGATTCTTATATAATTCAATATAATGATGCTGTTGCACAAGTTGAGGCAGGAAAACAGATGATAGCAGATGCTGACAATCAAATTGCCGCTGCCAAAGCACAACTAGATTCATCAGCGGCACAAATTCAGGCAGGTCAAAATGAAATTAATACTCAAAAAGCTAACTTGACTGCAGCAGAAAAGCAAATTGCAGATGGTAAAGCTCAGTTAGAGCAATCTAAGGCACAAATTGCAGATGGAAAAGTTCAACTTGAAAATGGAAAGAAACAATTAGAAGAGTCAAAGGCTCAATTAGAAGAAGGCCAAAAAGAATTTGATACTCAATTTGCTTTAGCTGAAGAAGAATTGAATCAAAAATTAAAAGAGATAGAAAATCTCTCTAATGGTAAATGGTATATATTTACTAGGGATGATAATCCAGGATATACATCATTTGCAGAAGATGCTACTCGTATTGATGGTATAGCTAGTGTGTTCCCATTATTCTTTTTCATAGTAGCAGCACTGGTATGTCTTACAACAATGACTAGAATGGTTGAGGAAGAAAGAACACAGATAGGTACATTTAAGGCATTGGGATATGAAAATAAGACTATAGCAGCTAAGTACTTTTTCTATGCATTTTTAGCAGCAATAACAGGAAGCATTTTAGGTGTAGTAGTTGGACTATTAATTTTACCTAAGACAATATTCCATTCTTATGATGCAATGTATAAATTACCTATATTTGCAGTTAAAATAAGTATACCAGTTATTATTATAGCAATTGTATGTGCTTTGCTTTGCACTTGTACAGTTGCATATATAGTAGCTTATAGAGAGTTAAAATTAAATCCTGCAACTTTAATGAGACCTAAAGCGCCAAAACAAGGAAAGCGTATATTATTAGAAAAGATACCATTTATATGGAATAAAATGAATTTTTCATCAAAGGTAACTACAAGAAATTTATTTAGATATAAAGCTAGATTTATAATGACTGTTTTAGGTGTTGCAGGATGTACTGCACTAATACTTGCAGCATATGGTTTAAAAGATTCTATATCTGTAGTTGTTCCAAAACAATATGGTGAAATATTTAATTATGACACTATGATGAATTTAAAGTATGAAGGTACATTAAATGAAAAGAAAAATCTTAAAGATGCCATTAATATAGATAAGCGCATTAAATCATCAATGATGATTAAACAAACATTAATGAATGGATCAAAGGCAAATGAAGATAAAGAAGTACAAGTAAGATTATTTGTACCAGAATCATTGGATAAATTTAAGGACTATGTGCATTTATTAGATAAGGATACTGAAGGCAATATTAAGCTTACAGATGATACTGTGGTAATAACAGAAAAGCTTGCAAAACTTTTAAATCTTTCTGTGGGAGACACTATTACTGTAGGAGATGATGCAGGAACAGCCGTTGATTTAAAAATATCTAGTATAGCAGAAAATTATGTATATAATTATGTATATATATCAGAAAAGATGTATGAAGAAAAATTTGGTGAGGAATTAAAGGTAAATACAGTTTTATTAAAGCTTACTGAAGATGGTAAAACCCATGAAGATGAAGTTGCTAAGGATTGGTTAAAGAAAAATGATATTTTAGTTGTTACTTCAACTTCATATGTAATTTCAAGTTTTGAAGATATAATATCAAGTTTAAATTCTGTAGTAGTATTGATGATAGTTTGTGCAGCAGCATTAGCATTTGTTGTTTTATATAATTTAACAAATATAAATGTAGCTGAAAGAATAAGAGAAATTGCTACAATAAAGGTATTAGGTTTTACTGAAAAAGAATCTGCTAACTATGTATATAGAGAAAATATAGTATTATCTATAATAGGTATTGCAGTAGGATTAGTGATGGGTATTTTCTTAAGTAACTATATAGTTTCTACCATTGAAATGGATATAGTTATGTTTGGAAGATCTATTCATGGTATAAGCTTTGTATATGCAGCAGCATTTACTTTAGTATTTACATTACTTGTTAATATATCTATGTATGGAAAACTTAATAATATAAGCATGGTTGAGTCTTTAAAATCAGTTGAATAATTTAAGAAAGCGGGGCAATTTAGCTCCGTTTTTTATTTTATGATATAATTTAAAAAAACAATTTATGAGGTGAAGTATGAATATACAGATATTTGGAACTAAGAAATGTAATGATACAAAAAAGGCAGAAAGATTTTTTAAGGAAAGAAGAATTAAGTTTCAATTTATAGATTTAAAAGAAAAAGCTTTAAGTAAGGGAGAATTGCAAAGTGTAAAAAAGGCACTATCACTAGAAAGCTTAATAAATAAAAACTCTAAAGATTATAAGAAGCTAAACTTAGATAAAATAAGAGGCGCAGAAACAAGAGAGGAAATTTTATTAAAGAATCCATCATTATACGTTACACCAATTGTAAGAAATGGTAAGGAAGCAACGGTAGGGTATGATATTGAAACATGGAAGAAATGGGAGTAGTTAAAATTAAGAATTAAAAATGAAAAATTAAGGATGAAATCTCTTATTGGAGTTTCATCCTTAATTTTTAAACTAATTTGCTGCTATTGATTTAATAGGTACATCATCTAAATATTCATCGCTAAATGAATTATAGATAGCATTAATACCTTTTTCAAAATCTTCATTTTCAATACCAATTAAAATATTGATTTCACTAGAACCTTGATCAATCATTCTCACATTTATATCTGCTTGTGATAAAGCATCAAATACTTTTGCAGCAACACCTTTTTTATTAGCCATTCCAGCACCAACAGTTGCAATAAGAGCCATATTAGGATGAACTACTACAGAATCAGGGTTACAAGAACGATTTATTTCATCTACAAGAATTTCAAGTTTATTCTTAAGTTCAGAATCTGATATAACCACGCATACTGAATCTATACCTGAAGGCATATTTTCAAAAGAAACATTATTTTGCTCAAGTACAGAAAGCACTTTTCTACAAAAGCCAAGTTCCGTATTCATCATAGCTTTTTCTATAGATATCACAGTAAAGTTTTTTCTACCAGCTATACCAGTAAGTGTTCTATTAGAAGAATTTTCACGAGAACTTACAATAAGTGTTCCACTATCTTCAGGATCATTGGTATTTTTTATATTTATAGGTATTCCTGCATTTCTTACAGGAAAAACAGCTTCTTCATGTAATACAGAAGCACCCATATATGATAATTCTCTAAGCTCTCTATATGTTATTTCCTTAATTTGCATGGGATTCTCCACGATTCTAGGATCTGCCATAAGAAATCCTGATACATCTGTCCAATTTTCATATAAATCAGCATTGATGCTGGCAGCAACTAGGGCACCAGTGACATCAGATCCTCCTCTTGAAAAAGTAACAATATTCCCTTCAGGATCAGAACCGTAAAAACCAGGAATAACAGCTTTTTCACATTTAGCCAAAGCATTTTTAAGTTTAAGTTCAGTTGCTTCACTATCTAAAGTACCATATCTATTAAATTGGATAACATCTTTAGCATCTATAAAGTCTATACCTAAATATTTGGCTAGTATTAAGCCATTTAAGTATTCCCCACGACTTGCCGCATAATCTTTAGAAGCCCCATTTTCTAAATCTTCTTTTACGATATTTAAATAATCCTGGATATTTAAATCTATATTTAATTCTTCAACTATGCTCTTATATCTTTCGCTAATAAGCTTAAATACATCATCTAGAGGTATACCTGATTGTATGTGGCCATGACAAAGATATAACACATCTGTAATTTTAAAATCTTTTGAATGTCTTTTGCCAGGTGCAGATGGAATGATAAATTTTCTAGCTTCATCTGCAAAAAATATATTTTTTACTTTCTTAAATTGATTGGCATCAGCTAAAGAGCTTCCACCAAATTTTGTTACAATTGTTTTCATATAAACAGCCCCCAATAAAATGATTATTTGTAATAATAATATAATCTTAGAAATATTTTACATAAACATCTGTTATTTTGCAAATATTTTTATTTACTTTTTACCTTACATAAGAAAAAAGTATTATTCAAAAATAAAAAGTTTAATAAAAGTATAAAAAAAATAATATTAGTATAAAAATAGGCTCGATATATTAGAAATTATTTAAAAAAAGTAACTTATTAATGTTATAGTGATAATTAATAGATTGTAATTTTTATAATAAATGTATATAATAGTAATGAGAAATTAGACAAGATTAACATTTTAGTTAATATAAAGGACATAACTTTATTGTTCTTTTAGAAAACAAAGGGGGGTATTATATGCATTATTCAAAAGAAGATATTTTAGCAATGGTAGAAGAAAATGGTGTTAAGTTTATAAGACTTCAATTTACAGATATATTAGGAACTCTTAAAAATGTGGCTATCACTGATAGACAACTTGAAAAAGCATTAAATAATCAATGTATGTTTGACGGATCATCAATTAATGGCTTTGTAAGGGTTGAAGAATCTGATATGTATTTAAGACCTGATTTAGATACATTTGTAATTTTTCCATGGAGACCACAGCAAGGAAAAGTTGCTAGACTTATTTGTGATGTATATATGCCAGATGGAACTCCATTTGAAGGTGATCCAAGATATATACTTAAAAAAGCAATAAATAAAGCAGAAGCTATGGGATACACAATGAATGTAGGACCAGAGTGTGAATTCTTCTTATTTGAAGTTGATAATGATGGAAATCCAACCTTAAAGACGAATGATAAAGGAAGTTATTTTGATTTAGGACCTATAGATTTAGGCGAAAATGCCAGAAGAGATATGACTCTTGCATTAGAGGATATGGGCTTTGAAATTGAGACTTCACATCATGAAGTAGCTGCAGGGCAAAATGAAATAGACTTTAAATATGCTGATGCATTAGTTACAGCAGATAATGTTACAACATTTAAATATGTAGTTAAATCCATTGCTCAAAGACATGGTTTATATGCAACTTTCATGCCAAAGCCATTACATGGAGTCAATGGATCAGGAATGCATGTAAATATCTCACTAATTAAAGATGGAAAGAATGCTTTTTATAATGAAGAGGATCAATTAGGTTTAAGTTCCGTGGCGTATAATTTCATAGCAGGTGTGCTTAAGCATATTAAAGAGATTTGTCCAATAACAAATCCTTTAGTAAATTCATATAAAAGATTGGTACCAGACTATGAAGCGCCAGTATACATTGCATGGTCAGCTAAAAACAGAAGTCCTCTTATAAGGGTTCCATCAGCCAGAGGAGAGGGCACTAGGATAGAATTTAGATCTCCAGATCCTAGTTCAAATCCATATCTTGTCTTAGCATGCCTTTTATTAGCTGGATTAGAGGGCATTAAAGATAATTTAGAACCACCTAAATGCATTGATAGAAATATTTTTAATCTAAGTAGAGAAGAAAGAAAGAGAGAAAATATAGAAAATCTACCTGAAAGCTTGCATGAAGCAATTGCATATATGCAAAAAAGTGATCTTGTAAAAGAAGCTTTAGGAAAGAACACCTTTGAATATTACATTAAGGCCAAGGAGGTTGAGTGGGATAATTATAGAACACAGGTACACCAATGGGAAATAAATAGTTATCTTTCAAAATACTAGGTCATAAAGGTGGGGTATGAAATGAATGATCAAAGGGGAGTAATTGTGGCACTTCAGAATTTAGATACAGCAGAAAAAATTGGCTCACTGATAGTTGAATCAGGATATAGAGTTTTAGCTACATGCAACTCAGGGCATGATCTCATCCGAAAATGTATGGCCATGGCCCCTGAAATTGTAATTATTAGCTATAAGCTAAATGATATGACAATTTTGGATGTATATAATACATTAGCTGATAATTGTAGTTTTTTAGCAATAGTAAATGAGACATATAGATCATTTGTACAAGAGCAAACAGATATATTTTGTATAACCAATCCTATTTCTAAGGGGATTTTAATAAGTTCTTTAGATTTAATATGCCAAAGTAATAAGAAAGTATCTAAATTGAAAGAAAAAGTAAATAAATTAGAAACTACCATGGAAGAACGAAAGATAATTGAAAGAGCTAAGGGAATTTTAATGGAGCGTGAAAACTTAACGGAAAGGGAAGCTTTTAGGATTATCCAAAAAAATAGTATGGATACAGGTAGTAAGATGATTGATGTTGCAGGCAATATTATCATTCAGTACTCTTTATAAATAAACTCAAATATTTGCGAGTAAAAGATATTACTCGCTATATTTACATATTTATTTTCAAAATAGTTGAAAAAAAGAAATTAAAAGTAAAAGGAGAGCAATATGAAGAAATTGGGGCTATATAATTCAAGTTTTGAACACGATGCTTGTGGAATAGGAGCAGTAGTAAATATAAAGGGTAAAAAATCCCATGACGTAATAGATAATTGTTTGGAGATATTAGAAAACTTGAAACATAGAGGCGGAATTGGTGTGGAAGAAAATACTGGGGATGGAGCCGGCATATTAATGCAGATTCCTCATGAATTTTTCCAAAAGAAGGCCTTAGATAATGGATTAGAATTACCTAAAAGCGGAGACTATGCAGTTGGAACTGTATTTTTACCAATGGAGAAGCAAAGAATGCTGGAAGCTAAACACTTCATTGAAGAAATGATGAAAGAAAATAGCTTTAATATTTTATTTTGGAGGGAAGTACCAGTATCAATTAATGGTATAGGTGAAACAGCATTAAAGGCTATGCCTAAAATTATGCAAGTATTTTTAAGAAAGCCTGAAGAGGTTTCGGCGGGAATGGACTTTGAAAGAAGCCTTTATATGCTTAGAAGAAAAATTGAAAAGAAATTAAATCATTTGGAAGGATTTTATATAGCATCATTATCATCAAGAACCATTGTATATAAAGGAATGCTTGTTTCTACACAAGTAAGGACATTCTTTGAAGATTTAAATGATGAAGATATGAAATCAGCAATAGCAATGGTTCATCCAAGATATTCTACTAATACTTTTCCAAGTTGGGAAAAGGCACATCCTAATAGAATGATTATTCATAATGGTGAAATTAATACTCTTAGAGGAAATGTTAATAAGATTTATGCTAGAGAGGGTTCTTTAACATCTGAAGTCTTTGGTGAAGAATTGAAGGAAGTTTTACCAATAATAAATAAAGAAGGCTCTGATTCAGCCACTTTAGATAATGTTCTTGAATTTATTTATATGGGTGGAAAAGATATAGTTAGGTCAATGTTAATGCTAGTACCAGAAGCTTGGGAAAGAGCAAAAAGAATAGATAAAGAAAAGAAAGCATTTTATAAGTATAACTCTACTATTATGGAACCTTGGGATGGGCCTGCATCAATTGTTTTTACAGATGGTGAAAAGGTAGGAGCAATTTTAGATAGAAATGGACTAAGACCTTCAAGATATTGTATAACAGATGATGGATTTTTCATATTATCATCAGAAACAGGTGCTTTAAATATTCCTGAGGAAAAAATAATCAAGAAAGATAGATTATCTCCAGGAAAGATATTACTAGTAGATACTGTTCAAGGTAAATTGATGGAAGATGATGAAGTAAAAAAATCTTATATAAAATCACAACCATATGAGAGATGGATAGATGAAAATTTAATAACTTTGAAATCTATAGAAGTGGACGAAAATATTTCTTTTATGGATGAAGAAGAAAGATTAAAATATCAAAAGATTTTTGGTTATGGATATGAGGATTTAAAAAGTAATATTTATGAAATGGCTCAAAATCAGCATGAAGCAATAGCTGCCATGGGAATTGATACACCTCTTGCAGTGTTATCATCACAAAGTCAGCCATTATTTAATTATTTCAAGCAGCTTTTTGCCCAAGTAACTAATCCTCCAATTGATGCCATAAGAGAAGAACTTATGACTTCTACTAATGTTTATTTAGGTAGTAAGGGAAGCATACTGGAAGATAAGCCAGAAAATTGCCATCAGATAGAAATAATGAATCCAATAATCAGTAATAAAGATCTATTAAAGATTAAATCTTTAGATAATAAAGGGTATAGGATTGAAACTATAGATATTGTCTTTAATAAGACAAAAGGTGAAAAGGCAATGGAAGAGGCATTAGATAATGTATGCCGTAAAGTGTATAACTTAGTAACTAACGGTGTAAATATAATTATCATCTCAGACAGGGCTGTTAATGAAGAAAGTGCACCAATACCTGCACTTTTAGCAGTATCAGCAGTAAATAGCTATTTGGTGAAAAAAGGTGTAAGAAGTTTAGCAGATATAATAGTAGAATCAGCAGAGCCAAGGGAAGTACATCATTTTGCTACTCTTTTAGGCTTTGGTGCAACAGCTGTAAATCCATATTTAGCATATGAAACTATCAAGGAGCTTGTTGATGAAAAAATTATAACTACTTCTTATGAAGAAGCTATTAATAATTATGATAAAGCAATTATAAAGGGTATAACTAAAATATTATCTAAGATGGGAATATCAACAATTAGGTCTTATCAAGGGGCACAGATATTTGAAGCAGTAGGAATAAATAATGATGTAGTAAATAAATATTTTCCTAATACCATAAGCCGTATTGGAGGTTTATCTATATATGATATAGAGAAAGAAGTTTTACTTAGACATGATAATGCTTTTGATATAAGGAAATCTTTATTAAATAGCAGTCTTGATAACTTTGGAAGAGATAAGCTACGAATGGAAGGAGAAAAGCATTTATATAATCCTGAAACAATCCACAAATTACAGGTGGCAGTGAGAAGTGGTGACTATAAATTATATAAGGAATATTCTAAAGCTATAGTTAAAGCACAAGAAGAAATAAATTTAAGGGGCTTATTGGATTTTAATTATTCTGAAACGCCAATTCCTCTTGCAGAGGTTGAAAGTGTTGATTCCATTTTTAAAAGATTTAAAAGTGGAGCAATGTCATATGGATCAATATCAAAAGAAGCTCATGAAACTTTAGCAATAGCTATGAATAGGCTAGGAGGAAGATCTAATACTGGAGAAGGTGGCGAAGATAAAGAAAGATGGATACGCCTTCAAAATGGGGACTCAAAAAGATCAGCTATAAAGCAAATTGCTTCAGGAAGATTTGGTGTAACATCTGAATATTTAGTAAATGCAGATGAAATTCAAATAAAAGTAGCTCAAGGAGCTAAACCAGGAGAAGGTGGACAGCTTCCATCTAAAAAGGTATATCCGTGGATTGCTAAAACTAGAAATTCTACTACAGGAGTGGGGCTTATATCACCACCACCACATCATGATATATATTCTATAGAAGATTTAGCACAGCTTATTTATGATTTAAAGAATGCTAATATTTATGCAGATGTATCAGTAAAGCTAGTTGCTGAAGGTGGAGTAGGTACTGTTGCTGCAGGAGTAGCAAAAGGAGGTGCTGATATTATATTAATTTCTGGTTATGATGGAGGTACTGGTGCAGCGCCTAAAACATCTATCCAAAATGCAGGAGTACCTTGGGAGTTAGGTTTGGCAGAAGCTCAGCAGACATTAGTTGCTAATAATTTAAGAAGTAGAGTAATGCTTGAAGCAGATGGAAAGCTTATGTCTGGAAGAGATGTAGCAATAGCAGCGTTACTTGGAGCAGAAGGCTTTGGATTTGCCACAGCTCCATTGGTAGCTTTAGGATGTGTCATGATGCGTGTATGTAATCAAGATACTTGTCCTGTAGGAATAGCCACTCAAAATGAGAAATTAAGAAAGAATTTCACTGGAAAACCAGAATATGTGGTTAATTTTATGAGATTTATTGCAGAAGAATTAAGAGAGTATATGGCAGCATTAGGTTTTAAAACTGTGGATGAAATGGTTGGTAGAGTAGATAAGCTAAAAGTTAAAGAACATATTTCAGGTTGGAAGGCTAGTAAGGTAGATTTATCTCTAATCTTGGAAAAATCACAGCTTGCTTTAGGTAATGGTATAAGATTTGAAAAAGATAAAAGCTATGACCACAAGCTAGATGAAGTAAAAGATAATGAAATATTAAAAGTGGTTAAACCATCCCTTGACTTAGGTGAAGATATAAGATTAGAAGTGAATGTAAAGAATACTGATAGAGCTTTTGGTACTATTTTAGGATCTGAAATTACCAGAAGTTACTCAAAAATTAAAGAAGATAGTGTATGGTTAAAATGTATAGGAACTGCTGGTCAAAGTTTTGGAGCATTTATACCTAAAGGACTTACCTTAGAAATTGAAGGTGACGTAAATGATTATTTAGGAAAAGGGCTTTCAGGAGGAAAGATAATTGCTTATCCAGCAAGGGATAGCAGATTTAAAGCAGAAGAAAATATTCTGGTAGGAAACGTAAGTCTTTATGGGGCTACTTCTGGTGAGGCGTATTTAAATGGTATTGCAGGAGAAAGATTTGCAGTAAGAAATTCAGGAGCTGAATCTGTAGTTGAAGGATGTGGAGCACATGGATGCGAATATATGACTGGAGGAAGAGTTATTATTCTAGGTGCTGTTGGTGAAAATTTTGCAGCTGGTATGAGTGGAGGAATAGCTTATGTATTTGATGAAGATGATTCATTAAATTCTAAGATCAATAGGGAAATGGTACTGGTAGAAGGTTTAGATGAAGAAGATAAAAAATTCGTTAAGGAAAAGGTAGGTAACCATTACAGATTAACAAAATCAGCTAGAGGCAAGATGATTAATGATGATTTTAATAATAATGTAGCTAAATTTAAGAAAGTAATACCTAAAGACTATAAAGAAGTAATGGAATTCGTCAGAGAAAAAGAAGTTGAAGGTTTAAATAGAGAAGAGGCACTTGCTTTTGCATTCAATGCTAAAGTAGGCATAAATTAGGGGGCTATCATGGGTAAAATAACTGGTTTTATGGATTATAAAAGAAAAGATTGCAAAAGAGAAGATTCATTAAGCAGGCTAAAGCATTGGAATGAATTTGACACTCCATTAAAAGAAGAGGAAAGAAAAGAACAAGCAGCTCGTTGCATGGATTGTGGGGTTCCGTTCTGCAGTTCAGGTATTCAGTTAAATGGAATGTATACTGGATGTCCTCTTCATAATTTAATTCCAGAGTGGAATCATTTAATATATTTAGGAAGATATGAGTTAGCGGCAAAAAGATTATTAAAGACTAGTAATTTTCCAGAGTTTACTTCAAGAGTATGTCCAGGTCTTTGCGAACAGGGGTGTACATGTGGATTAAATGGAAGAGCTGTTTCTGTAAAGGCAAATGAGAAATTTATTATTGAAAAAGCATTTGCAGAAGGACTTATAAAAGCTAACCCTCCTAAGATTAGAACTGGAAAGAAGGTTGCAGTGGTGGGTTCAGGACCAGCAGGATTGGCAGCAGCTGATATATTAAATAAATTAGGGCATGATGTAGTTGTTTATGAAAGGGAAGATAAGATAGGTGGATTACTTAGATATGGTATTCCTAATATGAAGCTTGAAAAAGAGATAATCGATAGAAGAGAATTACTTATGATAGAAGAAGGAATAACATTCGAGACTTGTTGTAATATAGGAAAGGATATGTCTTTTAGTACATTGGAAAAATCATATGATGCTGTAGTTGTAGCCACAGGAGCATCTAAGCCAAGAGATACAAATGCTAAAGGTAGAAATCTTAAAAATATATATTATGCAGTGGATTTTTTAAAGAATAATACAAAGAGAATTAAGGGATCAAAATTTAATTATGAAGATATTTCAGCTAAGGGAAAAAAGGTTGTGGTAATAGGTGGAGGAGATACTGGAACTGACTGTGTTGCCACAGCTTTAAGACAGGGATGTAAGGATGTACTTCAAATTGAAATAATGAATAAGCCACCAGAGAAAAGAGCAGATAATAATCCATGGCCAGAGTATGCTAAAGTATTAAAAACTGATTATGGACAGGAAGAATATATTGCTGAATTTGGACATGATCCAAGAATATATTGCACAACAGTAAAAGAATTTATAGGCAATGAAGAAGGAACTGTAAAAAGTATAGTTATAGTGAAGGTATGCTGGGAAAAAGATGAGGCAGGAAGGGTATATCCAAAAGAAATTCAAGGCTCAGAAGAAATAATAGAGGCAGATTTAGTACTTTTAGCCATGGGGTTTGTAGGTGTTGAAGACTATGTTGCAAAAGATCTTGCTGTGGATTTAGATAGAAGAGGCAATATTAAGGCAGAATATGAGAAATTTAATACATCAAGAGAAAAAGTATTTGTGGCAGGAGATGCAAGAAGAGGTCCTTCACTTGTAGTATGGGGAATAAATGAAGGAAGAAAAGCAGCATTTGCAGTAGATGATTATTTGATGAATAAATAAATTTTAATATTAATTTTAATTAAGGGTTCCCGTAGGAACCCTTAATTCTTAAATTTTTTTAAGAATTAAATTTTAATGAATTGTTGCAAATTTGTCACAAAAGCATAGTATAATTATAGTGAAATCATTTATAACTAAGTTATATAAATTAACGGGGAGAGATAAAGGGATGGAAAAATTTCTTGTTGATAGGATAGATAGGACTGTAGATAATTATAGACTAGCTAAAGAGTATTTAAAAAATGATGGTGATATACTAAATCACTTTGCATCATTGGTTTTTTCTCATTATGAAAAAGAAATACCAATAGATAGAATAAAGGAAATTAGAAAAGAAATTAAAGCAGCTACGCCAAGAATGTCGCCTTTTAGAGGTGATATATTATATATAATATCTTTGTTAATAGCTACAACAGATAAGGAGATACAACAAGAAATAATAGAAAATATGTTTAGTGCTATGGAAAAGCTTGAGGAAAATGGGTTTAGACCATGTAGTCATTTAGTACTTACAGCATATGTTATAGGAAGATATGGTAGTGCAAGGAAACAAGATGAGATAGTGTACAAGTTAAAGGAATCATATATTTTATTAAAAGAAAAGTATAACAATATTACTAATGAAGATGATTATTTACTATGTGCATTATGGAGTATTAATAATATAGAAATGAAAGTAGTAAATGATTTTATAGAAAATGTCTATGATCATGTGGCTGATTATAATGTAAGAACTAAAAATGGTGTTCAAGGATTATCTAATGCAATTATTTTAAATGGATCATCAGGACAGATGTATAGAAATATGGAATTTTTGCTACAATTACAAAAGAGAGATATAAAGATAGCCAATCAATTTTTACCTTTAGTAGGGGTGTTGTCCAATACAAATCCTAGAAGAACTGTAGATTTAGTTGAAGGAGTCATAGAAGATTTATGTGATAAGGAAGCTGAATATGAGTTTTATCTAGATAAAGGCTTTAGGACAATAATTGCAGTAGTAATAGTATCTTTTTGTACTATAAGTGATAAGAGGAGATATATAGATGAGCTTTTAGCCCATGGAGTAATATCTTTTATCAATAGCAAGAATAAAGGTATATTTGAAGAAGCTTTAAGCTAAGGTGATAACAATGCACAGAATAATTTTACATGTAGATATGGATGCCTTTTTTGCTTCAGTGGAACAGCTAGATAATCCACATCTTAAGGGGAAGCCTGTAATAGTAGGTGGAGTAAGTGAACGTGGAGTCGTTTCAACATGTTCATATGAGGCAAGAAAATTTGGAGTGAAATCTGCAATGCCAGTGTTTATGGCCCAGAGACTATGCCCAAAGGGATATTTTGTTAGAGTGAGGTATCATAGATATAAAGAAATATCCAATAAAATATTTGCTATTTTTAGGGAGGTGACACAGCTTGTGGAGCCTCTCTCTATTGATGAAGCATATTTAGATGTAACTAATAGCAGATTTACAAGTGGTATGGAAGCTGCAATATATATTAAAAATAGAGTTTTTAAGGAAATTGGTTTAACATTGTCCATAGGAATTTCTTATAATAAATTCCTAGCTAAGTTAGCTTCAGATTGGAATAAACCAAATGGCATAAAAGTCATAGAGAAGGATATGATACCAGAAATATTATTACCTCTATCTATATCTAAAATATATGGACTAGGAAAAAAATCGGTACAAAGATTGAACAATATGGGTATATATATTATTGAAGATTTATATCCATTAAATAAGGAGTTCTTTTTAGAATATCTAGGAAAAAATGGACTAGATATTTATGAGAGAATAAGAGGAATTGATAATAGGATTGTGGAAGTTAATAGAGATAGAAAATCTTATGGAAGAGAAACAACCTTAAAGTTTGATACTCATGAAATAGAGGAGCTAGAACCGTATATACAGGGGTTTTGCAAGGAACTTACAGTAACGTTAATAAGACAAAATATCTATATAAAGACCATAACAATAAAATATAAGACAATTGCCTTTGAGAACCATACAAGAAGCAGAACTTTAAATACATACACTAATAATTATGAGATAATCTATAAAACAGCTATGGATATTTTACAGGAAGAAGAACTAGAAAATTATATTAGATTAATAGGAGTTACATTATCAAGTATAAGAGAAGAAAATGTACAGCAGTTAACACTATTTTAATAATAAATGTATATACTAAAAGAAAAATAAAAAATAAACCTCTATTTATAAAAAAATTTACCTAAAAAAATTTTTTAAGAATATTAATATAGTATCAAGCTATGTAAGGAGGGGCTGCTTTAGAAAGCCTTAAGGCTTTTCAAGTAGAATAGTATATGAAAAGAGAGTTAACTCCAAATGAAATTAAATTTGATATATCAATTGATAAAAATATAGAAAAATCAAATAACGTACCAGAATATGAAGACGCTTTCGCTAAGATAAAAAGAGCGTTAAAAATAACAAAGGAAGGGTACAATTTATACCTAGTAGATTCATTTTCAAAAAATAAGCTTAAGGATTTAATTAATTTTATAGAAGATGAATATAAGGATTTAGATCCACCTAAAGACATATGTTATGTAACTTTGGAAGATGAAAATAAGCCTGAAGCTATTTTTGTTGCCAATGGCAAAGGGAAAAAACTAAAGGAGACAGTTAGCAATATAAAAAAGTCTTATTTAGATGTAATAAATGATTTTTATAGTGATTCCACCAATGATGAAAAAGATTTTTTAGTAGAAGAAGTGGAAAATAAGAGGAATGATTATCTTAATGAGCTTATTAAAATGGCTAAAGATGAAGGATTTGAAGTGAAAGCTACCAGTAAGGGTTTTGCTTTTTTACCCTTAAATAGCGCAGAAGAAACCATGACAGAAAAGGAATATGATAGTTTAGAAGATAACCACAAAGATATAATTGTAAGCAAGGCTGGAAATCTAAAAAAAAGAGCTGAAACTATTTTAGAAGAATTAAGAGATATAGAGTTAAAATCCATTAGGCGATTAAAAAAGCTTTATACAAAGTTCTTATCTAATAAAATGGAAGAAATTAAGGATGATGCCTTGCTTGAATTTATTACTGATGATGATTCTTATGAGTATCTTGAAAGGCTATTTACATGTATTGAACAAGATATAGTTGAGTGTTATACCATGAGCATTGAAGATGATGAAAATGAAATATACAGAATTTTAAATAAATATGATGTGAAAGTAATTGTTGATAATAGCAATAATTTTGCACCGCCTGTAATTTATGAGGAAGACCCTAATTTGAATAATCTCATAGGTACTGTAGAATATGAAAACCATAATGGTATGTATGTAACCAATATATCATTAATAAGTGCAGGAGCAATTTTAAAAGCTAATGAAGGCTGCCTTATTTTAAGACTTAATTCTTTAATAATGAATTCGCTTAGTTATTATTACCTTGAAAAGATACTATTATCAAATAAAGTAACTATAGATTCAAATAAGAGTCTTGTGGAATTTATAAATATAAATGGCTTAAAGCCAAAGCCTATTCCAATAAAAGTTAAAGTTATATTGATAGGTGATTATGATTCATATGATATATTGTATAATTCAGATGAAGATTTTAGGAAGTTATTCCCACTTAGAACGGAAATTCCAGATATAGTTGAAATAACTGAAGCATCAATTAATACTCTAAAAAATAGAATAAAGCAGAAGATGAAACAGGAGGAAATATCCAAAATAAATGATGATGCAGTTAGTGAGATAATAAAGTATTTATGTAGAAAGGCTAGTAGCAGAGAGAATATTTTAATGGAAGATTATACCCTAGATAAGCTTTTCCAACTTACAGAAATATATGTAAAGGAAAAAGGTGAATATGTTATTACCAGAGAAGATGTAATGAAGATTGCTTATGAAGAAGAATTTATTGAAAAAGAATTTATTAAGATGTATAAAAAGGGAAAAATACTTATTACATTAGCAGGTGAAAAAGTAGGTTCAGTTAATGGACTTGCAGTATTAGACACTGGTTATTATTCTTTTGGTAGGCCAATTCGGATAACTTGTGTGGCATATAAAGGTACTGGCCGTATTGTGGATATACAAAAGGAGAGCAATTTAAGTGGTAAGATTCATGAAAAATCCATAAGCATACTTCGAGGGCTATTAAGTAGTTTATTAAATGCTTATGAAAATATTCCAGTTGATTTTCATATAAGCTTTGAACAAACTTATGGTATAGTAGATGGAGATAGTGCATCAATAGCTGAAATAATTGCGTTATTATCAGCATTGTCTAAGTATAAGGTAAAACAAAATATAGCGGTAACAGGATCTGTAAATCAGTTTGGAGAAGTACAGGCCATTGGAGGCGTTAGTGAAAAAATAGAGGGATTCTATAAGGTGTGCAAGATTATGGATACCATAGAAAATAAGGGAGTTTTAATTCCTACTTCCAATAGAGATGAACTTATTATCTTGCCAGAAGTTGAAGAAGCTATAATTAATAATAAATTTCATATATATACAATGGAAAATTTAAATGATGCAATAGAAGTTTTAATGCTTGATGAAGGACAAACTTTAGAAATGTTTTATGAAGATATAAAGAAGGAGCTTAAAAAGTATAGCACTAAATAAAATAAGGATAGAACCTATATAAAAGCTAATTATTATAGTTTTAGTATAAGGTTCTATTTTTTATTGATGATTTACATTGACTACAAAATACAAAATATGTTAAATTAAACTTATGGTAAAAAAAGTAAATAAAGAGAAGGAGGATACTCTATTCGTTAGAGCAGTAAAATATGAATATAAAATTTTCAAATGTAGATGACTTTTTAATTGTTGAGCTCATTGGCGAGCTAGATCATCATAGCGCTGAAGAGGTAAGAGTTAAGATAGATGACAGAATTGATAGAGATAATATTAAGAAAGTTATATTAAATTTTAGAAATGTAACTTTTATGGATAGTTCAGGAATTGGTGTGGTTATAGGAAGATATAGAAAGCTTAAAAATAAAGATGGACATATATCAGTGGTAGAAGTAAATAAGAGAGTTGATAAAGTTTTTGCTTTATCAGGGTTATATAAGATAATTAAGCAGTATAAAAATGTCCAGGAAGCTATGGAAAGTATTTAATGGAGGGAAATATAATGTTAGATAATAAGATAAGTATAGAATTTCAAAGTTTATCACAAAATGAAGGTTTTGCCAGAGTTGCTGTATCTGCATTTATCGCACAGCTTGATCCAACAATAGATGAAATGGCAGATGTAAAGACAGCAGTATCAGAAGCTGTTACAAATTCTATAATTCATGGCTATGAAAATAAAAAAGATGGAATAATACGAATAGAAGCTTGTATTTCTGGAAATAATGTAACTATAAAGATAGTAGATTTTGGCAAAGGTATGACTGATGTTGAAAAGGCAATGGAACCATTATATACATCAAGACCAGATCTTGAAAGATCAGGTATGGGATTTACAGTTATGGAAACTTTTATGGATACCTTAGAAGTTACCAGTGAAGAGAGAAAAGGAACAACAGTTATAATGTCAAAAAAATTTAATTAAAATGGTTAGGGAAGGTAGTATGAATAGTAAAGGTTTAAAAAACGAATATAGTTATTCAAGTAATTCGGAACTCTTACCACTTGCGAAAGCAGGCGATATAGAAGCTATGAATAGATTAATAGAAATAAATCTTCCATTGGTATCATCAATAAGTAAGAAGTTTATTAATAGGGGATATGATTATGAAGATATATTTCAAATAGGATCCATTGGATTAGTAAAAGCAATAAAGAATTTTGATGTAAAATTTAATGTTAAGTTTTCCACATATGCTGTTCCCATGATTATGGGAGAAATAAAAAGATTTTTAAGAGATGATGGAATCATTAAAGTTAGCAGAAATGTCAAAAACCTTGCAAGAAAGATACACTTTGATAGGGAAGCGTTGTCTAAAGATTTAAATAGAGAACCTACCATTGAAGAACTTTCACAGTATTCAGGAGTGAATAAAGAGGATATAGTACTTGCCATGGAGTCGAGTGCTAATCTTCAGTATTTATACGATACTATTCACCAAGATGATGGTTCACCGGTGTTATTAATAGATAAGATTAGTGAAGATAGTATTGAAGACAGTAATATGGTAGATAGAATTGCATTAAAAGATGTACTTCAAAACCTAGATAGCAAATCAAGACAAATTATAATGCTTCGTTATTTCAAGGATAAAACACAGGTACAAGTGGCCAAGATGCTTGGAATAAGTCAGGTTCAAGTATCGAGAATTGAAAAGAAAGTGCTCTTGGAAATGAGGAAACAATTAGAAGAATTAGAGTAAACGAAAGAAGGATAAAAATGAATATGATGTATTAATTGGCAGTTATAACAGTTTTTATGTTGTAGCTGCTTTTTATTATTCAAAAATTTAAAGAAAATAATAAATATGAGAGAGTAATAAGTGATATATATATATAATTTAAGAATTGGGAATACTAAATTTAAATTAGTAAGGAGGGTAAATATGAGTAGAGTTTCTAAAAAAGAGGAAGCAATTAAAGCTAAATATGAAAAGCTAAGTCAAGAAGCCAAGCCAAAACCAAAATATATAAAAAATATCATAATGGCATTTCTTATTGGCGGGGCTATATGTACCATTGGGCAAGGAATTTTTGAACTATTAAAGTTTTTTGGCATTTCTGAATATGATGCAAAGATATGGCTTCCAATAATAATGGTTTTTTTAGGGGCATTATTAACGGGTATTGGTGTATATGATAAAATTGCTAATTTTGCAGGAGCAGGAACGGTAGTACCTATAACAGGATTTGCTAACGCTGTGGTATCACCAGCCATTGAATTTAAAAAAGAAGGATTTGTTTTTGGTGTAGCAGCAAAGATGTTTACCATAGCAGGACCAGTACTTGTATATGGTATTGGCTCATCTGTAATCATAGGTATAATTTATTATTTGCTACTTTATTATTCAATACTATAAGAGAAGGGAGTCTATGGAATGGGGAATGATTTGAAAAAAATAGGTAATCAGACTATTAAATTAAATAGTAAGCCTAAAATTATTTCAACTTATTCAATAGTTGGACCAAAAGAAGGGCAGGGACCATTAGGTCAATATTTTCATGAAGTCATAAGTGATGATACTTTAGGTAAAGATAGCTTTGAAAAAGCAGAGTCAGAAATGATGTATACAGCTATAAAGGGTGCAATTAATAGTGCAAATTTAAAAGAAGAGGATATTGATTATTTATTTGCAGGAGACTTATTAAATCAGATAACTTCATCAGGATATGCTGCCAGAGATTTAAATATACCTTTTTTTGGATTGTATGGAGCATGTTCAACTATGTCAGAATCTTTGAGTATGGCATCTTTATTCATAGATGGAGATTTTGCAAAGTATGTAGTAGCTACCACTTCATCTCACTTCAGTTCAGCTGAGAGACAATTTAGGTTTCCATTAGAATATGGTTCTCAAAGAGCGCCAACAGCTCAGTGGACTGTAACAGGATCAGGCGCTATGGTGCTTTCTAAAGAAGGAGATTTTCCTATGGTTACCTACATAACAACAGGTATAGTAAAAGATTATGGTGAAAAAGATGCTAATAATATGGGAGCTGCTATGGCTCCAGCAGCTGTGGATACATTATATAATCACTTTAAAGATACAGGCAGAACTCCAGATTATTACGATATAATAGCTACTGGGGATTTAGGTAAAGTAGGAAAAAAGATGACATTAGAGATGTTAAAGGAATATGGCTATGATTTATCAAAAAATTATGTTGATTGTGGAGATATAATTTTTGATAATGAAACCCAAAATACTTGCTCAGGTGGAAGTGGCTGTGGATGTTCAGCTGTAGTAATGTGTGGATATTTTTATAAGAGGCTTATGAAAAAAGAAATAAAGAAGCTGCTTTTAATTTCAACTGGAGCGCTTATGAGTCCTACTAGTACTTTACAAGGTGAAAGCATTCCAGGTATAGCTCATGCAGTAGCCATTGAGTATGAATAATATTTTAGAAGGGGAATATAAAAAATGGAATATGTTAGTGCATTTATAGTAGGTGGATTAATTTGTGTTGTTGGGCAGATATTAATGGATACAACCAAGCTAACTCCAGCTAGAATCCTAGTTATATTTGTTACAGTAGGTGCTGTACTTGGAGCTTTTGGCATATATGATAAATTAGTAGATATAGGAGGGGCAGGAGCTACAATACCTCTTCCAAGCTTTGGTAACAGTCTAGCTAAAGCAGCAATACAAGCAGTACAGGAAGATGGATTGTTAGGTGCTTTTACTGGTGGTATTAAAGGTGCTGCTGGTGGAATAACAGCAGCAATATTTTTTGGTTATCTAATGGCATGTTTATTTAATCCTAAGACAAAAGAATAGTTTAATAAAAAAATTAATATACTTTAAAAAAGAATTAAAACCGTTTATAATTATTGTTATAAACGGTTATTATTTTAAAAGGAGTGTAACATTTGAAACAATATTATCAGAAAAGCTGGACGAAGGTTGTGGAGCTTTTAGGAAGTAATGTATATAAAGGGTTAATTGAATATGATTGCATCTTGCGCAGAGAACGTTATGGTGACAATAAAGTAACTATTCCTAATAAAAAAAGTGTAAAGCGTTCATTATTGGATAAGGTATTTAGCTGGACTAGCCTCATATATTTAGCTGTAGTTATATTATTTATTATCAAGAAAAAGTACATATTCTTAAGTATAGAATTAGCTGTGTATATCTTAGGACTAGTACATACAGCTTGGTATAGCTGGAAGAATAAAAAGAATGTTGAGTTTTTAAGTAAATTAAATACAACTAATGTAATGGTTCTTAGAGAAGGTGTTGAGAGAATTGTAACAGCTGAAGAACTTGTTATAGGAGACATAGTGATATTTAAGGAAAATTCTTTTATTTCAGCAGATTTAAGAATAATATCTTCCCAGGACTTGAAAGTTGATGAAAGAAGTATAACCGGCGATAAGATACTTAAAGATAAATATGAAGCTATGATTGACCATAATGTAGCATCTTTAAGTGATATAAGTAATATACTGTATAGAGGTAGTATTATAAAAAGAGGTAGTGGTAGTGGAGTAGTTATAGCTACTGGAATGAATACACACTTAGGAAAGCTATTATCATCTTTAGACAGGTATGAATTAAAGAAAAATTCAGGGTTTAAAGAGTTGGATGGAATCATTGGCAAGATGAATACAATTTGCATATTGATTACTATTATCTTATCATTTATAATTCCAGGAAAATCAACTATAAGACAAGATGTGTTATTAGCATGTATATTTATATCAACAGCGTTGATATATCCTATTATTTATTATGTATATGATAAAATAATTATTAAAGAATTAGAAAGGGAAGAAATATATTTAAATAATATTTTTTCATTAAATGATATTGATACAGTTAAGGTGTTATTTATTGAAAAGAATGGCTCAATAACTGAAGATAAGGCACAAGTAGAAAAGCTATTTTGTGATGAAACTTCTTTTTCAATTAAAGATATAGATAAGAAAAATACTGATTTATTAAGACTTATTGATATTTCCTGTATAACTAGCAATATTTATAATGACACAAAAGATGAAGATGATATTTTAGGTGAAGCATATATAAAGTTTTGTGAAGAATATAATTTTGACAGAAGTAGAATTGTTAAAGAAAATAGATTTAAATTTAGAACAGAAGTTAATTCAACTAACAGCATAAGGACTACTGTAACTAAAAATGAAAGAGGATTTAGGGCAACGTCAAGAGGAAGTCTTGATAAGATAATTCCAAAGTGCAAAAGTATATTGATTAATGGAGTTGAACATCCATTGACAGAAGAAGAAATAAATAAGATAAAACTTGCAGATTTATGTTTTTCAAGAGAAGGCCTAATTACTGAAGCCATGGCTTATAGAAGATTTAACTATGAACCATCAAAAGAAGAAAATATAGAAAGTAATATGATTCTTGTAGGATTATTTGGACTTAAAAATTTTATAGTTGAAGGTGTTAAAGAAGATATAGAAAATCTTTTTGATGATGGAATACTACCATTGTTATTTTGTGAAGATAATAAGATAAGTGCAGAAATATTAGGAAGAAACATAGGACTTATATCATCATCTAAGGAGGTTACTTCTGGTGTGGAGTTAAGCCATATGTCTGAAGAAGAATTTTATAAAACAATATCAAAAGCAAGAATATTTTGTAGGCTTAAGCCAGATCAGAAGTTGAAGATTGTAAATGCCTTTTATAAGGATGGGTTTAAGGTTGCTGTGGAAGGTGAAACATTAGGTGATTTATCTATCATATCTATGTCTAATATAGGTATAGGAAAGGCAAAAGCACCTAATATATTAAAAAAGATATGTGATATATATACAGATAAGAGTTCCATTAAATCTTTATTAAAATTGAAGAAAAAAGGTAAAGAAGTAAAAAGAGCTATTGAAAATGCAAGTCTTATGTATATGCAATTTACTTTAGCACAGATATTTGCCATGTATGCCTATTATTTTATAGATGATAACATATTATTTAAAGATGGCACTATAGCTATATTAAATTTACTATCAATACCAATAATTCTATTGGAACTTAATAATACAATGAAAGAAAGGTTACCTAAAAGTAATGTGTTTATAAATATGCTTTCTTTTATTGTTTTATCAATTACGCCTATAATACCTATGGAAGAAAACACTGAGATTGTTGTATTTTTGGTACTAACGATAAATATGCTCATTAGCTTATATAATGGCTTTAGTAAAAAGATATTTGAAAATAAGAACATTATTTATACATTGCTATACATAATTATAGTTGCAATTGGAGTAGTTTTGATATATAAAGGAAGCAACTTTATTTTAAATATAACATCAGTATCAGTGATATTGATATTTATGATAATTCATTTATTAATGATTTGGTTTGTGAAAAAGTGGCAATAATTAATTTGAGGTGTTGTCATGATTAAAGAAAGTGATGTTTATTATAATAATCCTTTGTTTTACATATTCATGGTATTGGTATTAGCATCATTTACATATGAAATTTATTATTATAATAAGCTGGCAGCAATTCTTATTGCAGCTAGCTTATTTTTTTTAATAGCTTTTAATACTGAAAGGCATCTTAAAGTGTTTTTACTGATAATTTTTATAATTGCACTTATGAATAATGTTTTTTATTATAATTATATCCCAAAAGCTAACGAAGAAATCAGAGTAGTTTCACTAAAGTATAATAGGGGAATTGGAGAGATAAAGGGGAGAAAAGTAAATATAACTATAGATAGCTTAGAAGAAATTGTAGGTAGTAAAATTTATGCAAAAGGAAATTTTACTAGAAATCTTAATATTTCTAAAGGTATAATAGGGGATTTTACAATAATTAAATATGAAAAGGGAAAAAAGGATCTAACTTCATATTTATATAACTTAAGAAAGGATTTATATGATAAAATTCAAATCAAATTAGGGGAAAGAAAAGCAGGAATAATTTCCTCAGTGGCTTATGGATATGATGATAATATTGATAGTTATGATAGAGAAAAGATGAAGTACTATGGAATCTCTCATGCCATATGTGTTTCAGGATTACATATTACAATGGTATATTCTATTGCCCTGTTATTTGGATCTAATTTATTAGGAATGATTGTTTCTTTTTTTTATATGTTATTTTCAGGTGCTAAGGAAGCAGCTATAAGGTCATATATAATGATTGTTATATCTAACTTAGCCATAAAGTTTAAACGTCAGTATAATATGATGGCTGCCTTATCATTGGCTGGCATAGTGATATTAATAGTTAAGCCTTATTGTTTGTTTAGTATTGGATTTATATTATCTTTTGTAAACATTGTTGGAATTTATTTTTTTAATAAGAAGATTAATAGGGTATTTTATAAGATTCCTTCTAAAATAAGGCAAGTAGTTGCTATAACTCTATCAACACAAATTTTTATTTTACCAATAACCATGATGTATTTTAATGAATTTTGTGCTAATTCAATCATAGGGAATCTACTAATTATACCTTTTATTAATATTATAATAATATTAGGTAATTTACTAATATTATTTTTAAAGATTCCAATAGTTTTTAATTATATTTTATTTGTTAGTAAATATATTATAATTTTAATGGATAATATTATGAATTTTTTTGATAAAATCACAATTGATATATTTTATATTTATTATGGAGCTGCTTATTTTTATATTGCCATGCTCATAACATATTATTTTTATAAAAAGGGATATAAGCAATTTATATATTACCCAATTATAGTATTTATTTATGTGGTTATTATGGTGTATAGCCCTGTAGTTAATATTAAGTATTATAATGAAGGTGCAATGGTAATAAGTTTTAGGGGGAGAAGGGCACTTATTCAGTATAATGAAGGAGAGGACAATGATAAGCTAAAAAAGATAACCTTATGTGAAAAAACGTTAAATAATGATTTTAAAAAGTTTTTAATAAAAGATGGGGTTTATATAAAGAGAAGTGGAGAAAATTATATATTAAAGACAAAGAAAGAACAGTGTCTACTTAAGATTAATTATGATAAAATAAATTATAATTATGAAATAATTGATTTTACAAAAGGCGACATTGAAGATGTATGGATAGTAAAGGATATTATAATATCTAGAAGATAGGAGTGTAATAATTTATTGATTACTATAGATGGTTTTGAAAGCGAGTTAAAAAAAGGTGACATAGGTTCAGGATATGTTTTTTGCGGTTTAGATGAAGAACTTATAAAAGAAAATGTTAATGCTCTTGTAAAGAAGGTAGTACCTGATGAATTTATGAGTTTAAATTACGAAAGACTAGATGGCTTAACTACTACTTTTAATGATATAGAAAATGCATGTGAAACTATGCCTTTCTTTGGTGACAAAAAAGTTGTTGTTGTATATAGAGCTAACTTTTTAAAAGATAAAGCTGATAAAGAAGGAGCTAAAGTATACTCAGAAGTTTCTAAGTATGTAAAAAATCTTCCGCCTTATACTGTGCTAATAATGTATTATTTATTTAATGATAAAAGAGATACTCCTAAAAAAAATAAAAAACTAGGAACTCTTGATAAATATATTAAGGTAGTTCATTGTGATAAGCTTAAGAAGGATAAGTATTACAAAAAGATAGAAGATATATTTAAGGAAAAGGGAAAGAATATAGGAAAAATACAAGTAAGATATTTTGCTGAAAAGGTGCAAAATAATTTCGATATAATAAAAAGAGAAATAGATAAATTATGTGCTTATACATATGGTAGGGAAATTGAAAAAGAAGATATAGATAAGCTTATTGCCAATAAAAGTGAAGATGATGTTTTTGATTTAGTAGAGTATATTTCCAATAAGAAGGTTGATAAGGCCTTGGATTTGTTAGATGATTTATTATTTAAGGCAGATCAACATATTCTTATAATAACAACCATTGAAAATCATTTTAAAAGGTTATATGAAATTAAAATTTATATGAGCAAAGGAAAGAGAGCAGATTATTTTATGAGCAAGTATAGGCTACCACAATTTGTTTGTGAAAAGCTTATGAATCAAGCCAATAAATTTTCACTGAAGCAGTTAGGACAATTTATTAGAATATGCGTTGATACAGAAAATAAGTTAAAATCATCCTCAGGGGATAAATCTACAGAAATGGAGCTTATGCTATTTAAAACTTTCTTAGCTAAGTAAGATATAGAGAAAAAGTGTTTAAAGATGAAGATGTAATAGGTGGATATATTAAAGCCTAGTACATCTTTTTTATTTTAATTAAAGTTAAATCTTTTAAAAATATATGATCTATTTTTATTAGCAATAAATTATTGACAAATAAATCTAGATAATATAACATTTAATTGAGAATGAATATCATTAATAATTAGGAGGGTGGTAATATGAAAATAGTTTTTTGGTCAGGAACAGGAAATACAGAAAAGATGGCATCAGTTATTGCTGATGGAATAGTTAAAGGAGGTAAGGAAGCTGAGCTAATAAATGTATCAGAAGCTTCAAATGAAGTTTTTGACAATGAAGATGTAGTTATATTAGGATGTCCAGCTATGGGAGATGAAATCCTAGAGGAAAGTGAATTTGAACCTTTTGTTGAAAGTATAGCAGCAAAGATAAAAGGAAAAAAGGTGGCTTTATTTGGTTCATACGGATGGGGAGATGGACAGTGGATGAGAGATTTTGAAGATAGAATTACATCTTATGGAGGTCAGCTTATAAGTGATGGACTAATAGTTCAAAATGAACCTGAAGATAATTGTGAAGAATGTTTAGCATTTGGCATGGCTATAGCAAAGGCATAAGTTTTTTATGGAAAAGATACAATTTTACAAAAGTTTAAACAATTTAACAGAAAGAGAGTGCATTGAGAAATTTCTAATTTACAATGCCTCTCTGGTAATTTCAGGAGCCAAGCCATCAGCAACAATAACTTTAAAGAAAAGTGGAAATAATATATATGGAAAATGGATAAAATATGGAAGGGATTTTTTGGAGGATATAGAGTTAGAGCATATGGAGCTTAGGGAAGGTGAAGAATCGCTTATCATACTTGTTTATAATAAGGAAAATCTTAAGGAGCATATATTTAAAAGAGAAAATAAAGAGTTTTTATTAAATATAGGTTACGAACCTTCTGATGAAATTAATAAATATATAAACATGCTTAAGAATAGGTACAATAAATTTAAATGTCCTCATGAGTTAGGGGTCTTTTTAGGCTTTCCTATAGAAGATGTAAAAGATTTTATGAATTGTAGCAATAAAAAATGCTTAGGATGTGGTTATTGGCTTGTTTATAATGATATTGATAAGGCAAGAAGTATCTTTGAAAAATATGATAAAATCAAGTCATATACAACGAGAAATATTTTAAAAGGAAATTCCACGTATAAGATTGCTTATGACATAAAAAATACCTTTGGAAGCCTTAAGGAGCTAGATATCTAAAGTGAATATTATATAAAAATCGCCTTTGAATAAAAGGTGATTTTTTATATAAATAAATAGTCGGTGATTAAAAATCACCGACTCCTTATTGATTACGCCATAGCGTTTAATTTCGCAGCTAATCTTGACTTCTTTCTAGCAGCCATGTTCTTGTGAACAACACCTTTTTGAGCAGCCATGTCTAAAGACTTAGATGCTTTAACGAATGAAGTTTTAGCTTCTTCAGCGTTGTTAGCAGTTACTGCAGCTTCAAAGTTCTTTATAGCAGTTTTTAAAGCTGATTTTATCATTCTGTTTTGAGCAGTTTTAGTTTCAGTAACTTTGATTCTCTTCTTTGCTGATTTTATGTTTGCCATTCAATTCACCCCCTTAAATTTTTATAGGGCCTCTTGCAGTTTTTTGGGGAAATCTGCGTACGAGTTCATTTTCAACAAATCATATTATATCATTGAAAGTTTAGAAGTTCAAGTATGAAATTAAAAGTAATTTGGGAAAATAATTTTGTAAATGTGAAAAAAGGTAAAAATAGGAGGGAAAATAATGATAAGTATACGTACAGATTTAGCCATAGAAGCGAAGCAAGCATATACTGAAGAAAATAAGAGAGAACTTGACGGAGTTAAGGTAGATGAGGAAAATGAGGGCGATATAAAAGTAACTACAGTGACCATAGAAAGTGATGAAGCAGGTAAGGAGTTAGGAAAGCCTAAAGGTCATTATATCACTATAGATTTTCCGGAATTTACAAGCTATGATGGTGAATGTATGAATGAGTTATCTATGGTAGTAGGTAAAGTTCTTAAAAGGTTGGCAGATGTTACTAAAGATAAATTAGTGCTTATAGTTGGACTTGGAAATTGGAATGTTACTCCAGATGCTTTAGGTCCTAAAGTAGTAGAAAAAATAATGGTAACAAGACATATAAAGGAACTTATGCCAGATGCTTTAGAGGATTATGTAAGATCAGTATGTGCATTGGCACCAGGAGTACTGGGTATAACAGGAATTGAAACCGGTGAAATTGTTAAAGCAGTAGTGGAAAAAATTAAACCAGATTTGGTTATATGTATTGATGCTTTAGGATCAAGAAAGTTAGAACGTGTCAATAGAACTATTCAAATAGGCGATACAGGAATTTCTCCAGGAGCTGGTGTTGGAAATAATAGAATGCAAATTAATGAAAAGAGTTTAGGGGTAAAAGTATTAGCAGTAGGAGTGCCTACAGTTGTGGATGCTGCCACCATAGCTAATGACACCATAGATATGGTACTTGATGATCTTATAGGAAAAGTTGAAAGTGGAAAAGATTTTTATTCTATGTTACAAAAGGTGGATAAAAATGAAAAACAAATGCTTATAAGAGAAATATTAACACCATTTGTAGGAGAATTGATTGTAACACCAAAAGATATAGATACTATCATTGAATCACTTGCTAAGATAATAGCTGATGGAATAAATATAGCAGTACAGCCAGAAATGGAAATGGAAGAAATAAATAAATTTTTAAATTAAAATAATATAGATATTTACTAGTATCATTTGTAATAATTATGTCACTTAAACATATAAATGTATAAGTGAGGTGAGTTATGAATGAGTTATGTTTTTCATGGAGGTGAAAATAGAAGAGGGCGGAGCAGGATAAGCATTGATATAGTGGTTATTCTAATTATAGCTGTATTTTTTTGTATAAGATGTATAGTGGTATTAAATAATTATAGGGAAAGAGGCGCATATGCTTACGTTCAGTTATTGAATTTTTGTATGCCGGTGGTGGAGGAGTTAAATTATGATGCCAGTGATTATGCGGAAAACAATTTAAGTATAAAGAATGTTATTTTACAATCATTTGGGTTATCTAATTTAAGATTTCAGGATATTGTAAATAATGAATTGTCAGTATTTGCACAAATAAATGATAATATTACAGGAGCAGTAGCTAATAATGGTGGCATACAGCCTTATGAAATCAAATCAAATAGTGTTGCTATGATTACAGAAGAAGAAAAGGAAGCTATAGCCAAAGAAAGCCCAGCATATGATGAAAGCTTAAAGAAAACATTGGATGAAGCTAATCCAGAAGTACTTATTTATCATACACATACCCATGAAAGCTATTATGATGGTGGAAATGTAGATGAAGGATATAATTATAATACAGATAACAATGATTATAATGTGGTTGGCGTTGGAGATGTTCTTGCAAAGGAATTACAAGAGGGGTATGGCATAGCTGTAATCCATGACAAGACTATCCATGATACTTCATATAATGATTGCTATGGTAGATCTAATGAAACAGTAAGTTCTTATTTAAACCAGTATGGTGATTTTAAACTTATTATAGATCTACATAGAGATTCAAATAGTAATAGGCAGGCTGTTACAACAGAGATTAATGGTGAAACAGTTGCCAAGGTGATGTTTGTGGTAGCTGGAAACAGCAGAAATTATTCTAGCAATACTGAGCTTGATAATAAGCTCATAGAAATTATTAATAGATTATTCCCAAGTCTTCTTAGAAGCACTAATATTTTTGTTTATGATTCTGGTATAAATGCTTTCAATTTAAATTTAAGCAATAATATTATACTTTTAGAGGATGGCTCAATAGCAAATACTGCTACGGAAGCAAAGCTTTCAGCTAAATATATGGCAAGAGTAATTGCTGAATATATAAATGAAAATTAAAGGTAAGCAACGAGAATAAGTAGTTCACCAAGACATATAGATAAATAAGAGAGGTGAACTTATATTATGAAGGGAATTGCAAATAATAGAAAAGACCATCATGAAAGAAGTAAACTAAGTATAGATTTGGCTGTTATGCTAGCATTTTTTATTATCTTTTTTTTTAGATGTATAGCTGTAATGAACAGCTATAATGAGAGAGGCGGATACGCTTATGTAGAACTATTAAATTATTCTATGCCCATAGTTAAGGAGTCAGTATATGATAAAACTGACTATGCAGAAAACGATTTAAGCATAAAAAACATACTTATGAAAGCAGCAGGAATAGATAAATTAAACTCCATATCCATTGTTGCCGGTGAATTAAACATATTCTCTGAAGCAGATGATATGATATATAGAGGTTCAAAGCCAGTAAGAGAAATAGTGAGTAACACCAATAGCCATATTAATCCTTATGAAATAGATGATGGAAGTATATCTAAAGTAACTGAAGAGGAAATTAATAGTGGAGAGTCAGATGCTTATAACGAAGCGTTAAAAAAAACTTTAAATATTGCAAGTCCAGAGGTTTTGATATATCATACTCATGCCCATGAAGCTTTTAGTGAAGTAGGGGCAGCGGCTAATTTTAGAAGTGATAATGAGGAGTTAACAGTTGCAGCTGTAGGAGATGTACTGGCCAGTGAACTTGAAAATGGATATGGAATTGCCACAATCCATGATAAAACCCTTCATGACACTGAATATATAGGGTGTTATCTTAGATCCAAGGAAACAGTGCAAAGTTATTTAGATAAATATGGAGATTTTAAACTTATCATAGACTTGCATAGAGATTCATCTGAAAATAAAAATCTTATTGCTGCTAACTTAAATAATCAATCTTTAGCTAAATTTATGTTTGTTCTTGGTGAAAGTAGCCCTAGGCTTGAACAAAATCAAATTGTTGCTAATAATATGTTATCCATTAGTAGAAGGTTGTTTCCAAGCCTTGTGAGAGAGGAATACCAAGGAATATTTTTATATAATACAAGTTATGGAACATTTAATTTAGGTTTAAGCGATAATATGATTATTATTGAAGATGGTTCAGCAGGAAATACTGTGGAAGAAGCTAAGAATACAGCTAAATATATTGCTAGAATAATAGCTGAATATATAAATAATTCCAATTAATTTGAATAAAGAATTTAAAATATGTGCATCCTTTAAATGGTAAAAACGCTATAATTGCGTTAAAAACAATAAGGGGTGCATTTTTATGCTTAAGAAGGGGATAATTCCCACAATCCTTTTTATTATGGTTATGATAGGTTGTATTATCGTAAATATCAAAAATACAGAAGCATTATCTCCATTTGGTAATACCATTGATAATTATCAAATTGTTACAAAGGAATTTGGTGAAGATTTTTCAGAGTTTATAAAAGATAAGGCCAATATAAAAATATATCTTAATAAAGAAGAGGATACTGCACAAGTTCAAATTGGAAAAAATGAAATAAAGTTCACCAAAAATAATATATTTATAACAAAAATTAAATCCATAGGAAATTTTTTTATTAAGCAAATTTCTAAGATAGAGAATACTTTAGAAAAAATAACAGAAAATACAGAGGAGAATAAAAAAAGTAAAAGTAAAATTGACATAATTGTTGATGATTTCATAGAATGGTTTAAAGAACAAAATTAAAAATATAGATTAATTTGTTAATTAACCAAGAATCTTGACACTGACAGGATAATTTATGATATAATTTACTCTGATTTAATATAATGGGGGTGAAGAAGCTACTAATTTTGGTAGTTATTATATATGACAAGCAATAGACAATCAAAAATTAGAAATTTTTCAATTGTAGCACACATTGACCATGGTAAGTCAACATTAGCAGATAGATTATTAGAAAAGACAGGAACTCTTACTCAAAGAGAAATGGAAGAACAAGTTCTTGATAATATGGAACTTGAAAGAGAAAGAGGAATTACTATAAAATCTCAAGCTGCTAGACTTATCTATAAAAGAGAAAACGGAGAAGAGTATATCTTAAATCTAATAGATACTCCAGGACACGTAGACTTCACATATGAGGTTTCAAGAAGTTTAGCTGCTTGTGAAGGAGCAATATTAGTTGTAGATGCAGCACAAGGGATAGAAGCTCAGACATTAGCTAACTGCTATTTAGCATTAGATAATGATTTAGAAATAGCACCAGTAATAAATAAGATTGATTTACCATCAGCTAGACCTGATGAAATAAAGCAAGAAATTGAAGATGTTATTGGTATTGAAGCAGAAGATGCTCCAATGATTTCTGCTAAGACTGGATTAAACGTAGAAGATGTTTTAGAAACAATCGTAGAAAAGATTCCAGCACCAAATGGAGATGAAGATGCACCATTAAAGGCACTTATTTTCGATTCATACTATGACAGCTATAAAGGTGTTGTATGTTATGTAAGAATAATAGATGGTAAAGTTAAGCCAGGAACAAAAGTAAAGCTTATGGCAACAAATAAGGTTTATGACATAACTGAAGTAGGGGTATTTACGCCTAAATTAATGCCTATAAATGGATTAAGTGCAGGAGATGTTGGATATATAACAGCATCTATCAAAAATGTGGCAGATGCCAGAGTTGGTGATACAGTAACAGAAGCAGATCGTCCAACAGCAGAAGCACTTCCAGGATATAAAAAAGCTGTACCAATGGTTTATTCAGGTATATATCCAGTAGATGGTGCTAAGTATGATGAATTAAAGGAAGCATTAGAAAAGTTACAAATTAATGATGCTGCTTTAGATTTTGAACCTGAAACATCTATAGCATTAGGATTTGGATTTAGATGTGGATTCTTAGGTCTTCTTCATATGGAAATAATTCAAGAAAGAATTGAAAGAGAATTCAATTTAGATATTATTACAACAGCTCCATCAGTTGTTTACAAGGTTACTAAGACTAATGGAGAAACAATTGAACTTACTAACCCTACTAATCTTCCTGAACCAACAGAGATAGATTATATGGAAGAGCCAATTGTTAAGGCATCAATTATTGCCCCAACAGAGTATGTAGGAGCTATAATGGATTTATGCCAAGAAAGAAGAGGAGTTTATATAGATATGGAATATCTTGAAACAACAAGAGTTTCTATTAACTATGAAATTCCTTTAAATGAAATAGTATATGATTTCTTCGATACATTAAAGTCAAGAACAAGAGGATACGCTTCATTTGATTATGAATTTAAAGGATATACTACTACTGAACTTGTTAAGCTTGATATATTATTAAATGGAGATGTTGTTGATGCCTTATCAATGATAGTTCCTAAAGAAAGAGCTTACCATAAAGGTAGAGGAATTGCTGAAAAGCTAAAAGAAATAATTCCAAGACAAATGTTTGAAGTTCCAATACAAGCAGCAATTGGATCTAAAGTTATAGCTAGAGAAACTGTTAAAGCTATGAGAAAAGACGTTCTTGCTAAATGTTATGGTGGAGATATTTCAAGAAAGAAGAAACTTTTAGAAAAGCAAAAAGAAGGAAAGAAGAGAATGAGACAAGTGGGATCTGTAGAAGTACCACAAGAAGCATTCATGGCAGTACTAAAAGTAGACTAGTAAAAAAGCTGGAGATTTTAAAATCTCTAGCTTTTTTTTTAATGATGAATGATGAGTGATGAATGATGAATTAAGGAATAAACTCACAGAGTTTAGAAAAAATTAATAGTGTTCTGTAATTCATCATTGATAATTCACAATTCATCATTGGAACAAGTATATTATATAGAAAATTATTTTTATAGGTAGAAAAGCTTTATGCTGGAATTAAGTATTAGGGATGTAGGAATTAAAGGTAAGAAACTAAGGAATAAGGGGTTAGTAACTGGAACACTTAGAAGAAAAGATGGACAGATAATACCTATCTTTCTTTCAAGTAATCTATTAGAACAATATATTGTTATTACTGATTATTGCAAAGACTTAGATGTTAAATTTGAAAATGAAATAATACATGTGCATATAAAAGAAGCTCAAAGACATTTTACTAAGAATAATGTTATTAATATGGACTTTATAGAAATATAATAATATAAAGATTTAATTATTGAGTTTTGCATTATTTTGAAAAATTTATTTGCGGCAATGAAGAGCCATATCAAGAAAAGTTCCTTGGTATGGCTTTTTATGCTTATAATATATGATTGTTGCATCTTTTTTATAAAAATAGTAAAATTAGGTTGAAATATAAAGGAGAGATAAATATATGTTTAGACCAATTTAAAAACTTCATTAAGGAAAAATACCTATATTTTTTATAGGTTTATTTGTGCTACTGAAAATGGAGGGATTAAAATCGTACAAGGCATAACCGTATATTTAAATCAAAATAAATATATTAGTTGTGGCATAGACGTAAAAAAATTTGGTATTATATTAGCTCTTTCTCAAATAATATCTTTGATTACAGGGAAATCATATTACTTTAAAAGAATCTTAGGTGAAAGAAAATATATAAATATATTATATTTAATTATTTTAGTAGCAACGTTGATATTGTGGAGAACAACATCAGCAGTGGTAAGTGTTATTTCGGTAATGAGTATTTCACTAAGTGATGCATTGTTTGCACCAATAGTCATGGAGATAGAAAATAAGTCTGTAACCACCGGAGAGAGGGCAACGATTTTATCCATATATTCTGTAATAGGTAGTGTGGTTTCTGCAGCTATTAACCCGCTGATAGGATTAGTTGCTGATTATTCATTAGGAACTTCTTTTTTGCTTTGTAGTATGCTGTGTGTTATAGCTTTCATAGCAATGAATTGCTATTTAGTAAAGGAAGATAGCAAAATGAAGCTATGTAATGAAAAAAGGATATAAAAAAGCAGTATTAATTTAAAATAGTATAGTTTCATAAAGTAATATATAATAATAGCCATAGTGTAAGTGGCTATTATTTTTTTTACGCTTAGAAAATTATAAAATTTTTATCATATGGGATACTAATAAATTAGCCACTTCTTATATACGTCGTTACTAATGCGTTAAAAAGAAAATTATAGTGCTATAAAAATTTGGAGGAATAAGAATGAAGGAAACAAGTTTATATATACATATACCATTTTGCAAACAGAAGTGTTTTTATTGTGATTTTCCATCTTTTTCAGGAAAGGAGAAGTATAGGGAAGATTATATAGAAGCTTTATGTAAAGAGATATTAGATAAGTGTCAGAAATACAAAATAAAAAGTATATTTATTGGTGGAGGAACTCCTTCATATTTAGAAGTACATGAAATTAAAAAGCTCCTTGAAACAGTAAATAAGCTTCAGTTTGCAGATAATATGGAGTTTACCATGGAATGTAATCCAGGTACAGTTAATGAGGAAAAGCTTATTGCCATGAAGGATGGTGGAATAAATAGAATAAGCTTTGGTTTGCAGTCATGTAATAATGAGCTCCTTAAAGTAATAGGAAGAATACATACTTATGAAGAATTTGTAGAAAATTATAAATTAGCTAGGAAGCTAGGTTTTAATAATATAAACGTAGATCTTATGTATGGTCTGCCAAATTTGACAGTGGATTTATGGAAGGATACTCTTGCAAAGATATGTAGTTTAAAGCCAGAGCATATATCAGCATATAGCCTTATCATAGAAGAAGGTACTGCTTTTTATACATTGCATATGAAGGATAAATTAAATCTACCATCTGAAGAAGAGGAAAGAGAGATGGATAAGCTAACAAAAGATGTACTTGGTAGTGGTGGTTATCATCAGTATGAAATATCTAACTATAGTTTAGAAGGAAGAGAATGTGAACATAATAAAGTTTATTGGAAACTTAAAGAATATATAGGAGTAGGTTCGTCATCTAGTTCATATATAGATGGATTCAGAATTGTTAATGATTCAAATGTAAAAAATTATATAGAAAAAATGCAAAATAATGAAAGTGTTGAAGTTGATAGATATAAAAACACCATTAAAGATGAAATGGAAGAATATATGTTTATGGGATTAAGACTTAATGAAGGTGTAAGTAAAATGGAATTTAAGCAAAAGTTTAACACTAATATAGACAGTATATATGGAAATGTAATAGAGAAAAATATTAAAAGAGGACTTCTTCAAATGAAAGATGATAAATTATCTCTTACAGTAAAAGGAATAAGTTTAGCAAATGAGGCTATGTCAGACTTTATATTGGAAAAATAGATTGAGTAGAAAACGAGAGTAATTTAAAGAAAAATAGAGAAAAGTTGTATTATTTTAAATGAAAAAATAATACATAACAAAATATGAGAAAATATAAAATTGACAAAAAAAGCGAATAAGAATATATTGATATTGTAGTCATTAGCACTCGAGGTTAGTGAGTGCTAACAATAGGGGTGATGAGATTGTCTATTGATGATAGAAAAATTAAAATACTCCAAGCCATTATAAACGACTATATTGTGACAGGTGAACCTGTTGGATCAAGAACAATAGCTAAAAAATACGATTTAGGTATAGGATCTGCCACTATTAGGAATGAAATGGCCGACTTAGAGGAGATGGGATATTTAGAGCAGCCTCATACATCTGCAGGCAGAATCCCTTCTAGCAAAGGCTATAGATTATATGTAGATCAATTGATGCAGAGGGAGCAGCTTACAAGAGAAGAAGAGCTTAGAATTAAGGAATATATTATTAATTCAGCTATGTATGAAGTTGATAAGGTATTAAAAGAAGCATGTGTGTTATTATCAGAGTTAACTAATTTAACATGTATAGTGGAAACTCCTTCCATGAAAAGAAGCAGGATAGTATCGATACAGCTTATAGGTATCGATAAGTCCAATATAGTAGCTGTAATAGTTACAGATAGTGGAGTTATAAAAAATCATAGAATAAGGGTATCACATATGCCTATGGAAAATGAATTAAATAGAATCAACGAAGTTCTTAATATTAAGTTGAAGAATCTTACAATAGATGCAATAAATCTACAGATTATTAATGAAATAAAGGAAGAACTTAAAGGGTTTGATGATTTATTTAATGCAATACTTCCAGCTCTATATAAGAGTTTAAATGAAAGTACAAAATCAGATTTATTAGTTGAAGGAACTACAAATCTTTTCAATTATGCAGAATATAACGATATTGAAAAAGTTAAAGATATGCTTCAGCTTATAAGTAATAAAGATTGTGTCATTGAATTGCTAGAGCCAAGTGGTGATATTACCATAAAGATTGGAGATGAAAATTATATTCCCGAAGCCAAAGATTGTTCTGTTATAACAGCAGAATATTGTTTAGGTGGAAGACCAATTGGTAATATAGGTTTAATTGGACCACAGAGAATTAATTATTCTAAAGTAATTTCAATAATGGCTCAAGTAATAAAAGAATTAAATAAAAGTTTAAGAAATCAGAGTCTTGAGTAATGCGAGAAGAGGTGTATTGAATGGAAGAAAATAGAGATTTAAATGAAGAAATCATTGATGAAACAGAAGGTAGAGCAGAAAGTGCTGAAGAAGTTACTGAAGAAGTTAATGAAGCTGAAAACAATGAAGAAAATGATTTAGCTTTAGTTAAAAAGTTAAAAGAAGAAAATGATAAACTTTCAAAAGAAGTTGAAGCATTTAAAGATAGATTGTTAAGAATTACAGCTGAATATGAAAACTTCAGAAAGAGAACTGCCAAGGAAAAAGAAGGAATATATGCAGATGCATGTGTAGATGTATTAAAAGAAGTTATTCCAACAGTAGATAATCTTGAAAGAGCTTTAGCAGTTGATGGAAGCGTTGAAGATTTGAAAAAAGGAATTGAGATGACTATTAAGGGATTCCAAACTTCACTTGAAAAACTTGGTGTTGAAGAAATAAGTGTTGAAGAGGGATTTGATCCTAATATGCATCAAGCAGTAATGCATATTCAAGATGAGAACTATGATAAAAATGTTGTTGCTGAAGTATTCTTAAAAGGATACAAAAAAGGTGACAAAGTAATAAGATATTCAATGGTAAAAGTAGCAAATTAGTTTAAATTTAATAGATAGAAATTTAGGAGGAAAATAATTATGGGAAAAATTATAGGTATTGACTTAGGTACAACAAATTCATGTGTAGCAGTTATGGAAGGTGGAGAACCAGTTGTAATTACTAACTCAGAAGGAGCTAGAACTACTCCATCAGTAGTTTCATTCCAAGCTAACGGAGAAAGATTAGTAGGTCAAGTTGCTAAAAGACAAGCAATTACTAATCCAGATCATACAATAATATCAATAAAGAGAGAAATGGGTACAGATCATAAAACTCATATAGATGATAAAGTATATTCACCACAAGAAATATCAGCTATGATTCTTCAAAAAATTAAAGCTGATGCAGAAGCTTATTTAGGTGAGCCAGTAACTCAAGCAGTTATTACAGTTCCAGCTTACTTCAATGATGCTGAAAGACAAGCAACTAAAGATGCTGGTAGAATAGCAGGATTAGAAGTATTAAGAATAATAAACGAACCAACAGCAGCTTCACTTGCTTATGGATTAGATAAAACAGAACACAGTGAAAAGATATTTGTATATGACTTAGGTGGTGGTACATTCGACGTATCTATCCTAGAACTTGGTGATGGTGTATTTGAAGTATTATCAACAAATGGAGATACTAAGCTTGGTGGAGATGACTTTGATAAGAAAATCATGGATTATATAGCTGAAACTTTTAAAGCTGAAAATGGTATTGATTTAAGAAATGATAAAATGGCTCTTCAAAGATTAAAAGAAGCGGCTGAAAAGGCTAAGAAAGAGTTATCATCAACAATGACAACTAACGTAAACTTACCTTTCATAACAGCTACTGCTGAAGGTCCAAAACACTTAACAATAGATATAACTAGAGCTAAATTTGATGAGTTAACTGCTCATTTAGTAGAAAAAACTATGGAACCAACAAGAAGAGCATTACAAGATGCTGGTCTTTCTACATCTGATATAGATGATGTATTATTAGTTGGTGGATCAACAAGAATACCAGCTGTTCAAGAAGCTGTTAAGAAGTTTATAGGAAAAGAACCACACAAAGGTATAAACCCAGATGAATGTGTTGCTGCTGGTGCTGCTATACAAGCTGGTGTTTTAACTGGTGAAGTTAACGACTTATTATTATTAGATGTTACTCCATTATCTTTAGGTATAGAAACTATGGGTAACGTAATGACTAAGATAATAGAAAGAAATACAACAATACCAACTAAGAAATCACAAGTATTCTCAACTGCTGCAGATAACCAAACTGCTGTTGATATACATGTACTTCAAGGTGAAAGAAGTATGTCTTATGACAATACAACTTTAGGTAGATTCCAATTAACTGATATACCACCAGCACCAAGAGGAATACCTCAAATAGAAGTTACTTTCGATATAGATGCTAACGGTATAGTTCATGTTACTGCTAAAGATTTAGGAACTGGAAAAGAACAAAAAGTTACTATAACTTCAGGAACTAACTTAAGTGAAGAAGAAATAGAAAGAAAAGTAAAAGAAGCTGAAATGAATGCAGAAGCTGATAAACAAAAGAAAGATAGAATAGAAGCATTAAATCAAGCTGATTCTACTATATACCAAACAGAAAAAACATTAAATGAACTTGGTGATAAAGTAAGTGCTGATGATAAATCTCAAATAGAAGCAGCTATAACTTCATTAAAAGAAGTAAAAGATAAAGAAAGTGCTAGCGCTGAAGAAATAAAAGCAGCAAT